>Ga0102932_1000161_pt1 | contig 30756 bp, 28 predicted proteins | sample SalPonR1_C_D2_MG_FD_78212 | JGI IMG/M metagenome (GOLD analysis project Ga0102932, IMG submission 78212) | Salt pond soil microbial communities from South San Francisco under conditions of wetland restoration - Salt Pond MetaG R1_C_D2_MG | ecosystem: Environmental > Aquatic > Marine > Intertidal...
CAGTCGCCCGAGAACCCCTTCGGCACCAGAAGGATGTCCCGCCCGACCTCCTCGATGTCGCGATGCCCGCACAGCGCCATCGTCGTGTCGAGCTCCTTGTGGATCACCTCGAGCGCGCGGGTCACGCCCGCCTCGCCCATCGCGCCGAGCCCGTAGACGTAGGCGCGGCCGATCCAGGTGCCCCTGGCGCCCATTGCCATCGCCTTCAGCACGTCCTGCCCCGACCGGATGCCGCTGTCGAGATGCACCTCCACCTTGTCGCCCACCGCCTGGAGGATCGGCTCGAGCATCCGGATCGACGACAGCGCCCCGTCAAGCTGGCGCCCCCCGTGGTTCGACACCACGATCGCGTCGGCGCCGACCTCGGCGGCCTTCTTGGCGTCCTCGACGTCGAGCACGCCCTTCAGGATCACCTTGCCGCCCCACATCTCCTTGAACTTCGCGATGCGGTTCCAGTCGAGCGAGGGATCGAACGCCTCGGCCGTCCACGACGCGAGCGACGACGGGTCCGACACGCCTTTCGCATGCCCGACGATGTTGCCGAAGAAGCGCCGCTTGGTCCGGAGCATCTCCAGACCCCAGGGCACCTTCGTCATCATGTTCGCGATCGACGTCGGCGTGAGCTTCGGCGGCGCGGACAGGCCGTTGACGATGTCCTTGTGCCGCTGGCCCAGAACTTGCAGATCGACCGTGATCACGAGAGCCGAACACTTCGCCGCCCGCGCCCGGTCGAACAGGCGTCGCATGAAGTCGTCGTCCTTGAGTGTGTAGACCTGGAACCAGAAGGGCCGGGTGGTGTGTTCCGCCACATCCTCTATCGAGCAGATCGACATCGTCGAAAGGGTGAAGGGCACGCCGAACGTCTCGGCCGCCCGCGCCGCCTTGATCTCGCCGTCGGCGCTCTGCATGCCGGTGAGCCCCACGGGCGCCAGCGCCACGGGCATCGAGACGTCCTCGCCGATCATCTTCGTTTTCGTCGTCCGGTTCGCCATGTCGACGGCGATGCGCTGCCGCAGACGGATCCGATCGAAGTCCGACGAGTTCTCCCGGAAGGTCTGCTCGCTCCACGACCCGCTCTCGGTGTAATCGTAGAACATCCTGGGGACGCGCCGCCGGTAAAGACGCTTGAGGTCCTCGATTTCGGTGATGACAGGCATGAAGGTTCCCTCTCCCGCAGAGGATGACGGTTACCAAGACCGCCCCGCTCTGGCAATCCGCGCGCGGACGCGCGTAAGGTCGCGGCCATGACCGACATCATCTGGATCGGCGCCCTCGCCAGCCTTCTGGCCGGGCTGATGACCGGGGTCGGCGCCTTGCCCGTGCTCGCCCGCTGGCATGTCGCGGAACGGGCGCGCGACGCCATGCTGGGCTTCGCGGCCGGTGTCATGCTGTCGGCGTCGTTCTTCTCGCTCATCCTGCCGGGCATCGAGGCGGCGGGCGATCTCTACGGCGGCATTGCCGGTCCCGCCTTCATCGCGGCGGGCGGCATTGCGCTCGGCGCGGTGTTCGTCGCTGCCCTGAACGAGTTTCTGCCCCACGAGCACTTCATCGCCGGTCGCGAGGGCGTCGACACGGCGGCGCTCGCCAAGATCTGGCTCTTCGTCATCGCCATCACGATCCACAACTTCCCCGAGGGCCTCGCCGTCGGCGTCGGCTTCGGTGGCGGCGACATCGGCAACGGATTGCCGCTCGCCATCGGCATCGGGCTCCAGAACGCCCCGGAGGGGCTTGCCGTGGCCTTGGCGCTGGTGGGCTTCGGATACACCCGGACCTTCTCGTTCCTCGTCGCGCTCGGCACCGGACTGATTGAGCCGGTGGGCGGGCTGATCGGCGTCGTCGCGGTCAACGCCTCCGAAGTCCTGCTGCCCTGGGGGCTGACCTTCGCGGCCGGTGCGATGCTCTACATCATCAGCCACGAGATCATCCCCGAAACCCACCGGCGCGGTCATCAGAACGCGGCGACGACGGGCCTCATCGCCGGCCTGATCCTGATGATGCTGCTCGACGTCACGCTGGGCTGAGTACGAACTTGCGGGGACGTCGGCGCACCCGAAGAGGACCAATCCGCGGGCCATTAGAATTGTTGACTTCCTGAGCGCCGGACGCATCAATAAGGTGCCGGCGTAACTGATTTATCTCTGTGAGCGCCGGCGCAATCTAGGGAGGATTGAATGAAAAAGCGGACACTGCTGAGCGGACTTCTGTTGAGCACCGTCCTTGCCGTCCCCGTGGCGGCGCAGGACAACATGGACAAGCTCACCAACATGCAGAAGACGGGCGCGACCTTCACTCATATCGAACAGGAAGGGGACCGGGCCGAGGCGCTGCGCGACATCATCCAGCATATCGACGTGCCAGATGGATTCGAGGTCAGCCTCTACGCCGTCGTGCCCGACGCGCGCTCGATGTCGATGGCGCCGCAGGGCACTGTGCTCTTCGCCGGAACGCGGAAGGACAAGGTCTGGTCGATCATCGACCGTGATCGGAACAGGGTCGCCGACGAGGTCAAGGACTTCGCGCCGTCGATCACCTTCGACATCCCGAACGGACCGTGCTTCTCGCCCGACGGGTTTCTCTACATCGCCGAGCGCAATCGCATACTGGTGTTCCCGGCGGCGGAGTTCTTCTTCGAAAGCCCCGACATCGCGGTCGGAACCGTTGTCGCGCAGGGCGAACTGATCCCGCCGGAAGAGGAGAGCTTCAACCATTCCGCCCGTGTCTGTGACATAGGTCCCGACGGCATGCTCTATGTCTCGCTCGGACAGCCGTATAACGTGCAGCCCGCCGAGAAACTCGAAATGTACGACGAACTCGGCATCGGCGGCATCATCCGCATGAATACCGACGGCACCGGCCGTGAAGTCTATACCCGGGGCGTGCGCAATTCGGTCGGCCAGGACTTCAGCCCTGAGACTGGCGAACTCTGGTGGACCGACAACCAGGTCGACGGGATGGGCGACGACATTCCTCCGGGCGAGTTGAACCGGCAGACCGAGGCCGGCCAGCACTTCGGATTTCCGTGGACGAATGCGCGGGTCGAGATCCCCGACTACAAGGACGTGCCACGTCCCGAGGGCGTCTCCTTCGTCGAGCCGCAACTCGAGCTCACCGCGCACGCGGCCGATCTCGGCATGCGGTTCTACCATGACGAATCGTTCCCCGAAAAATACCACGGCGGCATCTTCTGGGCGCAGCACGGCTCGTGGAATCGCACCACGCCGGTGGGCGCGCGGGTCATGTTCACTGCGCTCGACCCCGAGACCGGGGACGCGATGGGCGCGGAAGTCTTCGCGGATGGCTGGTTGAATGAGGACACCGGCGAGTATCGCGGTCGCCCTATGGATATCGAATTCCTGCCCGACGGCTCGATGCTGGTGTCCGACGACTTCGCGGGCGCGATCTGGCGCATCGCCTACAATCCCGCGCCGGCTGAATGAGCCGCACCTTCGCAACGATCCTCGGCGGGCTTCTGCTCGCCGGGGTTGCCTCGTCGCCCGCCCCGGCCGCAGATGCCGAGGCCGGCCGCAAGATCGCCAACATGTGCCGCACCTGTCACGGAGTCGACGGGTATGCGCAGATTCCCGTGGCCCCGCACATCGGAGGCGAGCCGGAGGAGTACCTCGAAGCGCAGCTGATGGCCTTCAAGACGGGTGCGCGGGACCACGAGATGATGTCCGTCGTGACGGCAGGTCTGTCGGCGCAACAGATCTCGGACGTTTCGGCGTGGTACGCCGCGCACAAGGTCACGGCGACGTTGCCTGAGGGCGTGACGACGGCCGACGCGCCGGATGCCTGCGTGTCCTGCCACGGCGCGGACGGGATCTCGGTAGCGCTCGACGCGCCGAACCTCGCGGGCGAGGTCAACATCTACATCGACACGCAGCTCAAGGCGTTCCGGACGGGCAAGCGCCAGCACGCGATCATGTCCGAGATCGCCGCCGACATGACCGACGAGGAGATCCGGGCGGTCGCCGACTGGTATGCAGCGGTGGCCCTCGAAATCGTGCCGGCGGAGTAGGGCAACCGCCCGGTACGCCGGGGGCTTGCCATCGCACTGGGGGAACCGCGCACAGCCAGCGCATGTTGAACGGGGGTATCCTTTGAGGGAGCCTCCCCATGTCGCAACGCCTGAACAATCTGAACGACCTGATCGCCATCCTGAAGGCGGGGGCCGACTACTATCGTCGCGCCGCGCGCCAGACGGAGCGGCCCGAAGCCGAGAAGATCTTCCAAGACCATGCCGATGAACGCGAGCGGATGGCTCAGGAGATCTCCGTTCTCGTCGATCGCGCGGGGCATGACCCTGCCGGAGCCGCCCCGTCCGAACAGGCCCGGTCCGTCCTCGCCCAGATCGGCAGCCTGTTCGACGACAGAGAACTCGTCCTCGCCAAGGGGCTCGAGAAACACGACACGCGGACCGTCGAAGCGTTCCGCAGCGTGATTCAGCATCCCGACAACCAAATGGATGCGGAGATGCTGTCGCGCTTCCTGTCGGAGATCGAGGCGAGCCAAGCCCGCACGCGCGAGGTTCGCGAAAGCGTTTGACGGACCTGCGCCCCCGTCACCGCGGCGGGTTCCCTTGCGGCGATGCCGACGCAGAGAGACCCCGGCGGCGATCCCGCCGAGGCCCACTCTACCACCCAGCACTGGTACGTCGCTCAACGCCTCGCGGCGCCGCGGGTTGCAACCCGATCAGGAAACAGTGACGTCGCTCCGTGGAAACAAGCCGCCTCCGCCGTCCCCGGACCAGCGGACACCCGCCGATGCGCGCGCCCGGTTCGGAAGGGGGCAGAACCTGGTTCTACGGCCGCACGCTCAGGCCCGGTGCGCGCCTTCGGCAAGTGATTTGACGAAAGCGAGCACGTCCTCGGGGCTGTCGCCGCGCCCGATGCGGTCGACGATGGCGGATCCCACGACCACCCCGTCCGCGACCCCGGCGATGGCTTCCGCCGTCTCGGGCGTCTTGACCCCGAAGCCCACCACCACCGGCAGATTCGTCGCCGCCTTGATCCGCGCGACCTCCGGCCCGACATCGCCCGCCTGCGCCTGCGCCGCCCCGGTGATGCCGGTGATCGAGACGTAGTAGACGAAGCCCGAGGTGTTCTGGAGCACCTTGGGCAGACGGTGGTCGTCGGTGGTCGGCGTGGCGAGCCGGATGAAGTTGAGGCCCGCCGCCTGCGCCGGGATGCAGAGTTCCTCGTCCTCCTCGGGCGGCAGGTCCACGATGATGAGGCCGTCGACGCCGGCCGTCTTCGCCTCGTCGAGGAACCGGTCGACGCCGCGCGAATAGATCGGGTTGTAGTAGCCCATGAGCACGATCGGGGTCTCTGGGTCGCCTTCCCGGAACGCGCGGATCATCGCGAGCGTCCGGTCCATCGTCTGCCCGGCCTCCAGCGCGCGCTGGCCTGCAAGCTGGATCGTGGGCCCGTCGGCCATCGGATCGGTAAAGGGCATGCCGACTTCGATGACGTCGACGCCCGCGCGTGGAAGGCCCTTGAGGACGCGCAGACAGGTGTCGCGGTCGGGGTCGCCCGCCATGATGAACGAGACGAAGGCCTTGCGCCCTTCGGCCTTCAGCGCGGCGAACTTCGCGTCGATCCGTGTCATGGCGTCCCTCCGGCCCGGTTCGGGCGTTCCTGTCGCCCAAAAGCGGCGGGCGTGCAATAGCGCATTGAAACCCGGGCCCGGTCACCCAAGTTGACAGGGATGAACTACGTGCTCGCCCTCTTCCTGCCGCCGCTGTCGATCCTCATCGCGGGGCGGCCCATCGTGGCCATCGTCACCTTCCTGATCTGGGTACCGGCGATCATCGTCTCGGGCGGGCTGACCCACCCGATGTTCATCATCCTCGCCTGGATCCTGATCTACCAGGCGCACGAGGACCGCCGCCGGCGCGACTGATCGCCCGCGCCTCCCGTTGCAGTGCTCCCCCGTTCTCAGTAAGAGGCGCGAAACCTGACAGAGGGAGCAGCCGATGGGCTTCAAGACCGGAATCGTGGGATTGCCGAACGTCGGCAAGTCGACGCTCTTCAACGCGCTGACGAAGACGGCGGCGGCGCAGGCGGCGAACTTCCCCTTTTGCACGATCGAGCCCAACGTGGGCGAGGTCGCCGTGCCCGATCCGCGGGTCCAGAACCTCGCCGGGATCGCGAAATCGAAGCAGGTGATCCCGGCGCGGATGACCTTCGTCGACATCGCCGGGCTGGTGAAGGGTGCGTCGAAGGGCGAGGGGCTCGGCAACCAGTTCCTCGCCAACATCCGCGAATGCGACGCGATCGCCCACGTTCTGCGCTGCTTCGAGGACGGCGACGTCACGCATGTCGAGGGCCGGGTCGATCCGGTGGCGGACGCCCAGACCATCGAGACGGAACTGATGCTCGCCGATCTCGAAAGCGTCGAGAAGCGGCTGCAGAACATCCTCCGCAAGGTGCGCGGCGGCGACAAGGAGGCGGTCCAGCAGGAGCGGCTACTGAAGGTGGCGGCCGAGGCGCTGGAACACGGCCGCCCGGCACGGACGGTGGACGTGGCCGAGGACGACCTCAAGGCGTGGCGGATGCTCCAGCTTCTCACGGCGAAGCCCGTGCTCTACGTCTGCAACGTCGCCGAGGACGAGGCCGCGACCGGAAACGCCCACACGGCGCGCGTCGCGGAGATGGCCGCGGAGCAGGGCGCGGGGATCGTCGTGATCTCGGCCAGGATCGAGGAGGAACTCGCGCAGCTCGACCCCGAGGAGGCGGAGATGTTCCTTTCGGAGATGGGGCTCGAGGAGGCGGGGCTCGACCGGCTGATCCGGGCGGGCTACGAGCTTCTGGGGCTGCAGACCTACTTCACCGTGGGGCCCAAGGAGGCGCGGGCCTGGACGATCCGCAGGGGCACGCTCGCGCCGCAGGCAGCGGGCGTGATTCATGGCGACTTCGAGCGCGGCTTCATCCGGGCCGAGACAATCGCCTACGACGATTTCATCGGGCTGGGCGGCGAGCAGGCCGCCAAGGACGCGGGCAGGATGCGCGTCGAGGGGAAGACCTACGAGGTGAAGGACGGCGACGTCCTGCACTTCCTGTTCAACGCCTGAGGGCAGCGGAGGCGCGCTCTGCGCGCCAACCCTTTTGTTTGCCGCGCCCGTCGGGCGCGGCGGTGCCTCCGGCGGGGATATTTTCCGGACAGATGGAGGCTCAGCGCCGGTCTTCGGCGATCTCGCGCACGGCGCCGAGGAAGGCCGCGACCTCGGCTTCCGTGTTGTAGTGACACATCGAGACGCGGACGCAGGACGACATCCCCAGCGGATCGAGGATGTTGCCGGAGTAGTGATCCGCCTTGCGGACGTGGGTGCGGATGCCACGCTCGCGCAGTTTCGCGACGAGGTCGGGGGCGGGCACACCCTCGAGGTCGAGCGACACCAGCCCTTCGCGGCGCGGGTTGTCGAGGCCGCCGAGGATCGTCACGCCGGAGATGTCCGCGAGGCCCGGGAGGTTGCCGGTCCCGGAGATCATCGCGTCGGTGAGGCGCTTCTCGTGGTCGTGGATCGCCTCGCCGGCGGCCTTGATGCGCGCGCGGCGGTCGGTGGCGTCGGTGAACCGGCTGCCGAGCCATTCGAAGTAGCCGACGACGTCGGAGAAGGTGGCGTAGGCGCCGGTGTCGCGGGTGCCGAGTTCCCACGGCGCGCCGGGCGCGTTCGTCAGGTGGTCGTGGGGGAGGGCCGCGAGCCGGTCCGAGATCCAGGCCACACCGTAGCCGTGGCGCGAGAAGACCTTGTAGGGGGAGACGACGTAGCCGTCGATGTCGTAGCTTTCGATGTCGAGCCGGCCGTGCGCGGCGTGCTGGATGCCGTCCACGATGATAAAGCAGTCGGGGGCGACGGCGCGGATGGCCCTGGCGATGGCGGCCACGTCGGTGCCCATGCCGGTCACGGGCGAGGTGTGCAGGATCGTGGCGACCTGGGTGTCGGGCGTGATCTCGGGGACGTAGTGCGCGGCCTCGACGGACCCCGTCGCGTCATCATGCGGGACGAGGACGTGGGACTTGCCCGCGACGCCGGCCCAGCGGCTCGCGGCGCTGCGGGTCGCGGGATGTTCGAGCGTGGAGCCGAGGACCCGGCCGTCGGGGGTGCCGAGGCAGGCCGCGGAGATCAGGCGGAAGAGGAGCTCGGTGCCGCTTTCGCCGACGAAGAAGGTCCCATCGGGCGCGCCGAAGAAGACGCGCATGTCGTCCTTCGCGCGGTCGATGATGTCCTGGAGCGCCTTCGAGGCCGGATTGTCGCGGCCCTGGTTGTCGGGGATCGCGGCGAAGCGGGCCGATGTCTCGACGACCGAGTTGAGCGTGAGCGCACCGCCGGCGTTCTCGAAGAAGACCCTCTCTCCGGTGAACGGGCAGCTCTCGACATGGGCGAAGCGGGAGCGGACCTCCTCGAGAAGGCCGGGGCGGGTGTCGAACATGGAAGATCCTCGCGTCGGGTCGGGTCGTCACGGAATAACCGGTCGCGGCTCGGATGCAAGAGGGGGTCAGGCGGTCCGGGGCGCGGTCCCCTGACGGCGGCCGGACGCCCGGTTGAGAGCAAGGATCACAAGAAGGAGCGTCGCGCCCGCCACCTCCCACATCAGGTCCGGCCAGAAGATCGCGATGACGCCGGGAACGATCAGGATACGCTGCCAGAGCGGCATCGCGGTCCAGAGGTACCCCTCGAGTGCCGCGGCGAAGGCTGTGATGGCGAGGATCGCGATCGCGCCGTTCCAGAGGACGAGCGGGACCGGCCCGCCGAGGATGATCGACTCGTTGAACACCATGAAGAGCGGGATGAGGTAGAGGCCCTTGGCATATTTCCACGCCTGCACGCTCGTCTCCATCGGCTTCGATCCGGCGATGGCCGCGCCCGCGAAGCCCGCGAGGGCCACGGGCGGCGTGACGTTTGAGTCCTGCGAATACCAGAACACGACGAGGTGGGCGATCAGGATCGGGATGCCGAATTCCTGCGTCAGCGCCGGGCCGACGAGGATGATGAGCACGATGTAGGCGGCGGTGACGGGCAGGCCCATGCCGAGGATCAGGCTCGCGATGACGACGAGGAGGAGCGCGAGCAGGAGGTTGCCCCCGGAGAAGGCGAGCATCATCGCCGAGAACTTGAGCCCGAGGCCGGTAAGGCCCACGACACCGACGATGATCCCGGCCACTGCGCAGGCCATGGACACGGCGACCGCGTTCTTCGCGCCGAGTTCGAGCGCGTCGAGCGTGAGCGCGAGGCCCCGGCGACAGAGCGCGACGAACCCCGAAGCCGTCGGGCCGGAGGCGGCGAAGGTCCAGAGCGCGCGGGCCGCGGCCGCGGCCGCGATGGCGACGATGGCGTAGAAGCCCACCCGCATCGGCGAATAGCCCGCGACGAGAAGCCAGACGAGGGCCACCAGCGGCAGCAGGAAATGCCAGCCCTCGGCGAGGACCGAACGGACCGATGGCAGTTCGTCGTCGGTCAACCCGGTCATGCCCTGCTTCACGGCGGCGATGTGCACGAGCAGGTAGACCGCGCCGAAGTAGAGCACGGCCGGGAAGATCGAGACGAGGACGATCTCCACATAGGGGACGCGCGTGAACTCCGACATCAGGAAGGCGCCCGCGCCCATCAGCGGCGGCATGATCTGTCCGCCGGTCGAGGCCGCCGCCTCGATCCCGCCCGCCTGCGCGGGCCGGTAGCCCAGACGCTTCATGAGCGGGATGGTGAAGGCGCCGGTGGTCACCACGTTGGCGATGGCGGACCCGCTGATCGACCCCATGCCGGCCGAGGCGATGACGGCGGCCTTCGCCGGGCCACCGCGCTGGCGGCCGGTGGCGGCATAGGCGAGGTCGATGAAGAACTTGCCGGCGCCCGTCACTTCGAGGAACGCGCCGAAGAGGACGAAGACGAAGATGAAGGTCGCGGCGACGCCGAGCGGGATGCCGAAGATGCCCTCGGCGCCGAGGGTCATCTGGCTCGCGACGCGATCGAGCGAATAGCCGCGATGATTCATGATCCCCGGCATCCAGTCGGCGAGGAACGGCAGTTCGCCCCGGTTCCCTGCGAAGGCATAGGCGAGAAACACCGCGCCGATGATCGTCATGCCGAGGCCAACGGCGCGGCGCGCCGCCTCGAGCACGACGAGAGTGGTGAGAATCCCCACCGCCACGTCGATGTCGCGCGGGAAGATCTGGTTCGCGATGATGTCGATGTTCCAGGGCAACCAGAAACCGACGAGGATGCCGCAGGCGATGAGCGCCCCGTCGATGATCCAGCCGAGCGTCCCGCGCGGACGGTGGGCGCCGAAGACGGGATAGATCAGGAAGCAGAGGACGAGGATGAAGCCGAGGTGGATCGGGCGCTGGAAGAACAGGCCGAGGGGCTGGACGCCGGCCGCGTAGAGCTGGAACAGCGACAGGGCGATCGCGACGATCGTGATGAGCCGCAGCACGAGCCACGGCTGCGTCGGCGGCTCGGGCGTGCCTCCGGTATCGGTGACCATCAGTCTCCGTCCCTCGTCAGAGCGATTCTGACCCGTTCCCGCGGCGCGGCCGCGGAGAGCGAGACCACACGGTCGCCGACCCTGAGCCGGTGGTCAACCGGCACGCGGCCGGGGCGCAGGATATAGGCGTTGCCGGGCACGGGCTCGTCGAGGTCTTCGATCCAGTAGCCGCCCCGGCCGTCCGAGACCTGGGTGCCGCGGCCCGGGATGTGGTCGAGACCGGCGGCGAAGTCCGGCAGGTGGGAGCGGACGAGCACCATCCGGCCTGCCCTGTTCTTGTAGCAGTCCTCGACCTCGAAGCCCTGCACCGAGTGGTGCCAGAGCACGCACCAGCCGGCGCCTTGCGGCACGACGAAGCGGGCGATCTCGCGCCCGTCGTCCACGACCGTCGCTGTCAGGGTTCCTGCCGATGTCGCGGTGGAGAGGAGGAGGGCGAGAAGCCCTCCTCCGATGGCCGGTCTCACGGACGCAGATCGTCCGGGACCGAGGCGCCGATTTCCTCGTAGTAGCGGATGGCGCCGGCGTGCAGCGGGATCGGCGTTGCGTCGAGGGTGAAGTCGACGGTCGTCTGGTTCGCCGCCGGATGGACAGCCTGGAGGTCGGAGATGTTCTCGAACATCGCCTTGGCGATCTCGTAGGCGAGGTCGTCCGACATCTCGGAGGAGACGACGAGGACGTTCGGCACGCCGAGGACGGTTGTGTCGCCCACGCCCTCGTAGGTGTCGCCGGAGAGCGTTGTGCGGGCGAAGATCGGGTTGGCGTCCCGCGCCGCTTCGATCTGCTCGTCGGTGAGTTCGATCATGCGGATATCGTTCGTCGTCGCGAGGTTCAGGATCGACGAGGTCGGCGCGCCGACCGACCAGAAGCCCGCGTCGATATCGCCGTTGGCGAGCGCGTCGGCGGTCTCGTTGAAGTTCAGCCGCTGCTCGTCGATATCGTCGTAGGTGATGCCGTTGGCGCTGAGCACCGCCTCGGCGTTCACTTCGGTGCCCGAGCCGGGGGCGCCGACCGAGACGCGCTTGCCGCGCAGGTCCTCGAGCCCGTCGATGCCGCTGCCGTCGAGCGTCACGATCTGGATCATGTTGGCGTACATCGACGCCAGGCCGCGCAGCATTTCGAGTTGCTGTCCGTCGAAGCGGCCGGTCCCCGTCTGCGCCTGCTGCACCGTGTCCGCGAGCGCGAGCGCGAGATCGGCGTCGCCCGTGGCCACGAGGCCCATGTTCTCGACCGAGGCGCCGGTGACTTCGGCGGTGGCGCTGTAGCCCTCGACATTGTTGTTGATGACCTCGGCGAGGCCGCCGCCCATCGGGTAGTAGACGCCGCCGGTGCCGCCCGTCGCGATCGAAAGCTGCGTCTGGGCAAGCGCGGGCGCGCCGGCGACGAGCGCCGTGGCTGCAATTGCATGGAAAAGCTTCATGTTATCCTCCCGGTAATGATTGTGCCCCCTATGTAGCGGCCCTTTGCCGCGAGTCCAAGCAGGAGGCGCAGAGGAAGCGCGCCAGACGGGCACGAGGTTCCCGAGGCGCGGCCGCGCCGCTGTCTAACATGCGCCAGACATTCGATATCGGTGAGGAAGGTGCCGGCGCGGTGACGCCACGGGCGGAGCCCGGCGGGTCTCCGGGAAAGCGGAGCGAACGCCCCCGCGCTGGTCGCCCCTGATTCGCGGACCGCCATTCTGACAAGGGCGGCGGTGCTAGTGGGGGAGGTCGAGCTTCGTCCGCAGCCGGCTCAGCATGTCGATGCAGGCCGAAAGCTGGCGCGCCTCGAGATACTCGTCGGCCTTGTGGGCCTGCTCGATGGAGCCGGGGCCGCAGACGACGACCGAAAGGCCGAGCGTCTGGAAAAGTCCGGCCTCCGTGCCGAACGGGACGACGCCTGTCGAATTGCCGCCGGTCAGGTCGGAGACCAGCGCGCGGGCTTCGTTCACCGGCATCGGGAGCAGCCCTTCCACCTCGCCGATGACGGTGGTCTCGATGCCCGCCTTCGGTGCGACGCGGCGCATCGCGGGCAGCAGCGTGCCTTCGACGTAGTTGCGGAGCGCATCCTTGACGAAATCGGCGTCCTCGGTTCGGACCGGGCGCATCTCCCAGTCGACCTCGGCGTGGTTGGCGATGACATTGTGCGCGACACCGCCCGACAGGCGGCCGATGTTCACGGTCGTCCACGGCGGGTCGAAGGGGCTCCCCGAGGGCGCGCGGGCGCGAAGATCCTCGTGCAGCGCCATGAGCCGCGCGGCGTAGCGGACGGCGTATTCGACGGCGTTGACGCCTCGGTCGGGGGCGGAGCCGTGGCCCTCAAGCCCGGTGAAGGACGTGGTGTATTCGTAGCAGCCCTTGTGCCCCTCGATGATCTGCATGCCGGTGGGTTCGCCCACGATGGCGAGGGCCGGGCGAAGGTCGTGCGCCTTCAGGTGCTCGACCAGCGCGCGACCGCCGAAGCAACCGGTTTCCTCGTCGTAGGTGAAGGCGAAGTGGAGCGGGCGGCGGAGGCGGTCGGGGGAGTAGTCGCGCGCGGTGGCGAGGGCGGCGGCGATGAACCCTTTCATGTCGCAGGTGCCGCGGCCGTAGAGGCGGCCGTCTGCCTCGCGCATCGCGAAGGGTTCGCTCGTCCAGTCCTGATCCTCCACCGGCACGACGTCGGTGTGCCCGGAAAGGACGATGCCGCCGTCCTCCTCAGGCCCGAGCGTCGCGAAGACGTTGGCCTTGGTGTAGGTATCGTTGTGGATCATCTCGACCCGCGCGCCCGCCTCCGTCAGCCGCTCGGCGAGGTAGCCCGCCATCTCGAGGTTCGACTCCGACGACACCGTCGGGAAGGCGACGAGGTCGCCCAGGATCGCGGTGGTGTCGGCGAGCGTGGCCATCAGGTCTTCACGAAGAGCTTGCGCGGACGGTCGCAGAAGGTTTCGGCCGGGGCGTTCTCGCGGATCAGGATGCTTTCGGTGATCTCGAGCCCCCAGTCCTCCATCCAGAGGCCCGGCATGAAGTGAAAGGTCATGCCCGGTTCCAGCACCGTCTCGTCCTCCGCCCGGAACGAGATCGTCCGCTCGCCCCAGTCGGGGGGATAGGACAGGCCGATCGGATAGCCGCAGCGCGCTCCGCGAGTGATGCCCGCGCGTTCCAGCGGCTCAGCCAGCGCATTTGCTACGTCGCAGGCGCGGTTGCCGGCGCGGGCGGCTTCGAGACCGGCCTCCAGCCCCTCGACCAGCGCCGCCTCGGCGTGGAGGATGTCCTGCGGCGGCTTTCCGAGGAACAGCGTCCGGCAGAACGGCGCATGGTAGCGGCGGTAGCAGCCGGACACCTCGAAGAAGGTGGCCTCGCCCGTCTCGAAGGGCCGTCCGTCCCAGGTGAGGTGCGGCGCGGCGGCGTCGGACCCTGACGGCAGAAGCGGCACGATGGCGGGATAGTCTCCCCAGACGCCGTCGACGCCCCGGATCGCGTCGCCGTAGATCTCCGCCACGATCTCGTTCTTCGGGACGCCGGGCTCGACCCTTTCGAGAAGGCCGTCGACGATCTTTTCGGAGATCCGCGCCGCCTTGCGCATGAAGGCGATCTCCTCGTCCGACTTGATGCCGCGCTGCCAGTTCACGAGGCCCGTCGCGTCGACGAGCGTCGCCTCCGGCAGCATGTCGAAGAGCGCGAGATGGGCGCGGGCCGAGAAGTAGTAGTTGTCCATCTCGACGCCGATCCGGCTCGCGCCGCGACCCATCGCGAGGAAGTGTTCGGCGAGATCCTCCATCGGGTGGCGGACGAGCGACTGCACGTACCAGTCTGCGTAGCGCAGCACCCGGTCCTGCGACATCCAGACGGTGCGGCTCGCGCCGTTGCCGTCCTGCGACCGGCCCCACCAGATCGGGTCGGCGTCCGGAAAGACGATGACGCCCTGGTGGACGTAGAACGACCAGCCGTCGTAGCCGGTGAGCCAGTGCATGTTCGAGGGATCGGTGACGAAGAGGAGATCGAGCCCGGCCCGGTCCATGGCCTCGCGCGTGAGGGCGAGGCGCCGCTGGTACTCTGCGGCGCTGAAGGGGGCGGGAGACGCGTCCATGAAACCTCCGTTGCCGCAAGCATCGATCCTGAACAGAGTGGTCCGTCCACGCCGCAGCGGCTTGCATGATTGCGGCGCCCCGTGGACAAATCCCGTCCTGTTGTGCACAAGGGTCGGCGCCCGGAGGGTGCCCGATCAAGCGGGATGCCGCCGGGCGCAACCGGGACTTCCTCCTCCTGAACAGATGCTTGGAAAGGTGCGAATGCCGCGTGATCGAAGGATGCCAGCCTCGTCTCGGGCGGCGTGGAAGGTGGAGTTGCCCGCGAGGCCTGTGGCGCCGATCGTCACCGGCCGGAACCTCCGCATAAGCCTCTACACCCCGGGTCGTCACCGGGCAGGACGCCTGGTCGGCGACTGCACGACAGGGGAGCGGCGCGCCGCCGGGCTGGGGCGGGCCGTTCCGAGCTGATCGGAAACGAGGACCAGGAAAGGGACCACAGGATGCTGACGAACGACCAGTTGAGCCAATGGGATCGGGAGAGTTTTCTCCATCCCTCGACCCATCTCGCCCAGCACGCGCGCGGCGAGGCGCCGGGGCGCGTGATCACGGGCGGCTCGGGCGTCTACATCGAGGATCGCGACGGCAATCGCCTGCTCGACGCCTTCGCGGGGCTCTACTGCGTGAACGTGGGCTACGGGCGGACCGAGATCGCCGAGGCCATCGCGGCGCAGGCGAGGGAGCTCGCCTATTACCACGCCTACGTGGGACATGGCACCGAGGCGTCGATCACGCTGGCGAAGATGATCCTCGACCGGGCGCCCGCGCACATGTCGAAGGTCTACTTCGGGCTTGGCGGATCGGATGCGAACGAGACGAACGTCAAGCTGATCTGGTACATGAACAACATCCTCGGCCGGCCCGAGAAGAAGAAGATCATCAGCCGCTGGCGGGGGTATCACGGCTCGGGGCTGATGACGGGGTCTCTTACGGGGCTCGAGCTGTTCCACAGGAAATTCGACCTGCCGCTCGTGCAGGTGCTCCACACCGAGGCGCCCTATCATTTCCGCCGCCCGGACATCGCGATGAGCGAGGCGGACTTCGTGGCGCATTGCGCGGCCGAGCTCGAGGCGCTGATCGAGCGGGAGGGAGCAGACACCATCGCGGCGTTCTGGGCCGAGCCGCTCCTCGGGACCGGGGGCATCGTGCCGCCGCCCGCGGGCTACTGGGAAGCGATCCAGCCGATCCTCGATAAGAAAGACATCCTGCTGGTGGCCGACGAGGTCGTGACCGGCTTCGGGCGGCTGGGGACGATGTTCGGGTCGGACCACTACGGGCTGAAGCCAGACATCATCACCATCGCCAAGGGACTGACGTCCGCCTATGCGCCGCTCTCGGGATCGATCGTGTCGGAGAAGCTGTGGAAGGTGCTGGAGCGCGGGACCGACGAGAACGGGCCTCTCGGGCACGGCTGGACCTATTCCGCGCACCCGATCGGCGCAGCGGCGGGTGTGGCGAACCTCAAGCTGGTGGACGGGTTGAACCTCGTCGCCAACGCGGGCGAGGTCGGCGGCTACCTCGTCGCGGGCATGACGGACGCGCTGGGCGCGCATCCGAACGTCGGGGAGGTGCGCGGCGAGGGGATGCTCTGCGCGGTCGAGTTCGTCGAGGAGCGGGACAGCCGCCGGTTCTTCGACCCCGGACGGAAGATCGGCGCGGCGGTCGCAGCGGCGCTCGGACGCCGTGGCGTCATCGGGCGGGCGATGCCGCAGGGCGACATCCTGGGGTTCGCGCCGCCGCTTTGCCTCACACGGGAGGAGGCCGACACCGTGATCGGCGCGACGCGCGAGGCGGTCGGCGAGGTGCTTGGCTAGATGTCGTCGCCCGGCGGTTCGGCGAGAAGGCCACGCTCGGGGATCCACGGGTTGAGGTCGAGCGCCTGCCGGAGCGCCTCCTGCCCTTCGGCGTTCCGTCCCAGGGCGATCAGCGTCAGCGCGCGGCCCGACAACGCGCCCACGTGGCGCGGCGTGATCTCCAGCGTCCGGTCGAGATCCTCGAGCGCCTTCTCCATCTCGCCGTTCAGGAAGTAGATGAAGGCGCGTTGATTGTACCCCTCCGAGTAATCGGGACAGTAGTCGACGAGCCGGTCGAAGGCCTCGAGCGCACCTAGGAAATCGTGGACCTCGCGCGCCGCCATACCCCTGTCGAGGAGCGATTGAGCCGCCTCGTCGGGCGCGTCCGTCCAGATCTCCCACATCCGGTCGGACAGCGCGCGGCCCGCGCGTTCGTCCGGCGCCGCGCGCGCCTCGTCGAAGAGCGCCTCCAGGTCCGCGCTCCTGTCCGGGGCGGCTGGGCATTCGGCGACTGCGGCGCCGGTGATCGAAAAGAGGGCAAGAGCGATCGCGGTCATTCGCATCTGGGACATCCTGTTGCGGCCGGATGCTCTCATCTGACCATGATGGTCCGCGCCGGGCAACTCTCGCGGCGCCTCGTCGGCGCTCTCGGGTAGTAAAGTTATTTACAGAGCCTGAGCAGTCCTGTCGTGGAGATTTACAACTCTCCGCGTCGGGGCCTCCGTAAAGGTTGATAAATCGATGCGTGATCGCGAAAGATACAAAATTGTCCGAGAAGGATTTTTGCGTCTGTTGAGGAGCGGGCGCAACAAAGTTTCAAGGGAGGAAACTGCATGACTAAATCCAGCTTCACGCGTCGTGGGCTTCTCAAGACGAGCGCCGTCGCCGGCGCGGGCATCGCGATGCCCACGATCTTCACCAGTTCGGCCTGGGCGCAGAGCTTCACCAACGAGCCGTCCGGCGCGACCGTGACCCTCGGCTTCAACGTGCCTCAGTCCGGCGCCTACGCCGACGAGGGCGCCGACCAGCTTCGCGCCTACCAGCTTGCCGTCGAGCACCTCAACGGCGAAGGCGCCGACAACGGCATGCTCGAAACGTTCCGCTACGCCGACGGCTCGCCCACGAGCCTCACCGGGCAGGGCATTCTCGGCAAGAAGGTCGAATACGTCACCGGTGATAGCCAGACCAACACCGACGCCGCCCGCGCCTCGGCCCGCTCGATGATCGAGAAGGACGGCGCCATCATGATCACGGGTGGGTCGTCTTCTGGTCCCGCCGTGGCAGTGCAGGCGCTCTGCCAGGAGGCGGGCGTGATCTTCATGGCGGGGCTGACCCACGCCAACGACACGACGGGCAAGGACCGCCGCGCAAACGGCTTCCGCCACTTCTTCAACTCCTACATGTCGGGCGCGGCGCTCGCGCCGGTGCTTGCCAACGCCTACGGCACCGACCGAAAGGCCTACTATCTCACCGCCGACTACAACTGGGGCTACACGACCGAGCAGGCGATTTCGGAAGCAACCGAAGCGGTGGGCTGGGAGACGGTCAACAAGGTGCTCACGCCGCTCGGCGCTGGCGACTTCTCGGCCTACCTCACCCCCGTTCTCCAGTCGGGCGCCGATACGCTGGTGCTGGTGCACTACGGCGGCGACATGGTGAACTCGCTCACCAATGCGGTGCAGTTCGGCCTCCGCCAGGCCCAGGCGAACGGACGCGACTTCCAGATCGTCGTTCCGCTCTACTCCGAGCTCATGGCCCGCGGCGCCGGTCAGAACATCGCCGGCATCCTCGGGTCGCAGAACTGGGACTGGAAGCTCGAGAACGAGATGGGCGACCGCTACGTCGGCACAAACGCCTTCGTGCAGTCCTTCGGCCAGAAGTACGGCTTCCCGCCGAGCCAGGCGGCCCATACGGGTTACGTGCAGGCTCTGCTCTACGCCGATGCGGTGGAGCGGGCAGGCTCGTTCAACCCCTGCGCCGTGGTCGAGGCGCTTGAGGACTTCGAGTTCGACGGCCTCGGCAACGGTCCGACGCTCTACCGCGCGGAAGACCACCAGTGCTTCAAGGACGTGGTCGTGGTGCGCGGCAAGGAGAACCCGGAGAACGAGTTCGACCTCGTGGAGATCGTCGAGGTCACGCCGGTCGAGCAGGTTACGTACCCGCACGACCATCCGCAGTTCGCCGGCGGCGAACTCGGCCAGTGCAACGCGGGCGCCTGAGGCGCCTCTAAGCCGAAGGAGAGGGCGACCGACCAAGGCCGGTCGCCCCTGTTCCGCTTCGTACCGCCGCCCGGCAAATCCGGCGGCCGGGACCGGACAATCGCTAGGGTGGAGGCGATGGACGCAATACTCCTGCAAATCCTGAACGGGCTCGACAAGGGCTCGGCCTACGCGCTTATCGCGCTTGGCCTCACGCTGATCTTCGGAACGCTCGGCGTGGTCAACTTCGCCCATGGCGTGCTGTTCGCGCTCGGCGCCTTCTGCGCGGTGACCTTCCGCAACATCCTTTCGATATCCTTCGAGACGATCGACGAGACGCGCACGGACTTTCTCGGCAACCCAGCGCGGATCCAGACGCCCTATATCGAGGCGTGGTTCGGAGAGGGGGTCGGCAGTTTTCTGATAGATTGGTCCGTGCCGCTCTCCATCCTGCTCGCGATTCCGGTGATGGCGCTGATCGGGCTTGCGATGGAGCGCGGACTGATCAAGCACTTCTACAAGCGACCGCACGCCGACCAGATCCTCGTGACCTTCGGTCTCGCCATCGTGCTCCAGCAGATCATCAAGTACTTCTACGGCGCGAACCCGATCCAGACGCCCGCGCCGGACGTCTTCCAGCGCACCTTCGACTTCGGCGTTCTCATCGGGTTCGATCCGATGACGATCATGTATCCGTTCTGGCGCCTCGTCTACTTCCTCTTCGCGCTGGTCATCATCGGTGCCGTCTTCGCCTTCCTGCGCTTCACGACCTTCGGAATGGTCGTCCGGGCCGGAATGGCGGACCGGGAGACGGTCGAGCTTCTGGGTATCAACATCAATCGGCGCTTCACGATCGTCTTCGCGATCGCCGCCGTGGTCGCGGGGCTCGCCGGCGTCATGTACACCCCGATCGTCTCGCCCAACTACAACATGGGCATGAACTTCCTGGTGATCAGCTTCGTGGTCGTGGTGGTCGGCGGAATGGGCAGCCTTCCCGGTGCCGTCCTCGCGGGGTTCTTTCTGGGAATCCTGGAGAGTTTCGCGTCGATGTCGGCCGTCACGGAAGTCATTCCCGGGATCAACCAGGTCATCATCTATCTCGCCGCCGTCGTCGTGCTTCTGGTGCGACCACGCGGGCTGATGGGCCGCAAAGGCGTGATGGAGGAGTGAGACAATGTTCGGACTGAACCGGAAGGACCAGATCCTCTTCCTCGTCGTCTTGGCGCTCGTCGTCTTCGCGCCGTTCATCCTCAACCCGTTTCCCGAGGATTCGGGACTGGCGCGCTTCAACGCGGGCTACCCGGACCTGATGCAGCGGTTCGTGATCTTCGGAATCTTCGCAATCGGCTTCAACATCCTCTTCGGACTGACCGGATACCTGTCCTTCGGACACGCCGCTTTCCTTGGCGTCGGCTCCTACGCGGGTGTCTGGATGATGAAGCTTCTCACCGTCAACGTGGTGCCGGCGATCATTGCCTCGACGCTGGTGGCGGGGGTCTTCTCGCTCGTCATCGGCTACATCTGCCTCAGGCGTTCGGGCATCTACTTCTCGATCCTGACGCTCGCCTTCGCGCAAATGTCGTTCGCGCTGGCCTATTCGGTGCTGACGCCGATCACCGCGGGAGAGTCCGGTCTGCAGCTTTCGCTTTCCGATCCGCGGATCCTCGAGTCAGCCGCCGCAACCGGGTCGATCCCGGCCACGAACTTCTTCGGGATCACGATGCGCGACGGTTTCGAGCTTGCGGCTGGTGGATGGGTCTTCACGTTCAACTTCGGCTACTACTTTTGTGCACTGTTGATGTTGATCGCCTTCTACATCTCGATCCGCATATTCCGGTCGCCGTTCGGGATGATGCTGCGGGCGGTGAAGTCGAACCAGACGCGGATGAACTACACCGGGCTGACGCCGAAGCCCTACACGCTTGCCGCTTTCGTGATCTCGGGCATGTACGCCGGACTTGCGGGTGGGCTCATGGTCGCGGTCGATCCCCTCGCCGGGGCCGACCGCATGTTCTGGACGGCCTCGGGCGAGGTCGTTCTGATGACCATCCTCGGCGGTGCGGGGACGCTGATCGGCCCCGTCCTCGGTGCCGGCGTCATCAACTATTTCGAGAACATCTTCTCGCGTCTCAACGAACGTGACCTGAACGCCATGTTCGATTTCCTGCCAGACGGGTTGCAGAACGCGATGGTGGCAGTTGCGCAGCTTTTCGTCGGCGACGGCTGGCTTCTGACGCTCGGGCTGATGTTCATGCTCGTCGTCATCTTCCTGCCGGGCGGCCTTGTCGAGGGCGGACAGCGCCTTTCGCGGCTCTTCGGGCGCAGGAAGAAACCCTCGGGGGACGATCCCGAGCATCACCCGAAACCCGCGCCCCATGTGGCCGAGTAGGGAGGGCAGACAATGGGAATCCTTGAAGTCAAGGGCATCGGCAAGCGTTTCGGGGGCCTTCAGGCGCTCAGCAACGTGACTCTCGACGTCGTCGAGAACTCGGTCCACGCCATCATCGGGCCGAACGGCGCGGGCAAGTCGACGCTTCTGAACTGCCTTGTCGGGAAGCTCATCCCGGACGAAGGCACCGCCGCCTTCGACGGCCATTCCGTACTCGGGCGAAAGCCGCACGAGATCAACCAGATGGGTATCAGCCGGGTGTTTCAGACACCCGAGATCTTCGGGGATCTCACCGTCTTCGAAAACGTCATGATCCCGTGCTTCGCCATGCGCGACGGAGCCTTCCGGATGCATGCGTTCGAATCGATGGAGAAGGAGCAGGAACTGATCGGGATGGCCGAGCAGATCCTCACCGACGTGCGGATGCTTGAAAAGCGCGACGTCCACGCCGCGTCGCTCTCGCGCGGCGACAAGCGCCGGCTGGAGATGGCGATGTGCCTTGTCCAGCAGCCGAAGCTTCTGCTGCTCGACGAGCCCACGGCCGGCATGTCGCGCGCGGACACGAACAACACGATCGGCCTTCTTAGGGAGATCAAGGAGAAGCGCGACATCACCATGGCGATCATCGAGCACGACATGCACGTCGTGTTCAGCCTCGCGGACCGGATCACGGTGCTCGCCCAGGGGACGCCGCTCGTCGAGGACACGCCGGAGAAGATCAAGGGCCATCCCAAGGTTCGCGAAGCCTACCTCGGACAGGCGCATCAGGAGTGACGGAGATGAACGAGAAACCGGACTTCTCGCGGCATGCGAACAAGGCGGCGACCGCGCCGGCGTATTTCTCGGCATGGGATGTGCACGCCTATTACGGTGAAAGCTACATCGTGCAGGGGATTTCCTTCAACGTGCACGAGGGGGAGATCCTTGCGCTTCTCGGCCGCAACGGCGCGGGCAAGACATCGACTCTGCGCGCGCTCGCGCGGATCGGATCGCCGCTCGTGACGCATGGCGAGATCTGGCTCGACCATCAGCCGCTCCACAAGATGTCGGCGCACGAGGCATCACGATCCGGACTCGGGCTGGTGCCGGAAGACCGGCGGATCATTCCTGGCCTGACGGTCGAGGAGAATATCCAGCTCGCGCAGATCATGCCGCCGGTGGGCTGGTCGGTGGACCGGATCTACGAGCTTTTCCCGCGGCTCGGCGAGCGGCGGAAGCAGGAAGGCATCACGCTGTCGGGCGGGGAGCAGCAGATGCTCTCGATCGCGCGGGCGCTGGCGCGGGACATCAAGGTGCTGCTGCTGGACGAGCCTTACGAGGGGCTGGCCCCCGTGATCGTGCAGGAGATCGAGCGCACGCTGCGGCACATCAAGGAACAGGGCATCACCTGCGTCCTTGTGGAACAGAATGCCATCGCCGCCCTCGGGCTTGCCGACCGCGCGATCATCCTCGACACAGGCCGGATCGTCTACGATGGCGACGCGGACGAGGTCATGGAGAACGCGCAGCTTCGGGAAGAGTACCTCGCGATCTGAGCGGCCGCGCGTTCCGGCGCGGGCGCGTCGTCCGCGAGGCGCTGGTCGAGGCGTATCGAGTCACGACGTCTCGGAAGGGCCGTCCGGAGGGTCGTCGTATATCGACCACCCATACTGCCCTCCCGACTCGGGCAATTCCTCCGGCCGCACGTTCCGCACCATGTAGGTCTTGGCGATGAAGTTCGCGATGATCGGCGCCGTCAGGAACAGGAAGAGCGAGATCATCAGTTCGTGGATCGACAGGGTTCCGGTCTCCGCGAAGAAGTAGATCATCGACGCGATCAGAACGCCCCCGACGCCCAGCGTCGTGGCCTTTGTCGGCGCGTGGAGCCGCTGCATCGTCGAGCGCAGCTTGATCAGGCCATAGGAGCCGACAAAGCCGAATATGCCGCTGATGACGAGCGAGATGGAGATCAGGAGTTCTGCTGCGAAACTCATTGGGTCACCTCACTCGATGATGTCGCCGCGCAGGACGAAGCGGCAGTAGGCGACGGTCGAAACGAAGCCGACCATTGCCACGAGCATCGCCGCCTCGAAATAGATCTCGGTTCCGCGCCAGACACCGTAGAGCACCAGAAGAGCGATCACGTTGATCACCATGGTGTCGAGCGCGAGGATCCTGTCCGCGCTGTCGGGGCCACGCGCGATCCGCCAGAGGTCGAGAAGAAGGGCAATTCCGTAGCAGCCGAAGGCAAAGAACAGAGCCGCGGTGATCATTCGAAAATCTCCTTCAGTCTTCGCTCGTAGCGGGATTTCATGCGCTCCCGCTCGGCGTCCGGATCGTCGGTGTGCAGGCAGTGGACGAGGATGGTGCCGCCATCCGCGGCGAGCGTGGCCGACACGGTGCCGGGCGTCATCGTGATGGTCCCCGCCAGGACCGTGATCGCCTCGGCGGAGGTGAGCTCGAGCGGGACGGGAATCCACTGCGAGTTGATGTTCCTCTCGCGCCGGAACAGGATGATCCAGGCGACCTGGACATTCGCCACGATGATGTCCCAGAGCACGATGAGCGTGTATTCGACCACCTTCAGCGGCCTTCCGACCTTTGGACGGTCGGGCCAGTAATCAGCGGTCACCATCGGCACGATCAGACCGATCGTCCCGCCGAGAATGAGGTTGCCGAGAGTGAAGGTGTTCACGAGTCCCAGCCAGGCGAGCACCAGCGTCAGGCTGAGCAGCGGGTGGGGAACAAGCCGTGACAACATGGATCAGCCCTCCGCGTCCGGTCCGAGCACGGAGCTGATGTAGCCTGCGCGGTCGAAGAGTTGCGTGGTCGTCCCTTCAAGATAGAGCGAGACGGGTCCCGCGAAGACGGCCAGCGCGGCGAGAACCGCGACGGTGGCCATCACGGGGGCGATCTCGGCGGGTCCGGCGGGCGCGACGTCCGCCTTCTCGGACGACGCGGGAACACCGGCCGCCGTCGATTTCCAGAACAGCGTGCTTCCCGCCCGGGCGAAGCCGACGATCGTGAGCAGAGAACCGATAAGGATGACGCTCCAGGCCCAGGCCATCTCGCCCGGGTCCCGCAGCGCATCGAGGATGAGGAGCTTGCCGAGAAATCCGCTGAGCGGAGGCATGCCCGCCATGGCGATGGCGGCGGCGAAGAAGAGCGCGGCAAAGAGGCCGTTCTGCACCGTGGCCGGAACTGAAACGAGGGCATCTCCTCCCCGGCGGGTCAGCACGAGATCCGCGACAAGGAACAGCGCAGCGGCGGCGAATGTCGAATGAACGATGTAATACAGCGCGGCGGCCGTCGCTTCGGGAGAGAAGGCGGCGACCGCGACGAGCAGCGTTCCCATCGATCCCACTGCCGAGAAGGCGATCAACGGCATCAAGCGGCGCGCGCCCAGGACGCCGAACGCGCCGACGGCGATCGTGACGAGGGCGGCCGGAAAAAGCCATGTCCCGGGTAGTCCTTCCGTTCCCGCGACGCCGGGTCCGAAGGCCACGGTATGGATCCGCAGGATGGCGTAGGCCCCGACCTTCGTCATGATCGCGAAAAGCGCCGCCACCGGGGCGGGCGCGTTGGAGTAGGTCGCCGGCAGCCAGAACTGGACCGGGAAGAGCGCTGCCTTGACGGCGAAAACGATCATGAGGAGGATCGCTGCGACGCGCACGAGGGCGGCTTCCTCGGCCGGGATCTGGGCCACGCGCACCGCGAGATCGGCGATGTTGAGCGTGCCGGTGCTGGCGTAGAGGGTTCCCAGCGCAAACAGAAACAGCGTCGATCCCGCGAGGTTGATGACAACGTATTGCAGTCCCGCGCGCATCCGCTCGCGTCCGCCGCTGTGGATCATCAGCCCGTAGGACGCGATGAGGAGAATCTCGAAGAAGACGAAGAGGTTGAAGATGTCGCCGGTGAGGAACGCCCCGCAGATGCCCATGAGCTGGAACTGGAAGAGTGCGTGGAAATGCCGCCCGCGGGCGTCCCACCCCGTCGCGATCGCGTGGGTCACGACAATCAGCGCGAGGATCGCCGTCAGAAGCACCATGAGCGCCGAGAGCCGGTCGAGGACAAGGACGATGCCGAACGGCGCGGGCCAGTCTCCGAGGCGGTAGAGATGCGTCTCCCCTCCGGCCGCGAGGATCGTCAGCCCCACGGCGATCGCGGCTAGGGCGAGCGATCCCGCGACCGAGGCCGCCCGGGCGAGAGAGATGTCGTGCCGCATCACGAAGGCGATCAGCGGCGCCAGAAGGGCGGGCAGGACGACCGGCGCGATGATCCAGTGGTTCATTGCGCCGTGTCCTTCCCGGGCGCGTCGGCCCCGGGCCTGTCGAGGTCGATGCGGTCGTCGTCGGCTTCGAGATAAGCGCCGAGGCCGACCATGACGAGCACCGCCGTCATGCCGAAGGAGATCACGATCGCCGTCAGGACAAGCGCCTGCGGAAGCGGGTCGGTGTAGCTCGCCTCACCGTATGGCGACAGGATCGGGGACTGGTCGATGGCGAAGCGTCCGCTGGAAAAGAGGAAGACGTTCACGGCGTACGAAAGGAGCGTGAGGCCGAGGATGACCGGAAAGGTTCTGAGGCGCAGCATCAGATAGACCCCGCCCGAGGTCAGTACGCCCACAGCGCTGGCGACGATGACTTCCATGTCAGTCTCCTTCTTTCGCCGCGTCTGTCCGTGTCGCCGGATCATAGTCCATCGGGTCGACGTTCACGGTCTCGCCCGCGTAGCGCGCGATCCGCGAGAGACTGTAGAGCATCAGCATCACCGACCCCAGGACGGTCAGGAAGACGCCGAGGTCGAAGAGCATCGCGGTCGCGAGCTCGAATTCCTCGATCGGCGGCAGGTGCACATAGGTGAAGGCGCTGGTGAGAAAGGGTTTCCCTGCGAGCCATGCTCCCGCACCGGTCAGGCCCGCGATCACCACGCCCCAGCCGATCATCGTGTGATACTCGATGCGTTTGCGCGCCTGCGTCCACGCGAATCCCGAGGCCATGTACTGCATCAGGAGCGCGATCGATATCACGAGACCCGCGACGAAGCCGCCGCCCGGCTGGTTGTGTCCGCGCAGGAAGATGTAGATGCCGACGACGATGGCGATGGGCATCAGGACCCTCGTGACGACCACCATCATCAGCGGATGCCGGTCGCGGGAGCGGTCCTGCGAATAGTCCGTGTTGCGCAGGCGACGGGCGGCCGGGCCGCTCAGCAAGGCCTCCATGAGCGCAAAGATGATGAGGCCGGCGATGCCGAGCACGATGATCTCGCCGTAGGTGTCGTATCCGCGGAAATCCACGAGGATCACGTTGACCACGTTCGTCCCGCCGCCGCCTTCATAGGAATTCGCCAGGTGGTAGTCCGAGATCGTGCTGACGTCGCGAAGGAGAAAGGCATAGGCGAGGGCCGCCACCCCGGCCCCGGCCGCGAGCGCGATGACGCCATCGCGGAGTCTGAGCGCCATGGGGCTTTCCTTCGGCGTCGACTTCGGAAGGAAGTGCAGCGCCAGAAGGAGCAGCATGATCGTGACGGTCTCCACCGAGATCTGCGTGAGCGCCAGGTCGGGCGCCGAGAGATAGACGAAACCGGCGGAGATCATCAATCCGATGATGCCGATCAGGACCAGCGCGCTGAAGCGGTAACGATGCATCGAGACGACCGCGATGGTCGCTGCGACGAGCAGCACCCACCCGACCGCGATCACGGCCGGGACCGGGAGAAGCTCCCGCGTCGGCTGAGGCAGGCCGCCGCCGGTCCATGCGATGGCGCCGAGGGCGACGGACGTCACCACGAGGATCGCGAGGTAACGACTGATGGCGCCGTTGTGGGACGTCTCGGTAATCCACCGCGACGTGGCCGCCGCGCTCGCGACGAGCCGGTCGAAGATCGTCTTCGCTTCGGGGCGCGGCGTGGCAATCCAGGCACGGTCGAGAGGTCCGTGGAGCCAGAGCAGGACGAGACCGCCCGCAACGGCGGCGATCGACATGAAGAGCGCCGGCGTGATCCCGTGCCAGATCCTGAGGGAATAGTAGGGCAGGTCTCCGCCGCCGATAACCGCCCCGCCGGCGACGGCGACGAGAGGCCCGACCACGGCGGCCGGAAGGATGCCGATGACGACCACGAGAAAGGCGAGCAGGGCCGGAGAGGCCCACAAGCCGAAAGGTGGATCGTGGGGCGTGTGCGGGTAGTCGTCCCGCACCGGGCCGAGGAAGACGTGGGAGATGAAGCGGAAGGAATACGCGACCGAGAGGAGCGCGCCGAGCGTTGCCAGAACCGGAACCGCGAGATGGCTTCCGGCCCAGACCGTGTGCGCCGCCTCCTCCAGCATCATCTCCTTGGACAGGAAGCCGTTGAAGAGCGGAATCCCGGCCATCGACAAGGCCGCCGTCGTGCCGATCAGGAAGGTCACCGGCATCAGGTGCCGCAGGCCGCCCAGACGCTTGATGTCGCGCGTGTGGGCCTCGTGGTCGACGATCCCCGCGGTCATGAACAGCGCGGCCTTGAATGTCAGGTGGTTGATGATGTGGAAGACCGCGACGATCGCGGCAAGCTTCGTTCCGAAGCCGAGGAGCATCGTCAGGAGACCGAGGTGGCTTACCGTCGAATAGGCGAGAAGCGCCTTCAGATCATCCTTGAAGAGCGCGATGAGCGCGCCGAGCACCATCGTGACGAGCCCGGTCGTGGAGACGATATAGAACCACGCCTCGGTCCCGGAGAGGACGGGCCACATGCGCGCCATCAGGAACACGCCGGCCTTCACCATCGTCGCGGAATGCAGATAGGCCGACACCGGCGTCGGCGCGGCCATGGCATGCGGAAGCCAGAAGTGGAACGGGAATTGCGCGGACTTCGTGAAAGCGCCGAGCAGGATCAGGATCAGCGCGGGCAGATACCATTCGGACGCGCGGATCGCGTCGCCCTGCGTCAGGATGTCGGTCAGGTTGTAGCTGCCCGCGATGTTGCCGAGGATCAGCATGCCGCCGATCATCGCGAGCCCGCCGGCGCCGGTCACGGCCAGCGCCATGCGCGCGCCCTGCCGGCCTTCGGGCAGGTGTTTCCAGTAGCCGATCAGCAGGAAGGACGACAGCGAGGTCAGCTCCCAGAATATCAGCAGAAGCAGGATGTTGTCCGACAGGACGATCCCCAGCATCGCGCCCTGGAACAGCAGGAGATAGGTGTAGAACTGCCCCATCGGATCCTCGCCCGAGAGGTAGAACCGGGCGTAGAGCGTGATGAGCAGGCCGACCCCCAGGATCATTCCGGCGAAGAGCAGGCCCAGACCGTCGAGGAAGAACGATGCCGACAAGCCGAGCTGAGGCAACCAGTCGACTTCCGCCTGGATCACGTCGCCCCGCAGGACGGCGGGCGCGAGAACGAGCAGCATGACGAGGGCGAGGGCCGTCGGCGCGGCGGTGAAGCTCGCGCAGACATTGCGTCCGGCACGAATCATGATCCCGGGAAACAAGGCCCCTGCGAACGGCAGGAGTGCAATCACGAAAAGGAAGTTGCCCCCGTCTCCCATGGATCTGTCCCGACTGACCTCTCGACTTGCTGCACTGGATAGCGGGCGGCTTGCGGGATGTAAAACGAAGCCGAACGGAACCCCTCGGACCATTGCGCCTTTCGGTCCTGGCCCCGGCCGGAACCGCCGCGCGATGGGATCGGTTCGAGGCAGGGATGATCGCGTCCGGCGTGCGCGACCTAGGTTCGCGCATCCACGCTCCGCGCCATGTTGCAGAGCATCTCGAACATGATCGAGACGCCGAGAAAGGCGGTGTTGCCGGTGGGATCGAAGGGTGGCGAGACTTCCACGAGGTCCGCGCCGGCGATGCTCACGCCGTCGAGAAGTCGCGCGACCTGGATCGCCTGCCACGAGGTCGGTCCGCCGACTTCCGGTGTGCCGGTGCCGGGCGCGAAGGCGGGGTCGACGAAGTCGATGTCGTAGGAAACGTAAGCCGGCGCCTCTCCGACGATCTTCTTGGCCTCTCGCATCACCTCCTCAGGGCCGCGCGCGTGGAACTCCTCGATCGGGATGACCCGAACTCCCACGGCGTCGGCGAACTCGCGATCCTCGTTGTCGTAAGCCGTGCCGCGGATGCCGATCTGCACGACGCGCTTGGGGTCGAGCAGGCCTTCTTCGATCGCTCTCCGGAAGGGCGTCCCGTGCGTGTACCGCATGCCGCCGAAGTAGTCGTTGAAGAGATCGGTATGACTGTCGAAGTGGATCATGCCGAGCGGCTTGGTCCTTGCGAGCGACCGCAGGATCGGCAGGGAACAGAGGTGGTCGCCTCCCGCCGTCAACGGGATGATGCCGGCGTCTCGTATCCGGTCGTAGAAGGTCGTGACCCGTCGAAGGCCGTCCTCGATATCGATCGGGTTCGGGGGCACGTCGCCGAGATCGGCGCAGTTGACCAGCTCGAACGGGCGCACGCGGGTCGCGCCGTTCTGGGCGCGGATCATCGTCGAGAGATCGCGAAGCTGGCGCGGTCCGTGTCGCGGTCCAGGACGATTGGTCGTGCCGCTGTCCCAGGGGATTCCCACCAGCCCGATCTGCACATCCGCCACCCGCGGATCGTCCAGCGGCACGTTCGGCAGCCGCATGAAGGTCGGAACGCCCGCGAAGCGGGGAAGGTCGAAGCCCGAAACGGGCTTGAAATGCGGATCGCTCATCGGGAGTGTTCCTCGGTCGCTTGGGTGTCGGCCCGGTCTGGCAGCCGGAACACTGGAGGGTCTCGCGGTCAGGAGATCTTCCGCTCCGGAACGCTGGGGAGGGATCGCCTATCGGCGGAGGTGACGTAATCGTATCGGTGAAGCTCGTAGTCCAGCCGGGCGCGGTAGGCCCGGTCAAGGCCTCCGAAGAGATAGCCGATGCCTTCTCCGGCGCCGCCGGCCAGAGCACCGAGCATCATCGGCCCGAGAATTTGCGGCATGAGATCTTTTCCGCGTCCGCTTCGCCGGATGGCCTCGAGCGTGCGCCCGACCCGCAGGAACGGGATGAGGGGAGATCCGAGCGCATAGACCGCCCTTCGGACCGGGGACCAGCCAAGCACCCGACTGCGTGCGACCGCGAAGGCGCGCTGGCTGATGAATTCCTGCTTCACGAGGTCGCCGAGCCGCGAGATCTGCGTGTGCTCCGCCGTCAGGCGATCCGTCATCACCATCCGGACCCCGCGATGCCGCATGTCCTCGTGCAGGACGGCCTCGTTGCCGGTAATGTCGACGAGGCTGTCTTCATAGCCAAGGAGAACCTCCCGGCGGTAGACCGCGTGATGCCCGCCAAGCACCGAGGCGTTTCCGGCAACCACGGGGGCGACGGCTGGAGCAAACTGGATGAACATGTGGGCCCAGGCCACGAGTCCGGGGTTCGCGGGCACCATTCCGTAGCCGAGAGCGCCGATCGTGGGGTCTTTCATCTCGTCGAGGACGACGTCGACGAAGTTGGCGGGCAGGAAGCTGTGTTCCTCCATATACCCCACGAGAGGTGCGCGCGCGGCGTGCACGCCCGCGGCGAGGCCGTGGCCGGTGGAGGCCAAGGGGCCGATGGGAACGGTCTGCACGGAATGGAAGCCTGCGAGATCATCCTGATCGGGTTCGCCAAGTGTCTCGGTCGACTCGCAGATGATGATCAGTTCCACGTCGTCGAGACGCGTCTGTCTCGCGAAATGACAGATGGATCGGCGGCATACCTCGTAGGCACCGTCGGTTATGGTCACCAGCGTGAGAGCAGGATCGGACATTCTTCCCCCTGTACCGCGGCTGCGGGTCGGGAGCCGGTGCCCGTTACACGCAACAGTCGTTGAGGAGGATACGCAGGCGATCGGCTTGTCGCAATGCCAGCGCCGTTATCGTGAGGGTCGGGTTCGCCGCGCCACCG
>Ga0102932_1000169_pt1 | contig 30495 bp, 25 predicted proteins | sample SalPonR1_C_D2_MG_FD_78212 | JGI IMG/M metagenome (GOLD analysis project Ga0102932, IMG submission 78212) | Salt pond soil microbial communities from South San Francisco under conditions of wetland restoration - Salt Pond MetaG R1_C_D2_MG | ecosystem: Environmental > Aquatic > Marine > Intertidal...
AAGCACATTATCGGCAGCCGAATTGGCGTCGCGCGAGCAGTTGGCGGACCAGATGGAAAGCGCCCGTCGCAATGCCGTCGCCGCACTTTATGGCGCCCCGCTGTCAGACGAGGTCCGATTCCAACTTGTGCAACTTGACTTTGCCGGCGGTTCCCCTCGTCAGTCCCGTGAACTGTTGATGCAGATGGCGAATCTGCGTCGCCATAATCCGACTTCGTTAAAGCAAGTGGCCAAGCTGGCGATGGCCGGTCAGATGTGGGACTTGTCACGGGATATTTGGCGGCGGATCCTGGTCATCGATTCCAGCCAGGTCGGTGCTGCCGTTCGTGCAGTAAGAGAACGCGGCCCCTTGCGACCTAGCGATGTCGTGCCCCCCACGGCCGAAGCTCTGCGTGTGGCAGCCTTGGCAGAGTTGAATCAAAGTCAGCCCGACGAACGCTTGCTCGCCAACGCCGTCGAGATGCTCGCCAATCAATTGGCCGACCCTGCCACCGAACAAGATGAAACATTGCGCCTGTTGGCGCGGATCGAAAGCAAACGCAATCGGCCTCAAGCGGCAGTCGGCTATTGGGAGCAGGCCGTTCGGCAATCGCCCGAGGACGTCGGCCTGCTGGTCAACTATGCTGAAACCCTGCAGGCCTGCGGTCAAACCGCGGCGGCCCAGCAACAAATCCGTAGCGCACTGCAACTTGCACCTGAGGATGCCGGCGCTCTGCGGTTACTGCGACAGTTCAATGCGCCTGCGGCTGAATCCAATACTAACTCTCGACTCTGATCGCCTGATGATACGGCTTCCTTTTCAACGCATCTTCGTCGCAGGTCACAGGGGCATGGTGGGCTCTGCTGTCTGTCGGGAAATCCGGCGGGTGTCCAACGCCATGCTGCTATTACGGACACGGGAGCAATTGAATTTGTGTGATCAGGCGGCCGTCGATGCGTTTTTCGCCACTGAGCAACCTGACTGCGTTGTCTTTACGGCCGCCAAGGTGGGTGGCATTTATGCAAACCATGCGTATCCCGCCGAGTTCGCCTACGAAAATGTGACGATGGCGGCTAACGCCGTACACTCTGCCTATCGGCACGGAGTCGAAAGGTTCCTATATCTTGGCAGTACCTGTATCTATCCTCGGATGGCTCCACAGCCGATTGCCGAAGAGAGTTTGTTGACCAGTCCGCTGGAGATCACCAACGAAGCCTACGCGTTGGCGAAAATTATGGGACTGAAATTGTGTCAGTACTATCGGCAGCAGTATGGAGTCACCTTCCATAGCGCGATGCCGACAAACTTGTACGGCCCCGGTGACAATTATCATCCGGACAATTCGCACGTCATCCCAGGCTTGATTCGACGCTTCCATGAAGCGAAGAAGAACGCCGCCGAAAGCGTCCTCGTTTGGGGCTCGGGCAAGCCACGCCGTGAGTTTCTCCACGTCGATGACTTGGCAGCCGCCATGGTGCACTTGCTGTCGATCGAAAATCCTCCCGATTGGGCTAACGTCGGCACCGGGAAAGACCTGACGATCGGCGAACTGGCCCGCTTGATCGCCCGGATCGTCGGATTTGAGGGACGCATCGAGCAAGATTTGTCTCGCCCCGATGGGACGCCTGTCAAAAGAACCGACATCGGACGTATCACGGCTACCGGCTGGCAGCCAACGATTGAATTCGAAGCGGGCTTGCGTGAGACCTACGCCGATTTCTTGACCACCCTGCGAACTCACAGCGTTCGCAGCAACTGAGGCGGCGGTTCCATTTCACGACTGCTTTTTCTGAATCGGTGCTACTGGCCCGATACCGAAGCGACGGGCCAGCTACTGACCGATTTGGCTCAGCATTTGGCTTTGCAGCACGAAGTTCACGTTGTCTGTGGCCAACCCAACAGTCCTGCTGCTGGAGCGGAGTATCGATCGAGTGGCACTCAGGTGCATGGCGGTGTCACCATTCATCGTCTCCGCCATACACGGTTTGCCAAGCGAGTGCCGGCAGGACGCCTGATCAATTTGCTGTCTTTCACGCGGGCTGCGAGTCGCTACTTGAAACGCAGTCGCTTGGCGGCCGATGTGGTGGTCAGTGAAACCGACCCTTTTCTGCTACCGGCCGTCGCTGCTACCCACGCTCAGCGAATCGATGCGCGATTGGTTTGCTATTTACAAGATATCTACCCTGACGTCGCCGAAGCGATCGGCAAAGCCAAGCCGGGGCGAATGACTCGAACCATTCGGAAGCAGCTTCGCACCGCCTACCAGGCAGCCGATCAAGTGATTGTGCTGGGGTCTTGCATGAAGGAACGGCTAACCCGTCCGCCTTGGTCCATCGACCCAAAGGGCTTGACGATCGTTCCCAATTGGGCCGATTGCGAGGCGATTGTGCCCCTGTCGACAAACGAAAACGCCTTTCGACAGCAGCATGGGTTGGATGACCATTTCGTGGTGATGCACAGCGGCAACATGGGGCTGACGCAAAGGTTGGATGTGTTGATTGAGGCCACGCAGCACCCCATATGGCCAGCGAATGCTCTGCTCTTGTTGGTCGGTGATGGAGCAACTCGAGCGAAGCTGGAGTCGCAAGCCAACTTGCTCAAGGATCCGCAACGGGTTCGTTTTTTGCCCTACCAGCCCCGTGAGCAATTAAGCGAAAGCTTGTCCGCTGCCGACCTTCATGTCGTGTCGATGCATGAAGCGATCACCGGTTGCATTTGCCCAAGCAAGTTATACGGCATCATGGCCGCCGGCCGTCCAACCCTAGCCATCGCCGCCGCAGACACCGATCTCTGCCGAACAATTCAGGAACATGCTGTCGGTTGGTGTGTCCAGCCAGTTAGGCCTGCCGCAATTGCCTCGGCAGTGGCAGCAGCCAACCATGATCCAGTTCGTTGTCAGGAACTTGGTAAGAGGGCCCGGCAGCTATCGCTTCAGCTCTACAATCGACCGAACATCCTGGAAACGCTTGCGCAAGTAATATGTCACTGATGAGAATGACCGATTTCGAAGCGGTAGAGACTTCTAAGCCTCTGGAGAAACTGCGTCGCTCACTGCAAAATGCCAATAGTGCTCTCGCGGAGCGAAAGGCGACACAGAATAATTGTGCATTTCTTTGCCTTTGTTCAGGCTAACGTTTAGTAATGCCAGCGGTCGGAGGCACAGTACAGGAAACGGAAGTTTGTAAAGGTGACGGTTGTGACGCGGGTAAGATTTGTCGGGATTGCCTGTTGGACGAATTTCACCAAAGCCCTATGTGATCGAAATGAAAGTGCCAGCAAACAGCGGTTGAGCTATTTTTTCGCAATCCGAACTTTGCTCGGCGTTATGGTGCAGCACTGATGAGGCACGGCTGAATGGGTCCTTCCTTCAAGCCTATTTTTCCAATGCTCTCTGTCCCTAAGTCGCTGTGGCTTTTCAGTCACCCAAGGGAACGAAGTACGCGCCAATCGTTTCGACTCGCCCTAACGCAGCATGGAAATGTGTGCGATTTTTTATGCGTTTATTGATCAATGGGCTGTCTGCCCGAGCTCTGAGTGGCTGGTATGTTCTAAAGGGGCATTTAGGGCAACTGGCCCTTAATGTCAACGAGGACAATCATGTATCTCTATTGATTGATTGTGCACAGAGTGCAGCATTGTCTGATCTGCCGATCGAAGTGGAGCGGCTTGTCCTAGACGTAAATCTCCACAGTTGGTGGAAACGGTGGAACTGGGAACGCACTCGCCTGCGAGCGATCGTCTCACAGAATCGGATTCATGCCGTTCTTCACGCTTCAGGTACTGTGGTCGGAAACCTGGGCGTTCCCGAATACACGTTGGCTCTGAATCCTTGGTGCATGATGGATGTTGTCAAGAAATCCTCCTCGGAAAAAGTCAAGGCTGGGATCCAACGCTACGCCTACCGCCGTGCGCTGAGAGACGCTGCGGGCATTTACTTCTGTTCTGAACATTTGCGTCGGCTGTATGAAGACAACAATGCTGGCCCCGGAAGAGCCGATTGCAAAATCGCATCGATTGGCTTAAGTGAAGAACTCGTTCAAATAGCAGATTGTCATCAAAGGCAAGTTGGCAGGAAGCAGGAGGGGCTTATCCTCTGTGTGAGTGCAATGGCCAAGTGGAAAGGCGCCGATCGTGTCGTGGACGCTGTGGCGATACTGAGAAAACAGGGACACGATGCTCGGTTGCGACTCGTAGGACCCTGGCCTGATTCAGATTATGCCCGGTTCGTTAAGCAAAAGATCGATCATCTGAAATTAAACACCGCTGTAGAAGTCACAGGACAAGTCAGCGACCGAGAGCTTTATAAGCATTTTTCTGAAGCGAAAGTCTTCTGCCTGCTAAGTCAAGCAGAATCATTCGGCATCCCGGCGCTGCAGGCGCAGGCGTTTGGGACTCCGGTTGTAGGTGCAACGGGGTGTGCGATGCCAGAGATTGGCGGGGAGGGAGGCATCTTTGTCGAACCGACCGACACGAATGCTGCCACAGACGCCTTGGCAAGTTTGCTCTCCAATACCGAGACGTTTCACGACTACTCCCAGGCAGCACGTGAAAATGCTCGGCGCTATTCATGGAGGCACTGCTCGGCATGTTTGGTCGAACTGTTGAATCAGCCAGGCGTCTGATCGCTACCCTGCCATCGCCGTAACCGGTCACTGGCCGCGTCCGACAACAAGGCTCAGTGGAAGACTTTCGTGCTGACCTGCTTCATCTCGACCTAAACAGTGCCAGGCCCTCTTCGGACGGTACGCTTCATCGTCATGCACAGAAACAAAATACAAGAAACCATCATCGAGCCACCATTGGGGCGGCTCTCTCTGAATCTCGGCGAGGTTTGGAGATATCGGGATCTCTTCACCCTGTTGGTCTGGAGAGATATTGCCGCACGCTATCGCCAGTCGGTGGTCGGGATCGGTTGGGCGGTCATTAAACCTGTCCTTTCGATGCTTATCTTCACGTTCATTTTTGGACGGGTTGCGGGCATCAAGTCGGACGGTTCCCCCTATGCCCTGTTCTCGTTCACGGCGCTCTTGCCGTGGATGTATTTCTCCAATTCTCTCAGCGCAGCCACAACCAGCGTCGTTGGAAGTGGCGCGATGTTAAAAAAAGTCTATTTCCCTCGAATGATCCTCCCCCTGGTGGGAGTCACGACGGGATTGATGGAGTTGTTGATTCAGCTAGTCGTCCTTGCCGGACTCATGGCGTGGTATCAGTTCATTCCCGGATGGCAAATTGTCTTTGCGCCACTGTTTGTCGCGCTGGCGACCTTTACTGCCTTGTCTGCCGGTCTGTGGTTAACGGCGCTCAATGTAAAGTATCGAGATGTAGGTCAGGCAATTCCATTCCTAAGCCAAGCCTGGATGTGGATAAGTCCAATTGTCTACACATCTCAAGCAGTTCCTGAAGAATATCGATTGATTTACGGATTGAATCCAATGGTCGGTGTCATTGAAGGATTTCGCTGGTGTTTTCTGGGAACGACCAACCCCGACTGGATGATGATGAGCGTCTCCATTTTTACGGTCTCCACGATGCTGGTGACCGGTTTATTGTTCTTTCGTAAGACCGAGAATGGCTTCGCGGACATAATTTAAAAATATGTCAACTTCAATATCTATTCAAGAAATTAGTAAGAGCTACGAACTTGGGGTAACCCATGCGCGTTCGATCCGTGATCTCGTAAACGGAACGGCGAGGCGGTTCGTTGGTTCAGCACCCGAGTCGACAAAACAAGAAACGTTCTGGGCTCTTCAGGACATTTCGTTTCATGTGAACGAAGGCGAAGTGGTAGGGATCGTCGGGAAGAACGGCGCCGGTAAAAGCACTTTGTTGAAGATCCTTTCTCAGATCACCAAGCCGACCTCCGGACGTGCTGTTTTACACGGGCGAGTTGCGAGTTTACTTGAGGTGGGGACCGGCTTTCATCAAGAACTGACAGGGCGTGAGAACGTCTTCCTCAACGGCACTATCCTGGGGATGACGAGAAAGGAGGTGGCCGAACGTTTTGATCAGATCGTTGAGTTTTCGGGAGTGAAAAGATTTATCGATACGCCGGTAAAGCGTTACTCCTCCGGGATGACCGTCCGCCTCGGTTTTGCTGTCGCTGCTCATCTCAGTTCGGAGATCCTGATTGTCGATGAAGTCCTCGCGGTAGGTGACATTGAATTTCAGAAACGGTGCCTCAGCAAAATGCAGGACGTCGCCAGCACCGGTCGCACGGTTCTCTTCGTCTCCCATAACCTTGCTTCAGTCCGCAACCTTACTTCTCGCTGCGTCGTGCTCAAAAATGGGCGGTTGGTGTTTGACGGAGAGACCTCGGAAGCGATTTCCGAATACACGCGGATCAATCGCATCGAATTCGACTCGACAGGGGATGTCCAGCGACATGAACGGGCGTTTAAAGGGCTTTCTCAATCTGTGCGATTTACCAAAATATTGATGCCAGAAAACTCCCGAACGCTCAGGCCAGACGAGGATATCCAATTCCAGGTTACTTTAAAGGCGCAAGAAAACGCGAGCCGCTTCTTGATCGGTCTCACAGTCTTCAGGGACGATGATTTACCCATCGGCGGAACGTTTAGTGAGGAATTTTCAGCCTTGGAGCCAGGGGAGACAGTCGATTATGCTTTCAAAATTCCAAATCCACCATTGGCTCCTGGGAAGTATTATTGTGGCATTTCTGTTGTGGAAGCCGGTACCTCTGATAAGCACATCTTCGATTCATTGACTGGAGTCCTTCCGTTCGAGGTGACGCAAGCGGGCTTCGGGCACAGGCATTGGAGTCCAGGCTGGGGCGTGATCCGGTTGAATCCACTCGTCGCTGCGCGAAACAAGCGATCGCAAGGCAAGGTAGGAGTGAATCGATGAGTTTTGCTGAGGACATGCGCGCGAAGGTGCGAAAACTTTTGAAAAAATTGGGCTTGGATGTAAAATTCGTGACCAGTGATCAAAAGACTCGTGAACGCCACGCTCGGGAAAAAGCCGTTAAGAGATGGCGTTTCATTGCCTCCTATTCACCGAAAATGATTCTCGACATAGGGGCTAATGTCGGCCAGTTTGCGTCGATTGCCCGTCAGATTGTTCGTGATGCCCACATTGTTTCTTTTGAACCACTTGCTGATTGTTGTAGGCAACTTCGCTCTCAGGAGGAGCGTTTGCAACCGCTGACAGTCGTGCACGCGGCTGTAGGTGAGACTGACGGTGTTATGATGATCAATCGCAATGCGTCGTCTCCATCGTCGTCATTGCTGCCCATGCATCAACGTCACCATGAAGAGTTGCCGCATACGGCGCAATCGACAACCGAAAAGGTCTGTGTGAGACGCCTCGATGATGTTTTTGATGAACTAAACGTAGCTTTCCCGTTAATTGTGAAAATCGACGTGCAGGGGTATACCCTTCCCGTTCTAATGGGAGGGCGAAAGACGATCCGACAAGCGGCTGCTGTCATTGCCGAGATCAGCACGACAACTCTTTATGAGGGCGAAGCGACTTTTGACCAAGTCTATCAGGTGATGTCGTCGCTGAATTTCGATTTCGGTGGAACCGTCGACCAGTGGGTCAGCAAGCAAGACGGTAGCGTACTACAAATGGACTGCTTGTTTGTTAATCGTGATTTCAAGATTGGAATAAACCATTGACATCCGTATTGATGAATTCAAAGAGTCACCCGAAAACCCTGTTGCTGGTTGGATCAAAGCCTGGTGCAGGAACCGTCGGTGAAATCCTGATTCGTGAAATGCTAAACTGTGTCGATCCTCAGCGGTATGTGATTGCGGCCATGTTGCGGACCGATGAGGCCCAAGACACGGGAGGTACCGTGAGTCCGCGGATGAAGACGTTTCTGGCTCCGCGAGAGGCGGAAGGGGTTGCGTTTGGGAGATTTACTCGGCTTAGGAACGCTGGCAGGCGGCTGATCTTCTATGAACGGGACATTGCTGCTTTAACACGAGAAGTCGAGGTTTTCGCAAAACAAGAAGGTATTCAACGCGTTTGGGCAATCCTGAATATGACCTCCGTGATTGATGTCGCTGATCGCTTGCGGCCACGCTTGAAGGTCCCGGTCTTGGCTCACGTGTGGGATGATGTGGATCATCTTACACAGCAGCGAAACCTTGATGCGGCTACACGGTCCCGAACACGTAAAAGATTTTCTCGATTGTTGCAGCATGCACAGAAGACCGCTGTGATTTGCGAGGCAATGCAACAAGCGTACGAGACGCAGCATGGAGCGAAGTGTCAAATCGTCAGGCACGGACTGTCTGATGATGTGGTCGCACAAGCAAAGCCAACTTCTTCCCGTGAATTTCGGATTGGTTTCTCCGGAGGGATGTATGCTCCATCTGCTTGGAAAACATTGTTAGAAGCGCTCAATCTCCTTGGTTGGCGAGTTAATCACAAGCGAATTCGATTTGTTGTGATGAGTAGCCACGTTAGATTCACCGCCCAGGCACCTGCGAATATCGAGTTTCTCGGTTGGCGGGACACCGCTGAGGTTGCACGGCAGTTGTCGGCTTGCGATCTTCTGTACTTGCCGCAACCCTTTGAAACTCATCACGACGCGATCGCGCAGTTGTCGTTTCCAACGAAAATGAGTGCTTATGCGAATGTGGGGCGTCCGATTCTTGTACACACTCCCACATATGGTTCTCTGTCGAAGTTTTATCAACAGTATCCGGTCGGAGGACTATGTCAGGAGTTAAAAGCGGAAAAAATCGCAGCGATCATACGAACTCTTGCGGAGGATGAGGCGGCTTATGGGAAAGCTGCCGAGGCCGTAGCTCAAGTAGCCATGAATGTTCTAAGTCGTAGCCAGTTTGAGCAGCAGGTCCGTAGCTTTTTACAGCAAAGTTCAGCGGTCGAGTGTTCAGGTCCGCAACGTCAATTCACCGCGCATTCTCAGGAATTGGTGTGACGAGGATCTTATTTTTTATGGCAACATCGTCCAGCGTTGGCGGTGTGGAGACTTGGCTAGATCGGTTTTGCGAGCGTTGGGCGGGATCAGAATTTGAAGTGATCGTCGGATTGGTTCGTGGATCAGAAAGCCATAGTCCGCGACGGTTTCGAGACTTCCATCCGCATTTGCAGGTTGTTGAAGTGGATGGCGCTGGACTCGATTGTCATGGGCGGGTCTTGGCATTGATGCGATGCATTCGCTCCGTCCGCCCGGACATGGTATTTCCAATGGGAGTTGTGGAAGCGTTTGAGGCCACAATTCGCTGTCAGCAAGCCGGGGCAACCGTGAAATTAATGGCACGCACTCAAGGGAATTTGCCAGCGATGCTCGCGGACTTGCGTGCTTACCGTAATTGGGTTCAGATGGTGATCTGTCCAGGCAGATTGGCGATGGATATGCTCGTGCACTGGGGCGGGTTTCAGTCAGAACGAATGCGGCATGTCCCAAACGGTTCTGATCGGCCAGTTCATTTCCGTGTTTTGCCCGAAAGATCGGCCCCACTCCGTTTGGGCTATGTGGGGCGGATGACACAAGGTGACAAGCGCTCCACCGACCTCATTCGTTTTCATCAAGCGCTGACTGCTACGGAGACGCCATTCACATTAGACATTGTCGGAGATGGACCGTGCTTTCAACAGATTCAATCCGCAATTGGCAATGCGGACAATGTTACCTTGCATGGTGCATTGGCACACGCCGAGGTTTATGAACGCGTCTTTCCCCGTCTGGACGTGATGATGTTGTTTTCCACTTCAGAGTCATTCGGAATCGTGATCCCGGAAGCGATGATGCATGGGGTTGTCCCGGTCACTTCGGAGTTCATTGGTGTTTACTCAGAACGACTGAATCTGCATGGCGAAACAGGGTTGACTTTTTCGGTTGGTGACATGCAGATGGCGGCTCAGCAAATCATGAAGCTTCATCTTGATCGTGCGTTGTTGAAGAAACTTTCCACCAATGGGATGAAGCATGCCCAGCGATTCACATGGGAAGCTTGTCTGGATGGTTGGGGACAAGCGCTCCGCGAGGCAGTTGCAGAATCACCGGTGAAGTCGCCTCAACCTTTTATTGAGCTGTCGCGGCCTACCCCGAGTCGTCTGACACGGTTAGGAATGCCATCGACGGTGGTTGATTTATTGCGGCGTCTGCGTCGGTTATTTTTCGGAACGGCCGTTCCTCCTGGTGGGGAAGAGTGGCCGCTTTTTCGAAGGCATTATTCAGAGGAAGAACTTCGCGAAATCGAAATGATAACGCGTCGGATCGATCAACGTGCAAAAGTTCAGCATCGACAAGATCCCAGGCAGGGGATCATTTCGACTTCGTGACTCACAGCGAAAAACGATTATTGATCTGTTCTCGCTCTCACGATCCGCGTGGGGGAGTCGAGCGGATTATTGTTGACCTGTGTCGGGAACTGCCCAAACGCGGTTGGACGATTACTTTAGGACTAACAGCCGGAAAGCGGTTTAACTCTCCCGAGGCATTTCGCAAGGAGCATGGAGACGATCTTCCAATCATTGCCCTTGACGGAACACTTGGCACGCAACGGTCGCGACAAACTGCCATTCGAAACGCGATTCGAGCCACGTGTCCGGACATAGTACTCTCGATGAGAGTATTTGATGCTTATCCTGTCATGGCTGCTTTGAAACAGGCAGCCACCGCAACTCGCTTCGCCGTTGGGATTCGATCATACGAATCTCCATATCTAGCAGATCTCAAGCATCTTGGTGCAGTTGTCGATTACTGCATCACTTCAGGGGAAATGATTCGCCAGGCTTGCATTCAGGGCAGTGAATTTGAAGCGGACCGCGTCAAGAGTATTGGAGGCGGCATTCATCCACCCACCGTTCCCATCTCGGTCCGCACTCCGCGCAAACCGTTGCGAATGTTATACGCCGGTCGGCTCGACCCGGGGCAAAAGCGAATTCTGGACCTCATCCCATTCGTCAGTCAACTGGAACAGGCAGGGATTCCCTTTGAATTACATCTCGCTGGCACCGGAACAGCGGAGATCGAGCTCCGTGCGGCATTCCGGGAACAGGTCGCCTCCAGAAGTATCCTTTTTCACGGATGGGTTGATCGCGAAACCCTGTACAGATCACTTTATCCGTTGGTCGACTGTTTCGTCCATTTTGCTGCTTGGGAAGGTATGACCATTGCTCCGCGCGAAGCAATGGCGCATGGTGTCGTTCCGATTGTCAGTCGCTTCAAGGGACTGCGGATTGAAGGTCAATTTGTCCATGACGAGACGGCACTGACTTTCCCGGTCGGACAGATAGCCGAGGCTGTGAGTTCTGTGTCTCGACTCCTTTGCGAGCCGGGACTGATCGAACGACTCTCGAAAAATGCGAAGCAGTCACAGCAAGGCGAGTATTCCTTCTCGGGTTCCATGGACGCGTGGGCAACTGCTCTGGAGCACTGTCTGAGACTGCCGTTGAAAATTGCGAAGATTCCGAGTCGTCGAGAAAAACTGGCAGGGCGCCTAACTTCCATCGGGATTCCCGCTGGCTGGCAATCAACTTTGCGGCATTGCCTAAAGTGGCCGGTGACACACCAAAATGCCGGTAGTGAATGGCCGACCAGTAGTGGATTCGTGACAGCGGATGACGAAAAACTGTTTGCTGATTTCGGCATGGAACCAGAGTGCGAGGACACGTACTAGTGGGGCTCCGCCACTGGTTATCGGGGATTGGATTGCTGCGACATCCCGAGTTGGTTAGGGACCTTGGGCAGCATCATTTGGAATTGCTCCGCATTCGACAATTACGAACGCAAAATCCAGAGGCCAAAATCTCCCGACGAGCGATAATTGCCGCTGAAGGGATCGAACGCATTTCCATTGGGGCGAAGTCTTCCGTCTGCGACGGCACCGTGTTAACAACGGGTGATGCGTCGAACGGACTTGGGAAGATCATCATTGGAGAACGAACTTGGATTGGGCAATACAATAATCTCCGCGGTGGCGGGGGAGATATCATTATTGGAGATGATTGTTTGATTTCCCAGTTTTGTTCCCTGGTTGCCTCGAATCATGGGCATGCTGCGGGACAAGTGATTCGGTCTCAAGGCGCTCATCAACAGAAGGTGGGAGTCAAGCTTGGGAATGATGTCTGGCTCGGTGCTGGTGTGGTGGTATTGCCAGGAGTTACCATTGGCGATGGCGCAATCATCGGTGCAAATGCAGTTGTCACAGCCGATGTTCCTGCTCAGCAAATTTTCGCGGGAGTCCCTGCCGAAAGAATCGGAGAGCGTTTGTAAAGTGTCACGTTCCGGGATTCTCTTTGTCGCGCCCACGGCGTACCGGCTAACGGGTCTAGGCACTTGGCTCGACTACTTGATTCCAGGACTGCTGGAACGTGGTTGGGATGTCACTTTAGGATTGGTCGAAGGTCCGAAGCACCACCGGCCATCAGATTATCTGATCGAGCATCCCGCGGAAAACTGGCTGGCAATTCCATGCCAGACAGGCACCCCGTGGGGGCGGCGGCGAGTGATGCAGCAGATAATCCATCGGGTCAAACCCGATTTGGTGGTCAGCGTAAATGTCCCCGACGCTTTGGTCGCCGCGGCTACCTTGGCTCCCAGGCGGTCCGTTCGGAGCGTCATGACTTGTCACGGAATTCAAGCAGACTTGTTCGGCGACCTTGAAGGTTTGCGTCGTCACATCGATGCCGTTGTCTGTACCAATCAACTGGGGTGTGAACTAGCCCGACAATTCGCTGGAATGGAAGAAGCTCGCGTTTTCTACGCCCCCTACGGAACGAAATCCTGCGAATTGCGAGACACGAAATTTGCTTCACGACCAACTTTTGGATACATCGGTCGACTTGAGCAGCCGCAGAAGCGACTTCATGATGTAATCGCCGTCATCCGTAGACTGGCGAACCGTGATGTAGACTGTGATTGGATTCTGGCTGGAACTGGTCCGCTTGAAAGTGTGGTGCGATACGAACTTGAGGGGGAAATCAGTTCTGGGCACGTGACAGTGACTGGTCACGTGAGCGCCTCGGATCTTGAAGAATCTGTGTATACCAAAATGGATGCCCTTCTAATCACGTCCGCCTGGGAAACAGGGCCACTTGTGGCTTGGGAGGCAATGTCGCGAGGAATCAACGTTGTCAGCAGTCGCTACATTGGCAGTGGATTGGAACGGGCGCTGCGGCACGGTGAGAATTCTCTTCTCTTCGACATTGGAGACACCGAAACGGCAGCCGCGCATTTAGAAACGCTGTCAACACAGTTCCCGGTAGCAAAGGAATTGGGGTACCAGGCTCACGTCACCGTTAACTCTCGTTATTCCTGTGAGTCATCTATTCAGCAATGGGATGACACGTTGCGAGCAATCTCGAGCCTTCCGCTGCGGGCTCAACCGACTGACGCGAGAAACGGATTTCTGAAATCAAAGACATGCGGTCGATTGAATCGAATCTTTGGCGATCATCTCGCTGAGTCGATTCGCCACCTCCTCCAGCGTCCACTTCAAGACCATGGTCCCGCGGGAGAGTGGCCGCATTCACTCGGTTGCCCAGCGATTGCCAATGCGGAGTTTGTGGCGTTGGCTGAAGCGTTGGACCGTCGTGAAACCACAGACGCGACACCCCCGCCCGACTGCAGTGCAAGCACCTAATATGGTCGCTCTCGTTGATCAGTCATTGACGGTGGTGACTCCCGATAAATGGGGGAGGCTTCATAGTATTGATGTTTGGCGTGGCATCGCCGCGCTCGCGGTTGTCGCGATTCACATGCCGCATGAAGCGCCAGGCGGTTTTCGTGAACATCCGTTTTACTTTTTGTCTTTACTGATGGACTATGGGTATCTCGGCGTTCCATTTTTTGTAGTCATTTCAGGTTTTTGTATTCACCGCAAGTCGGCGCTCACACGAAGGCAGACGGGAGAATACTCGCTAAACTGGAGCCAGTTTTGGAAGCGACGCTTCTGGAGATTATATCCAACCTATCTCGCGGCGATACTCTTTAGCTTGATTTGCGCTACGTGGCTGCATCAATTCGGTGTGAAATCGAAAGGGACATTCAGTTGGGATCTTATCACCCACCTATTGATGATTCACAATCTCACTGATGAATATGCAACCGGTTTACGCAATGGCGTATTTTGGTCTTTAGGCATGGAAGAACAGCTATATGGGCTGTACTTTTTTTTGTTTGTCCTGATGTCGAGGTTCTCAAATCGCACTGCTCTCTTTGTTGCTTGCGCGGTCACAGTGCTCTGGCGAATCCTGGTTTCTTTCTCCTTGGAGAATACGGTCGATGTCGGAACCTTTAAGTTAGGTACTTGGTATCAGTGGCCGTTTCAGTTCTGGTTGCACTGGACGCTTGGAGCAATCGCGGTGGATGGTTCCCTCGGAAACATGAAAATGCCACGTTGGAGTCGTTCGTTGTGGGCAGCAATGGCATTACTGTTGGTTGGTGTCCTTACGAATCGGATTATGCTCGATTTTTTTCTGAGGACCGAGCCGGGAAGTCGCATCCTGGCGTGGGTCGATGTTGATGCGCCTGGGACTCGCCTGTTTGGATTTTTATCCGAGTTATTATTCGCAGTGGCATTTTTCTGCCTGATTAACTGGGGGCTAAAGAAAGAGGTTTGCGGTCGTTGGTCGACCTGGGCGAATCGTTTGTTTGCCCCTGTTGGAAAGATGTCTTACTCGCTTTACTTGGTGCACGTGCCGATTCTGTACGTCTTGCATACGCACTTTCCCTTCGATTCCACGCCTAGCGGATGGGTCAAACGAGCCATCGTCTACCTGCCGGTCGTTATGGTCGGCAGTGGTGTTTTTTTCTGGGGGGTAGAACGTTGGTTCCTTGGGGCATCATCGTCACGGAAAACAGGTCCCCAGAGTAGCGTTCCCCCGCCTATGCTCATCTCCGTCGATGGAGGCCCCCAGTGAACTTTCGGCCTTCATTGAAGCAACAGCTTGGTTGTTGGTTGAACGAGCGATGGCGTTTAGAGTTGTTGCTGCGCTGCCCTCCCGTTGCACATGCCCTGGGGATTCATTGGCAAACGCTGTGTAATCGTCATGAGACGGTGACGATGGACCGATCAACGTGCGGCGCGCGAAGTCATTGGGCGGATTCATCCCCGCTGACTGCCACACGTTATTTTCCGTCGCTTGGTAGTCGACTCTTGCAGCACTGTCTGAAAGAATGGCCGGTTGCCTTCGAGTCCACGCCGCAAGTTGCTCCTCCAGAGAATCCCGAACTCACTGTCGTGGTGGGAGTTCGTGGAACGAAACGGATGCCGCAGTTCCGTGCCTGCTTGAATTCCCTCAGGGCCCAGTGTGGTCCGCAGGTTGAAATCCTTGTTGTCGAGCAAAGTAGTACTTCTGAATTTAAGTCTTTGCTCCCTGCTGATGTGCGATACATCTACACACCGCTAACGCACCCAAAGATGCCTTTCAATCGGGCCTGGGCACTGAATGTAGGAGGTGTAGCAGCAAAAGGAAAGTTTTTGGTGCTGCATGATGCGGATTTGGTGGTACCGGCGATGTTTGCCCAGAGGGTGGTCGCGATTCTGAGTTCAGGTGTTGACGCAGTGCGTCTGCCGCGATTCTTGTTTTATCTGGATGAGCCCAGTTCGGTGTCAATTCAGGAGTCGTTTTCGTTTACGCATTTGCGTTATGCAGAGCGAGTCGTTGCAAATAATCCAACACCGGTGGCAATTTCCAAGGAGGCTTACCTCCGTATCGGGGGGCATGACGAGTCCTTCTACGGTTGGGGTGCCGAAGACAATGAATTTCGGGACCGCTTACAGACACTCAACTTCAGCGAAGGGGCTTTTGCTCCGATCATCCACCTTTGGCATCCGGAAGCACCGAATCGCTGCGGAGATCGCAATGCAGGGCAATTGCGAGAAGTTCTCCAAACTCCGGCCAAAGTGCGTATCAAGGCACTCACGGCCCGGGGCTTCGGGCAAATGGTGCCCTCTGTCATCTGGCAGGAAACACCGTGAATGCTCGGCAAAGCAGTTGGAAGCTGACGACAGGTTGCTGTTGGGATGCCTGGAAAACGTACCACAAAGTGCGAGCTGAGATCGCCCATTTTCCCAAAGGCCCACCAATTTTCATCTCGGGGACGCATCGCAGCGGCACAACCTGGGTGGCAAGGATGCTGGCGGTCCCTGGGCTGTGGTATAGCCACGAACCGTTCAATCCAAACAAAAACATTTGGCACGAGTCGTTCACCTATGTTCGAGACACGGAATCGAACAGTGCTGTCGATTCGGTGATGGAACAGGTCCTGGCAGGAGGCTTGCGGCAAACCGCGATGAACGGGCCGGTTGATCACCCTTTGATGCCGCTGCGGATGTTTCGCCCGCCGATTCAAAGAATCATGATCAAAGACCCGCTTGCCTGTCTGCTCACCGGTTACTTTGCGGCAAGGTACGATCTGCAGACGCTAGTTCTATTCCGTCACCCATGCGGATTTGTTTCAAGTGTAACTAGGCTAGGCTGGCCAACCGGTGGCTTTTTAAAAGACTTTCTCGGCCGGGAGCAACTGATTGCAGACCACTTGTCGCCCTACGTTTCCCTGATGGAAAAATATGCGAATCAAAAAAGCATTGCAGCCGCGGCGGTCCTGCATGGAGTGATGAACAAGGCAATCTGGAATATGGTGCAGACACACTCGCTCAAATGGACATTGTTCGAGGACCTGTGTGCGGACCCCATTGAAAAATTTAAAAAACTTTTCGAGTGGTTTAATCTGCCCTACGGACCCGATACCCGTCTGCACCACGAACGACTTTGCAGCAATGGCTCAGCCAATTCCGCAGACTACCAGCCACATGCGGTAGCGCGAAACAGCAGTGCCATGGCACGCAGTTGGCGAAAACACCTTTCCAGGGCAGATGCCGAGACTGTCCGGGAAATCTGGAGGCAGTTTGATCTCCCGCTCTACCTGCAAGCGGACGAATGGTTATAACGGCACCGCAACAATCAGGGCTGGAAGAATTTAGCCATTTGTTCGTCGCTTCGATTCTAAAATGACCACTTTCTAGTTTTGCATGAGAAGAAGACGCCTGCTGGGCATCAATCTGAACTCAAAGAACTGGAGCAAAGTTACTTTCGGAACTAAATGATAATGTTACTGATCGCTTTGTTTTTGTCGTTTTTCGCGTTTTTGACTTCCTTAGTGTTTGGGTTCCACATCAGGAAATCCGCTCGCGGGGCATTTGCGGTCTTTCAACAGCAGTTGGCCGTAAATAACGAGATTCAAAGACAACTAATTTCGCTGAGTAAGGCTACAGCCTTTGCGATTTCGGCCAGCGTCCGCACAGGCTCTGGGTCGAGCCCCATACGGCAGTGTTGTTCTCAGCATGGTGAAGAGCTGTATCTTTGGCAGGCCTGCGACTGGAAGGGGAAAGGGTTTTATATAGAAGTCGGAGCTTACGACGGGCGCAGCCTAAGCAATAGTTATTTTTTTGAAAAACTTGGTTGGGACGGCCTTTTGATCGAGGCCCATCCTGAGCTCTTCGAAAAGTGTGAGCAGAATCGAACATCGCGATCTGTACATGCCGCAGTGGGAGAAGAGGATGGGACCAGCGTTACATTTTCCATGGTCGATGGAGTTCGCGGAATAGACACGCTAAGTTTCGTTAATGCACCGGAATCGCATCTCCAGCGGATTCTTTGCAAGGGTGGAACGATTCGTTCTGTTGAGGTGCCAGCAAAAACCTTGAATTCATTGCTCGAAGGGGTGGACAGAGAAATTGACTGGGTCAGTATCGATGTCGAGGGCGGTGAACTATCGGTACTACGGGGATTCGATCTTGACCGATTTCAGCCGCGGTGCTTGCTGATTGAGGACAATTCCGGAGGCAAGGATCGAGCTATCGCCGAATACCTTGTTAAGTTTAACTATTACCCCGATATCTTGATCGGATGTAATCAACTTTATGCTAGAAAAACAATTCATTGAACCAATCCGCGTCATCGATTAATGTTAAGTGCCAGGGGATTCTAGCGTCAGAATGCTTTTATGAGCTTGGCATCAATGGCAGGAAATGGTGCTTTGATCTTCGGAAAGATGTGACGCAAGGCGAGTCTTACCACTATGGCCTGTTCGCCAACAAGACCGCCTATCAAAGCGATGTCGAGCAGTTCCCTTTCGCACAGCGGATCTGCGCGTTGCTTGAAAGCCCAGTCAATGAGTGCTACCGGGATGTTGATCTTCTAGCGGCGCGCTTTCCAGTTGTGTTTACGCATCTCGATGAGCTCTTGGCTCGCGGTAAACCATTTCGGCGGTTGTATTTCGGAACCAACTGGATTTCGGTAAGGACCGACGTCGACACGGATCGTACGCTGAGCACGCATCCAGAGAAGTTAGGGCATGTTTCATTCATCGGGAATGTTAATCATCCACCCACCGATGCCTACAGATTTCGCAGTCGAGTTGCCCAGTTCTGTTTGGAACGAAAGGGCGTTGATTGCTATGGTAAGGGGATTCGGCCGGTAGAGAGTAAGGTCGATGCCATCGCTCCGTATCGGTTCTCGATCGCCATGGAAAACGCTGCTCAGGATTTGTACTTCACCGAAAAATTGATCGACTGTTTGCTTCTCGAGACGATACCTATTTACTTTGGATGCCAGCGGATCATAAAAATATTCGATCCCAGAGGTATACTGCAGTTCGATTCGATTGAACAGCTTGCAGGGGTACTCGATTCATTGGACGAAGAGACCTATGCCGCAATGTTACCGTATGCTTTGGAAAATAAATATCGAGCCATTAGTGAGAGGTGGCACAATCATCGTGGGTTGCTAGAACGTGTCGTGACGGGCTTGCCTGAGTCATTTCGGTCGTTGCCAGCGCCGGTGGCATGGGAAGCCACCCCGAACAAACCTTTTTTAAGTCGATTGATGTCCAGGGGACGACAGATTCTTCACGGCATTCAACGATGACCACTCTACCGAGACAGATGGATTGCGTAGCGAAATACACCTTCTGCGTCGGCATGCGGCGCGGAGGTTCGACGCTGCAGGCACAGTTGGTCGCTGAACTGCTGGGCCGTGTCTCGATGAGGCTTGTCACCCCCGAGTCAATTGAAAAGTTTCTGAAGGAGACGGCATCAGAATCTGGTCCGATTGTGGTGAAGTGCCATCGCTTTATTCCTCAATCTATCGATCTTTTTCAGCGCGGGGATGCTAAAATTGTCTACATTTACCGTGACGTTCGGGATGTCGTTGCATCGATCTCCAGTAAATACGGTATCCCGCCATTTGCTTTCGTTCATGGTGGCTTGGGTTCGTTGTTGAAAGAGTATCAGCAATGGATGGATGTACCTGGAATCCATGTTGCAGAATATGAAACAGTGATCGCTGACATCGCCAGTGAGGCACAGCGGTTGGCGACATTTTTAGGAGTTGCGCTTTCAGGAGAGCAGGCACAACACCTAGCCGATGAGTACTCTGTCGACAATGCGAGGCGAAAGATTGAAAAGTCGGCCGGGGAGGCTTCCGTTCCTAGTGTTGGTCACCAATCTTTTGACAAAAGCTCTTTGCTCCATGCGGATCATATTCAATCAGGCGGCAGCGGAGGCTTTCGGCAGGCCCTGTCGCCGGGCGTGATCGCGGCCTTGGAATGGGAGGCTTGTGATTGGCTTCGTAAGCACGATTATCCGGTTGACAATTCTCGCTTGATGCAGTTTGTTGCCAGGATGGCTTTTCTTGCGAAATCCACCGCACATCACTTGCGCATGAGGGGTGCAGCAGTTTCCAATATGGCAGCATCGTCTAAGGAAAGGGCCTGATGAAGGTTGTCTACATTATGGGGCTCGGTCACAGTGGCTCCACGCTGCTTGATTTGATGCTGTCAGGGAATCCAGGTGTTTGCGGCATGGGCGAGATTGCGATGATGACTGATCCAGCGCAGCGGCAAGCCCGTTTCGATCGCGCTGGAACGGCAATGTGTGGCTGCGGGAGCAGCGTTGCTGCATGTCGTCTCTGGGGGGCATACCTTCGTCAACATGAAAGCGGCATGCATCAATCAATGTTGTCGAGTTATCAGTTGTTTTTGCAGGTTGCAAGTGATGAGTTTGAAGATGCTCGCTGGATCTCTGATTCTTCAAAATCAACGAAGGCTCTGGCGACTCTTACCCAGCTTGCGGACATTGCGGAGGAAGGGATTACCAGCCTGAAGGTTTTGTTCTTAACTCGTGACGTACGTTCCTTCGTCGCTTCCGAGCTTGGTCGATCGAAGACAAGCGGACTCCTTGCAGCCTTGCGCGCTGTCCGGTTCTGGAAAAAGGCTTCCGAGGAACATTATGCATTCGCTAAACAGACTCAGTTACCTGTTCTCCATGTGGGTTATGAGGAAATCTGTTTATTTCCGGAGTACATGATGCGAACTGTATCCGAGTTTTTAGATATTCCGTTTAACGAGCAAATGTTGTCGCCGTCGGCTGGGACCAGCCATGTTGCAACAGGAAATCCAATGCGGGTGGATCCACAGCGAAATCGCAAAACATTGTATGACAATCGTTGGTTTTTTCGCAGGGATGTTGGGATCGCCAGTTCATTGATCCCAGGCGCCTTGCGATTGAATCGAGAGCTGGTTTACCATAATACCGCCCCCCTCAGCCTTGACTCTTTTCGGCCACCCTTCAAGCAGGCTGAACGTTAGCAGACGGTATCATGCTTGCGAATTCCGTTAGTACCATCATTCCTGTCTATAACCGACCGAAACAGATTCGCATTGCTGTGAAGAGCGTGCTGGCGCAGACCTACCGGCCGATCGAAGTTATTATTGTCGACGATGGGTCGACAGACTCCACGCCGAATGTTGTAGCCGAATTAGCGGCTGAAAGCGTCGATATCATTCGTGTGTTTCGTCAGGATAACCTGGGGGCTGCGATTGCGCGGAGCCGTGGGTTCGCAGAGTCACAGGGCGAGTACATCCAGTACTTGGACTCCGATGATGAACTAACGCCTGTGAAATTTGCGGTTCAAGTGGAGGCATTGAACAGCCATCCTTCTGCCGGAGTCTGTTACGGGGTTACCCGCCGTCGTAATCGGGAAACGGGTGTGGAAGTGGATTGGGCAAGAACTGGCGAAGACATCGACAACATTTTCCCCAGTTTTCTAATGCAGCGAGGATGGGATACAAATTCTCCGCTGTGGCGGAGATCGGTATGCGAAACGATCGGGCCTTGGGGGAACTACAGCGTCAATGAGGATTGGGAGCACGATCTTCGCGCTGGCATGGTGGGAGTCATTCCGTGTCGCGTTAGGGATATTGTTGCGATTGTGAATGATCATGGGGAGGCCCGCGCCAGTGGGATGACTTCCGGTTTCACGCCGAAGATCGTCGAGGGCATGTTTAAATCTCATCGTTCCATTTGGAAGCGAATGAGAATGCTTGGTTTGACGGATTGGGCTTATCTTGAAAAATTTTCTCGGAAAATGTTTTGGATTGCACGGCTCTGTGGGGAACATGGGCTCACCTCGCACGCCGACGATGCGCTTCGGATGGCGATGGAGATGGTGAGCACCGATCGCTCCTGTTGGAAACTGAAGACCTACCGCAGCATAGCTAACCGGTTTGGTTGGCAACGGACCGTGCGGCTATCGGAACGAGCGCGGCAATGTCTGCTTCGAGTTCGTGGGAGAACCTAGATTTTGAATCGCGTCACCTGCAAGATAAATTACACATCCAAGTTGATGTTTGGGACTTGATTGGTAGGAGGAAGATAAAGATGGTCGCGCCACGTGTGTCGGTTGTCATGAGTACTTTTAACGACGAGGCCACTGTAGGGGCGGCGATCAAGAGCATTCAACGTCAGGCATTTAGCGACTGGGAATTCGTGGTCGTTAATGACGGATCCTCCGATGAGACTTCCAAGCGGGTCAGGGAGTTTGCTATTGAAGATTCAAGGATCAGGCTATTGGAGCAAGGGAACCGTGGGCTGACCGAGGCACTTATCGTTGGCTGTCATGCGGCGCGGGGGGAGTTAATCGCTAGACAGGACGCGGATGATTGGTCTTTTCCGGATCGATTGCAGCACCAAGCTAATGCATTTGCATCGGACCCGGGGTTGGGGTTCGTATCCTGTGGTGCGGAAAGTGTTGTTGCCAACGGAGTTTGCTTGGAAGCCATTGTTCCAGATCTGGATTCCGAAACCGCGACATATCAGCTTTCTCGTGAGCGTAAGGGGCCTCCCGCACACGGTACAGTAATGTTCCGAAAGCAGGTGTTTGATCAAGTTGGTGGTTATCGCAAGGCTTTTTACTACGGCCAAGATTCCGATTTGTGGCTGCGAATGGCGGAGGTCAGTCGGTTCGGCTACGTTCCAACGATCCTTTATCGTTTCCTCAGAAGTCCAAATAGCATTTCGGGAAACCAGCGTAGTGTACAGAGAGAATTTGGTTTGCTGGCAGAGCAGTGTGCTGAGGCGCGTCGAGCATGTCTGTCGGAGCAGCAATATCTTGACAAGGCAATGGCGTTGACCCAGGAGATACGCGTTCGCGTCCGTGACGTAGGCGATGTCGCCCGGGATTCGATGGCAATGAACTATTTGCTGGGGTCGCAGTTAGTGGTTCAAGGCCGTCGCGAGGGACGACCTTTTCTCTGGCATGTCCTGAAAAGGCGTCCCCTACATCTCAGGGCTTGGTTTCGACTTCTGCAATCGGTTGTTCGGCGATAAGCAGGACCTTCGTTGCGTGTGTTGGGGCAGTAAAGCATTATGCGAATTTTAATAGTTGCCAATGTTCCTCGTGACTTGAATAGTGGAGCGGCAGGTACTGTGTTGCAGACCAGCCAAGCACTTCGGGATGCCGGTCACGTGGTGGATGAGATTTTGGCGCCTGATATGGCGGCACGTCGAATCGCACATGGAAATCTTCATTCATTGCTCGAGCAGCCTAGGGTCTATCGAAGCTCGATTTTGAAGGCGGTTAATGCAAACGACTATGATGTAGTAATGATGAGTCAGCCGCAGGCATACCTTGCCGCGCGATCGTTAAAGCGAAAGAAGTTTTCGGGCGTTGTGGTTAACCGAAGTCATGGCTTAGAGTTGCGGGTGGATGACGTAATGCCTAATTGGCACAAGGCACTTGGAGTTGCTGAAACTCGCTTTCCGCGGTCTTTGGCGACCCCGGTCCTGCGAAAGTTTTTGCAGCGGCAGTGGGCATCCGTGCTGAAATATGTTGACGGTGTAGTTCTGCCTTGCGAGATGGATCGCAATTTTTTGATCAATCGCTTTCCCGGTATTCAAGCTCAACTTCGCACGGTTCACCATGGTGTTAGTGAGTCCGTGTTGGCAGCCCATGCCGACGCAATGACAGACGAGCGTTTGCCGTTGGTGTTGCATGTTGGACAGTTTGCTTTTTTCAAGGGGCCGCACTTGGTCGCTAGGATTATGGAGCGTGTTTTTGATTTGAATCCTAGGATTCGGCTTACCTGGGTGACCACCGAGGCTGCGTGTTCGGAGGCCCGAGCATTGATAGATCCCAAGCATTGGCATCGTGTAAGAATGGTGCCATGGACGACCCAGGAAGAGCTGGCAGCAATTTTGGGCCAACATGGTGTATTTTTGTTTCCCAGTCTTTGCGAAGGGGCAGCCAAAAGTGTGCTGGAGGCTATGGCAAAGGGATTGTGTGTGGTGGCTTCTGACGATAGCGGGATGCGAGACTATATTTGTGATAGGGAAAACGGGCGGCTTTGCGAGGTGGGGGATGTTGAAGCGTTTGCGCAGGCGGTAATCGAGGCTGTTGAAGACCCCAATGCAACATCGATTTCAGAGGGCGCCAGCTTGTACGCTCGCACGAAAACATGGGCCGAATGTGCGCGGAAGTTGGTCGCTTTTTTTGAGGAGTTAAAGCTGCTTAAGGGCCCAGATAAGGGATAAGGAGGTCGTTTGCCTCATCTTTCCAAGATTCGTGAACCAGTAATCATTGGGTGTTGATTGATGACGCTCCCTTGGGCCCAATAGACGCATGAAAGATGATCTTCTCTGCGGATGCTATTGAAAGAAGCGCCTGTGTGCTTTTTGTTTTCGGTCCAGCTGGTGGTTGGGTTTCTCGAATGCTGATGGTTGCGGCAGTGTGTCGACGCTGTGGCTTCTGAAATGCAGGCAACGTATTGAAGGCCCATCAGCGGGTCGGTCTGACGAGAGCGGTAAGGAGTGTGCCTTGGAGAGGTCTCTGATTGCTTGAGCTTGGTTGACCGTTGCGTTGGCTGTGAATAGGGTGGCCAGTCACTCATCGACTCCGGTTTAGGAGTCTGTGGCTCTTTGTTACCAGTGGGGCCGAAGGTTTCTCTTTGGAGCCGTTCATAACACGAGCGGTTGGAAAATGTCCGAATTTAGCTCACTGTCTGATACGGAAATCATAACCCGAGGAAACCTGCAGCATAGGATCGCTAGGCTGTGGGAGACACTGTTTCGTTTTCGGACGCTTCAATTGGCAAATCAAACGTTTGCAAGTACCGCGTCAGGGACCCTACTGAAGCGAAGCCTGTTTGGCTTTGAGGCGTGTGTGGATGTCTCTCGGAGTAGTGCGCAGCAACTGCTCTACCTTCAGGGCGAGCGTTTTCTCGAAGAACGAGCGTTATTCTTGGAGAATGTTCGGCCTGGGATGCGGGTGGTGGATATTGGTGCAAACATTGGTTACTTCATGCTTCTTCTGCGATCCCTCGTCGGTTCAGAGGGGGCGGTGATTTGCGTCGAGCCCAGTCCAGAGAATCTGCCTGAGCTTCGCCGCAATATTCGCATCAATCACTTTCAGAATGTCCAACTCCATGAGGTTGCTGTCGGGGCACAAGCAGGCACGGTTGGCATTCGCTCCGGCATTAACGGGGGGGTTATGTCGTCGCCCGACGCCGAGCTAAGTTCGCCCATTTGCCGCTTGGATGAATTGGTGGACCAAGAGGTCGACTTTGTGAAGATTGATGTGGATGGCTATGAAGGTTTGGTGCTAGAGGGTTGTGCGCGTCTTTTCGATCGCTGCCGACCGGTGGTGTTGCTTGAAGTTCACCCACATTTAATCGGAAAGCTTGGATTTACAACCAATGATATCTATCGCTTAGTGAGTCAGTATTATCAAGATATTTCGGCGTATGAGATGCCGCGTCCAGAAAGTGTTTCGCTGGCACACAAAATCTCGGCCCGTTACCTGCGGCGTGGTGACCTATCCCAGGTCCCTGACGTTCCAGCTCTAGTGAAACAATCTGACGCCGGAATGCATAATTGGACCTTTTGGCTTGTATGTCGGCCTAGTGAAAGGACGCCTGATCGCCTGCCCTCCGCTGTCAACGCCAGCGGAGGGGTGTAGCAGTGAGAGGCTAGGAACTTTCAGGAAAAAAGGACCTAGCACAGGCAAGCTAGATAAGGGTCACGATTACTGCATTGTTGACACCATTTCGGACGAACAGTCCTCCTAGGATGTCAACGGTTAGAGTTCCGCTACCGACAAGTTCCCCGGTTAAGGCAACGCGAGCATCGGCCAAGCTGTCGATTAGGCGGTCGCTTCCACCCAGGTCGGCAGTTGCGAAGAACAGGTCAACGTTATCTGACGCGAGGAGGTCTCCGCCGATAGCAAGTGCGTTATTGATCTTGATCAAGATATCGCTGCTTGCTCCGCCGGTGGCCGAGACCGTGCCTCCGAGGACCGCGTCGGTCGCATGCTGAATTGCCAGGCGATTCACGTTCGATACCGAACCTGCGATTCCGATTAAGCTGGCTGGCGTTGAGGAGTTGATGCCGCGCAGATTAAAATCATAGCCATTTCCCGTGACGTCACCGGTGATCAGGATACTTTCGCCTCCGCGAGCTTGAAGCAACGTGTTACCGATCAGCTCTAGGTTTCCGTTAACCAAGATGTCGCCGTCGGCAAACAGGCCTCCGTTCACTTGCAGTGTGCCTGAGCCGGGACTCGAGGGCGTCTCAAACGTCAGGTCGCCGTTGCTGGCAAGGGCGGTGAAGTGAAGAAAAGAGGCGCTCGGGGATTCGATGGCGACGCTGGCAAAATTGCTTGTCTCGCCCGAGAGGATGGCATTCAGCGGAGCAGAGATCAGCAGTTGTGGTGTGGGGTCCGTGGATAGGGTCGGACGAGCCTGAAAACGGCCGTTGACAGTTACCTCGCCACTGCCGCCGTCGGCCACGCTGAGAGCCTCAACGATAACATTGCCAGCCCCGGCAAACCCACGATTATTGTTTGCGTTCAACGAAGTGGTGTTGAAATTCACCGAAATTTCGGAACCCACATTACCCGTGTCGATCGACTCGTTCATGTCAATCGATGTCGCAGTTAAGACGGTGTTGGTAGGAAATAGCAACCGTGTGGACTGGCTGAAATCATTTTGCAGTTCAATGCTGCTCGTCTGAAGTCCTCCGTTCTCACCACCAATAACGAGGCTGTCGTAGGAAGCGAAAATCGCTAGGTCGGAGTTGTCAAGATGCAGGCTATCGAAATCCGTTGGCGTCGAAGCGATGTTGGCAACTAAGACGGGGTTACCAGCAATGCGAGAACGTAAAGTTGCCGAACTAGGCGAACTGCTGGGAGTAACCGCGCCTGTGACGGTAAAGCGGCCACCTTCAATGGTTATGTCATCGACTGTTGCAGTCGTCAGGCGAAGGTCCTGACTGCTTAATAGAGCAGACGCACTGGTTAACGAGCCCACGAAATCGAGTTGCACCACGCCCGAAGCGTTGACAGCCACTGCTGAGACGTCATCAGCAAAGGCTACTAGACCTGGCGCAGCAACCGATAAAGTTCCCAATCCGGAGGCGGTGCTCTCGAAAAATACATTCAGCCCCTGCACCGCCATGCTCGAATCATTTGTCGAGAAGGCACTGCCATTGACGTCAACCGGTGCAGTTCCTGCCTGAACCGAGATGTTTGACGTGATTTCGATCGTATGGGATGTCAGGTTTCCAAGATTGATTTTGCTATCCGACGTGATCACGTCACCATCGAGTACAACGGTTTCGCCAAGCAGGTTAATTTCACCACGCAATGCTCCCGGCTGGACCACGATGCCTCCACTGCCAATCGTAATGGCTTCCGTACCGAGCGGTTGGTCGTTGACTTGTAGCCCTTCATTTCCCCAGCCCGCTCCTCCATTGTCGTTGACCACTACGGAATTGGCTCCATTGAGCATCCGAAATCGAATACGATCATTGACGTTGGAACCGTCAACCGTAACCGTGTTTGGATCAACGGAAACGACATTGGCACCCGCGGAAATCGGATTGCTGTCCGTAATCGTGTAGATGTCCGCAACGCTGTCGTAGTCGATTGTAAAGCTGTTGTTTTCGGCGTTGGAACCGTCAATTCGCAATTCTCCACCAACAACCGACGCGGCCGACAAAACTAGCCGATTTTCCAAGGCTTCGAAAACGCGTCGACGCTTGAGAGGTTTGCTGCTCCTGCCAGTCGTTTTTCGGCCCGCTGATTTGGCTAAAGAGATACGCATTGAGAATAACCTCGATTGAGATAGGCGAAGGATGTTGGGGACGTCTGACAGCGGCAACTTCGCACGATGCCCGCAATACGGAAAACGAGCGTTTCGTGGAGGGAGAGCTAAGGAGGACTGGAATGTAGCAGTAGGCAACAGGGCCGTTACCGGTCAGGTAGGGAGCAAACCCCATGGTTAGAAGTCAAAGTGTAATGTGCCGGATAATCGTTGCAAGCGTTATTTTGGGGCAAAAGCGGTGAATGGGAAGAGTGGGGTCCTGGCGTTCTTGAGCTTTGGGTTAGCCAGCCTCGCGTTTTTTGCAGCGATGCTCGCCCTCCCAAAGCATTTCTTCACTGAGCGAAGGCCTTCTGAAACCAAGTCGTCAAGGCAAGGGGGGGCGTTGGCGTCGTGGACGAAATGGTGCTGATCCCTTGCGTCTGTCAACGGGCGGCAAGCGGGGCCTGCGGGTCTCTGTTGGGATGTCGGTCGGCTTCGCCCTTGCCTGGCGGGTGTGTCTGAGACGTTGGAAGCGGTTGTGATGTTCGGATTAGGATAACTGCTTGGTCGCGTTGCCTTCGTTTGGCGTGAGATTCTCTTGCCCAAGTTAGAATGCATTCTCTCGATGGGGGAAATTTGCAATTCCAAACGAACTTAAAGCTCGACTTGTTACATGCTGGCCATTCTGTCTCACGCCTGGAATGACGATTTAACAGGTGGCTCTTTTAAGGTGGCGACCGAGTTTTCACGACGTGTGGCAGCCACAGGCCAAGAAGTTCATTTCCTTTGCGGTGTGGAAGCGGGCGTAGTCGGGGGGCCGGAAAAAAGTGATGGCGTCCACGTTTGGCGATATCCTTATCCGCGATGCAGTGGGCCTCGGGCTTTGCTGTTGCATGTCAAACGAATGGGGGAGCTGTACCGGCACGTTGCTTCACGGCACGCTTTTACGGTGGTGAATGGGCATTCGCCGTTGCAGTATTACGCTGTGGCGCGGCAGCGACAGCGATTCCCTGACGCTCGATTCTCCTACACGGTGCATTCTCCTTTCCAGGATGAATTGCGTTCGGCAGGTCGAAATGGATGGTCGATCGGTAAGATTGCATCGTTTATCGATGGCCGTTGTCTTGCATTGTCGGACGTTGTCACCACCGATTCCCAATACACGCACGATCGCCTGCAGGAAATGTATGGCGCAAGTGCGACCAACCATGTGCAGGTTGCGCCGATTTGGGTCGATGTGCAGCGGTTTCGTGAGGTTGCCGACAAGAATCTTGTGCGGGTACGTTTGGGACCGCCTTGGGAACCGAACGTTCCAACTTTGCTGTCGGTGCGTCGACTGGAACGCCGGATGGGGTTGGACCGTTTGATCGATGCGGTCTACCAAGTGGTCGAGGAAGGGTTTGAACTGCGGTTGTTGATTGGTGGTTCCGGTTCGATGGCCGAAGCCTTGCGATTGCAGATTGATGCCTTGCGATTGAGTGATCGCGTCCACCTGCTCGGCCGTGTCTCGGAGGCGCAACTCGCCGATACGTTCGCCGCGGCCGATTGTTTTGTTTTGCCGTCGACAAGTTTGGAATGTTTTGGACTGATCACACTCGAGTCGTACGCTTGCGGTGTGCCGGTGATCGCCACGCCGGTCGCGGCGATTCCTGAAATCGTGCGGCAGCACAGCACCGACTGGTTGACTGCCGATACGTCAGTCGCTGCCTTGGCTGCGAAACTCCGGCAGTGGCTGCGTGGGGAACTGACGCACGATCCGTGGCGGTTACGAGCAATCGCGGAGAGCTACCGATTGGAACTGCGTGCAGACCACCTGGCGCAGGAAATCGGAGCATTCGCACCTGAGACATCTCATGTTTCCGCAGCCATAGATCAATGAGCCAACGCCACCAAAGCCCCTATTCGTTTGGCGTTCAAATCGCACGCATCGCTTGGGCGATTTGCCAGACGACCTTGTTCCGCTTCAGTCCACGTCCCCTGCCCCGTTGGCGAGTTTGGCTGCTGCGATGTTTCGGAGCCGGGGTCGATCGCACTGCAAGAATCCATCCCGCGGTGCGCATTCAATTCCCTTGGAATCTGCGGATCGCCGCCAACGTGGCGGTGGGTGAGGGTGCGATCCTCTATGCATTGGGCAAGATCGAGCTGGGCCCGCGGGTGACGATCAGTCAGTACGCGCATCTTTGCGCTGGAACCCATGACTATCGCACTCGAGAGATGCCTCTGGTCCGGCGTCCCATTACGATCAAGGCGGATGCTTGGGTGGCCTCCGGTGCATTCGTCGGTCCGGGAGTCACGGTGGCTGAAGGAGCGATTTTGTCGGCACATGGGGTGGCGATGCGGAACCTGGAGCCTTGGAAGATCTGGGCGGGGAATCCAGCCAGCGTCGTCAAGGATCGACCACCGATGGACGGAGATGCTTAATGCAAAAATTGCCTCTTTCGGTCGTGATTTTGACTTGCAACGAAGTCGATAACTTGACTGCCTGTCTCGATTCGTTGGCGACGGTGACGGATGACGTGCATGTTGTCGACAGCGGATCGACGGATGGTACGGTAGCGCTTGCCCAGCAGCGTGGCGTGGCGGTGCAGTGTCATTCGTTCGAGGGATTCGGATCGCAGCGCAATTGGGCGATTGATCATCTCGATCATCAGTATCCGTGGGTGTTTCATCTGGATGCAGACGAGCAATTCACGCCGGAACTCGCGGCCGAAATCGAGTCTGTTCTCCAACGCAACGACTCGACCGTTGGTTATTACGTGGCGAATCGTTTGATGCTTGGAGGTCGCTGGTTGCGGTATGCGGGGAACTATCCGACCTATCAGTTGCGTTTGTTCCGCTGGGATGCGGTGCGTTTTGAAAACCATGGGCATGGACAACGCGAAGTGACCGAGGGGCCGCTCGGCTACCTACGGCAACCCTATGTGCATTATGGTTTTTCAAAAGGGATGGAAGCTTGGTTTCGGAAGCACGCCGGTTATGCGCGCGATGAAGCTCGGCAAGCCGTCGCTCAGCAACGCCCCTTGGTGCACGAGATCGTGCAGTGTGTTGCGCGCGACCGGGTTGTGCGGCGGCGAGCGTGGAAAGCGGTCAGTTATCGTTTGCCGATGCGCAGTGCTTTGCGGTGGTTGCATACGATGGTGCTCAAACGAGGGCT
>Ga0102932_1000176_pt1 | contig 30280 bp, 23 predicted proteins | sample SalPonR1_C_D2_MG_FD_78212 | JGI IMG/M metagenome (GOLD analysis project Ga0102932, IMG submission 78212) | Salt pond soil microbial communities from South San Francisco under conditions of wetland restoration - Salt Pond MetaG R1_C_D2_MG | ecosystem: Environmental > Aquatic > Marine > Intertidal...
GCCGGGGTCGTCGAAGGACCACACGCTTTCGATGTCGTGATAGGACAGCGCCACCCGGGCGGCCGGCGAATTGGCGTCCACCGAGAAGATATTGCCCATGGGCGCGGTGCCCGAGGTGCGCAATGCCGACAGCGTGGCCGTGATCGGCGTGGCCTGGGCCTCGGCCCAGCTGGCCACCGTCGCACTGTCAGACCTCGTCTCCTGCGTCACCGACAGATCGACGAGATCGCCGGTCGCAAAACCCCTGAACTTGAACACAGGCATCAGACGAGCCCCCATTTCTCGGCGAGATACCCGTGGTAGGCACCACGGTTGGCAACATCGCCGCTGATTACGATTTCCGCCACCGCTCCGTCGATCCAGGCGTTGCGCGACCGGTTGGTCATCACGTGAAGTGCCGTGGCGGCGTCGAGCGCGGCGGTATAGTCCGCGGTTCCGACCGGAACATTGTCGATGAAGATCCCGATCTGCCCGGCCCCGGTCAGATCGCAGATCACCGACAGGACCACCGCCCCCGAGAACGGACCGCCCGTCAGCCCCACGGTCGTGCCGATCCCTGCGGCGTTGAACCGCCCGTCGAAGGCGGCGGCATTGTTGGCGTCGATCTGGAAATCGTTCGTGGCCTCCACCGCGAGAATGGCCGCGAAAGCGTTGTCGACCATGTCGATCTCCAGCACCATGTGAAACGCCATGTCCCCCGAGGCCGGCAGGGTGATGTCCTGTTGCAGGTGGTCGCCGCCGTCGAAGTCGATCACGTTGCGCCCGTTCAGACTGCGTATGCCGCTCGTGGGCTGGCGCGCAAGGTTGGTCTGCACCAGTGCCACGCCGCCCGACCGCGCCGCCCAGTCCGCGACCGCGCCGGCGGTTGCGGTGATCGTGGCGGTCTCGGAGGCATCCCACCAGCCGATGAGGGCGGAATCGTCGAGGGGCGTGAAGTTTGCCGGGGCGTCGGCGATACCGCGCGACCCGAAGGCATCCGTCAGCGTTTCGACAAGCCCGACCCCGGCGGCGGCGTCGCCCGTGACCACGGTATAGGCCGCGCCGGTTTCGCCCGGAATATCGATCCCGCCGCGCTGCCACTGCCGGGTCAGGACGGGGGTGCCGGCCCCGGCATCGTGAATCCAGAGCCCGTCCCGGGCAGTGAGCACCTCTCCCGTGGCGACGGTCCCGGCGATCCCCGGGCGAACGAGATTGACTGGCCCGCCGGCGAGGTCACCGAGATCGGCGTCGTGAGTGCCCGCGAACGCCGCCGGCGAGGTCACCGCGATTTCCACCGGCCCGGTGCCCGCGGAGACATTGAGCGTGTTGTCGGGCAGGACGCTGATCTCCACCTCCGGATCGCTGATTGTAATGTCGATCTGCCCGGTATCCCGCGCGCCCTCGACGTCCTCGATCTCGTAGACCACGGTGTCGAAGTCCACCGTCTCCGCCGCCTCGCCCTGGGGCGGGGTATAGGCGACGGTGCCGTCGGTCCCGGCCACGGCGGTGCCGAGGGCGGCGGTGGCCGAGACCAGGGTCAGCGGCTGGCCCTCGGGGTCGACATCATTGCCCAGTACGGCCAGCGTGACCGGGCCCGACCCCCGAAGCACCGTCCGCGGGTCGTTCACCGCGACCGGCGGCACGTTGCCCTGCGCCAGCCGGCGGAAGCGGTCTCCGCCCAGAGAGCAGAGAGAGTCGGCGAGAAACGACAGCATCAGACCGCCTCGTGAACGATCACCGCGTCACCGGTCCCTTCCTTGCGATAGCGTACCTCGCTGCCGACCGAGAACCTTATGCCGATCCCTTCGCGCAGAAACAGGCCGTCATCGGCTGCGGGGCTCGCGGTGGTGGTGACGAAGACGCCGCCCCTGCGGGTCTGCCAGACCTCGTCCCGGGTCAGCGTGATCGGGGACGACCAGGCGGTCGCGGCATCGGTGATCAAAGCCATGGCGGCGTTCCTTTTCCGGCAATCGGGCAACGCCGCCGACCGTCCTAGGAAAGGGTTAATGTCCCGCAACCGATGCGCACGGTGCCCCGCTCCGGGCTCTAAAGCCCCCCGCGCCGGTCGAGCCGGGCCGTCAGTGGGGCGAGCATCTCGGCGAGCCGGTCGAGCCCGTCCCGCCGGGGCGCGGGTCCGGCCGGGAGAGGGTAGCCGAACCGGGCGTAATCGACCGCGTAGGCCGCGGCGATTCGCGCGAGGTCGGCGGCATCCGGGGCCCCGCTGCGGCCTTTCCCGCCGGCCAGTGCATGGGGCGGTGCGGTCGCCAGGGGTTTCTCGGTGATCCGGCCAAGCCAGGCGAGCACGGGCCGAAGTCCGTCTTCGAGCCGGAACACCACCGCCCCTTCGGGCACGAAATCGGCCTGCGGGCGAACGTGGTTGTCGAAGGCATGGGGGTTGATCCGGGCCGTGGCCAGCATCAGCCGCAACCAGAGCGAAAAGGGTAGATGCGCCAGCAAGCGCCCACCCCATGTGCCCCGCCGGTGACGACGCTGCCAATGGTATTCGCTCGCCATCCGGGCGGCGGGGTCGCGCACCAGGGTGAAAACCGCGTCCGGTGCGCGCGGCAAGACAGCCTCGGCATCTTTCCAGGTCAGGTGCTGGGGCGAGTTCGGCGGGTCGGCCACCCGCCAGCCGCCCCGGCGCCACCACCGGTCCCAGCCCCAGTGCAGATGTCCCACCGCATCGCCCCAATGCGCCACCATCGCCTGTTCGACCGAGGTCCCCCCGGCCTTGGGGCAATGGGCGAACCAGATCAGGCGGTCATCGAGACTGAGCGAGGGCATGGCCGCCGATTACAGCTGCCTGGGTAAAAGCGTGGTTAACGCCGCTTTAACCAGGCGCGCGGAAGGATGCGCCCATGCTCGACGCGACACATGTCACGCCGCCGCCCACCCCGTCGCTCCGGGCCGTGGCCTTCTACCTGCCGCAATACCACCCCACCCCCGAGAACGACGCGTTCTGGGGCAAGGGTTTCACCGAATGGCGCAACGTCACCCGGGCCCGGCCCCGCTTTCCGGGCCACGCCCAGCCTCATCTTCCGGCCGATCTGGGGTTTTACGATCTGCGGTTGCCGGAAATCCGCAGCGCCCAGGCCGAGCTTGCCCGCGCCGCGGGGCTCTCGGGTTTCTGTTATTATCACTACTGGTTTTCCGGCCGCCGGGTTCTCCACCGCCCGCTCGACGACATGCTGGCCTCGGGCGAGCCGGACTTTCCGTTCATGCTCGCCTGGGCCAACGAGAACTGGACCCGGGCCTGGGACGGGGGCGACCGCGAGGTCCTGCTCGCCCAGAGCTACTCCGACGACGACACGGCCGCCCATGCCCGCCACCTCGCGCCCGTCTTCGCCGACCCCCGATACATCCGCATCCACGGCCGGCCCGTCTTCGCGCTCTACAATGCCGATGAACTTCCCGATGCCCGCCGCTGGACCGACCTCTTCCGCGAAACGCTTCTCGGCGAGGGCATCGACCCCTACCTCATCCGCGTCGAACGCTGGCTCGACCGCGACACCCGGCCCCCCGCCGCCCTCGGTTTCGACGCCGCCCTCGAGTTCCAGCCGTTTTCGCGCAATTTCCGCCGCTGGCTGGCCACACGGCCGGATCTCAAGGCCGCGCCGGGCCGCCGGATCGCGCACCGGCTTCGGCGCGAAGCCTCCCGATTGCGCCCGTTGGACACCCATCATGACCTCTCCGCCTTCGTCGCCTTCGACACGGCCCGGCCCCACCCCGCCTACCGGTGCTTTCCCGGGGTCTGCCCGTCCTGGGACAATTCCGCCCGCCGTCCGCCGGGCCGGGCGATCATCTTCCGCCGGTCGAGCCCGGCGCTGTTTCGTGACTGGGTCGCGGCCAGGGCCCGGGCCGCCCGGTCCTCGGGCGAGGAAAACCTCCTCTTCGTCAATGCCTGGAACGAATGGGCCGAGGGCAACCATCTCGAGCCCTGTCTCGCCCATGGCCACGGCTGGCTCGAGGCGCTCCGGGCCGGGATCGACGCCTCGACCACGGCGGTATCCCGCGGTCCGGGCGATTGCTGGACGGAGGCAACTGGGCAATAGTCCCGCCAGCAGCAGCGAGTGGGACGGGACGTTGAAAATTACCTTTATTTGCCCGGAGGTAAACCAGAGTGGCGGGAGCCGTGTGACAGCGATTTATGCCAGGAAACTCCTCGACCGCGGCCATGACGTCACCGTCGTCGGCCGCCGCCCCAAGGCGGTCTCCGTACGGCGCGAGCTTCTGTCGAGGCTCCGTGGCACCTGGAAGCCGCTCCCCGAAAGGGACCTCTATTTCCGGGCCCTCGGAGACCGGTTCCGCTGGCTCGACTACAAGTTCCCGCTAGAGCCGTCGGATGTGCCCGACGCCGACGTGATCGTCGCCACCTGGTGGCGAACCGCCTTCGAGGTCGCGGCCATGCCGCCCGAGAAGGGCGAGAAGGCCTATTTCGTCCAGCACCACGAGGTGCACGACCATCTGCCCCACGACATCTCCGCCGGGAGCTACTTCCTGCCCCTGAAGAAGATCACCATCGCGGGCTGGCTCGTCGACACGATGGCCGAGCTTTACGGCGACACGCATGTCGGGCTCGTTCCCAACGCCGTCGACACCGGGCAGTTCAATGCGCCGGCCCGGGAGAAAAACCCCCGGCCCCGCGTGGGGCTGATGTATTCGCCGATCACCTTCAAGGGGCTTGACGTGATGCTCGAGGCCATCCGGGTCGCCCGGGCCAGACTCCCCGACCTGGAGGTCATCGCCTTCGGCAAGCGCGACCCCGAGCCGGGCTTTCCGCTGCCCGCGGGCACCAGCTACCACCGCAGCCCCTCCCAGGAAGAGATTCCCCGCCTCTACGCCGCCTGCGACGCCTGGCTCTTCGGCAGCCGGTCCGAGGGCTTTGGCCTGCCGCTTCTCGAAGCCATGGCCTGCCGCACGCCGGTCGTCGCAACCCGGTCGGGGGCGGCCCCCGACCTCATCGAGCCCGGAGTTTCGGGCTACCTGGCCGATATCGACGATGCCGAGGGCCTCGGTGCCCGCCTGATCGAGGCCCTGTCGCTCTCGCCCGAGGCCTGGCGCGCGATGTCGGCGGCGGCCCACGCCCGCGCCCATGAATACACGTGGGACGACGCAACCGAAGCCTTCGAGGCCGAACTCGAAAAGATCGCCGGCCACCCGTGACAACCGCCCTCCCCCGTTTCGGAGACCTGGTCTCCGACGGCGGGATGGCCGCCCGCGCGATCCGGTCGACGGGCTTCACGGTGTTGAGATTCGGCGGCCAGAACGCCCTGAGGCTCGCGGGCAACCTTCTTCTCACCCGGCTTCTCTTTCCCGAAGCCTTCGGCACCATGGCCATCGTCCAGGTGGTTCTGACGGGCGCGGCGATGTTCTCCGATTTCGGCATCCGCGGCTCGATCGTGCAGGACGCGCGCGGCGACGACCCCGATTTCCTCAACACCGCCTGGACGGTGCAGATCCTGCGCGGCGTCATCCTCGGCGCGGCCATCGCGCTCGGGGCGGGACCGCTCGCGGCCTTCTACGACACCCCGCTTCTGGCGGATCTTCTCATGGTCGCGGCCGTCGTGCCGGTGATCCAGGGCGTCGCCTCGACCCGGCTCGCCACCGCCTCGCGCCAGCTCTTTCTCGGCCGCATGGTGGCGCTCCATCTCGGCGCGCAGGCGGCCGGCATTCTGGTCATGATCGCGCTGGCGCTGTGCCTCGGCACCATCTGGGCGCTGATGCTGGGCGCGCTTTTCGCCCCCGCTCTCGTCGCGGGGCTCTCCCACGTGGTGATCCCCGGCATCCGGAACCGGCTCTGCCTCGACCGCGATGCCCTGGGCCGCCTCTTCGGCTTCGGCAAATACGTCTTCCTGGCCACGATCGCGGGGTTCTTCATCGCCCAGGGCGACAAGGCGGTGCTGGGAAAATTCGTCTCCCTGACCGATCTCGGGGTCTACAACATCGCCTTCTTTCTCGCCTCGGTTCCGCTTCTGCTGGCCCAGAAACTGGGCCAGGCGGTGCTCTTTCCGCTCTATGCCAGCCGCCCGCCCGCGGCGTCCGCGCATAACCGCGCAAGGATCAATCGCGCGCGGGTGCTGGTGACCGGGGCGCTCATGGCGGGGCTCTGCGCCCTCGCGCTGACCGGCGACGGCCTGATCCGCCTTCTCTACGACGCGCGCTATCACGGCGCGGGCGCGATGATGGTGCTCATCGCTCTGGCCGCCCTGCCCCGCGTGATCACGGCAAGCTACGTCAGCCTGCCGCTGGCGGCGGGCGCTTCGGGCCGCTACGCCGCGCTGATGGTCATCGGCGCGACGATCCAGTTCGGTTTCGTCTACGTCGGCGCGCGGGATTACGGCATGGTCGGCGTGATCCTCGCCCCGCTTCTCGCCGCGCTCGTCCATTACCCGTTCCTGGTGCTCGGCACCCGCCGCTATCGCGGATGGGATCCGGTCCACGATCTCGCCTATCACCTCGCCGCCCTCGCGGCCGGCGGGACGATCTTCTGGCTCCACCGCGACCTTCTCCTGCCGCTTCTGGCCGGCGCCGGCCCGGCCGGCGGATAGGCTCACTTGTATTCGATCAGCCCGCGTTTCTTGCCCAAGGCCCGCGCGGCCCGGTAATCGAGGACACCCCGCGCCTCGGCGAACCGCCCGAGCACCAGAAACACCGCCCGCGCCCAGGGCTCGCCCCGGGCCCTCAACCGCAGCATCTGGGCGGGATAGGCCAGAAGCAGGAGAAGCGCCCAGGGGGTGACAACCGCGCCCGGAAGCGCCGCAAGCGGCAGCATCAGCCCCCAAAGCACGATCCGGCGCGTTTCGGGGACGCGGAACCGCTCGGGGCTGCCCCCGTGAAGGGCCGCGCTTTCGGCATAGGCATGGCCCGCCCGGCGGTTCCTCTTCCACCATTGCGAAAGCCTCGTCATCGCCGCGTCATGCCAGGTCATCTCGGCATCGATCCGGACGATCCGCCAGCCATTGCGGCGCATCCGGAAGCACATCTCGGGCTCCTCGCCCGCGATGAGGTCGCCACGATAGCCCCCTACCTCGTCGAGGGCGGCGCGCCGCATCAGCGCGTCGCCGCCGCAGGCCGTCGCCTCGCCCACCGGCGTGTCCCATTCGATGTCCGCCAGCCGGTTCCAGAGACTGGCCTCCGGAAACCGCTCCCGGCGGCGGCCGCAGACCACGGCGATCTTCGGATCAGTCTCTATTTCGGCCAAAGCGGCCTCGATCCAGCCCTCGCGCAGGGCGCAATCGCCGTCGAGAAATTGTACATATGCGCCCTCGCGGTCGATCTCGGACAGCCGCGCGAGCCCGGCGTTGCGCGCCCGTGCGGCGGTGAACGGCACCGACAGGTCAAGCGTCACCACCTCGGCGCCTGCCGCTTTCGCCGCATCCACCGAGCCGTCGGTCGAGCCGGAATCGACATAGATCACCGGGTGCGTCCTGCCCTTCAGCGAGGCGAGGCAGGCGACCAGCCGTTCCCCCTCGTTACGCCCGATGGCGATGGCCGCGATCTTCGATTGCGTCACGGCGCGGGCTTCAGAAACGGATAGGCCAGGTCGAGCGAGGGATCGTCGGGAAAGAACCCCGCCAGCATCTCGCGGTCTTCGGCGAACCGTGCCTGCAGCGCGGCGACCCGGTCCGCCGGGATTTCCGGGCGGTCCTTCATCCGGCGGGCCTTGCGCACCCAGGTCCGGAAAGACTTCGGCACCAGGTTGCGGCGCAGGGCCGTCGCGACCGGGTTGTCGACCACAAGCCCGTGCAGCGGCAGTTTGCGCGACCGCTCCGACGACACGTTCTCGGCCTCGTTGTCCTCGACCCAGGCCACCGGTCCGTCATGCCCGATATGCGCTGCCACCCGGGCCAGTTCTCCGTCCGGGTCGGCCTTCATGCGTTCGAGGCTCGTCAGCAGGATCGCCCCGGCGCCATAGGCCTCGACATAGGGGGCGACCTGCCAGCCATAGAGCCCGTAATCGACGAGCGGCTTGTGGTCCGCGATCTCGACGTCCAGCGGCCGCGACAACACGCCCTGGGACCATTCATGGATGTAATGGGACACGATCCGCGCCATGGGATCGCGGATCATGTAGACGAGCCGCACCTCGGGCAGGGCAGCTTTCATCCGCGCGACGGTGTCGGGCAGGTCGGGCCGCTTGGTGTAGTGGGTGCTCGCCTCGCCCTTGATGTCACCGGGGGCCGCCTCCGCATAAAGCCCCGCATACCACCCGGGCCCCCTCGCGAAGACGTCGTCGTCGGAAAAGTAGCAGGGCTCCTTGGGCTCGGTCATGAACACCCCATCCTGCGCCCCGAGTTGCACGGCCAGCGTGCTGGTGCCGCATTTCATGGCCCCCAGGACGATGTAATCGGGGCTCATGACCGCGTTTCCGGCGCAGGCTTCAGCGGGTCGGTCACCCCCGTCCAGATATCGCGCGCCTCATGCTCGTGGCTCCGCGGCACGGGCTTGCCCAGAAGCCGCCGGGCCCGGGCGATGGCCCGGCCGAGGCTCCAGGCGAGATTGGCCAGAACCGGCCCCAGCGGCCCATGGGCCTGGCGCATGAACCGGGTGCGCGAGCGCCAGTAATAGGCCGGCATCCGCTTCTTCGCGGCCTGCATCTTCTTCACCGGCCCCGACCCGCCGCGGAAATGCACCGCCCGTGCGGCGGGCTCGTAGACCACGCCCCAGCCCGCCCGGCGCGCGCGCAGAGCATATTCGGCGTCCTCGAAGTAGAGGAAGTACCCCTCGTCCATCGGCCCCAGCCGCCGCACCATCTCGCCCCTGAGCAGGATACAGGCGAAACTCGCCCATTCGATCTCGGCCGGGTCGGGCGGCAGATCTAGGGCCACCACGCGGCGGCGCAGGAGCTTCGTCACCGGCCCCGTAGCGGCGCCCCGGTCGAGCTCGCTCAGGGGCCCCGCGAAGCGAAAACAGCTCTGCTGCGGCGTGCCGTCCTCCCATTCGAGCCGGGCCGCGATCAGCCCCGCCTCGGGGTGCGCCTCGGCCGCGGCCAGAAGGGGCTCGAAGAACCCGGGCCTGAGCAGCGCATCGGAATTGAGGATGAGATAGAAATCGGCCCCGGGTGCCGCGGCCATCCCCCGGTTGTGCCCGCCCGAAAATCCCGAGTTCGTCGCCGAGCGCACCAGCCTGACCCGCGGGTCGCCCCGGGCCTCGATCCAGGCGGCTATCTCGTCGGCCGAGCCGTCGCCCGAGGCATTGTCGACGATGACGACATCCGCCTCGCGCTCCCCCAGCGCCTCGAGCACCGAGGCCACCGCGGCGATGGTCATCTCCCCGGTGCGATAGTTGATGATGGAGACGGCGAGGTCGGTCATGTCCCGGTCCTCCGCCGGGCCCCGAGGGCCCTGAGGGTCAGACCGGGCATCGCCGCGATGCAGGCCATGTAGCGGCCCGCCAGCCGGCGAGGGTCCGACAGCATCCGCCAGACCCACTCCGCGGCGATGGCGCGCACCCATTCCGGAGCCCGGGTCTGGGCCCCGGACATGAAATCGAGCCCCGCCCCGATCGAGAGAAACCCCGCCTCGGGCAGCGCCTGGGCGGCACGGATGGCGAAGATCTCCTGCTTCGGAGCGCCGAGGGCGAGAAACACCAGCCGCGCCCCGCTGGCGCGCAGCTCGGCGATGGCATCGTCGGCCACCGGTCCGGCGGGGTCGAACCCCATGGGCGGGGCCAGCGTCAAACGGATGTCGATCCCCGGCAGCTTCTCGCGCATCGCCTCCGCGGCGGCCTCCAGCGAGGCGTCGGTCGCGCCGAAAAACGCCACCGGCACGCCCTTTTCGGCCGCCAGCCGCGCCACCGGCTCGATGGCTTCGGAGCCCGGCACCAGCGCCACCTTGCCCTGGCCGGCCAGCCGCGACAGCCAGACGATGGGGTTGCCGTCGGCGGTGATGTGGCTGTGGGCGGCATAAGCCTCGCGAAACGTCCGGTCGCGGCGCAGTTTCACCACGTGATCGAGGTTGATCGTGGCCACGGTGAACCCCTCGCGCGCCTCGAAGCGTCGCCCGAGATCGGCCAGAAGCGCGGTCTTGTCGGTCACCGTCACGGTGACCGTCCCGGCGTCAGTATCTGCCCAGACCATCATGCCGACACCTTCATGGGACCGGGAGGATCCAATGACCGGCCCGGGCTCCGGACCCAGGCCGGATAGCACCCCCGGGCCGCTTCAGCGCCCACAAGAACACATGGTTTTTCAGACATCAGGCACTCTTGAACGCTCCTCGCTCTGATACGCAATGCGATGGGTATGGTCGAGGTTCGGATCACGCAAAGCGAGTTCAAGTACGCGTCTCATGTCCAAAGACCACATTCGGGAGGAATTGATCAGCAAGCCGCCATTGGCGGGCCGTGACGAGCGTATCGAACGGGACCCACCCAGAGCCTGCATCGATCCGGAACATTAGCCGCGCGACAGGCCACCGCCCGTGCCGCGGCTTCGATCCTGCGCGAACCGTGTATAGGGCGAAAAACTGCGCTTCGGGGCAGTCTCCGGGATCTTCGTGGCTTCGACCTCGACCACGAACCAGCGCACATAGCCCGCGATGGTCCCGATCATCAGCCATCCAACCGGGGTCAGGGTCGAGTTGGGGATCATGTAGATCAGGTTGGCCGCCGTGATCAGTGCCATGCCGATCACCACGTGAGAGCGTTCCTTGATCCGGACCGCGCGCACCAGAAAGAACAGGGGCAAGGTGATGATGCCAAAAAAAGCGAGATAGCCGGCCCAGCCGCGCTCCCCCAACGTGATGATCCAGAGCCCGTCAGAGATGGTCAGATCTTGCCCGCTTTCATTGAAAACACGCCAGCGGCCCCACGCGCCCCAGCCGAAGAGCGGCTTTTCAAGCGCGCGCGTCAGGAGCATCGCTTCATTGTCGAGCCGGGTTTGAAGCGATTGCGCGCGGGCTCCCGAGATCGAGGTCACGAACTCCATGAACGCGTCGATCGGCAGGATTTGCGACTGCCAGACAAATGGATACACCAGCAACAGCGCTGCACAGGCCGCGGCAACACGAACCTGAAGAAACCGGGGCGCAAGAAACACCATCGGCACGAACAGTATCGCCAGTATCGCCGCGCCGAGGTTTCTCGAGATGAACAGAACCAGGAGTATCCATATACCACCCGCGAGGTAGGCAAACCGGACTGGCTCCTTCAAATGACGGAAAAGCGCAAATCCCGCTATGGCGGCCGTCAGCAGGAAAAAGCCAAGAGAGAGCCCATGGCTCAAGAACACGATCGGCCGGAATCCGTCGCGCAGGTGCTGAACCCAACTGTGCTGGAAATAGCCATAGATCCAGACGTTGAGTTGCGGGCTCATGCGGGCCTCGAACGCAGCAAGAGCGGCATAGAACACTCCGCAGATCACGATCGCCCTCATGACCTCCACCTGGTGGGTGGGGCTGCGCAGAAACCGCAGGGCGAGAAAGAACGGAACCATCGCGATCAGGGGGCCGGACACCATGCTCACGACGTCCCGGTAGGTCAGGCCGGGGCGAAGGCGGGGACCGTTGACGATGTCTTCGGGATTACTGGCCAAGGTCATCACCGCGGCGAGCATCAACAGCCCCAGCAACACGTACAGCATCACGCCGAGACCCCGGGCGCCGAGCCGTCTCGGGCCGTCCTCGGGAACGACCTTCGTCAAATCGGCAATGGTGGCGTTCTCATGAAGCTGGCGGGCCGTCTCCATCGGCATACCGATATCGGCGAGCCTGCGCACTGTGTCCCGGGCCTGGCGCTCCGACCCGCCAAGCTCACGAAAGCTCTTGTCACGGGCGATATTCTCGGTGTCGAGAACCTCTTCCCAGACAGCGGCGACCTCGGCGCCCATGTCCCGGGGCGGCGGCGCCGCCAGGTCGAAGTCGAAGCTCGACTTGTGACGAAAGAGCAGCGCCCCCACGACGAGACCGAACGAGATCGCGAAATACTTGTCGTAGTCGGGCAGGCCCGGCAATTCATAGACCAGCCGCTCGGGCAACAGAAGATAGCCGACCACGGCCGACCAGATGAGGCCGCGTTCCCGACCGAACAGGCCGAACAGGGCAATCGAGATAACCGGCCAGATGAAGAGAACGGCAGTCGCCATGAGTCAGGGTGCTCGCCGCGCTTGGAACGATTGCCCGTGTATACCACCATAAGCGGCAAGCATAAGGTCCGACCCCTTCGTTTTCCGCCGCGCGCCGGCCCCGTCTATGACGATCGCCGCGCCAGCCGATGGCGCAGGTTCGCCGCCCCCTGCCCAACCCGGTACCATGTGGCCCGAAAACCCGTCCGCAGGAAATCGACCAGATCCCGGCCTTCGAAGGCCGGCAAGTCCGGCGGGTCGTCGAAACCCAGATCCGCGCGCGCCTTCCCTGCAATGGCGCCGACGATTCCCCGCTCGAGCCGGGTCAACGCGCGGCGCGAGCCGGAAGGGAAGGACGTGTTTTTCTGTCCCGGCAAGACCGGGTTGTCCGGGACAGGTGTTTCAAGAAAGGTCGCCAGCCGGGTGATTGTGTCGGCCGGGTCAACAACCATGTCTTCGAACCGCACCAGCAGGATCCGGTCTTCCCCGTGAGTCGCCACTGCCCGGCGCCACGCTCTGGCCGCCGCACGCCAGTAAAGCGCATGAGACACCGGGTGATATTGCGCCGGATCGCCGTCCTGCGAGGTCTTGGGCATGTATTTGTACGACGCCAGCACCGCTTCGGGCGCGCGCATCAGAAACACCGCCTTCATGTTCGGGTGCCGGGCAAGCATCCGATCGAGATAGCGAAAGGCGCCCGGTGTCTTGTAGCCCCAGTTGAGACAGCCCTGGCGTGCGGCGAGGCGAACAAGCCACTCTTCCTCGAGATCGATCCAGTCTGCGCCTGTGTCCTCGAAAAGCTCGAGCAGCGCTGCATTCATTGGCTCGATTTCGTCTTCTTCGACTGCAGGGATCGCATAGAGCCCATGACGTTTGCGCGCCCTGATCTGCCAGCCAAGAAAGTGAAGCAGGTCCTTCAGCGCCGCCTTGCCGAACGGCCTGTCGAAAACGCCCGCCTGTTTCGCCGCCCGCGACGTGTAAAGGTCATCGAAGACATACCAGCCGGGCAGTTCGGACATCACCTGGCTGAGAAGGGAAGAGCCACTGCGCGGCAGACCGACAACAATCACCGATTGGCGTCCGGTCCCGTCCCGGGATAGTCGGTGCGGCGCAAGAAGAACATCCGTCATCGCGGTACCAGAGCAGTGACAAGCATCTCCGGCGTAACGTGACCGACGTCTCTTTCAAGCAAAATCTCATCGCAGGCGTGCCTTCACCCAGCCCAGAAACGCCGCGTCCGGCGACCGTGGCGGCGATTTCACCGCGAAGGCCCGCCACTCGGCCTCGAGGGCGTAGACATCCGCCCCCGGCGCCAGCGCGCGCGCGGCCTCGAGGGTCTCGGGGGCGAGCAGCAGCCGCCCTGCCCCGCCCTCTTCGACCACCGTCCCCTTGCGGGTCACCGCGATCATGTCGCCGCCCTCCTCCTCGAGGCGGTAGTCGGGCAGCGTGTCGGCGCGGACGATCTCGCGCACCATCGCCCGGAACACCCGCCGGGGGCTCGTCGAGCCCGACTTCTTCAGGAGCACCTCGAGCGACACCCGCCACATCGGCTGATGGCCGCAATGCTTGCGCGCCAGTTCGTAGAGCCGCCGCTCGAGGGGGCGTCTGAGGCCGAAATAGTCTCTGTTCAGGGTCAGGACGCTCCGCGAGAGCACCGCCTGGTAGAGCCAGTCCGACAGCGTCACCGAAACACTGACCATCCGCCCCGCGCGGGTCTTTCGCACGATCTCCCAGCTCTCGATCAGCCCGAAGCCCGTGGTCACTTCCCGCTCCCCCGTCACGATGTTCGTCGTGATCCGCGTGCCCGCGAGCCGCTCGAAGGCCTCCCTGAGCCGCCGGTAGCTGTCGCCACCCGTCTCACGGCCGGTGGCGAGAAGAAGGTCGTGGGCGGTGAGCGTCAGGGTCCGGCTCACCTGCCGCCCCGCGTTGAGCGCCGCCATGAGCTGGGAGATGCAGAAGATCAGAATGTCCGCGTCGAAGATCGTGGCCCGGCCCCGCACGCTCGGCGTCACCGTCACCTCCACGTCGTTGTGACGGTAGCTGAGAATCCGCCGGTCGGGCCGCGTGGCGAGCGAAAAGAGCGGGTGCTCCATCGAGGCCAGATCGTGCTTCGGGGCGACGCCCGCGAAGTCGCAGACGAAGAAATCGTCCATCCGGGGTGTCAGCCCCCCTGCCCTGCTCATCGCGCCTCCACGCTCCCTCTGCCGGGGAGTCGCCGTGTCCGTCTTCCCTCGGGGGATTCGGTGTTTCGGTGACACCGAGGTTATCCACAAGCCGGCCACCTGCACAGGGTGGATCGGGGCTTCGGAGTCGGTTCGTCGGTGGATCGGAATCGCCCGATCGGCGGTTCGGAATCGCCTCCGCCGCACGAAACGACCGAAAGCCAAGCAAGATCAGACGCTTGCAAATTCCGCCCGGATCCTTAACAGATTCTAACCATAAATAACTCTCCGCCAGGATCGTGGCAGCGCGAAACAGCGTTCGCGCACCTCGCCGATCCCCCGGATTTGCTGAGAAAAGTCGAAGGATGTGAGGTCCTGCTTCCCATGTGACGGGTTTTTCGCTACCTTGACGAAAACGCGTCACATAAGAGGCGAACATGAGCAGTGCAGAGCTTGCCCCGTATCACGGGATCTCTCCCGATACCGCGCTGGCGGGGCTCGGCGCACCCCAGGGCACCGAGGGCTTCGCCCGCATCGCCGAGGCCTGCCGGAAGGGCCGGGACGACCTCGCCGCGCGCGGCCTCGACGAGGCCGGGGCCAAATCGCTTCGCCGCTTCTCGACCTGGGAAATCACGAAATACCTCATCCCCGTCGCCCAGGCCCATTTCCGCCGGGTGCTGCGCCAGAACCCCGATCTGCCGCAGGGGCTGACGGAGACGGAAGGCGGGGCGAAGTGGTTCACCCTCGACGAGGTGCTGCGTCTGCGCGCCCATTTCGCCGCCGAAGGGGCGCGGGGGCGCGACTACCTGCCCTACCGGCCGCAGGGATGCCCTGCGAAGGTGCTGGCGGTGGCGAACTTCAAGGGCGGGGTCGGCAAGACCTCCACCGCGGCGCATATCGCCATGTCCGCGGCGCTTGACGGCTACCGGGTGCTCGTCGTCGACCTGGATTCCCAGGGCTCGATGACCTCGCTCTTCGGCGGCCGGGTGGCCGACGAATGGGGCACGGTCTTTCCCCTGCTCGCGCGCCACTATGGCGCGCATGTCGTGCGCGAGAACCAGGCCCGGGCCGGCCGCGGCGAGACCCCCCTGCCGCTGGAGGATACCGTGGCGCAAGCCATGGAGCTCTCGGCCTCCGATCTCGCCCAGCCGACCCATTGGCCCAATATCGACCTCATCGGCGCCCAGCTCGACCTCTACTGGGCCGAGTTCCAGGTGCCGGTCTGGCGCATGGCGGCGCGGTCGTGGAAGCTCTGGGACGCGCTCTCGGACCGCCTCGAGGCCGACGGCAGCCTCGCCGCCTACGACGTCGTCATCCTCGATACGCCCCCTGCCCTCGGCTACCTCACGATCAACGCGCTCGCCGCCGCCGACATCCTCCTCGTGCCCACCGGCGCGTCGTTTCTCGAATTCGAATCGACGGGCCGCTTCTTCGACATGCTGCATGCCACCTTCGCGTCGATCGAGGAGGGCGAGAACATCGCCGCCCGCGCCCTCGGCCGGCCGGGCCTGTCGTTCGAATGGGACGCGGTGCGTGCCATCGTCACCCGCTACGACGGCGCCCAGCAGGCGGAGTTCGCCGCGCTGATGCAGGCCTACCTCGGAACGGTGCTTTCACCCTATCGTCAGGATTTCACGGCTCTCGTGGGCCAGGCCGGCGAGCAGGTCGCGGGCATCTACGAAGCCGACTACCGCGACTTCAACCGCGAGACCTACGCCCGCGGCCGCGCCGCCTTCGACGAGACCTGGGCGGCGGTCAAACGGCTTCTCATCGGCGCCTGGCGGCGCGACGAACTCGCCCGGACGGAGGCGGCGGAATAGGCGCGCCCGCCCGCGGGCGGTGAAACAGGAGACCGACCATGGCCAGACGCAAGCGTCTCGACCTTCCCACGGAGCCCTTTTCGGCTGAATTAGAGACGAAATCGGCCTTCACGCCCAGGGCGCGGATGCCCATCGCCGACGTCGCCGGGGACACCGCCGGCCGCGCCGCCCTCGAGGAGGTCGCGGCCGAGATGACGGCGGCCGAGACCGAGGGCCGGGTGGTCAAGAAGATCCCCATTGCCGATGTCGAGATCCAGCACCTCGCGCGCGATCGCATGGTGATCGACGGCGAGGAGATGGAGGTGCTGAAGACCTCCATGGCGACACGCGGCCAGCAGACGCCGATCGAGGTCGTCCGGACCGGCGCAACCTACGGCCTGATTTCGGGAATGCGCCGGGTGGCGGCGCTGAAGGCGCTCGGCGAGACCCATGTGCTGGCCCTCGTCCGGCGCCCCGAGACCGCTGAAGCGGCCTACCTCGCGATGGTCGAGGAAAACGAGATCCGCGCGAACCTCAGCTATTACGAGCGCGCCAACATCGCGGTCATGGCGGTGGGGCAGGGGGTCTACCCGACCCCGAAGCGGGCGGTGGCCGGCCTCTTCGCGCACGCCAGCTCCGCCAAGCGGTCGAAGATCGCGAAGTTCCTCATCATCCGCGAGACCATCGGCAAGGGGCTGAAGTTTCCCGCCGCGATCCCCGAGAAGCTGGGCCTGGCACTTGCGAGCGCCATCGAGGCCGACCGGAGCGTCGCCACCCGGCTCTCCGGGGCGCTCCGGAAGACCCCGCCCGAGGACGCCGCCGCCGAGCGGCGCGCCATCGAACGCGCGCTGAAGGCGCCGAAGGAGGGCGGGGCGGAAGACACGCCTCCGGACCGGGAGGTCGCCCCGGGCGTCGTGCTGAAGGCCGGGCGGGGCAGGGTGGCGCTGTCGGGCCCCGGGGTCGACGCGGCCTTCGTCGAGGCCTTGCGCGACTGGGCAGTTTCGCACGCGAAAGATTCCAAGGCAAAGCGCTGAAAACACGCGGATTTTCCTCACGAAACCCGGAATTATCCACAAGGCGCTGCATTATCCACAAGGCGCCACGCGGCTCCGCAAAGAAAACGCCCCGGAGATTCCGGGGCGTTTCTCGCTCGACAGGGTCTTGAGGAGGCGGGGTCAGCTCGCCTCGAGGTATTCCTCTTCGTCCTCGGGCAGCGCCGGGTCCGGGGTGCTTTCGTCGAAGACGCCCTGACCCGCCGTCAGCGCGTCCCAGAGCGCCTGTTCGCCGTCGCTGACATCGGTCGCCTGGCCCACGGTCTGGAAGGCGACCTTTCCCGAGCCGTTGGCGAGTTTCAGCGAGACGCTGTCGTTGACGTAGTCGATCACCACCGTGGCGTCCCGCGAGCCGAGGCCCGAGAAGGTCGCGTCGTCGAACGCCCCGATCAGCTCGTCGGCGTCGAGAAGGGCCAGGTCCTCGCCCTGGGCGGCCGAGAGGCCCGAGAGGTCGATCTCGAGCATCGCGTCGCCGAGGTCGATCCCCGAGCGCACGTCGGGGCTGTCGCCGAAGGCGCCCGAGCGGAACTCCTCGATGGAGCCAAGCTTGCCGCCGTCGGTGCCCAGCGACAGGGTCGAGCCCTGTTCGAAGGCGAGCAGAGCCACGCCGCCGTCGTCGTCGTCGAAGCCCGTCTCGGCGTCACCGGTCACGCTCAGCGTCTCGCCCTGCGACACCCCGTAGATCGCCCCGCCGGTGGCGAGGATCGCCTGGCCGTCGGTGGCGGAGAGGGTGGTGTCGGTGAGCGCGCCGGTGTTGACGAAACGGCCGCCCATGATGTCGACATCGAGGTCCGCGCCGTCATGGCCGTCCGCCCAGAGTTGACCGGAATCGGTGATGATCACATCGCCGCCGCCATCTTCGGTGGTCATCCCGCCGGTGGCGGTCAGCTTGCCACCGTAGATTCGCAACTCGCCATCCGGGCCGAATTCCATCTCGTCGATCTCGGTGGTGAGGCCGTTGTAGATGACGGTGTTTCCGCCGAGGTCGACGCTGTCGCCCGCGACCGTGCCCGGCAGGTCCTCGGTGCTCCAGTTCAGCCGGTTGTCCCAGCGCACCCCGTCGCCGAGGTCGTCGGGCACGAAACGGGCGGTCTCGGCTTCCGTGCGGACATCGGGGGCGATGCCGAAGCCTTCCCGGAAGTACTGCAGGATGAAGTCGGCATCGACCACATCGACCCCGTCGGCCTTGGCCTGGGCTTCGAGGAAATCGCCCAGATCGGCGATGGTCGCGTTGGGATCGCCCAGCAGCTGCGCGGCGAAATTCTGGATCGTCGTCTGATCGAGAACGTCCTCGTCGAGCCCTTCGGTGTTCTTCTCGGTGATGGCGTTCGTGCCGTTGCGCACGCCTTCCCAGTTATAGATGATCGTGTCGTCGTAGACCCGGCTGCCGTTGCCGTTGACACTGGTCTGGGTGAGGTATTTCTCGGCTTGCTCCTCGGGATTGTTGGGGTCGGCGAGGTGGGCGACGATATTGTCGACCAGCGTCGACATCTTGCCGTTGTCGATCAGGCCCCGGCTGATCGCCCCGATCTTTTCGTCCGCTTCCTTGTATCCCGCGGACGTGACCAGGTTGCCGTTGAAGAGCGAGTAGTGCCCGATATGGCCCGCGCCCTGGTAGTCTCCGCCGACGTTGTTGAGACCGATGTTGTTGTCGATGAGCGCATTGTCTTCGAAGAAGCCGCCGGGACGCACCTGCAACCCGTAGGAGGAGGCTTGCATCGAGATCGTGTCGCGCACCGTCAGGTCGGATGTTTCCCAGCCGACATAGATGTTGTGGCTGAACTGGCTGGGCGGTTGGGGCGACCCCGCCGATCCGGCCGGATCGTAGCCGTCGGACCAGCCGTTGTGGTCTAACAGGTTGTCTTCCAGCAAGACGCCGTCGCTGAAGTTCGCGAACAGGCCGGAAACCCGGTCGGGGCCCGCATCCCAACCTCCACCGTCCTTCGAAGCCTCCCGGCTGATATCGACGAAATCGGAATTGCGGACCGTGACGCTTTCGCTCTTCCAGATCATCATTCCGTCATCGCGGACGCTGATGTCGTCGAAGATGACGTTCTCGGCCTCGATGATCCGCACGCTGCCTTTGAACTGGATATCCTGGATCACCAGATTCTTCGAGCTGTTGCCCGCGAGGGTGAATTCCTCTCTCACGACCGGCTTGTCGCCCGTGCCCCAGGCGCCGACGAAGAGCGGGTGCATCTCGCTCTCGCCGTTGTTGTTGTTGATCATTCCGTCGATATCGCTGTACGTGTAGCCGCGCTCCATGAGCAGCCATGTCGAGGTGCTCGATCCATTCGGCGCAACCGCGCCCCAGATCTGTTTGCCGGCGGCAAGATCGACGGCGAGATCTTCGGACTGACCGTAGCCCCGGGCCTCCATGAAGGCGCCGTTGACCTGGTTGATCGAGACCCCCTCCATCTGGGCGATATCGTTGATCGACAGGGCCTTGTTCGACCCCGAGACGTGGATCTTGGTGTGATTGTCACCCGCCTCGACGACAACGGCATCGTTTTCGTCCGTCGCCAGCATGTAGTGGGACGAACCGGTGGCCCAACCGTCTTGCTGGGAGCCGTTCACCACGTCGAGATTGACCTTGTGCGTGCTGGTCGAGCCGTTCGAATGGGTGGCCTCGTAGGTGAAGCTCTGGTCGGCGGTGCTGTCGGACAGGGTGAGCACCACCGCGAAGGTGCCGTCGGGATTTACCGAGACATTTCCGTGGTTGAGGCCGGACACGACCTTGAGCGCGGCGATATCGTCGCCCTGGGGTTCGAGCGTCGTGACCCGGCCGGCCACGATCTGAACCGTGCCGTTGATCGGGGTCGGGCCATTCGCGCCACCCACGCCGCCGTCGCCGTTCTGATCCGGGGCGCTCGGCGAGCCGTCTATCACAACCGGCGGGTTATCGTCGTAGTCATCGTCGGTCGGGGCGGAGGGCGCGTCGTCATCCCCGTTGTCGTCATTGACCGGCGCGGCATCGGCGGTGCTGGTCGTCGTGAAACTGATCGTGTCGCTGCCCAGCAGTGTGCCAGTGGCGTTGGGGCCGGAATAGGCCGTGGCCTTTATGTCGAAGGTGCCCTCGCTGAGGTCAAGCGGGGCATTCCCGAGCGTGTAGGGATACACGTTCTCGAGCCAGGTCTGGCCCTCGTATTCCAGAAGCATGCTGCCGATGTCGCTGCCGTCTGCAGTTTCGAACGCGAGAGTGTAGTCGCCGACCGGCGCGGTTCCGAAGTCGATTTCTTCGCCATCGCCCACGGTTTCGACGGCAGTGTTCCGCACGTCGTCCCAGATGAATGTGGTCAGAGCGATCGCACCGGGGTTTTCCGGCGCGGGAGCGGGAGCGGGAGCGGGTTCGGGTTCCGGCGCGGGAGCGGGAGCGGGTTCGGGCTCTGGCGCGGGAGCGGGTTCGGGCTCCGGCTGGGGCTCGGGTTCCGGCGCGGGAGCGGGTTCGGGGTCATCGACAACCGGTGCGGACGGTTCGTCATCCTCCGACGTCGCGGCAGCACTGGTGGTGGAGAACGCCACGCTTCCCTCCGCGAGCACCTCACCGGTGGCATTCCGGTCTGAATAGGCCGTCACCTTGATCTCGAAGTCGCCCTCGCTGAGGTCGAGAGGTGCATTGCTGAGCGTGTAGGGATACACATTCTCGAGCCAGGTCTGGCCCTCGTACTCCAGCAGCATGCTGCCGATCGGGCTGCCGTCGGCGGTTTCGGCGGCGAAGGTGTAGGTCTCGACCGGGGCGGTTCCGAAGTCGACGGTCTCGCCATCGCTGATCTCGAGCACGACCTCTTTCTCGGCCAGGTCATGGACGACCATCTTCAGTTCGACGGTCTCGACGCCGTCGTCGGTCTCGTCGCCCTGGGGCGGGATGGGCGTGCCGGGGGCAGCGGGGGTCGGGTCGGCGTCGCTCTCCGAGCCGCCCGCGAAACTCATGAAACCACCGAATCCGAGAAGCAGAAGCAGAAGCGGGTTCATGTCCAGGGCTCCTGCTTGAGGTCAGGCGTGGCGCAACGGAGCAGCATGCGGTGCATTCGTGTGATCCCTTCTAGGAGCGTGAGCAGAGGGGTACGATCGAACCAGAAACCAACAAAAAGCGCGGCAAGTTAACCACTTAACGTTCTCAACACCGGGCAATTGCGGCAGAAATGAGATCGCTATGAGGCCGCTTTCTGGCGACACGGGCCGGGACAATCGACAGGGGACGGGAATTCGGAGGGTTTTCGCCCAAAACGTGCCGAACGGGGCGGAATGCTGAGCAATTTCTCGCGCAGGCCGGTGAAAAAAGCCGGGAGGTCGTCATTTGCCCCTTGGCTAGGAGGACCTGATTAATAAGTCGCTAACCACGATTCCCCTAACCTCCGGCCGATGATCCCGGCCGCCCCCTTCCTGTCCAACCGATTCTCGCGCCGGGCCCCCGGGGCAGGGGCCTTGCGACTGGCGGTGCGGGCCGGTCGGGAGGCCCGTGCCCGCGCAGCGCTCGCGCCGCGGCGGCGGGGCAGGGGGCCGATGGCGGTGTTCCTGCCCGCGGGCCCGCCGCAGGGGGCCGCGCTTTTACGTATATACAATGTGGCCGAAGCCCTGCGACCGCTCGGCTGGCGTACCGCGGTGCTGCCCTCGAAGCTGACGCTCGCAGGGCGGCGGCGCTACCTCGCCGCCGCACGTCCCGACATCGTGGTCATGCAAGGGGTACGCCATGCCCTGAACCGTCCCGCGCTCTATCCGGGGGTTCCGATCGTCTTCGACATTGACGATGCCGATTTTCACCTCGACCGCTTCGCCGGTCCGATGCGCGAGGCCATGGGCGGCGTGACGAGCGTGGTCGCGGGATCGCGCTACATCGCCGAGTGGTGCCGGGAGAACGGCGCCCCCGAGGCGCGCGTCATCTGGACCGGCACACCGGTCTCGCCGGCCGGTGGCCCGGCCCATGCCGCGCGCCCGCCGGTGGTCGCCTGGGCGCAGACCCGGCCCGGAGCCTATCACCGCGAAGCCGCCCTCGTCGCCCGGGTGATGGCCGGGGTCGCGGCCCGGCGCCCCGGTGTGACTCTGCGCCTTTACGACCGCCGTGCCGGTGACGACCCGGCCTTCGTCGACCGGTTCCGTGCCCCCGGCCTCGCTGTCGAATGGTGGAAAGCATGCCCTTACAGAGACTATCTGGACAGTTTCGGCGATGTTGCGGTGGGGCTGGCGCCGCTGTGCCCCGAAACCCCGTTCAGCCGGGGCAAGTCGTTCGGCAAGGTGCTGGCCTATCTCGACCGCGGGGTGGTGGTCGTGGGCTCGGACGCCGGCGAGCATGGCGCCTTCTTCACCGGAGAGACCGGGGTCATCACCGATGACGAGGCCGCATGGGTGGACGGGATCGTTCGTCTGCTCGATGCCGCTGCGATTCGTCAGGAGATTGCCGGCGCAGCCAGGGAATGCTTTGCGGCTAGATTGTCGGTCGCCGCGGCTGCGGCAGGGATGGCAGATGTTCTGGCGAGCCGCGCGGGAGGTTTGAGGGGCCCTTGGTCTCCTGGATGCCTGCCCCGGTCGGTTCGCGCTGGCTGGTTTTGAAGTCGACGGGCGGTAGCATGCCGTTGTCCGTGTGCCCTCATTTCGGGATGGCTCGCGGACAGCCGCTTGGCTCCCGTCACTCAGAAAGGTACAGTCTTGGGGAAAGACGCTCGCTGGACACGCACGTCAGTGAAATCAAGAACAAATCTGTGAATCGATAGGCCTGTAGTCTACAATCCCGGCATCGTCATCGATGGGCCCCTCACTTGGCGACACCGTGCTCAGGAGCCATACTTGTCGAAGTTGTCGGAAGTCAGTTTTGTCGTGCCTGTGTACTCCGGGGAAGAGTATCTGGAGCGTCTTGTTGAACAGGTCGAGACCGTCCGTCGCTCCTGGGAGGTCGAGGGCTCTCCGATCCGTTTGACCGAGTTGATACTGGTTGACGATGCCGCAATCGACAATTCAGGGGCGTTGATTGATACCCTGACAACGTCAAGGCCTTGGGTCACCGCCCTGCATCTCTCTCGAAACTTCGGCCAGCATGCCGCCACAATGGCGGGTATCTTGCACTCATCGGGTGATTGGATCGTTACCTTGGACGAGGATCTGCAGCACCCTCCGGACCGCGTTGAGGCTCTGCTGCTGCATGCAGTTCGCCAGTGCAGCGATGTTGTCTATGCACGACCCGAATCAAAAGAGGTCCATGGAAAAGCCTGGCGGGATGGTTCATCGAGGCGGTTCAAACGTCTCATGGAGTGGCTGACCGGCACGCCAACCCTGCATCTGGTCAATAGTTTTCGACTGTTACGCGGCTCGATTGCTCGCGCGACAGCAAGCGTTTGCACCCATAATACCTACTTTGATATCGCGCTTACGTGGTTCACCCAGAGCATCTCGGCGCTTGACATGAAGATGCGTGATGAGCGGTTCACGAAAACTGGGGCGAGCGGTTACAACCTGCGCAAACTTGTTCAACATGCGCAGAAGATGCTCTTTTCGAGCCAGCTTCGGTTCCTCTCGGTAGGATTGTGGCTCGGTGGCGTATTGTTTCTTTTTTCACTACTGGCCGGGGGCTACTTTTTCACTCTCCGGCTGATGGCGCCTGAAATCGTGGGCGTTCAGGGCTGGACGTCAATATTCGTGGCAGTTTGCGCTTCCGGTGGGCTGATCTCGGTCATGCTGGGGATCTGCTTGCAGTATCTTTCGACTCTCGTGCTTAAAGCCCATGGCCGGCCCAACTTTTTTACCATTGATCGTTCCATGGATGCCGAAATCCTGGAATGGCTTGAAGCACGCGCCGAAAATACTGTTGCGAAAGGAGCTCTCAGGAGCGACGCAGCATGATCTTGCTGAGTTGGGATGGTTCGAGTGCAAGCGAACCGTGTGTCGTGCTGCTTTTTGGCTCGGGACTGGTTGGGGGCGCTGTCACGGGGGCTTTGCAGCGGCTGGCTGCGGGAGCGACCATGGAGCGCCTGGATTGGGTCTGGCCGGAGCCGACTTCCGAGCAAGTCACCGCCGCGGAATCTGCCGTGCACGCAGCAATCGCCATACGCCCGGATACACGGCTTGCGGTGATCTGGGCGGCGGGACTCAGTGGCTTTGGAACAAGCATGCCCGAAATGGATACCGAAAACGAGGCACTGGGCAGCGTGAGAGCCCTGGCCCGGCGTGTCGCGGCCGATCTCTCACCTGCGCGTCGTAGCTTCGTGCACGTCAGCTCCGCGGGAGGTCTCTTCGAAGGACAAGTGGCCTGTGGGCTTGCTTCCGTACCAGCGCCGCTGCGCCCCTATGGTCACGGCAAGCTGGCTCAGGAGAATGCGGTAGAAGGCGATCCTGACCTTGGACATCGGCTGATCGTTCGCCCGAGCAGCGTTTATGGCTATGCAACCGGCGGGCGCCGCGGCCTTGTCCCGGCGCTCGTTGCCGCCGCGATTCAGTGCCGTGATGCGAGCATCTTCGGGGCGCTTACCACTCAGCGCGATTTCGTATTCGCTCCGGATATCGGTCGTTACATCGCGGCGAGGGTGCTGGCGCCGTGGCCGAAGGTGCCTGCGAAATTGCCCGAGACCGTGCTTCTGGCGTCGGGACGTCCGGCGTCGGTTTTTGAGGTGATACAGCTTGTAGAAGGGTATGTGGGTAAGGCGCTGCAACTCCGGATTGATCCGCGCCCCGAGAATGGGCGCGACAATACCTTTTTGCCGTCGGCCCTTCCGAAGGGTTTCCAGCCGACCCGGCTGCAGGAGGGGATCGCCCTCACTGCGACCGCAGTGACCCAGGAACGTTACGGGGGCGCATACTTGTGAACGGTTCCACGAGGCACGTAGCGGTGCTGATGCCTTGGCTTTTGCTGATGGCTGTTCTGGCCCCTCTCTACATGACCGTACCGCCTTCTCCCGACCAGTCACAGTTTGATTGGATGGCCTATATCGCAACCCAAGGTCAGCCGTTCTATGCCGGCAGCTTTGATATGAACTGGCCAGGCGCCATCTGGCTGCACGAACTCGGTGTGCGGCTTTTCGGCGTTCACGCCTGGACATGGCGACTGACCGACTTTCTGTTGCTGTGCGGGTTCACAGTCGCAGGAGCCGCTTTCCTCGAGCGAGCGGGCTGGCGGTTGGCACCCTTGGTCTTTCTGTTTCTTTATCCGATACTCTATGTCACCGCCGGTGCATGGATGGCGGGACAGCGAGACATCATCGCAACGGGCTTTCTGCTGGCGGCTTGCGCCCTGGCGATGCCGGGTGGGCGCAATGAACGCCTGGCCGTGGTCGGCGCCGGACTGTTCGTGGCGGCGGCCGTTCTGATCAGGCCGACATTCCTCAGCTTTCTTGCCGGACTTATTCTTCTCGAAGCGCTTCCGCTAAAGATGCCCACCCCTCCGCGCCTCGGCCGTTTGAACCGGGCGATCGGTTTCGCCGCAGGCTTCGTTTTGGGAATTGGGGCAGCGGTTGCAGCGGGGATAGGGCTCGGGAACCTCGACGACTGGTATCAGCAGAGCTTCGAGTTCTCGCTATCGATCTATGTCGGCGAGGCCCCGCAAGACTGGCGTGTGACCCTGGAGACATTGTTTGTGCGTTCATGGCACTGGATCACCCTTATTGCGGTCCTCGGGCTTGTTTTCTGGGCGTCGCGTGACCGGTTTGCGTACCCGCTTGTGCTGATACTGGGGCTGGCGGCAACGTCGGCGGTATCGTTTGCTGCGCAAAACAAGGGGTTCGCCTATCACCTTGCGGGGGTTCTGCCCGTTCTTGTACTGTTTGTTGCAGTCGCCTTTGACAGGCTTGCGTTTTTTCTCAAGGCTGCCAGGTCGGCCGTGTCACGCGGTGCTGCACTCGTTGCGCTGGTTTTGACCGGACTGCTCGTTCTGGCTGGATCCGCAAGTAAGCTTTCGAGCCTGACAGAAGGCGCAAGGCTGATCGTCACGGGCGATTTCGGACCGGTGGCAGGCTACGGTCTGACCGAAACTGAACGGCGCCACATAATAGAAATGATCCGAGAGGGTAGTGTCGCGACGGATACCGTGGCGGTCTACGGTACGAATTATGAGCTGCCCTACCGTGCAGAGCGGATGCCCACATACCGCTTTTTCACGCCGGCCGCTGATCAGATCACGCGAGAATTCATACACGGGGATGCCTGGCTGGCCGAGATAGAAGCCGCCCTCGCGGACCGGTCACCGGCGTTTGCGATCGTCAGCCGCAATTTCCTGGACGGTTCTCCCGAAGCTCCGAGACCGGAGGTGGCGGAGCGGCTGATCCTGACCCGCCTGCTTGAACATTTGTCGACCGGGTATGATGTCGTCTTCGAAAATGATCGGCTGATTGTCTACCGGAGGACATCATGACCGTCTTACGAAACCAGGCGCTGCGGTTCATATTGATCGGCGCCACCTCGACCCTTCTGTATTTCGGGCTGCTCATTGGTTTGCGGCCCTTGATAACCTCGGTCCTGCTGCTCACCGCCTTCTGCTACAGTCTTTCGATGGGCTTCAACTTTCTCGCCCAGGGAATGTTCACGTTTCAGATGCAGCGCCTCGCCCCGCGGCAGATGCGGCGATACCTGGTGATGCACGGCAGTGCGATGGCAACGAATTCCGCGGCGATGGCACTTCTGGTCAACGGATTTGGCATACACCTCTTTGCCTCGCAGATCGTCGTTACAGGCGTTATAACCGTTGCAACCTTTCTGCTTTCAAAGTCATGGGTTTATACCTGACCGGCTGATCTTGCCGGAACGCTAGGCCCCGCCTCCGAGAGCAGTACCGCGAGGCCCAGATCGCCAGATCGATAATTCCGCCGGCTGCGACCGTCCAGAAGGCACGACGGGCCGGCATCCGGGCGCGGTTCGCCGCGCGCCTGTCGGTGGATGCCGCCGCGCGGGACATGGCCGAGCTTCTGGCGGAGCATTCCGGCGCCGTGGCGCCTTCCGCGGCCTCTCTCGCGGCGGTCTGAACGAGACGATCCACTTTCCCGCGACAAGACCGATCCCGAGGCACCCCGCCCCCGCCCGCACTTTTTGTGTTCGGCCTGCCCGGATTTCGGTCTTTCGGCGGGCAAGGTACGAAAAATCGCCCGACCGGTGCATGGAGGTATCCCCCCAAAAGGCTATCGTGGCATAGTGACGGGGTGAGTGTCATGCGGGAGAGGTCCAATGTCGGATCCTCAACGACTCGTTGTTTTCGTGCATATTCCCAAGGCCGCCGGGACAACGCTTGTTTCCATCATCGAGCAGGAATACCGCCCACGCTCGATCTACCGGTTTCGCCACGCCCACACGATCGAGGAGCAGGTCGAGGAGATCAATCGCGCGGCGGCCGACCGCAACGGATACGAGATCGTCACGGGGCACATCGGCTATGGTCTCCATGAACTTGTCGAGCAGCCGGTCTCCTATTTCACGATGCTCCGCGAGCCCCTCGCGCTGCTGATTTCGCGGTACCATTACCGGCGCAACCATCCCAGACAGAACCCGGTCCTCGCCCAGCATGCCAAGCGGTCCAGCCTGTTGGAATTCGGCCAGTCGATCGAGGACAACACGATGACCCGGTTTCTCTCGGGCGCGGAATTCCAGGCGCAGGCGTCCCTGGGACCGGGTGCTGCGTCTTTCCAGAGGCTGCAGATCGCCCGGGTGACGGGAGAGGGCTTTCAGGGCGATCCCGCCTGCACCCCGGAGATGCTGGAAACCGCAAAGGCCAACCTGCGCGACCGGATCGGTGCGTTCGGGATAACCGAGCGTTTCGATGTGAGCATGGTCCTGATGTCGCATGTTTTCGGGTGGAAGAAGATAAACTACGTCAGGCAGAACACCGGCGAAGGGAAACCGCACAAGGATCCTGTCTCCCGGGACGACATGGCCGCCTTGCGGGCGCGCAACGCCTTCGATGTCGAGCTTTACGCCCATGCCTGCGAGCTTTTCGAAGAGCGCATCCAGGCGCTGGAACCGGGTTTTCGAGACAAGGTCGACCGGTTCAGGTCGATGAATGCGGTCCACGGGCGATTGAACCAGTGGCAGACAAGAATTGCCAGATCGCCGCAATCGACGGTGAGATGGCTGGGCAGGGTGAAGAGGAAGGTGCTGTCCTGATTCCGCGCAACGCGCGTGCGTGTCTATTGCACGCGCGATTGCGCAAAGAATTCCACAAGATCGGGCAGGTTCAGCCAGACGGCGCAGCCGAGGATCGCCATGGCGACAGCGCCCGACAAGATGTCGTGCAACGGCATCCATGCCCCGTAGGGATAGACGGTCCGCGAGATGACGGGATACATGATCGCTCCGGTCAGGAGCGGGGCGATCGCAACCCCGGCGGGCCCGTACCATAGAACGCCGAGGAAAATCAGCAGGGTATTCAGGACCGCCCCGGCGATCTGCAGGATCGCGAACTTTCCGGATGCACCGGCGGCAAGCAGCACCAGACCGTAATTGCCGGTGACGATGGCAGGCAGTCTGGAGAGCGCGATGAGCACCAGGAGGGGCCCGGCCGCTTCGTAGCGCGGATCGTATAGCACCACGATGATGTCGATTCCCAGAAACGCCAGGATTGTCGAAAGACCGAGAATGGCGCCGACGATCGACAGCCGGGCCCGTCCGATGTTGCGCCGGTTTTCCCGACCCTCGGATGGCGGGCGCTTGCTGTACAGGGGAAACAGGACCTTCTTGGCGAGCTGGCGTTGCATCACGATCGGTACCGTCGCGAGGAAGAACGCGATCTGGTAGAGTGCCAGCTCTTCCAGCGAGACGAACCTGCCGAGGATGGCCCGGTCGGCCTGGGAAACCATGAACCCCGCCATCGTGGCAAGGAAGATGTACTTGCCGAAGCCGAACATCTCGCCCAAGGCCGCGCGTTCAATGTGCAGCCGGTTCGAAACGCCCGGAAGCCAGCGGTGGGACAGGATCATCTTGCAGATCGGTGAGGCGAGGCCGCCGATCGCAAGCGCCCAGACGCTTTGCAGCACCAGCGCCAGCACGACCATGCACAGCAGGGCCAGAAGCTGGGATGCGACGAAGATCACCGTAACCCGCCCGATCAGAAGTTCCTTGTTCGCCGTCGCCAGCTTGGTGGAGTTGAACCCGGCGAGAACGACCGTAAGCCCCGCCACCGGCAGAATGGTTTCGAGGATCGGAGCCTCGTAGAATGTGGCGATCCAGGGTGCCGCCAGCAGGACCAGCCCCCACAGCAGAAAGCCGCGCAGGATCTGCAGCGTCCAGGCGGTATTGAGAAAGGCGGGGTTGTGACCGCGCTTGTTCTGGATGATCGAGGTGTTCAGACCGATGTCGGAGAACATTTCCAGGCCGGTGATGAAGACCTGCACCAGAGCCATGATGCCGAAGGCTTCGGGAAACAGGATCCGGGTGAGGATCAGGTTTCCGCCGAGTCTCAGGATATTCTGGGCCCCGAAGCCGACGAATGTCAGGCCCGATGCGCGTATCGATCGTGACCGGAGTCCGTCGCCGCGTATAATTTCTTTTATTCTCATGAAGATAGGCCGAACGACTCTATTACAGGGGCAACGTACACGGCCTTTGCATCGCGTAAAGCAACGTTTTGACGCCCAAGGGGTGAGCGGGCTGTACCGGCGCGTTGGATGGCTTTGGTGCGCAACACTGGCCGGGGTCGGCGCGCACTGTTTCGAAGGGTAAACCAGGGTAAACTTGGGGTTTGGTCGTTTCGCGGGCTCAAGCGTTTGTTTCCAGGGCATCCGCGCCCGCGGCACCGGGTCGGACACGCAAAAATCTTTGCCTTCCGGCCTGCGTTGGGGTAGCCCGAAAGCTACGAGTTTCTCGAAAAATGAGTGCATCCGTCATGAGTAAACCCGTCATTGCTCTCGGTCTCGACGCCGCCGACCCCGCCCTTCTCGAAAAGTGGCTGGCCGCGGGACACCTTCCCAATATCGCCGGCATCATCGACCGGGGGGCCTACGGCCGGCTCGAAACTTTCGACTGGTATCGCGCCGAGACTCCCTGGACGACCTTCCTGACCGGATCCGCCCCGGAAGAGACGGGCTATTGGTCGCCCATCAAGTACAGCGCGCTCGACTACAAGTGCCGGCACATCTACGCGTTCGACTACGGTAAATTTCCGGCCTTCTACGCGCGCGACCCCAAAAAGAAGGTGGCGATCTTCGACATGCCGCAGGCGCCGCTGGCGGATGTGGAAGGAATCCAGGTTCTCGCCTGGGGCACCCACAGCGGCCAGACCGCCAGTGTTTCCAGGCCCCGTGAGCTCTACCAGGAACTCGTCGA
>Ga0102932_1000181_pt1 | contig 29836 bp, 25 predicted proteins | sample SalPonR1_C_D2_MG_FD_78212 | JGI IMG/M metagenome (GOLD analysis project Ga0102932, IMG submission 78212) | Salt pond soil microbial communities from South San Francisco under conditions of wetland restoration - Salt Pond MetaG R1_C_D2_MG | ecosystem: Environmental > Aquatic > Marine > Intertidal...
TCATAGCCATCGTGTTGAATTGCCCCAAACATTGAGCCGAATGCACCGAATATTTGCATCGTCGATTGACCCGCATCGCTGGCCATATAGACGTTTTCCCTCAGTCGCTTGGAGCAGACGATCCGGGTCAATACGCGATGCAAATCCCGGGGCAGTTTTCTGTGCAAATCAACACACAATGGTCAAGTCTTGCAGTCATACGCAGATTGCGTATAGTTCTGACGATGAAGACGGTCTTCTGTGAAACGCCGCTGTTCACGCCAGTGATTGGTGACTACCTGACGGATGATAGCTATCGACGTCTTCAGTATGCGCTGATGCAAAATCCTGAACAGGGCGATCTGATTCCGGGCACGGGCGGCTTTCGGAAGATCCGCTGGGAAGACACCCGCCGCGGCAAAGGTAAGCGCGGCGGATTGAGAATCATCTACTACTGTTTCGCAAGCGCTCACCAGATCTGATTCTTCACGATTTACGGAAAGAACGAGGCAACCGATCTTACGACCGGTGAGAAAAGAGCACTGAAAATGGCCATCCAGGCCGAGCTCGACGCCAGGAGGCAGCGATCATGACCACGAAGCGCAAGTTGTTCGATGAACTGATGGAGGGCGTCGATGCCGTGCGGCGCGAACGCGAGGGCAAGATCACGCTCCGCTCGCACGAGGTCGAAGATCTGCCCCCGCTGGAAGTAGACGCTGAACTGATCCGGGAAACCCGGGAACGTCTGAACGTCTCCCGCGCCGTGTTCGCCCGGCGTCTGCGTGTTTCTACTCGCACCCTGGAAAACTGGGAACAAGGACGGGCCCGGCCCAATGCCCAGGCTGCTGCCCTGATCTTAATGGTAAGAAAGTTTCCCGATACGCTCGACAAGCTCAGTGAACTGGGGAACCAGGCTGCATAGCAAGCAGAGATTCTGGTCCCGGGTGCAACCCGAATTTCACGGCAAAAAGACTGGAAAACAGGGCGCGACATCGGTGCGTCTTGCCGATAGCCTGAATCCGTAAGCCGCTCATCCTAAATCGTAAACCCGATCCCTTTCGTCCAATCCATCATCGGCGCAACCTGTATTTCTCGGCTATGTGGGCAGTTATTCATGTGTGTTGATTTGCACCGAAACTTGATCCGGGGTTTGCCATGCAAGGAATTCCTCGATTGCGGTCAATATTCCGTGCATCTCTACACCGATGCCGGCTTCTCTCGTTTCGAAGTCATTCCTTTGGCCGGGCCGACGAGCGCAGCCGTGGTTTACAAGTGAAGACGAATATCCGCAAATTGGATCGACTCCGGAAATCACACCTCAGCCTGCTGCTACAGTCGCTTTGCTTACCATCAAGGCTTTCCAGCGACAGACCAGGAAGCGAGGGTTCGCCTTGTCGCCGGTCTGCCCCCGGAGTATTGTGTACAGCGGGATGTCGCTCACAGGTCGTCTCACACCATCCAGGCAGTATTTGCCAGTTCCCGAACAGGGGTGACTGCATGTTCATTCGTCACAGGGTGCTCGAACTTTCCGTGGTGGTCGCGCTGGGCGCGTCGACGGCTGCAGGGGCACAGGATCTCAACTTCACCTACCTCGAGGGCGGCTACATCGCCGGCTTCGTCAACGACGTGGAAGATTCCGGGGCGTTTACAGACGACGGCACGCTCGAGCTCGAGACCGATTCCGGCGGCGGCGGCTTCGTCGCCGGCGCATGGCAGTTCCGGGAGAACCTGCACCTGTTCGGTGAGTACTCGTCGACCAGTCAGGAACTGGAGGTCAGCGACGGCATCGACACCGCCGATGGTGAATTCGACGTGGTGCGCTGGCGGATCGGCGTCGGCTATGCCTACCCGTTCTCGCCAACAGCCAGCTTCTACGGCCGCCTCAGTTTTGACAACGCCGAGTTCAAGGATGTGCAGGTCGCCGGTTTCGATCTCGACGCCGACGTCGACGACGACGGTATTGGCGGCGAGGTCGGCGTGATCTGGGCGGCGACCCCAGCGCTCCATCTGCAGGGCCACGTGCGCTACACGTCGGTCGGCGAGGTCGTTACCGAGGGCTCCGATACCTTCGACTCCGACACTCTGATCGCCCTGAACGGCCGCTGGTACTTCCGGCCGAACATCGCACTGATCACTGGCTACGAGTTCGGCAAGATCACCACCTGGAATCTGGGCGTGCGGTTCACGTTCTGAGTTTTTCGAGTCCGCTGCCTCTCCCACTTGAGCGAGCATGGCCGCGAAGCCCCGGCGACTTCCCCCCGGCCCGGACCAACGCGGCGGCCTCCGGACCGCCTCTGCATACCATCGCGATCAATCCCGGCACCGTTTTGCGAAGAGTGCAAAGGACTCTTGTGCAACCGTCATATCTTCGAGATTCGCCTAGAAACCGATGTGGGCAATCAGGCATGTGGCTCATGGCAGGAATGTCATAGGGATGCTTAGCCAGCGGATTCTGGCCCTGAAGTCGTGCTCGGCGCTTTGTAAGCTCCCTCGAATGTTCGATTCCGCGCAACGACCTGCAGCTCTGCGAACCGACTCAACGCTTTCGCCTTGCCCAGAAGCGCACACCGTCAAGACCCTTGAAATCGGCATCCTGGGTCCAGACGATGCCCTGAATCCTCTGTGCGGTGGCGTAGATTATGCTGTCAGCAAGCGGAAGCTCGTGACGCAGACCCACTGCGGCTGCCCGAAGGGCAAGGGCAGCATCCAGCTCGATGACCTCTCCCTGCTGCATGACTGCGACATATTTCAAAGCCAACGCCTCGTGGCGTTGCTGGGCGATCCGCTTGAAGACTTCCAGCAACGTGATCGATGGCACCACCAGGGCGGCCGTATCTTCTATGGCCCCGGCGAAGTGTTCAGCGTTTGGCCCGTCGGCAAAGTACTCCAGCCATGCCGAGGAGTCGACGATATTCATCGCGTCCTAGACACGGTCCGCATCTCTCGGTACATCGGTATCCAGGCCCTGGAGAGATCCCCGAAGGCTCCTGGCACTGCGTAACGGAATCAACTCGATGCGGTCTTCGAACTGCACGACCTGCAGTCGTGTGCCGGGCTTGAGGTTGAGCGATTCGCGCACTTTCAACGGAATCACTATCTGGTATTTCGGAGAGACCTTGGTGGTTTCCATGGACCGATCCCCTGCCATCGATCGACTAATCGTTTTACGATATTATCATCGATCGAACGGTACCGACAGGCCGCATAGAAAGGCGATCCGTCGTCCAGGTCCTGCAATCGCGATTTTTCGGGTATTCGGCCGGATACACCGGTGCGTCATTCGTGTAACTTAGCGATAGAATGAATACGTAAGCTGCTGATACTAGGGAGCTATTCCGACTCCTTCCGCCCAATCCATCATCGGCGCCGAATGAATTTCTTGACGACGGCGGCGATCATTCATGTGGCTCATGGCAGAAGTGTCATGGGGATGCGTTCCCGACCTGGCGCCGATCCCGATATTTCAGTGCCGGTCGCCGCTCTTCTCCTCCGTGAGTCCCGGAAACCGACTGCCCGCATAATTCACGTGACACGCCTGGCAGGCACGGGTCATTTCCTGAAACCACGGGCGTTAGAGTGCTCGTGAAAGACACTGTACAACGCAGGCAGCAGCAGTAACGTCAGCAGCGTCGAGGTGATCAGCCCACCGATGACGACGGTCGCCAGCGGTCGCTGAACCTCCGCTCCGGTACCGACGTTGAAGGCCATCGGCACGAAGCCGAGACTGGCTACCAGCGCGGTCATCAGGATGGGCCGCAGCCGCTGGGTCGCGCCCCTGATGATCGCCTCTCTCACCGCATAGTGTTCGCGTAGCTGTCGTATGAACGACATCATGACGACGCCGTTAAGGACGGCGATACCGGACAGGGCGATGAAGCCGATCCCCGCGGAGATCGATAGCGGCATGTCACGCAGCACGAGGGCTGCCACGCCACCAGTGAGCGCGAGGGGAACACCCGTGAATACCAGTGCCGCGTCCCTGGCCGAACCGAACGCCGTGAACAGGATGGCGAAGATCAGGAGCAAAGTCAGTGGCACGACGACGGCAAGACGCCGGCCTGCCGACGTGAGCTGTTCGAAGGTGCCGCCATAGTCCACCCAGTAGCCGGCCGGAATGTCCACCCGGGTGCGCACCGCTTCGCGAACCTCTGCCACGAACGAGCCCAGGTCACGGCCGCGCACGTTGGTGGTCACGAATACGCGGCGCTTGCCGTTTTCCCTGCTGATCTGGTTCGGACCAGTGACGAGCGCAACATCGGCCACCTCTCCCAGGGGGATCATCTCCGGAGCGTGTCCGGTGGCCACCCGCATGACCCGGCCCTCCGCCGAGGCGGTCGCCTCCATCGGCAGCCGGACCGGCAGTCGCCGAATCTCCTCCGGATTCGAGCGCAGCGTCTCGGGCAGGCGCACCACGATGTCGAAACGCCGGTCGCCCTCGAAGATCTGGCCGGCCGGCTGCCCGCCAATGGCGATCCGAAGCGTGTGCTGGATATCGGCAATGGAGAGTCCATAGAGAGCGAGTCGCTCCCGGTCCGGCGTCACTGTCAGAATCGGCAGCCCGGTGACCTGCTCCGAGCGCGTATCCGCCGCACCCGGTATCGCCGCGACCACCGACTCGATCTCCTCTCCCAGGCTGACCAGCGTGTCGAGATCGTCGCCGTAGACCTTCACCGCGAGCTCCGCGCGGACTCCGGCGATGAGCTCGTTGAAGCGCATCTCGATGGGCTGGGTGAACTCGTAGTTGTTGCCGGGCACGCGTGTCGCGACGGCTTCCAATTCGTGTATGAGCTCCTCCTTCGGCTTGTCAGGATCCGGCCACCGGTCGCGCGGCTTCATGATCAGGAAGGTATCGGTCATGGCGGGTGGCATCGGATCGTTCGCGACCTCGCCCGTACCCAGTTTCGAGAATACGAGCTCCACTTCCGGCTGCTCGCGGAAAGCCGCCTCCAGCGCTTCCTGCATCTCCACCGCCTGGGTGAGGCTCGTGCCCGGTATGCGCAGCGCGTGCACCGAGATGTCGCCCTCGTCGAGGCGGGGTATGAACTCCGTACCCATGCGGGTCGCGACGATGCCGGCCAGCAGCACCGCGCCAACGGACAGTATGACGACCAGTGCCCGCTGGCGCAGTGCAAAGTGGAGCGCCGGGCGGTACAGCCAGTGGGCTGCGCGCATGATGCGGGTCCCCTCGGTGGAGTGGCCGGGCCGCACGAACAGCGCCACCGCCGCCGGCACCGCCGTGATGGACAGGACGAGCGCCGCGAAGAGGGCCATCATCACGGTCAGCGCCATCGGCCGGAACATCTTCCCCTCGACCCCGCTGAGCGTCAGTATCGGCACGTAGACGATGAGGATGATCGTGACCGCCACGATGGCCGGTCGCAGAACCTCCCGCGTCGCCTCGTGCACCACCTCCAGCCGGCGGCGGAAATCGAGCGGCGCCGCGGCACCCTGCTGCGCCTCGCCGAGCCGGCGCAGGCAGTTCTCCACGATGATCACGGCCCCGTCGACAATGAGCCCGAAATCGAGCGCACCCAGGCTCATCAGGTTGGCCGAGATTCCGCTCTCGACCATGCCGGTGATGGTGAGCAGCATGGAGACGGGGATCACCGCCGCGGTCAGCAGTGCGGCGCGCCAGTTGCCGAGCATCAGGAACAGGATGACGATGACCAGCAGCGCGCCTTCGGCCAGATTCTTCGCCACCGTCTCTATGGTCTGGTCCACGAGCTTCGTGCGGTCGTAGACCTCGTTGATCTCCACGCCTTCGGGCAGCGACGGCCTGATCTCCTCGACGCGCTCGCCGGCCGCCGCGGCGACGGCACGGCTGTTCTCGCCCTTGAGCATGAAGACCGTGCCGAGTACCACCTCGCGGCCATCCTGCGTCGCCGCACCCGAGCGCAGCGGTCCGCCGAGTTGCACATCGGCCACATCCTCGAGCTGTATCGGCACGGCGTTGCGCTTGGCGACGACGATCTGCCTGAGATCCTCGACGTCCGCCGCCTGGCCGGGCGAACGCACCAGGTACTGACCGCCGCTGCGCTCGATATAGCCCGCGCCCGCATTGGCGTTGTTGCGGAGCAGCGCATCGACGATGTCCGTGAACGACACCTCGTACGCACGGAGCGCGGCCGGATCCGGCAGCACGTGGAACTGCTTGACGTAGCCGCCCGTTGTGTTCACCTCCACCACGCCCGGCGTCAGGCGCAGCTGCGGCCGCACGATCCAGTCCTGTACGGTGCGCAGGAACATCGGGTCGTGCTCCGCCCCCTCCGCGGAGGAGACGGTGTACATGTAGATCTCGCCGAGACCGGTCGCTATCGGCCCCATGGACGGCGTCAGGCCCGTCGGCAGAGCCGACTGCGCCTCCACCAGGCGTTCGCTGATCAGCTGCCGGGCGAAATAGATATCCGTGCCCTCCTCGAACACCGCGGTCACCTGGGACAGGCCGTAGCGCGAGATCGAGCGGGTGTAGTCGAGCCGCGGGATGCCCGCGATGGCGGTTTCCACCGGGAACGTGATGCGCTGCTCGGTCTCCAGCGGTGAATACCCCGGCGCCACGGTATTGATCTGCACCTGGACGTTCGTAATGTCCGGCACGGCATCGATGGCCAGCCGCTGGTAGTTGTAGATGCCGAGACCGCAACCGGCGATCACCAGCATGATCATGAGCCACCGGTGACTCAGGCTGAATGAGAGAATACGCTCGAGCATCGTGGCGCCCTCAGTGGTGGTGGCCGGCGCCGGCCTTCTCGATGTCGGCCTTGACCAGGTAGCTGTTCTCGACCACGTACTCCTCGCCCGGAGCGAGCCCCCTCAGCACTTCGACGAACTCGCCGCCGGTGCGACCGAGTTCGACCGGCCTCGCCTCGTAGACGTCGCCGTCCCGCACATAGACGACATCGCTGCCCTCGAAGCGCTGCAGTGCGCTGCGGCGCACGGCGAGCGGCACCTCCGTCTCGGCAACGACGACGCGGGCACGGACGAACTGCCCCAATCTCAGCCGCCCCTCCGGATTGGCGAGAGGCACCCTCGCCTGCACGCTCTGGCTGGCGTGGGCCGCCAGCGGTGAGAGCCACTCGACAGAACCCTCGAACTCGAGCCCGTCCAGCGTCAGGACGCGGGCCTGCTGTCCCGGAGCGATCACCGGGATGTCACGCCCGAAGACGTCCAGCTGCACCCATACCCGGTCGAGATCGACGATCACGAAAAGCGGCCCGTCGCCGCTGACCTCGCCTGCACGGACGTTCCGCTCGACGATCGCCCCGTCTATGGGTGACGCAACCGCGATCGTCGAGAGGCTCTCGTTGGTCTCGATGTAGCCGAGCGGCTCACCGCTCTCGACGACGTCACCCACCCCGTGCAACACCCGCGTCACGACACCCGGGAATCGGGCACGAACTTCGGAGACGCGGGCCGGATCGGCCTGCACGGTACCGGTCAGCTCGACGGTCTCGACGATGCGGTGGGGACCGGCCGCTTCCGTGATGATTCCCGATCCGTCGGCTACGGTGGCCGGAATGCGGGTGCGGCCCTCCTCGGCCTCCGTCCCTTCGTCGTGTCCGTCGCCATGACCGTCGTGCGCCTCTTCCCGGCCATGGACTTCTTCATGAGCGCCGGTACCAACGAGCGCGTAGGTGAGCGTCGCAGACACGAGAGCGACGGCGACCAGCAGGGGTATATTCAATCGGCTCATGACAGGTTCCTCCCGGGATTGCGGCTCCCGAGCAGCACTTCTATTTCGGTCATGGCAAGGTGGAAGACGTAGGCCGCCTCCAGCGCCTGGCTTCGCAGCCGCAGCAACTGCTCCTGCGCCGAGGTCAGTTCCAGTAGGCTGTTTCGCCCGGCCTCGAATCCGCGGCGGTAGAAGTCCACCGAGTCGCGTGATTCGGGGATGATCCTTTCCTGCAGGCCCTGGTAGCGAAGTCGGGCGGCACGAGCACTCTGGAAGCGCTCCTGCAGAGCCGCGCGGATTTCCAGCGCGCGGCCCTCCCGACTGAGGGGAAGTTGCTCGAGCGCGATCTCGCTCTCACGGATAAGCGGCGTGGCCCGACCGGCCGAGCCCAGCGGCAGGCTGAACGAGAGCACGAACGCCGTCGCGTCGAGCTCGCCGACGTGGCGGACTCCGGCGGTCAGCCGGACGTCCGGACTCTTCTGCGCCTGGTCGAGTGCACGCTCTTTCTCGAGCACCCGCCGCCGCGCGGCGATTCGCATCAGCTCGGGATTCGCTTCGAGCCGGGCCGCCAGGGACTTGAACGCAGGCAGCGTGGGCAGATCTCCGAGGGAGCCTGCGACTCGATCGAAATCCGGTGTGGCGCTACCCCAGAGCGCGGCGAGTCGGGCGCGGGCTCCGATGAGTTCCAGCCCGCGTTCCTCCCGCGCCAGTTCCGCCTGCATGAGTGCCACCCGCGCAGACGATCGCTCGGCTTGCGTGCCCATGCCCGCCTCGAGCATCCGGTCCACGGTTTCGAGTGTCACGGTGGCGATCTCGATGGCCTCGGTGGCCAGTCCGATCTCTTGCTGGACGAGCAGCTGTCTGGCATAACGCCGCGCTACCTCGGCTGCCAGGGCAACTTCCAGCGCCGCCACCTCCGTACGTGCGGTCGCCACCCGAGCGTTGCCGGCCGCCTCCCGCAAACCGCGCTTGTCGCCGCGTTCCAGCGTCTTCGACAGACTCAGCGTTGTGGCAGCCGCATCGAGGCCGGAGGCCCTGCCGGTGCCGGCGAAGTTCTCGATCTCTCCGCCGAGTTCCAGTGGCGTGGAGAGAGCGCGGGCGTCACGTATCGCCATGGCCTGCTCGACCTCGAGCCGCGCCGCGGCGATGCCGGGACTCCGGGTGAGCGCCCTGTCGTTGGCCTCCTCCAGGGTGAGGAGTACGGCGGGCCCCGGCGACTGAGCCGAGGCGATGGAAAGCATGGCCGGGCCGGGCAGTCCGAAGAACAGCGCCAGACCGGCCATGGCAAGCGATTGACTGCATCGCATGTCATGGTCCTGGTTCGGATTGGAGTAAGGCCTGCAACCGGGCGGCACGGCCCGGACAGGCAACCGGCTATGACGGCGATCAGCCTCTCGGCGGACGCAGCGGCGGGGCGTACTGCAGCGAGTGGGGAGAGTCTTCGATCCGGGGCGGAGAGAATTCCGGTACGCCGGACAGGCCGACCAAGTCGAGGGCGGGTGAAGCCGCTACCTGCGCCCCGCACGGGCACAGGTCCTCGGCCGACGCGGTCGCCTCGCCCGCAACGGCGGTGGCCACATCATCCGCGCTTCCGTCCGCGTGCACATACCGCTGGTAATCGCAGCCGCCGGCGCCGGGAGCACCCGGTGGCGCGATATCGGCACTGCTCTCGATCCCGGCGAGGATGATGCAGAGCAGGCCCGTGATGGCGACCAGCCTTCTCATGCACGGGATCATCTACAAGCCACTCGGCCAGGTCAAGCCAACAGCTCACAGGCCATCACGACGATGCCGGGTACAGGTTTTCTGGACGTCACACCTCTCATGGGGCGGCGGCTGGTGTATTTCCGATAAAGGAGGCATTCGATACGGGCGTCTGGCGCGCAGGCCTCGTGAGGATCCCCCGCCGCTACCTCCTGCCGCAGGGCTTGCTGGTCGCAGCCTGCCTCGTTCTCGCACGCCTCCGCTACCTTATCCTCTAGCAAAAGCGTGCCGCCAGGCAGCGGTCCGAGACCGCACCGCCTCTTCTCCCCGCAGCCAGGCGAGCACCGTGTCGGCATCGGGCGCGTCGCAGCACTCCGCCGGGCAGGTGCAGGCGGGCCCCTTGTCGACGAACAGGCGCTCGATTCGCCGGTCATCGACGACCGCGGCGTACGAACAGGTGGTGGCGAAGGGCTGCCCTCTCCTGTGGCGGGCCAGCCTGCCCATGCCGCGGGTAAAAGCCCCGTCGCTGTCCGGCAGCATCAGCACGTTCCAGATGTCGAGGCTGTAGGCCCACTGGAAGACGAGCGGCGCCTCGTTCACCGAAACGCAATAGAGTTCATCAATGCCGGCCTTCAGGAACTCACCGTAGCGCGCATCGTAGTCCAGCAGCTGGTACCCCGTACAACCGGGGTGGATGGCGCCGGGCGCGGCGAAAACTACGACGCGGCGGCCGCCGAACAATTCTGCGGTATCGGTAGGCTCCCAGCGGAAGGGGTTTTCCTGGCCGAGATCCTCGGCGGGCAGCCGCAGATCGAAAGTGACCTGAGGGACGGTTGTCGCAATCATGGCTGCTGCACCACTGATGTTTTGACTTTGCATGGTGAAAGCGTATCATGAAGATGCGAATGATTCGCATTTCGGTTTCTACAGACGAGGCGGACCTCGATGACTTTCATCGCCACCTGGCCGACCAGGAAGACGAGGTCCAATAACCGCTCGCAGAGATCCGCGAGGCCCGAGACCGCGGAGAGGACACCGCCTCCGCCGTGGAAGAACCGACGGCACACTGAGGCAGGGCAGAGGCACCCCGCGGCCTGCCGCAGTCCACGCCGAAAGCTAGCGAAGTAGCGCCCGGTTCGGCGATTTCGGTATTTCCTTATGGCGAGGCTATATGCCAGGAATGAGAATGCGAATCATTCTGAGTACGTTTATTAACAAACCCTATTCTGAAAATCACGAAAACTGCTGCAAGGAGTCGCGTGAATGTCTGCAGATACCATCGGCCCGAATATCCGCTCGCTGCTGACCTGCTCGTCCTTGACGGTTCTCGGGCTCGCGCTGTTCCCTGCACTGCTCCAGGCCCAGGCGCCCGAAGACACCGTCGAAGAGATCATCGTCACCGGGAAAAAGTACGTGGTGGAGGACGCCTCGTCGGGCACGAAGACCCGCACGCCGCTTGCCGAGACCCCGCTGACCGTCTCGGTCATCAACGACGATCTGCTGGATATGTGGAACGCAGGAAAGCTCACCGAGGCCATGCGCTACGTGCCGGGCATCCAGGCCGAGCCTTTCGGCATCGAGCCACGCTTCACGAACATCCGCATCCGCGGCTTCGACGCCGCGACGACGGGTATCTTCCGGGACGGCCTCGCGCTGCGTAATCCCGGATTCTCGGTGAGCTACAACCTGGAGCCCTGGGGTGCGGAGCGGATCGAGATACCGCGCGGTCCCTCCTCGGTGCTCTACGGCCAGGGGAGTCCCGGCGGCCTGGTTAACTACATCTCGAAGCGGCCCGGCACCCGGCCTATCCGGGAAGTAGAAATCGAGGTGGGCAATTACGACCGACTCCAGACCCAGTTCGACCTGGGCGGCACCGTGGGGCGCGGTGAGACCAACCAGTACCGGCTTACCGGCCTGCTCCGGGATGCAGAAACCCAGATCGACTTCGTCGAGGAGGACCGCATCTACATAGCGCCGGCCTTCACCTGGCAGCCGACGGCGGCGACCCGGCTAACGGTGCTCACCAGCTTCCAGCAGGACAACACGAAGAACTCCCAGGCCCTGCCCGGCCCGGGCACCCTGACACCGAACCCGAACGGCACCGTCCCGATCAACCGCTTCACCGGTGAGCCGGACGTGGACGAGGTGGACCGCACCGAATTCTCCATCGGCTACGAACTGGAACACGACTTCGATGCCGATCTGACCTTCCGCCAGAACTTCCGCTACAACAACGTGGACCTGGACGATACGGTGGTCTTCAGCAACGGTATCGAGCCGGACCTGCGCACCATCAACCGCGGTGCCTTCGGCAACTTCGGGCGTCTGGACGGCTATGCGCTGGACAACCAGTTGCTCTGGACGCTGGGCAACCAGACCATGACTCACACGCTGCTCGCGGGCATCGACTATCAGTACACGGACGCCCGCTCCATCCAGAGCTTCGGCGGCGCACCGAGCATCGACATCTTCGATCCCGTCTACGGGGCAGCCGTTACGCTGCCGCCCCCGTTCAAGGACGACGAGATCGAACTCGAGCAGCTCGGCGTCTACCTGCAGGACCAGATCAGCATAGGCGATCACTGGCGGATCAACCTGGCGGGACGCTGGGACGAGGCCAGCAGCACGACGACCAGCCGCCTGTTCGGCACGGAGACGGAGACGGACGACGGCGAGTTCACCTTTCGCGCCGGCGTCGGCTATCACTTCGAGGCAGGCTTCCTGCCCTACGTGAGCTATTCGGAGTCGTTCCTGCCGGCCTCCGGCACCGATGCGAACGGCGACCCCTTCGAGGCGGAGACGGGACGGCAGTACGAGGCGGGCATCAAATACGAGCCCGCGGACGGTGATCTGCTGGTCGCCGTCGCCGTCTTCGACCTGGAGCGCGACAACATCGTCGAATTCGACCCGGCGACCTTCCTGCCTGTCCAGACAGGGCGTGCCAGTTCGCGTGGCCTCGAGGCGGAGATCGTCGCCAATCTGGATTTCGGCCTGGATATCTTCGCCAACTACACCTACCTGGAGACGGAGATCGAGGCGAGCCCGAACCCCGCTATCATCGGCAACGAGTTCACGCAGATACCGGACCAGATCGTCTCCCTGTGGGGCGATTACCAGTTCGAGCAGGGAGCGCTGCGCGGCCTCGGAGTCGGACTGGGCCTGCGCTACCAGGGCAGCAATTTCGGCGACGCGGCCAATACCGTAGAGGTGCCCAGCTTCACGGTCTACGACGCGGCAATCCACTACCAGTGGAATCAATGGCGTCTCGGCCTGAACCTGCAGAATTTCACCGACGAGGAATACGCTGCCACCTGCTTCCAGCGTGCCGGGGCGAACTTCTGCACCTTCGGCGAGTCGCGCACCGTGCGCGGCACCATCAACTACCAGTGGTAAGGAGCGCCGGCCATCAAGCAGAAACAGCTGAAAGCCTGGTACTACGTCCACAAGTGGAGCAGCCTGCTGCCCATGGTGTTCCTGCTGATGCTCTGCGTCACGGGCCTGCCGCTGATCTTTGCGCATGAGATCGATCACTGGCTGCATGACGTGGAGGCCCCGGAGCTGTCCGGCGATGTGGGCCCGGCGTCGGTGGATGCCATCCTCGCGGATGCTCGATCACGCCGACCGGGGGATGCGGTCCAGTTCCTAGTGGCCGAGCCGGAGGAACCGGATCTCTGGTACGTACGGATGGGCACCTCGCCCCTCTCGTCCGACATGTCCGCCTTCTATACCTACGATGCACGGACCGGGGAATTCCTGTACGACTACCCCCTGGGCCGGGGCTTCATGGACGTGATGCTGCGGCTGCACGTGGACATGTATGCCGGGCTTCCGGGCACGCTGTTCCTCGGTGCCATGGGCGTACTCCTGCTGGTGTCCATCGTCTCCGGGGCAGTGCTCTATGCACCCTTCATGCGCAAGCTGCCGTTCGGCCGTGTGCGCCGTTCCCGGAGTGTCCGGGTCAAATGGCTGGACGTCCACAATCTCCTCGGCATCGTCACCCTCGTGTGGCTGTTCGTGGTTTCGCTGACCGGCGTGATCAACACGCTCTCCATTCCTATTTTCGGCCAGTGGCAATCCACCGAACTCGCCGAGATGACCGCTCCCTATTTACACGAGGAACCGGTTTCCGGTTACGGTTCGGTGGATGCCGTGCTCGACACCATAGACGAGACGGCGCCGGAGAAGGCATTGAGTTTCCTGGCATTTCCGGGCAACGATTTCGCCAGCCCCGGCCACTACGTCGCTTTCATGCAGGGCACGACGGCACTGAGTTCCAAGCTGCTGACTCCCATACTGATCGACGCCGGGTCCGCCGCCTTCGTGGAGACCCGCGACCTTCCGTGGTATGTACAGACGCTGCTGCTCTCGCAGCCGCTGCATTTCGGTGACTACGGCGGCATGCCCATGAAGCTGCTCTGGGCGCTGCTGGATATCCTGGCCATCGTCGTGCTGGGCAGCGGTGTCTACCTGTGGCTGAAGGCGCGTAATGTCGGCTTCGAGTCCTGGCTCGGCCGCGTGGAAGAATCCCGGCAGACCGCCCTCGCCTCACGGAGCGTCACGGAATGAACGCGCGTCGGCACCGGTCCGCGGTCCAGGTCTGGCGGATGCCCGTGATCCTGGGCGCTTCCACGGCCGTCGGCCTCGCTGCGGCTTTGCTCGCGGACGGCGCCGGAGACGTCATCTCCTGGCTGGCACTTGGCGTGCCGGCGATCGTTGCCATTGCGTACGCGCTGAAGAACGACGACTAGATACTGTTTGCCGCCTTCGCCTCGACGAACACGATGCCCTTCTCCTGCCAGATGCGGATGCCGACGCCGCGTTCCACGAACTCGGCCGGCCGCTCGCCCGCATCCATATCGGGGATCCTGTCGAGCTTGTCCGCCGGCAGGGTGGCCTCATACCAGGTGCTGAGCGTGCCGTCGCCGGCGACGACGCGGAGCTGCGCTGCATCGATGCCCTGGATGGAACAGTAGCGGCCGCCGAGCAGACGGTCGCCGCTATTCGCAGTGATTCGCGGCGAGGCGAGCAGCTGGAAATCCAGTTCCTCGAAGTAGCTCAGCACGCTGGGCAAGTCACTGGCTTGCACCTCGAGTGGTTTGAGCTTCAGGTGGTTGTCGGCCACTTCTTCCGCGATGGACTGCAGCAGCAGCCGGTCCTGGTGGGACTGGTACAGCAGGTTGGCGAATACGCCGCCGACGACGAGCAACGCGATAGCCGCGGCAATCGCGGGCATCTGCCGCCAGAAAGGCTTCCTCACCGCCGTGGGCTCTTCCACGGCAATCCGCGCGGTGAGTTCGTCGAGCTGCGCCTCACTGAGCTCGATGTCCTCGAACCGCTCCCTGATCGCCTGTTTGATTGGTTTCTGCATGTCGCTACCCTGCCGACCGCGCTCCGCCGAAGCCGGCCTTCAATCGCTTCCGCATCCTGTGGATGATGGAGAGTACCGAGTTACGCGGCTTGTCGAGATGCCTGGCCACCTCGTCGGTGCTGTAGCCTTCAACGGCCCAGAGATACAGGATCTCTCGCTCGATCGCCGTCATCTCGGACCATACGGCTTCGAGTTCGCTGCGGCCCAGCATCGTGGTCTCGAGGCTCGCGAGATCGAAACCGTGCCCCGGGTTGCCGTCGTCGAACGGCTCGAAGCTCGCGCGGGCGCTACTCCGGAGCTGGTCGATAAACAGATTGCGGATCACCCGCATGGCATAACCGATTTGCGACGCCGATTCTTTCGGGGGACGCTTCACGCATCGTTCCATCGCCGACTGCAGCAAATCGTAGGCGTCGCTTTCCTGGTCGCAGAGCGCGCGGCAGTAGCGGTAGAGACGATTGAGATCCGCGTGGTCGAACATCTATTGGTCGATCGCGAAGCCCGTGATCCAACCCCGCCGTATCCACGCGACGATTTGCTGTGCCAGTGCCTCGGTGTCAGCGCCAGTCAGCCCACCAATCGGGATAGTGCTCGCCGATTGCAGCATCTCGAACTCTTTACGATCGAGCCGAGTCACGCCGACATCGAAGCGGCCCGTACGGTGCACGCAGCAATAAGTGCGTTCCGCCTTGCCGTCCTCGACGGTTTCGAGGTTATTGTGCGAACGCCAGATTTGATCCACCGGGTAATCGAGCTGCACGACTGCGAGCGCTTTGCTGCGCAGAAATCTCGCGCTTGCCTGCACGTCGCCGGGCAGGTTTGCGAACGTGTCCCAGTCGAAAGCGGTATCGTCCGCGACGAAGCGGACGCGATGCACATGCCATTCGAGCGTCGCAAGTGCGTCGAGGTAGGACAACTCGCGTAGCTCGGGCCTCTCGCTTCGCGCTCTGCGAAGCAGTTCCGGCATGAAGTCTCCATAGGCATTGAGGTCTGAAGACGGCGACGCGTACACCGGCAGCTCCCGTTCCAGCAGCTGCCGCCAGTAACGCGGACCGAGTACTTCGCGCAGCACGGGATAGGCCTGGTCCAGCGCCTGAAGATGCGCACCTTTTACATTCGCACGATACGCGTTGAGGCGCTCGCTCGCCGATGCATTCCCTTGCGCCCGTACGGACGCGAGCAACGCCGTCTCGAACTCGTTACGCCCGGTCGCAGCGGATACGAACGCCGCCTGTATCGCCGCGAGTTTCATGCGGCATGGCGGGCGAGGCCACGCCGGCGTGCCGCCTCGATGCGCTGAGCTTCGTGCCATAGTGTTTCCCAGGCCGGCAGTTGGGTATCCCACTCGAGCAACACCGGTACGTCCGGGGCCCGGCCGATGACCTGCGCGAACAGCTCAAGGACCGGCCCGGCGACGCGGCATCCGTGCGTGTCGATCAGCAGGCCGCCGCGTGCGTCGTGTCCCGCAACGTGGATCTCCCCGACCGAGGCCCACGGTATCGCATTCAGCAGTTCCATGGGGTCACGCCCGTGATTGACACTGTTGACGTAGACATTGTTGACGTCCAGCAACAACCCGCAACCGGTTTCCGCGACGAGCGCCGACAGGAACTGCCCCTCGGAGAAGTCGGCTTCGCGATACTCGATATAGGTGGAGACATTCTCGAGCAGCATTCGTTCGCCGAGCTCATGCTGCGCACGATTCACCCGCCCGGCGAGGTGCTCGAGCGCCTCCTCCGTCCACGGCAGCGGCAGCAGATCGTGGCTGTGCAAACCGCCGCTGGCCGCGAATGCGATGTGCTCGGAGACATGCACTGCGCCGATGCGACGGGCGAGGTCCCTGACGCGCCGGACGTAACCGATGTCCAGCAGTTCCACGCTGCCGAGGGACATCCCCACTCCGTGCAGCGCGACCGGGTAGTGCTCCGCGATAGACTCGGCCTGAAATCTCGGCGCACCCCCGGCCGCGAGGTGATTGTCGGTCAGGAGCTCGAACCACCGCACGGCGGGCCGCCCGGCCAGGATGGCCGGGACATGCGGACCACGCAGGCCGACGCCGGTGCCTTCCAGTACGCGCGCCGAGGAGGTGCGCTGAGACATGCGGGGACGCTCAGTCCTTCTTGGCCGGCTTCTTGGCGTAGACCTTGCCGCCGACGATCTTCTCGCAGGTGCCCTCGGGCACGTACACCCACTCGACCGGGCTGCCGTCGGTCTCGGCCTGCCCGGCACAGGCGTGCGAGCCGTCCGTCGCACCGCAGTCATTCTGGCCCTTCTTGGCAATGCCCGCGCATTTCTCCCAGACTTCGGGTTGGTCGGGCACGGCGCCGAGGGCCGTTCCGCTCGCCGCGGTGAATGCCAGGGCAACGAGGCTCGAAGCCAGGGTGGTGGCTGCCGGTTTCCGTATATCCATCGATCAATCTCCTATCCAGATGAGCGCGGGACGCGATTTCGTCTCGCTACATGAAGGAAGACGATGGGGAACGGGATTTGATTGCGGCACGCCATCAAACGGCGGGAATTCAGGTAATCCCCGTCTCTATGACCACCTTGCCATGCGCACGCCGCGGCTCCTTCAGGTATCGGCATGCCTCGACATAGTCCTCCATCGGATAGACGCGGTCGATATTGGGCGCGATATGCCCCTCGGCCAGAGCATTATTGACCCAGTCGATCCCTTTGGCGCACATCTCGTCGTCCTCGACATAATTGAACAACGAATAAGCCTGGAAGAGCGCGTTGGACTGGAAGAGTGCCGCATACGGAATCTCGGGGAAGTCCTTATCGAGCATGCCGTAGAAAAAGATCCGCGCATTCTTCGCCAGCGCGCGAACGTAGTGCGTCATCAATCCGCCGCCGATCGCGTCGAAGGCCGCATCGATGCCCCGACCGTCGGTCAGCCTCTTGAGTTCCTCATCGAAACCCTCATTCGACGAATCGGTCACGACGACATGGTCGGCACCTGCCTCGAGGAGATACGGCCGATTGTATTCGTAGCGGGTCGTGCCGATCATCGTCGCCCCGAATAATCGGCCGATCCGGAGGGCGGCAGTTCCTGCGGTGCTCGTCGCTGCGGTAACCAGAATCACGCGTCCGGGCTGCGCCTTTGCCAGTTCCACGACCGGGTAATAGGCGGTCAGGTACTGCATCCAGATGGACGCGCTTTCCACGGCACTGAGTACCGCCGGCGCCTTTGTAAGGTAGCGGGCTTTGACGACGAGAGACTCGCCGCTCGCTCCACGATTGTCGTAGAAATGCGGCAGGGTGGCATATCGCTCACCGACTTCGATGTCATCGACACCCGGCCCTACGGCGTCAACGATGCCGGCGGCCTCCATACCTATCCTGGCCGGGAAGCTCGAGAAGCTATAGGAGTAACGATTCTCCATGAGGTCCATATCTCCCCAGTTCAGGGCGAACGCTTCGACCCGGAGTCGGACCTCTCCCGGACCGGGTTCCTGGTCAGGGAATTCCTCCAGGCTCAGGCCCTCGAATCCGTCATAGTCGTTAATCACCCAGGCTCTGTGCATGATCCTCTCCCTCAGTCAATTTCCAATCTCACTACTCGACGGTGCAGCATTCGCCCGCCGCCCCCCTAGAAACCGACACCATCCGGTTCTCGTCCGCTCTTGCCCCGGCAGAACGACACGATCAGAAACGTCGCAAGCGCTATGCCGACAGAATCGAGTGCCGGTGAACGGGTCGGTGAGAAACCGCCCATGTAGGACCACGTGCCCGCCGCAATTCCCGCCATCCATCCCGACATTGCCGGCCAGCGAAAGCCCGGTAGTCGCGCATACGCGGCGGGCGAATAATCCCGGCCGAACAGCAGGGCTTCCGCCGCGAAAATCCCGACAATCGGCGGAATCGCAATACCGAGAATGACGAGGTAGTGAGTCAGCCACTCCTGCACGTTGGCGAGCGCGAGACCGGTGCCGACGACACCGATGCCGACCACTGCCACGGCGAATCGCAGCGTCGCGAAGAGGGTGACGAAGGACAGCGCGGCGGAGTACATGCACAACACATTGGACGACCAGGCGGCGAGGCCCAACAGAAGGAACGCCGGGATACCGATGCCGAGAGATGTCATCACCAGGAAGAGGTCGCTCTCGCTGGCGGCCACGCTCGGCACCGCGGTACAGAGCAGCACGACGGGGAAGGACACCGCGAGGGCGAAGAAGGCGGAGGTCAGCGCCGCACGCCGGCTTGGCGCGAAGCGAGCGTAGTCGGGCTGGATAGCCACGCCGGCGATATAGCTCCCTACCACCGCCGAGACGGCTACCGGCACTGACAGCGAGGCCTGCTCCGGCGCCACCCAGGATCCGACCTTATCGAATGACAGCCATGCCGCGAGGAGGAGGAACGAGAACATGACCGGCACCAGTATCAGTGCGAGCCTGTCCAGACCCTTGAAGCCCGCGGCAGTCACACCCGTGATCAGCAAGCCGCCACCGACGATATAGCCCGCGACCGGAACTGTGCCGCCGAGGATACTCTGGGCCAGCCCATGGGCGGCAAGGCCGAAGATATTGGAGATGACGCCGAACCAGCCCACCAGCGACAGGGCGATTGTCAGACTCGCGGCCCGTCCGCCCATGCGACCGAACGCGAACTGCCCGAGCATATGAGCCGACAGACCCGACCTTTGACCGGCGACTCCCGTCGCAGCGCCCAGCGTCCCGAGCACCAGACAACCCAGGGCGAATGCTTTAGCGGCATCGACCAGCCCCATCGCAGCGCCGATCTGCGCGGCCATCAGGAAACCGGGTATTGAAATCGTCCCGCCGATAACGACGAGCGCGATCCGCCATCCGCTATAGGTGGCGCCCTGCGGGACCCGGCTCAGGCTGAACTCGCCCGTGCCGCTCACCGCATGGCACTTCGTGCTTCGTCCGTTGCCTCGTTGTCCACGCTAAGGTCGTCATTGAGCACGACACCATAATCGGCCCAGGCTTTCTGCTTCGATACGAAGCCGTCCACCACGTCCTGGCGCACGAGTTCGACATCACGCTCGAGCGCCGGGCCGTAGCCTCCGCCGCCTCCTGTGTGGGAGCGAATAATCGTACCTGCAGGGACCGACAGCGCGTTGACCTTGAGATGCGCCTGCGTCGCTTCGCCCGGGACATCCACCTCGACCCGGGGCGGCTCAGCCGAACTGCCGTCGAAAAGGCCCCACGCCGGAGTGACCGAACGCTCGAACCAGAGATACATGACCGAATCCGACAGCACCTCGTATTCCCGATAAGTACCATTGCCGCCCCGGAACCGCCCTGCTCCGCCGGAATCGGACCGGATCCCGTAACGCCGGATGCGCAGTGGGTATTTCCGCTCGAAGACTTCGATCGGCAGGTCCTTGAAACTGCCGTTGACGTTGTTGATCAGCGAGTCGGCTCCGTCGCCGCCGTGATAAGCGCCCCAGCCGCCCGTGGTGGGCTCGATCATCAGGTACGGTTGGTTGCCGTTCCGCGGGTCTGCGCCGGTAATCGTGATCACCATCGAGTCGCCGTAATGCGCACCGGCCGCCTGCTCGGGCATGGCCGGAGCCAGCGCCTTGACGACGAGGTCGATCAGCAACCCGAGGGGCGTGAAGTACCAACCGCAGGCAGCGGGCTCCTTGGCGTTGAACAGACTGCAGTCCGGCGCACTGACCTCCAGCGGTTTGAACGAACCGCCGTTCGGCGCCATATCCGGGCTGACCAGCAGCTTGTAGGCCACCCGCACTGCCGCAATGGTCTGGGTCAGACCGCAGTTGATCGGTCCCCGTGCCTGTGGGCTGGAACCCTCCAGATCCAGGAGCATCCTGTCGCCGGCAACGTCGATCTTGAGCCGAACCGGAATCGGGCCGTTACCCAGACCGTCGTCGTCGAGAGAGCCTTCCGCGGTGTATTCACCGTCCGGGATCTGCTGAACTGCCGCACGCTCCCGGGCCTCCGTCTGCCGGAAGATCTCGTCGCGGGCGGCACGGATCTGCTCGGCTCCGAAACGTTCGAACAGCGCTCTGAGTCGCCTCTCGCCGGTCCGGCCGGCGGCGATCTGCGCGTTGAGATCGCCGATCAATGCGTCCCCGAAGCGACTGTTCCGCCGCAGCAGGTCGATGACGTCATCACGGGGCACGCCACCGTCGTACAGCCGGGTCGGTCCCCAGCGGGTGCCCTCCTGGTAAATCTCATGGGAATCCACCGGCGTGCCCGGGTCCTTTGCCCCCACATCGAGCCAGTGGGCGCGGGAGGCCGCAAACCCGATACGCTCCGGCCCGTTGAAAATAGGCATGATCACCGTGGAGTCATTGAGGTGGGTGCCCGTCATGTACGAGTCGTTCATGTAGAACACATCACCCGGCTTGAAGTAGTCCCAGCCATGCTGCTCGGCGATGAGCTTTACGCAGATCTCGAGATTGCCGAGGAACAGTGGCAGACCCAGCGATTGGCCGAGCACTTCGCCTTGTTCGTCGATCAGCGCGACCGAGCAGTCCTTGCCTTCGTAGATGACCGGTGTGAAGGCACTGCGGATCAGCGCCGCATTCATGTCGTTGGCGATGGAGATGAATGCGTTTCTGATGATTTCCGTCGTAACGGGATCGATGCGAGCGCTCACTTTGCCGCCTCCGGTGTAATCAGGATATTGCCGATATCGTCCACCCTTGCCTGCCAGCCGGGGGGCACGACCGTCGTCGCGCTCTTCTCTTCGACGATGAGGGGACCCGACAGGCGATCGTCCTTGCCTAGCCGGGTTCGATCGAATATCGGCGTCGACAGTCGCTCGCCGTTGTAGATGGTCTCACGCTCGCCGATCCGCGCGGATTTCGACCCCTCCGCGGCCTCCGGCCGGTCGACACTCGAGCGGTCGAGCGCGCCGAAAGCCGCCAGGCGGAGATTCACGAATTCCACGGGGGCCGCGGGAGAACTATGCCCGTAGCGCCGATCGTGGCTCTCGTGGAACGCCGCGACGATATCGTCGAGGCTGCTGTCGGACGGGAACGACACCTTGATGGAGTATTCCTGGCCGATGTAGCGCATGTCCGCCGAGCGCTCGTAGAACAGATCGGCATCCTCCACGCCCTGGTTCCGGAGCGCCGCCGCACCCAGCTCCTCGAGTTCCTTGTAACGCCGCCCGAGATCATCCAGGTCGACGGATGCGACCGCCTGGTAATAGGCGCAGGTCTGATCGCTGCGCAGGTCCGTCTGCAGCATCCCCCAGGCGGAGAACGTTCCCGGGAAGTTCGGCACGATGACCTCCCCGATCTCCAGTTCCTCGGCCAGGAACACGGCTGCCATAGGCCCGGCACCGCCGAAAGCGACCAGGGAGAAGTCCCGGGGATCCAGGCCCTGGCTGACGGTGATGGTTCGCATGGCATCGGCCATCGCGGCGTTCGAGATTGCCAGAATTCCCTCGGCGAGTGCGGTCGGCTCCATGCCGGCCCGCTTCGCCAGCGACTCGATCGCCTGCGATGCCGCGTCAAGATCGAGCGTCATGTCTCCGCCGAGCAGGGAAGCCGTTCCGAGCCGGCCGAGATAGACGTTGGCGTCGGTGACGGTGGGCTCCGTGCCGCCACGGCCGTAGCAGGCAGGACCCGGCACCGAGCCGGCACTGTGCGGCCCCACGCGCAGTCCTTCTCCCTCCATCCATGCGATGGAGCCGCCGCCCGTGCCGATGGTCTGGATGTCCAGGATGGACAGCAGAAGCGGCAGCCCCTCGAGTTCCGTCTCGGTGGTGGCGGTCGCACCGCCGTCGATCACCAGAGACAAATCGAAGGAGGTACCCCCCATGTCGACGCACAGGAGGTTATCCCGGCCGGCCGCAGAGGCCAGCGAAACACCGCCGACGGTACCGCCCACCGGACCGGAAAGCAGTGTGAACACCGGGTTGTCGCGCGCCGCTTCGGCGGTGGCGACGCCGCCGCTGGACTGCATGATGTGCACGGTGGCGTCCATCCCGAGCCCGTCGAACTCTCGCTCGAGACTCGACAGATACCGCTGGACTACGGGTGCCACATAGGCATTCATCACCGCGGTCGACGCCCGCTCGTATTCGCGCCACTCCCGGGCCACGGTGTGCGAGAGCGTGATCGACACGCCGGGCAGTGCCTCGCGCAGAAACTGCTCCGCCTCGAGCTCGTGCCGCGGCTGCGCATAGGCATGCAGGAAACACACGGCGATGGACCGGATGTCTTCGGCGCGGACCTTTTCCACGACCCGCGTCAGCTCATCGCGACTTAATGGCTCGATCTCCTCGCCATCCCAGGAGAGACGACCACCGATCTCATGGACGTCGCCCCGCGATACCAGCTGCTTCGGCTTGGCGTACTGCAGGTCATACAAGGTCCGGCGATTGCCTCGGGCGATGCTGTAGCTGTCGCCGCTGCCCGCGGTCATAAGCAGCAGCACGCGCTCGCCGCGGCGCTCGAGAAAGGCGTTGAGCCCTACCGTCGTCCCATGCACGAAGAACGAGATGTCAGCTGCGTCGGGGATGATCTGGCGGACACCCTCGATGACGCCTCTGGCCGGATCGTCGGGGGTGGTCGCCACCTTGCCCACGAAAGTCGGGCCGTCGGCCGGGTCGACGACGAGATCGGTGAAGGTCCCGCCGATATCGGCGGATACGCGATATTTACTCATTAAAACTCCAGCGGCGTGACCGGCAAGTTGACAGACAGTTTACTGCGGCCTTTCATCCACTCTCAGAAGAAGCTGTAGCGCAGCTCGACGCGCCAAATGCGCCCGGGCGCCGCCGCGGAGAAGCCGCCGGCCACCCACTCGGAGTTGTACTCTTCGTCGAGGGCATTCTCGACGTCGGCGGAGAGCAGCCAGTTATCGTGCTCCAGGGCAAGGCGCAGATTGAGGAAATCCAGCGCCGAGCGGGAGGTCGAGTTCTGGACATCCCAGTACTGACTCCCCCGGCGCTCGTAGTCCACGCGAACGAACGGCACCGCCGAGCTTACCTGCAGCGGAAACTCATAACGGAAGCCGGCGTTGAACGTGTTATCCGCGATGTAAGGCGCCTCGTTGCCGACGACGCTCGGATCCACCGTGTAGGCCTCGATCTCGCTGTTGGTGTAGCCGAGCGCGGCGTAAGCCTGCAGACGATCGGTCGCGAGGTAGGTCATCTCGAGTTCGCCGCCCCAGAGAGAGACGTCGTCGATATTCGTGAGGATCTGCGCGCTGATGGCGCCGATGAACGAGAAGAACTGCTGTCCCTCTACGTCGGTGCTGAACAAGGCGGCGCCGAGACGCAGCCGGCCCTCGGCGAAATCACCCTTGAAACCGACCTCGTAGGATTCCGAGTTCTCCTGATCGGCGACGTCGGACACGCCCGGCAGACCGGCATCGGCCGCGACGTCGGAAATGCCGTTCTGGTTGAACTGGCCGCTGCGGAAGCCTTCCGCATAGGTTGCATACCAGTTCTGGCTCGGCACGGGCTGGTAACGCAAAGTCAGTTTCGGCTGCCACTTGTCGAATGTCTCCTCGTTGCGGGCACCAGGCTGGCCGGCCGGGAACTGCAGCGGCGAGACGAACTGGACACGCTCCTCCTCGTCGTAACGCAGAGCGACCGAGAATTCGAGCCTGTCGGTGATGTCGTACTGGACCTGGCCGAAAATGGCTTCCGCCGTATTCTCGTTGTCATCCGCCAGGAACGAGGTGGTCGGGTTCAGCGGATTCGTCAACGGCTCGCGCTCGACCCGCAATATGCCATTACCGGTATCCACGCCGGTGGACAAGGAGACGAAACGCTGCCAGTCCAGGTAGTAGGCGCCCACTTCCCAACGCAGGCGGTTTTCCGCCGGGGAGCTGAAGCGCAGCTCCTGGCTCCAGGCCTCGAGATCGAAAAAGCCGGTCTGGGTACCGTCCAGTCCGAACAACTCCGGCGCGCTGCGCGCATTGGTATAGGGGAACTGATCCGAGTCGGCGAATTCCTCGATCGTCGTGTACGAGGTGGTCGAGGTGAGCGTGCCGTAGTCCGTATACCAGTCGATCTTCACCGCGAAGTCGTCGGTATCCCTCTCACCGATATCCGGATTGTTGGAGATCGGCGGCAAAACGTTATCTGCATCCACAGGTCCGGTATCGGTCCCGAAGCCGATGGCGGTAATGCCGTCCGCGGCGAGATCAACCGCCTGATACTGGAAACCGATGCCACGGCCCTTGTGCCGCGCGAAGTTGGCTCGCAGATCGACGCTGAGTTCCTCGGACGGCTCCCAGATAAGCCGCGTCCGGACAGCGAGGTCCTCGAAGGGATCGTCCTCGACGCCGCGGGTGAGGTTATCCAGATAACCGTCCCGATCGATGTAGTTGGCGGATACCCGACCGAAGAGCTGATCCTCGACCAGGGCACCACCCACCGCGCCGCCGATCTGGTATTCATTGCCATCGCCGAAGCCGCCAGTGACGTAGGCATCGGTCTCGTTCGTCGGCTTTTTCGTATTGATAATGATGGCACCGCCGGTGGCGTTCCGACCGTAGATGGCGCCCTGGGGTCCCTTGACGACCTGGATGCTTTCAATGTCGAAGATTTCCTGGCGAAACTGGATGCCGCTGAACTGCAGGACGCCGTCGACCACGGTGGCGACCGGTGCCTCGCCGTTGCGAACCTGGGTCAGCCCCCGGATGGTCAGGAACGACGTGCCGATGCCCTGGGAAGTCGCCAGCGTCACGTTTGGCGTCAACTGGATGAAGTCCTCCACACGATCGATGCCGGCGTCGACGACCTCGGCCCCCGTGAACACGGTGACCGCGACCGGTGCATCGAGCACGGACTCCTCACGTCTGCGGGCCGTCACGACCACCTCTTCGATCTCGCCGGCCGTGGCTTGCTGCTGCTGGGCCAGGGCGAGTTGTGGAACACTGACCGTGACACCGCTGAGCAACAGCACCGGAACTAGATATCGAGCAATCATGGCACTCTCCCCTTAATTTGGATTCTCTGGTGCACGGCCGATTGGCCGGACGATCGGAAATGACGCCAAGCCATACACATTGTTTGTACCGACTTTGACTATACTAAAAATTTTTAACATGTCAAAATAATGTCATTGCTGGCCAATCTGGACCTGCGCAGACCCTGGAGGGGCACGTGGTAGACGCCAAGGAAACAGCGAGATCGCTGAATCGATCGATCGGAAGCCTGCTGCGTGCTCGCCGCAAGGCACTGAAACTCACCCTGCAGGAACTGGCCGATCGCTCGGAGCTGTCACCTGCCTTCATCTCACAGGTCGAACGCGGCAAGGCCACCCCCTCGATCGTCTCCCTCGTGAATCTGGCGAAGGGTCTCGAAACCGATATCCACTACTTCATTACGCCGCCGCCTGCCGCAAGCCTGGTTCGGCGTGCCGATACACCCCAGTACCTCGAACTCGACTCGGTGGTGCGTTACGCACGGCTGGACAGCGACATACGCAATCAGCAGATGAACGCCCTTCTAATGGAGGTTCCCGCCGGCGTCTCTCTGCCGACGGTACGGCGCGAGGTCGGCGAAGACTTCTTCTATGTTCTCGAAGGCACCGTCGAACTGACGATAGGAGACAAGCAATTCGAACTCGCCAGCGGCGACAGTGTGCACATCAACACCCAGATCGACCACAGCGTCGTGAATAACGGCGACGCGACCGCACGGCTGATCTGGGTGGGCACCCCGCCCATCCTCCCGGTTGCGTGAACCAGCGTCTCCGGGCTGACCAATGATCCCGCCTGCCGACACCGGCCATCGCTGCTGCTTCGCACAGTGAGCGCGGGTGGAAAGCCGATGGACGCACCCGCACGAGAGAGACTGAAGGTCGTCACCGCACGCGGCGACTTCCTGATCGAACTGCAGCACGACCAGGCACCAAAGACCTGTGAATATTTCTCCGCCCTCGTGCGGGACAAGCGCCTGGATGGAAGCAGCGTCTTCCGGATCGTAACTCCGGTCAACGAGCCGGCGGAGGACGCCGGCATCAGTATCGTCCAGTTGGGCCTGCGCGGCCAGAACGCGGACGAACGCTCGGCAGTGCCGCACGAGAGCACACGGGAGACGGGACTCCGGCATCGTCAGTGGACCGTCTCGGCGGCCAGATTCCGCTGCAACGAACTGTACGGCAGCTTCTTCATCTGCCTCCGGGACGAGCCGTCCCTGGATTTTCACGGTGTACGCAACCCGGACGGTCAGGGCTTCGCGGCGTTCGGACGGGTGGTTTCCGGATTCGACACAGTCCGGGAACTGTTCAGACACGCACAGGAGACGCCCATCCTGTCCACAGCCATACCCGTATACACGGTGGAGCATCTGGCGGGCGGATCTTCCTGAATCCGCCGGCCCCGAAGCCCCTGCTTCCATTAATGCCCGACCCGCGCTTCATTCCTGCAGACTGAGGAGTCCCGGATCACCGCCGGTCGCCATGGTGTTGACCGTCACCGTCTTCTCGATCGCAAAACGCAGTTGTCCGGCCGGCGGCCGTCGATTCCCGACCACGGGGGTTATGGCGCGCGATTGTCGCGCGAGTTCGCCTCGTAACTGCCCCACACCTTCGGCTTCGCCCGCCCAGGCAAGCCCGCCGACCCTGCGATCGTCCACGATGCACCGTTGCGCGGTCGACCAGTCGACAACCTGTAGTGCGCCGGCGGGCACGCCGGCCGCGGTCACTCGCCCGCGCATTTCCTCCGCGGCTTCCCTCAGGCCACTCCCGGTCCCCGCAATCACGGCGTTACCGGCTGCCAGCGCCTCCCACACATGCGAGAGGAAGACCTCGAACGCACCGCTCTCGTCGATACCAGTGACGACGACGCCCAGTGCGTGCCGGCCCAGCCGATTCTCCTCCCCCGCGGGCCCCGGCAGGGGCTCGGCCGCATCGAACAGGGTCCGTGCTTTGCGCGCATGGTTTCGGAGGCAGTCCACAGCGGCTGCCGGGGTGTCGATGTGCGCCGCAGCCGCCTCCAAAAGCGGGCCTCGTCGACTGCCGGCCATTGCCTCCCATTCCTGTTGCGCAGCGACGGCGGCATCCACTATCCCGGACACATTCACCACCGCCGAACAGGCTGCCGGGGAAGTCGCCGGCGGAGTGGCGCCGGCGCTCTCGTAGGCCGGCGCAGCCGGACCCGGCGCAGCCGATTCGCTGAACATCGGCAGATAATGGGGTCCGCCCGCCTTCGGCCCGGTACCGGAGAGGCCATTGCCGCCGAACGGGTGTATACCGACGAGCGCGCCGATCATGTCCCGGTTGATGTAGTTGTTTCCGGCCCGCGTGCCCGCCACGATCCTCCGCGCGAAGCCCTCGATGCGGCTGTGCACGCCCATCGTCAGGCCGTATCCGGTGCTGTTGATCTCCTCGATCACGTCGCCGATCCGCTGGCGGTCATAGCGGATCACGTGCAATACCGGCCCGAAGACCTCGTCATGCAGTTGCCGGATGCTCGACAGCTCGAAAAGATGCGGACCGACGAACGTCCCGCTGCCGAGAGAAGGTGGAACGTCACAGGCATAGCGGAATCTGCCTTCACCCTTCATGCCCTCGATATGATCGAGAAGGCGGCTCCTGGCCCGTTCGTCGATCACCGGCCCTACGTCGGTACTCAGGCGCCAGGGCTCGCCGACGGACAATTCCACCATGGCACCCTCGAGCATACTCGTCACGTCATCCGCGACCTCCTCCTGCAGGTAGAGCACGCGTAGCGCCGAGCATCGCTGCCCCGCACTCGAAAAGGCCGATCGGACGACGTCGTCCACCACCTGCTCCGCCAGCGCCGACGAGTCGACGACCATGCAATTCTGCCCGCCCGTCTCGGCGATCAGCACCGGCGGATCCCCCGATCGCCGCGCAAGCTGCGACCAGAGAATTCGGGCAACGGCCGTGGACCCCGTGAACGCGACGCCTCGCACCCGCGCATCGGGCACGATAAGGCGCCCGAGCGACGGACCGTCCCCGGGCAGGAAATGCAGGACCTCCGGCGGCACACCGGCCTCGTGCAACAGCCTCACGACGATGAAGCCGATGATCGGCGTCTGCTCGGCCGGCTTGGCGATCACGCAATTGCCGGCTGCCAGCGCCGCCGCGACCTGGCCAGTGAAAATCGCCAGCGGGAAATTCCACGGGCTGATGCAGAAGAAGACGCCCCTGCCCCGCAGGCCGGACGAAGCAGCGTTGACGGCATCGCCCGCAGATAACCCGGACTTCTCCTGCGCGCGTCGGGCCCGGCTGGCGTAGTAGCGCAGGAAATCGGCTGCCTCACGGACCTCGGCGACGCCGTCGGCCAGCGTCCGTCCTGCCTCGAAGGCGAGCAGCCCGGTGAGCTCCTCCATGCGGGCCTCCAGCAGGCATGCGGCCCGTTCCAGGATCTCTGCGCGGGCCGCGCCGCCGCACTCGTTCCAGTCCGCGCCGGCGGCATCCGCGAGGCACAATGCCGTCTCGACATCCTCCTCATCGGCGCTACGGCAGGTGCCGACGAGACAGGATCGGTCCGCCGGCGAGGCGATTTCGGCGCCGCCCCCGGTTCGCTCCAGACCGCCGACGACAGGGCCGGCTTCCCATCGTGTCGCCCGCACTGTACTGGCGCGCTCGTCCAGTCCTTCGACGGCATCCGGATCGGTGAGATCGATGCCCGGTGTGAACGGCCGGTGATCGCCCTGCTCGCGCAGAATGTCCGCGGGCAGCGGGATGCTCGCATGCCGGCGGCTTCCGTTCGCCATTACCTCGTGGCGCACATCCGATGTCAGGGTGGCTGGCGAAACGCCCTCATCGAGCAGGTGATTGACGAAGGAGCTATTTGCGCCATTCTCGAGCAGCCGCCGGACCAGATAGGGCAACAACTCGTCGTGCGGGCCGACCGGCGCGTAGACGCGCACGGGGAACTTCTCATCCGCGCAGCGTGCCGCCAGCGCCTCGTAGACCAGCGCCCCCATGCCGTGGAGACGCTGCAACTCATAGCGACGACCCGCCGCCAGTTCACGCAAGACCGCGATCGTATAGGCATTGTGGGTGGCGAACTGGGCGTGCACGTGTTCCCCGGCATCCAGCAGTTTTCGCGCACATACCTCGTAGCAGAGATCCGTGTTGGCCTTGCGGGTAAACACGGGATAGTCGCTGTGACCGGCCTCCTGGGCACGCTTGATCTCGGTGTCCCAGTACGCCCCTTTCACGAGCCGAACGGGAA
>Ga0102932_1000190_pt1 | contig 29332 bp, 46 predicted proteins | sample SalPonR1_C_D2_MG_FD_78212 | JGI IMG/M metagenome (GOLD analysis project Ga0102932, IMG submission 78212) | Salt pond soil microbial communities from South San Francisco under conditions of wetland restoration - Salt Pond MetaG R1_C_D2_MG | ecosystem: Environmental > Aquatic > Marine > Intertidal...
GAAAGGAAATGGGCATCTGAAGATCTTGTAAATATCCTTGAAGGATATGATCTGCAATATTCTTCTTCGGCTGAATCATCAACATTACTAGATATTTCAAGAGCATCAACGGGAAGATTGTCAGGGACAGGACCCAGAACAGATATATATGAAAAGGAAGGCCTGTCCACATGAGCAAGAATTGTAAGACCTTCCTGTGATCGTATATTTTCTATAACCTCATCAATGCCATAATTTACTCCCTGTACAAGGAGAATACCAAATTCGTCTATTATAGAATTATCCTTATCGATCTGAAGCTGTTCACCAAATATGTCAGGATCATTGGGGAAGTCGTTCAAACCTTTATGAAGCCATTCCTGAAAAGCTAATGCATTATAATATTCGGGAAATAGAGCGATAATATGGATATCTTCAACGGTCTGGACTTCTACTCCTGGAATTATCAGGATACCGCTTCCTGCATCCTTTGCAGCACCCATAACAGCAGGGAAATTGGAAACAATGTTATGATCTGTAACTGCAAGTGCATCTATGCCTGTTTCCATTGCTTTTGCAACTATATCAGGTGCTCCCATTTCCAGATCTCCACATGGTGATAATACCGTGTGAATATGCATATCAAGATTGAACTTTTTCAAAACTTCAGCCATTCAATCCCATCCTTGCCAGTTCTGAAATAACCGAAAATGTTGTTTTTGCAGTATATCCGAGAGAAATATCTTCTATCCGGCATTTTTCCTCAAGTTCAGGAGAAGGTTTTCTACCTGTTGTCAGGATAATCAGAGGTATCTCTTTAAGTACAGCAACAGCTGCCACATTCAGATGATTCTGAACGGTCAACCATAGACAACCAGGGGGGGCAGTACCCATAATGAAACTGAGAAGATCTCCCGTAATAACCTGAGTTACGTTCCTTTCACTATCTCCTTCGACTAAAATCCTGAGTTCCAGTTCTGATGCAACTTCGGCGATCTTCATGCTCAACTACCCTTTCGCTTCAATGTATGAGGCATTCTATCCGAGAGTTCTACTATCTCCTTACCAAGTTCCTGTATATTTTCCCTTATCTTGAAAATACAATCATTCACTTCTCCCTGGCCTCTGATTATATCTTCGGCAAGAGCCCTGCAGGATGGACGACCACATGATCCACAATTGATCTGGGGTAATTCTGAATATATCCTGTTCATCTCTTTGAGTTTCACCATGGCTTCATTCAGATCTTCAGAAAGTGGAGCTCTTTGTGATGGTTTAAGTTCCTTTTTGAGTTTCCATATATCAGTTTTATGCCATTCTTTAATAGTCCGTAGTTCTTCTTCTCCAACATCCCAGTTTGTCTTAGAATGGTCAAGACGCATTTTGGAGAGAAAACGGGATTCGGCATTACCTATTCCACCAATACAGCCAAGATCACATGAACGGCATTCAATATAATCAACCCCGCGTAATCTACCTAATTCCATCTCCTTCAAAAGATCCATGGTATTCCGCATACCGGAAACTGAAATAGTACTTAGCTTTCTTTCAGAAAAGTTGGAAATATGTGCTGATTCCCCTCCTACAATGGCCCATTCAAGCCACCTGTTATTGGGAACTTCAGGAAAACTGGCATGAACCTTTGGTCCACCGGCAAGTAATGCTCTCACAAGTTTTCCTACTGAAACTGTAAACTGCATGTTACTGCTCTCCCGACCTTCGGGATTGTGAACGAGAGTAATCTTTGCCGGACAGGGGGCAAGCAATGTAACACTGTCAGTATTACCAGTAACTTCTCTCCAGATAGCGACTCCAACTTCAAGTGGTGAATCTACCGGAGCTATTCGCCCGATCAGTTCAGGAAAGTTTGTCTCAATAAGCCTTAGAACTGCTGGGCAATATGTGCTGATAAGGGGAAGATTCTGGTGATCTTCATTTTCAAGTATATTTGCAAGACTGTAGGCTGTGAGATCAAAAGCAAGCCCCATGTATTCCGTTATATCCCATACATGCCATGAGGCCAGGGCTTCTCTGATCAACGACTGGCTTGAATATGCATTCATCTGAACATAGAAAACCGGATCAGAGGCAAGTACGACCTTTTCCTGGGAATGAATAAGTTCCCAGTCATCCTCATTCATTACGATCGCTTTGTGTGGACATTTTCTCATGCATTCTCCGCAGTCGATACACAGGTCTTCAATTATTGTTACACATCCATCGATTACCCGCATGGCCTCGGTAGGACATGACTGTATGCAGTTTGCACATCCTGCACATCTGCTCTCCTGAACTTTTATGCCAAAAGACACTATAAGTTACCCCCCCGGGTTAGCCTGAAATAAATATCACCGAATCAATTACTGTGCCCTCTCCAACTTCAGAACGTATCTCCATGGTATCAGCATTACGTTTTATGTTTGAAAGACCCATCCCTGCTCCAAAACCGAGTTCCCGTATTTCGTCAGAAGCAGTAGAGTAACCTTCTTCCATAGCAAGATCAATATCCGGTATACCAGGCCCTTCATCCTCAGCTACTATATTTATCCGGTCAGGATAAACATAATACCTGATCACACCGCCTCCTGCATGTATTACAAGGTTCATCTCTGCCTCGTAGGCAATTATTGAAACTCGTCGTCTTATCGCAGAAGGAATGCCTATCATTTCAAGTGAGGATTTTAGAGCAGTAGAGGCTGTACCAACATTAGCAAAGTCCCCGCCCTGTACCTGAAACTCATCCTGAATTATGTTCAATCCTCTACCTTTGCCTCTCTGCTTGGTATATTACATGGCAATACCCCAGCCTTGTAAAGAAGGCCGCACGTTTCAAACATACTTTTGGGAGATAATAACACGGGCATTTTCAGACTCTCCGCAAGTTTAACAGTTTCTTCCCTTGGCCTCTTACCCCTTACAAATATTACAGCTGGAATATCCAGCATCTGAGATGTTCTTACGATCTGAACATTTGTTAAACCAGTCAAAAGCAATGACCCTGGATTGGCAAAAGCGAGAACATCACTCATTAGATCTGCTCCATATGCATAATCCACGTCTATGTCATCGAGTAATTCATTTCCATAAAGGACAATTGCATCTATAGCATCCGAAATCTGTCTTAATTTCATAAAGTTATCCTACCTCCCTGTTTAAACAAAAATACCAGCGTGAAAAAAGCTGTAGAATCAGAAAAAGTCCACTCTTCTCATTCAAATCAATTAACGTTTGTACCCTATGATCTTCCTCAATAGAGTGGTTCGTTTCTTAATATCATCTTCCTTTTCAACATCCACTGGAATAAACCCATCAACAACACCTGCTATACCCCTTCCCTGGTCAGTCTCACACACTATTATCTGGAGAGGATTTGCTGTCGCCGCAAATATGCGGCAGACTTCCTGACAGGATTTTAACTGATTAAGAACATTTATCGGAAAACCATTCTTCAATACAACCACAAAACTGTGTCCAGCACCAATTTTTTGTGCATTTAAAGTTGCACATTCTACCAGTTCTCTGCAATTTCCTTCACTTCGTATAAGACAATCACCAGACGCTTCACAAAAAGCAATACCAAATAGAATTGATGATGAACTGGTAACCATTATCTCGTACAGGTCTTCAACAGTTTTGATAAAATGACTCTGTCCTACAATGATATTTGCGTCTTCAGGGAAATCCATTTGCTCCAGATTCCAGTTTTTGATCTCTGCCATAATATGCACCTCGATAAATTTAAATTTAAAACATTAAAAAAATTTTTTTGCTGAAATGAAAAGACTTTATATACGATATATCATATATCTTTGTGGATAAATACTGCAAGAATTGAAACAATGTATTGCAATTCTCTCACAGATACGCCTTATCCATATAACTCCATTTTAATTTTAATGGTCTTAATTATCAGGATCTCAAAAATATTACTAAAGTCGACCGGGTTTACCTCATTTTGTTAATCTTTAAGAAATATAAGATGTTTAGATAAGTTCGACTTTCTAATCCGGCTTATTCGGAAATATCTATAAGGTGTTGAATCAAACTTGATCTCAATTAATATGTTGAATAGCTTAGGTTTATAATTTCAGATCCGTAATGTATCCGATCCTGTAAAAAACAGATTCCAGCGCAATGTTCTGAATAGAATACACAGTCCTATCTTCGTTTTGCAGAAGGGAGAATTGTTGCTCCAGAATATCACACCTTTGATACATTCCCCGAATCCCAAATGCAATTGAAAGAAAAACTCAGATATAGTTTTTCAAACCCTGATAATAGTCAATCTGACATATAAATAACCAATGCTGTAAAAGAAACTTTAAGAGTATTTTACCAGGCGCATGAGTGAACTTGTTGATAATGTTGAGATACTTCATTTCCACTTGAGTTGTCAATAATCCATTTGTTTTAGCTCTGGTCTTAATCTGCATCTCTAAAAATATTTCTCTCTGTTCGAAACAATAAAAAAATGCGGGGCTGCCATACTAAACCGGCAGTCCCGCAGATAAAAGATTCAATCAGTATAGATAAGACTGACCATTAAGAAGTCCTTAGTGATTTACTTCCCGGCATGGTTCTTTTTCAATTCCTGTATTACATCATTGGTAAGGTCAATTCCTCCGTAGAAAACCTGTGCCTTGTCAAGAACAACAGTAATACCCTTTGATTTTGCGACCTTTCTCACAGCAAGCTCTACTTCTTTAAAAAGAGGTGACATCAGTTTCTGTTCCTCCATGGCCGCTTCCTGTTTTTTACTCTGGTAGATCTGAGCTTTTTTCTTGTTATCTGTTTCTGCTTGAATTGCAGCTTTTGCCTCATTCTCTTTTACAGAAAGAACAGATTTGACTTTCTGCTGAGTTGCTGAGAAATCCGGGTGCTGGAAGAGGATCTTCTGAGGTTCAATTACACCCACTTTTTCTGCGGCAAAAACAGCTGAAGCACTCGCAAATACTATTAGCATTACAGATACCATTATGACGATTGACTTATTTCTTCTTAACATTAAATTACCTCCTTGGCTAAACCTTTCGACACAATAACTTCACGAATGATTTTATATTCGATAGAGCTAAACGTCCAGGTAAAATTACTTATACCGTTCAATTCCATGACATTCACTGAACCTGGTTCTGCTGTAAATATAAATTCTGGTGAAACTCTAAACGGCATTACTGTATCACATGTGAATAGCTGCAGTCCATGTCACAGCAGCTTTAACTGTAATTGAGCTTTCGGCCAATGATTCCTTACACCTCGATAATGTACTTCCTGTTGTTATTACATCATCGACCAATACAACGCTGGAACCACCACAGTTCCCTTTTGCCCTTATTGATCCTTTTTCCAGGGACCTTTTTTCATTGGTATTTTTTTTACCACTTTGGTTTACAACCCTGTAATTCCACTTCAATATATCTTTGACATCTTTATCCCATACCTGTCCTAATCCCCTGGCTATAAGAAATGCCTGATTATATTTTCTCTTACTCCCCTTATGTAATGGAACTGGGACAAGATAGTCGCAATCTATCTGTATTAAACTGAGTGCAAGAGCTCTTCCCATCACCATACCGATTTGAGGATTATTTTTATATTTTAGTTCAAGAACAAGCTTTCTCGGGAAATATTGATGCACATTTCCCGAATATACAGGAAAAGAATATGGATGTCTGGAACAGGGATATAACGCTCCGCAAAGGCTGCATCTTGGCATTAAAGGAGCTATTTGTTCTGCGAAGCAGGATATACAGCCTGGGGTTGCAAGTCTTCCACAAACTGGACATACTTCAGGGAAACACACATGGGTAAATAAATTTAAAGTTTTAGTAAGCAGGTCTATCCTCTCAATATGCAATATGTTCCTTTCTTAGTACAAAACACTATTTCGCAATCCTTATCAATCTGAAAACATGACTTAGAGAACTCATGAAAACTCGAGAGGACATTTTAAAAGCATCATGGTCCCGTCCTCATTTTTAAAACCATGCTGAGTCAGAAAACCTGTCAACTCTGTAGTATAGGTAAGAATAAGAGGAATATCTTTAACGGCAGGATGAGTAAGAGAATAGTCGATAAGCGCTGAGCCTACCCCTTTACCCTGATGGTCAGGGTGAACCATTATATCCCATAACGATCCTCTAAAGACAAAATCTGTCAGCATCCTGCAAAAAGCAACAAGTTCTCCATCAAAGGAAACTGAAAAACATAGACTTGTTTCGTTTATCATCTGTTCTATCTGCTCAATAGAACGCCCCTTACCCCAACTTGTAAAACGATATAACCTTTGTAACTGCCAGGCTGACACGGCTCTTTTACTATCATAAAACCTGTATCCCTGTTGAATGAGCATAGTTAAAATTACCCTACAATCCCATATTGGAAGTAAATTCTTCGGGAAGACCCAGAATTATCTTCCTCAGATCTGTTTGTCTGACATCAGAACTCACAGGCAACTGCAATGTCTGCCCCGTCCCGCATTTTTTACACATCCAGCAAGTTCGCACAAAACCATCCTTATCCGGATGCCCTCGCAGGATCTTTGTATCACCACAAACCTGACATGCAACTATAATCAATATTATTCCACCTTCCACTGATATACTCTTACTCTGTAGTTAATGGGAGTATTTGGATCTTTATCCTCAATGGACCCTCTGTATATATATTTTCAGAAGCATATATCTCTACCCTTGAGATCTCCTTTAAGGTAGTAAGCCTGTTTACTGCGGCAAAAAAATCATTTGCATCCACTGAGCCAACTGTCCCATTTACCGGATCTGGAAGGACTCCAGATGATACAGCAATGGAATTTACTTTTCTCAATACGGAATGCAGAACGGCCTCTGCCTCAGATTCTTCATAAGGGGGATAAACAATCTGGGTCTCAAGGATCTCACCATTAGAATAGACCTGCTTACTTTCATTGACCTGGAATCTTATTTTTACTGATTCTCCCACAAGGACATTTGAAGCAGCAAGAACTCTTATAAATTTTCTTTCCTCTGAGTCCGTGCACTCTGATAAAACAGAGTTTTCACTATCAGCATCAATATTCAGTGATACCCCTTCAGGATCCTTGCCAAGTCTCGCAGCTATGAGAAACTCGGTCTTACGATACATACGGTTGAGCAGGTCTTGTACAGCTTCTCGCTCAGTGTATGGAGATACAGCCTGTTGTACCAGCATTTCATTAGCGAATACCGCGATCCTGCCAACCCTGACTTCCTGTAGACCCTTTCTAAGTATAGTAGCTTCCTGCCTGAGGTTTTCCACGGTAACTTCGAGGTTCTCTTTTTCGATTGTCAAGCGTGACAACGCTTCTTTTGTCTCTTCCAGTTTTGGTATGCTTTCAGAGAGAGTGTTGCTAACTTCCTGCAGTTTCTCTTCTTTAGACGAAAGTTTATCCTGAGTTTCTACTATCCTTAGAGAAAGAAGCTCCGATTCATTTCGACTTTCCTGTAATTGAACTGTTAAGTCATTTATCTGGCGCTGCAAATACTTGATGCTGAATAATGCCGTTCTCACAGATTCTGAAGTGACCGAAAGAGAAAACAGTATTACAAGAGCAATAAAGATCCCTGTTACCCCAGTTATAAAAGAACTGGTATATTTGGGACGCATACCCAGTATTGAGATCCGTTTTTTCCCAAAACGCGTACCCAGTATATCGCCAAGATAGGCCAATAAGCCGCTACCTATCAACAGTCCTATAATCAGTACCCAGTTTATGTCCGACCATACCGGTGGCTGCAAAAAGCGTCCCCCTTAAGTTTTCAGTCTCAACAGCGTTAATATCAAAAAAGATAAAACCTTTATAAATAGATATCTACAAAGAGAGTGAAACTTTCTTTGACAGGTTGAGAAGCGATTCAATCTCTTTATATTCAAATAGACGTCCATTGTTTATTCCCGGGCAATGTCCGGCCTCCCTTTCCCAGCAGGAAGGCGACTCAAGTATAGAACCCCAGAAAGGATAAAGTCTGCATTGAAGAGGCCGGACTGAATAGATACCACAACCCCCGATATTTGTATTATAAAAGATACATTCCCCATTCTGCTTTTCTTTCAGGCTAAGTTCCCCCCATCTCTGAGTTAGAAACTTTTTTTGAAATGCCTGCTCTTCCACATCCAGACTATTGGAAATATTGATTATCTCCTTTTTTGTTACCCAGATCGCACCAGGTTCACCCCTGCAACAACGACCGCATCCCAGACAGGCAAAGTAAAGACCTTTACTCCACCAGGGTAATCCTGCAAAAAGACCAGAATCCATTATGTCCAATTCCTTAAAATGGATATTTCTTTAAGGATATCCCTACCATCTTCTTTTTCTTCCTCTCCTGTTTATTGCAAGTATGCCACTTCGACCAGATGCTCTGAGTTTTTCAATCTCAGCAAGAGCCTTACCGGTCCCCATTGCAACGCACTCAGTAGGCTCGTCCGTTGCAAAACAGTTTATCTGTGTTTCGCTTGCAATACGTTCAGGTAATCCTCTTAGTAAAGCTCCGCCGCCGGTCAGGACAATTCCCCTGTCAATTATATCAGCGGCAAGTTCAGGAGGAGTGATCTCAAGGACATTCCTGACACCATCAACAATGGAGTTAACTATATCCGAAATAGCGGATCTTACACTTGCACTGTCTATCTCGATCTGCCTGGGAAGACCCTGGATCAGATCCCTGCCTTTTAAGACCATCATCTGATCATCCTCGGAAGGATCACATGTCCCTAACTGTATCTTCAGCTTTTCTGCTGTCTGTTCACCAATTGCAAGGTTATGCTGTTTCCTCAAAAATCTTATTATAGCTTCATCGAACTTGTCGCCGCCTACGCGTAAAGACTTTGAAACAACTATACCTCCAAGGGAAATAACAGCAATGTCAGTGGTTCCTCCCCCAATGTCAACAACCATTTTACCCTTTGGCTGTTCGATCTCGAGGTCAGCACCAATTGCCGCAGCCATTGGTTCCTCTATCAGAAAAGCATCTCTTGCTCCAACCTCTATTGCAGCTTCAAGAACCGCTCGTCTTTCAACATCTGTTGCCCCGGAGGGTACACAGATCATTACTCTATTTTTGAAGAAACGTTTCATTCCATGGTTGATCCGCCTCATAAAATATCGAAGCATCGTTTCGGTCATAGTATAATCGGCAATAACCCCATCTCTGAGCGGCCTCACAGATACTACACTTCCAGGAGTTCTTCCAACCATATCTTTAGCTTCATTACCTACGGCCAGCACCTGTCCATTATCCAGATCTACGGCTACAACTGAAGGTTCCCTCAGTACGATCCCTTTACCTTTGACGTATATAAGGACAGTTGCTGTCCCCAGATCTATACCAATGTCAGTTCCAAACAACGCGTTGTTCCTCCTTTATCTTGAGAAGCACTAACATGGATCTTCCCAATGTTTCATTTCTGTATTTAAGATTATAACCAAAGAGTTATCTCCGCAAGTTTTCTATATTTTAACTTGTAAAATCCGGATAGCCTACTCTCCAGAGAAACAACCCTGTAGCAGGAGCAGTTGGACCTGCCTGAACCCTCTTTCCTTCGTTAAGAAGTTCCAGTATCCACTCTGGGTCATTTTTACCACGACCGATAATATCAAGGGTTCCACCAATTGTTCTGACCATATTCATCAAAAAAGCATTCCCCCTGACTCTGAGTAAACCAAGTTGGCCCTTCCGCCTAAAAGAAATTTTATGGATGGTTCTGATGCTGTTTTCAGGACACTCTGAAGTTTTACAGAATGCAGAAAAATCATGTTCTCCTAAAAAATAACTGCATGCATCTTTGACTTTTTTATCATCCCATGAGAATTTGTTCCACCAGACATATCCTGCCATATGTGGATAGCACTGTGCCCCATTCCATATGAAATACATATATTCCCTCCACAAAGCATCTTTTCTGGGATCGAAAAGCGGATCTACCCGGAAAATTTCCATTATCCGTATTTCATATGGTAGATTTGCATTCATGGCAAGTCTCAGTTTCTCCGGCGAAATATCCCTTGCAATATCAAAAACACATACCTGAGCGCGTGCATGGACTCCTGCATCTGTTCTACCTGAAGCTCTTACAGTGACATTTGAGTCTTCTATCTTTGATAGAACTTTTTCTATCTCCTCCTGTACTGTAACAGCATTCTTCTGGATTTGCCAACCTGAGAAATACCTGCCATCATATGAAGTAATTGCAGCTATCTTCATATTAAGACCAGACTTCTGTCAATGTACATGATTAAAAATACCATAAAGACAGTAGCAGTAAATGCCAAAGTATCCCCTTTGCTCCAATGAAGAGGATTCATCCTTGTTCTTCCCCTGCCACCTTTATAACACCTTGATTCCATTGCAAGTGCCAGATCTTCTGCTCTCTGAAAAACAATTACGAAGAGAGGCACAAGTACAGGTATGAAAGCTTTTAATCTTTTAAGAATTGACCCTCTATCAAGGTCTGCTCCTCTCGCAAGTTGAGCTTTCATTATCCTGTCGGTTTCATCCAGAAGAGTCGGAATAAATCTTAGGGCTATTGTCATCATCATAGCAAGCTCATGTGCAGGGAATCCAACTTTTTTAAAAGGTGTAAAGAGTTTTTCCAATCCATCTGCAAGTTCCATAGGACTAGTAGTAAGGGTCAAGAGGGAGGCATAGAGAACCAGAAGCAATAATCTCAAACCCATATGTATGCCCATTTGAATCCCTTCCAGAGTAATAGTAATAAAACCTAAACTATAAAGGATTTGACCTTTTGTAAAGAAAATATGAATAAAAACGGTAAACAAGACGAGAATGATTACTGGTTTTGCAGATCTGAGTATCACAGATAAAGAAATCTTTGAAAATAAGGTCAGCGAAAAAAGAATAATAAACCAGAAGAAAAACATTAAAAGAGTCTTGACCATAAAAATTCCAGTCAAAAGGAATATAACTCCTAATATCTTTGCTCGGGGATCCATACGATGAATAAATGAATCAGCTGGCATATACTGTCCAAAGGTAAGGTGATTAAGAAATTTCACGATCTCTCACTCTTTTCACAATTGCTTCTGCAATATCGGTTTCATCTATACTGAGGGGAACATCCCATCCACAGTTTCTAAGGCCTTGTGCGACCTTTGCTATTTCCGGAACAATTAAACCGTTTACCATTGTACTTCCAAGAGTATATATTACCTTTTCCGATGAACCTGATATAACGGCTTTTCCATTTTCAATAACTAATATTCGTTCACTGCATGACAACGCAAGTTCAAGATCATGAGTGATAAGAATAATTCCCATTCCTTCTTCCCTCATTGAAGCAAGTAAACTTAAAAGGTCATTTTTGCCCCGACTGTCAAGCCCTGCAGTCGGTTCATCAAGAACAAGATAAGATGGCCTGGCAGCAAGCACTGATGCAATGGCGACTCTTCGCTTTTCACCTCCGGAAAGCTGAAAGGGATTTCGATTTTTAAATTCCGGCCCGAGTCCTGCAGCATTTAAGGCTTCAGAGACTCTATCTTCAAGGTTTTCAGCTTTGATACCCCAGTTCAGAGGCGCAAATGCAACTTCATCATATACCGTCTCTGCAAAAAGCTGCTGCTCGGGGTACTGAAATACCAGACCGACCTTTTGTCTGATATTCCTTAGTTTTGAACTTTCCCCGGATGTTGAAATACCATCAACCAGAACCTGGCCCTGGTGTGGTACCAAAAGGGCATTCAGGTGTTGAGCTAAAGTTGATTTCCCACTCCCGGTATGTCCAACAATACTCAACCATTCCGCCTTGTTAATAACAAGATCTATCCCTGCTAACGCGGCACTTTCCAACGGTGTCCCCCGGTGATAAACAAAGTGCAGATCCCTTATTTCTATTGACATAGTGCTGCAAGCACCTCTTCAGCTTTTGGCTGTATTTCGGGAAAAATAATATTATTCATTCTCAAAAGAGACCATAACCTGACTATAGACGGGATCTCAAGACCCCATCTGTCAAGTTCATGTGCACTGGAGAACAGTTCACCAGGAGTAGTATCATGGGCTACGGCACCTTCATCCAGGACAACTACCCTGTCACAATCAAGGATCTCTTCCAGTCTGTGAGTTATGTAAATTATTGTTATACCCTTTTCGTTGAGTCGTGATAGAACATCATGGATCTCTTTACGACCCTGCGGGTCTAACATAGCCGTCGGTTCATCGAGAACTATCACTGGTGGATACATTGCAAGTGCACCTGCTATTGCAAGTCTCTGCTTCTGACCACCGGAAAGTGCATATGTCGCTTTTCTGCGTAATTCATAAAGACCGGTAGCACGAAGGGCCCATTTAACTCTGCTGATAATTTCATCTGAACATATTCCCAGATTCTCAGGGCCAAAAGCAGTATCATCCTCAACGACGCTGGCAACTATCTGATTGTCAGGATTCTGAAATACCATGGATACCATACTTCGAATATTCCATACATGTTCATCCTGGTCACTTCTCATCCCACAAATAAAACAATCGCCCTGCGTAGGAACAAGCAGGGCGTTAAGAAGCCTGGCAAGAGTGGATTTCCCGGAGCCATTGCTGCCTATAAGAGCTAACCACTCGCCTTTTCTGACTTCAAGGTTAATTCCCCTGAGTACAGGGCAGGAACCTCCGGGGTAGGTATAACCTACATCCCGGAGGGCAAATGCAACCTCTTCAGTCATCTTTACTCTACCAGCTGAATTATAGCCATGGGAGAGGCATCTCCCTTTCTGTTTCCGAGCTTAACGATCCTTGTATAGCCTCCAGGCCGTTCTGTATATCTTTTGGCAATATCATTAAAAAGTTTATTAGCTGCCTCTTTATGAGGGAGCCTTGACCTGACTATTCGCCTGTCATGTACAGTATCATCTTTAGCTCTGGTAATAAGTTTTTCAGAAACCCTTCTAAGTTCTTTAGCCCTGGTAAGGGTAGTTACAATACTCTCTTCCAGGAAAAGGCTGGCAGCAAGATTTGCGAGCATCGCCTTTCTATGGCTACCGTAACGCCCGAGGGTCCTTCTATCCATATGATGTCTCATGGAATTATTCCTCCTTAGGCTGAGTGTTATCTTCAGGATTGTTGATTAAAGGGAAACCCAGCTTTTCTACTTTTTCTTCGATCTCCCTTAAAGAGATCTTTCCAAGGTTCCTGATCTTGAGAAGATCGTCTCTGGACTTACTTACAAGATCGCCTATAGTCTGTATACCGCCACGAAGAAGACAGTTTTCACTCCTGATGGAAAGTTCCAGTTCCCTAACAGGTCTTGAAAGAATAGCATCTTCTTCTTTCTGTTGTTTACTCTCTTCAGAATCGAGCTTCTGTGCTTCTTCAGTAGATATTGAATCTTCAGATTCAGATTGAATCGAGGGATTTGTTTTTTCAATATCCTCAATGATCATACTGAAATAACTCCTGATAAGCTTTGCTGCATCTGCTACTGCAACATCTGGCATAACTACACCATTTGTCCATATCTGCATTACAAGACCATCATAATCCGTCCTCTGTCCAACTCTTGCTGCCTGAACTTCATACTGGACTCTATGAACGGGAGAGAATATCGCATCGATCAACAATGTATCTGCAGGTAGATATGCGGGTTTCGGCCTATCTATACTGGCATAGCCCTGCCCCTGTTCCACATAAAGATCCATTGAAAGATTGGCACCCTCTTCAAGGGTACATATAACTGCATCCGGATCAACAAACTCCACTTCACTATCCGGCTGTATCATTGAAGCCGTAACCTTTTGAGAACCTTCAGCTTCCAGTCTCAGAACACGGACTTCTGAACTGTGCGAGATTACCGGAATATGCTTAAGGTTCAGAAGGAGTTCGATTACATCCTCTCTGACACCGGGTATAGTGCTGAATTCATGGAGTACACCTTCAATGCGCACAGAAGTTATTGCTGCACCTTTTATGGATGAGAGCAAAACCCGACGCAGAGTATTGCCTAAAGTAACTCCAAAACCTCTCTCAAGAGGCTCGAGAACTACTTTGGCATATGTCTGTTCACATTCTTCAAATCTTATCTCAGGCCGCAGAAGTTCCAAAATATCCCACACCCTTCGAGTTATTATCTGGCATAAAACTCGACCACTAACTGTTCATTAACAGGAACATCCATCTGGTCGCGGGATGGATAGTTGACTATCTTGCCCTGAAGCTTTTCTCCGTTCATTTCCAGCCATTCCGGTATATTTCTGGATGAGGCAACCTCCATATTTTCCTTGATCAATGGAACCTCTCCACTTCCTTCCTTCACAGAAATGACCTGCTCAGGTTTTACGGAATAACTTGGTATATTTACTTTGGTACCATCGACGGTCATATGCCCATGTCTTACAAGCTGCCTTGCCTGCTGCCTGCTGTTGGCAATGCCAAGTCTGTAGACAACATTGTCCAGTCTCTGCTCAAGCAGACGCAAGAAGTTGTGACCGGTCTGTCCACTCAGTCTGTTTGCCATCTGGAAATACCGTCTGAACTGGGATTCATTCATACCATAGAATCTCCTGAGCTTTTGTTTCTCTCTCAGACGTAAACCATATTCACTTACCTTTCCTCTGCGGCTTGATGCCGATTTCCCGGGTTTGGTTTCACGCCTGGTAATAGAACATTTTTCAGTATAACAACGATCGCCTTTCAGGAACAGTTTTGTCCCCTCTGCCCTGCATAAGCGACATACGGGTCCTGTGTATCTGCTCATTACGAATCTCCTCCTGTCCCCTGTAAATTATACACGGCGCCTTTTTGGGGGCCTGCAACCATTGTGGGGAATTGGTGTATTGTCCTTGATCATATTCACCTGCAAACCTGCTCCCTGAAGTGAACGTATGGCAGACTCACGGCCTGGTCCTGGACCCTTGACTATCACATCGATCTCCTGGACTCCATTGTCCTGAGCCTGTTTGGCAGCTTCCTGAGCAGCTATCTGAGCAGCAAAAGGGGTGGACTTTCTTGTCCCTTTGAATCCCACATTTCCTCCTGATGCCCAGCCAATAACATTACCGACCTTATCTGTCACACTAACAATGGTATTATTAAAAGTAGAGTAAATGTGTGCAACACCATAACTGATATTTTTCTTTTCTCTCTTTTTACTTCTGCGCTGTTTGCGTTTGGCCAATTTATCCAGCCTCCTTGATCTCACCGGTCATATTAAGAAGATCTACCGGAAGTATTTTTATTTGAGTGCCTTCTTCTTGCCCGCCACTGTCCGTCTTGGTCCCTTTCGGGTACGGGCATTTGTCTTTGTCTTCTGGCCTCTGACGGGAAGACCAATTCTGTGTCTTAAACCACGATAACATCCGATATCCATCAGTCGTTTAATATTCATTGTGACCTCTCTTCTGAGGTCTCCTTCGACTTTAAAATTACCCTGGATTTCCTGTCTCAGCTTCTGCTCTTCCTCATCAGTAAGATCCTTAACCCTTGTGGAAGGATCGACGCCTGTAGTATCAAGAATCTTCTTGGCGGTAGTGTTTCCGATACCAAAGATATAAGTCAGACCAACTTCGACTCTTTTATCCCTGGGAAGGTCTACTCCAGCTATACGGGCCATTTCTGTTACCTCCTCGCACCTTGTCTCTGTTTATGTCGTGGATTTTTACTGCATATTATTCTCACGACACCATTTCTTTTGATCACCCGACAATGCTCACACATTGGTTTCACTGACGGCTTAACTTTCATAACTGTTCACTCTCCTCCTGAAACCTGATGGAAAACTTTATACAAACATTCACATAAGATCTTTATTTGTATCGATATACAATCCTGCCTCTTGAAAGATCATAAGGTGATATTTCCACAAGAACACGGTCTCCTGGCAAAATTCGGATAAAATGCATCCTCATTTTTCCGGAAACATGGGCCAGAATCTTATGCCCATTATCAAGTTCCACCCTGAACATAGCATTAGGAAGTGGTTCTATAACTTTTCCATATACCTGTATTGCATCATCCTTGCTGGCCATATGGTAGACTCTACCTCCTTGTTGTACTGAGATTCTCAAGCAACCTGCTTATGAGAAAATCCAATTGTCGTGTTTGTTGATCCCTGCTCTTACCGACATCCGATCGTATTTCAGGGAGAATACAATTCACAGACTGGAGATGGAACCGGTTCTTCATTTTCGGGTTTCCAAAACCATATTTACACCCATTGGATATTCGCAATCTCCCCGTGTTTTCATCAAAACCAGTCACAATATAGTATTGTCCCTTATCCTTTCCCTTTTTCGAAATAACGACCTGACCCAGTTCGAGTTCCCTGTTTTTCATACCGTGCTCATTCCCAGGGGGTTAAGATCTCTACCCCTTCATCGGTAATAAGAACTGTTTTCTCAAAGTGAGCTGCATCTGACCCATCAGAAGTTAGAACAACCCAACCATCGGAACCAGTATAAACCTTTTCGGAACCCGTCATTATCATTGGCTCAATTGCAATAGTCATTCCAGGTTTGAGAGTAACTCCACGACCTGGTTTCCCATAATTAGGAACTTGAGGAGGCTCATGCTGATTTTTACCTAATCCATGACCAGCATAATCCCTAACGATCCCATACCCCAAAGGAGAAATAAATTTTTCAACGGCATTTCCTATATCCCCAACTGTTTTTCCAGGACCAGCAGCTTTTATTGCTCTTGAAAGTCCTTCTCTGGTGACTTTTACGAGTTCTGACCTTACTGGACCCGCATCACCAATAATGTAGGTATAGGCTGCATCTCCATGGTAACCCTGGTAACATGCCATAAGATCCACACTGACTATGTCACCTTCCTGGAGGATCCTTTCTGAAGAAGGAATACCATGTACTACCTCATTATTTATCGATGCACAGATAGAACTCGGAAAGGGTGTAGGTATACCTGGCACCCTGTATCCTTTCTCAGAAGGTATCGCTCCATTATTTCTAATATATTCCTCAGCAAACTGATCAAGCTCCATAGTACTGATACCCGGCTTGATTATTTCACGGAGGGACATTAGTATATCAGCTACTATAGTGCCGGCTTTACGCATTTTTTCGATTTCATGATCTTTTTTTAAAGTAATCATTTAATCCTTTCCAAACAGCTGCTCGATCAGCCTTAATACGCTATCACTTGATTGTTCGGCATTAACTGGACGTAATAGCCCTTTTGAGCTGTAATATTCTACAAGAGGAGAAGTCTGTTCATGATAAACAGCAAGTCTCTGCCTGATTACCTCTTCTTTATCATCATCCCTCTGGTACAGCTCTCCGCCACATTTATCGCAGATGCCATTTTTCGAAGGAGGTTGAAACTCAATGTGATATATGGCTCCGCACTGTTTACACATTCGACGCCCGGAGAGTCTTTTCACTACTACCTCATCCGATACTTCGAGCAATATAACAGCATCAAGTTCCACTTCCAGATCTTTTAGCAGTATTTCCAGAGCCTCCGCCTGACTTACGGTCCTTGGGAACCCATCAAGTAAAAAACCTCTTTTACAATCATCACGGGATAAACGTTCCTTCATCATTTCAATGATCAAAGAATCCGGGACCAGCTCGCCTGCATCCATATAACTTTTAGCTTTCATTCCCAAAGCTGTATTGTTTTTCACATTTGCCCTGAGGATATCACCTGTAGATATATGAGCAACAGTATATTTATCCCTTATAATTGCTGCCTGAGTTCCTTTTCCCGCTCCAGGAGGGCCAAGTAGAATACATCTCATAAGATTAATTCCCCTCTTAAAATCTGAGAAGCCCGCCGCTCTTATCGCGCTTTTTGAGAATACCTTCATAATGACGCATAAGAAGCTGACCTTCTATCTGGTGGACCGTGTCAAGAGCTACACCAACAACTATGAGAACCGCAGTACCACCAAAATAAAAACTGGTAATACCCATAAACTGTGTCATTAAGGTTGGTATGAGAGCAATTATGGCAAGAAAAACCGACCCACCGAGAGTTATCCTTGACATAACTCTCTCGATGAAATCTGAAGTTGGTCTGCCAGGTCTTATACCAAGTATAAATCCTCCATATTTTTTCATATTGTTTGCAACATCTGCGGGGTTGAAAACCACAGCTGTATAAAAATATGAAAAGAAAATAATGAGGGCTACATAAAGTGCCATGTAAAGCAGACTGCCTGGAGCGAGAAGTCTCTGCATGTATGCAGCAAAATCTCCAGTAAAGAACCTTGCTATGGTGTATGGAAACATCAACACGGATGAGGCAAAGATAATTGGTATAACACCAGCCTGGTTTACCCTAAGTGGTATAAATGTGCTCTGCCCTCCATACATCTTGTTTCCTACAACACGCTTGGCATACTGAACAGGCAGACGTCTCTGTCCTTCCTGAAGAAGAATACATCCAGCAACTACAACTAACATGAGGAGCAGAGAAAGAACCATGACAAAAGCATTGACTTCTCCCATCGTCATCATCTTCCATGTCCTTACAAGAGCTTCGGGTATCCGGGCAACTATACCTGCAAAGATCAATAGTGATATACCATTTCCGATTCCATGGTCCGAAAGTTCTTCTCCAAGCCACATAACTGCTACAGCACCGGTGGTAACAGTAACAACAACTATTATCCCTTCGAAGAGACCGCCAGCGAAAATGCCTACCCGTCCGATCCAGAAAGTGAGACCCACTGCCTGGATCAGTGCAAAAAGGATTGTACCCCAGCGAGTTATCTGAACGATTTTCTTTTTACCGTCCTCGCCTTCTTTCTGCAGTTTCTCAAGGGCAGGTATAACGACAACAAGTAACTGCATAACAATACTTGAGTTGATATAAGGTGCAACACCAAGAGCAAAGATGGAAAATCGTCTCAATGCGCCTCCGGCAAAGATATCGAGAAAACCAAGAATCCCTCCGCCCTGTTCAAAAAGTTTGGACATGGCGTCGGGATCGATCCCCGGCGTTGGAATATGTGCACCTAACCTGAAAAGAAAGAGAACGCCTATGGTAAAAAGAATCCTTCGTTTAAGATCCGGAAGTCTAAAAGCATCTCTTATAGAATCAAGCACCTAGACCACCTCTGCTTTCCCACCTGCTGCTTCTATCTTTGTTATCGCCTTCTCGCTAAAAGCATTTGCACGAATTGTAAAGGAAAAGTCGGCCTCACCTTCAGCAAGAATCTTAACAGGTTTGCTCTTGCTCGCTACAAGTTTATTTTCGTATAATTCAACAATACCTATCGTGTCACCTTCTTTAAACTTATCAGAAAGTTTATCAAGGTTCACACACTGATATGTTTTGGCAAATCGGTAGTTATTGAATCCACGTTTAGGCGTCCTTCTGGAAAGAGGCATCTGCCCCCCTTCGAAACCAGGCTTGATAGATCCGCCACTTCGACACTTCTGACCTTTGTGACCTTTTCCACTGGTTTTACCAGACCCACTGCCGATGCCCTGACCTAATCTCTTGGCCCGACGTCTGGCACCGGGCTCAGAACGTAAATTACTCAAGTCCATATCCGATACCTCCATTTAACCTTCTCTGACAGACCATTCAAGGAGATGGCCGACTTTCTCCACCATACCCATTACCTGGGGTGAATCGTCCTTGATTATCGTCTGGTTTAAACGCTTGAATCCCAGTGCCCGGATAACTCGCTTTTGTTTTTCAGGACGACCAATGGCACTTTTTTTCCAGGTTATACTTACTTTGGCCATATCATAATTCCTCCTTAAGCACTGGCAGCATCAGTTTTGCTGGCAGTTTTCCCTCTTAAAGCCATGATCTCTTCCGGGGTCCTCGAACTTGTCAGTGCATCAAGGGTCGCTCCCGCAACATTGATGGGGTTATTTGTTCTTCCCACGACTTTAGTGAGAACATCATTGACACCACCCAGCTCAAGTATTGCACGAACAACACCTCCAGCAATAACTCCTGTACCAGGAGCGGCTGGTTTTAAAAGAACCTCAGCAGCGCCATATTTCCCAATTATTGGATGAGGTATTGTACTACCAACTTTTTTCAGTTCAACAAGTTCTTTAGAGGCCTTTTCGATGCCCTTTCTAACTGCTTCAGAGATTTCTTTGGCTTTGCCCATTCCGACGCCAACTCGACTTTCGCCATCTCCTACCACCACGAGGACACTGAATTTAAACCTCTTACCACCTTTAACCACCTTGCTGACCCTGTTTATAGCAACAACGCGTTCGCTGAGTTCTAATCCACTACTGGACATTGCCTTGTTTGTCATAATCAATAATCCTCCTTAGAACTGCAAACCGGCTTCGCGGGCTGAATCAGCAAGGGCCTTGATACGTCCATGATACTTATGCCCACCTCTATCAAAGATGACGTTGGTGATACCTTTCGCCTTAGCCTTCTCTGCAGCAGCTTTACCCACTCTGGTTGCGGCTTCGATGTTTGTTCTGCTTTGAAGCTCAGTATTTACATGTTTCTCCAGAGTCGAAACTGATGCAATAGTATGTCCGGCCAGGTCATCTATGAATTGCACATAAATGTTGTTCAGGCTTTTGTACACTGCCATCCTCGGACGATCAGGCGTACCAAAGACCTTAGTTCGCAGTCTTCGGTGACGTATGGTTCTTGATCTGTTACGGCTGCATTTACTCACCAAGTTACTCACCTCTTATTTAAGCCCCAGCCTTGCCGGCTTTGCGGATAATTTGTTCTCCTTCATATCTGATACCTTTACCCTTGTAAGGTTCTGGTGGACGGAATCCTCTGATCACTGCCGCGACCTGCCCTACTTTCTGTCTGTCAATACCCTTGACCTTGACTTTGGTAGGTCCGTCCGTCTCAATTTCTATGCCCTCTGGTATATCAAACTCAACAGGATTGGAATATCCAAGATTCAATACCAGTTTTTTGCCCTGAACCTGAGCTCTGTACCCAACACCCACGATCTGAAGGTTTCTTTCAAAACCTGAAGTTACACCAACAACCATGTTATTTACAAGTGCTCTCATCATTCCATGAAAGGACTTCGTTTGTTTTTCATCATTGTCGCGTGAAAATAAGACCTCATTTTCTGAAACTTCAAGGTTAACTCCTGGTACCATGGGGGTGGTCAGTTCACCTTTAGGACCTGTCGTAACAACCTCATTGTTTTTTAATGTAACCTTTGCTCCCTTTGGAAGGGAAACAGCTTTACGTCCGATACGTGACAACTTCTACACCTCCCGTTACCAAATGTAGCAGACTACCTCTCCGCCTAATCCCAGTTTACCGGCATCGGCGTCGGTTTTAAGTCCCTGGGATGTGGATATAACGGCTACACCCAGTCCACCCATAACCTTTGGAAGATCTTCCTTACCAACATAGATCCTCCTGCCGGGCTTACTCACTCTTCTAAGTCCCTGGATAATTCTCTCTCTGTTAGGTCCGTAATTCAAAAATACACGAATAACAGAGTAAGGTTTTCTGGAATCGTTGATAACCTTGTAATTACGAATATATCCTTCATCCTTCAGTATCTTGGCTATTCCAATCTTAATATTACTCAAAGGGATGTCCACTGTCCCATGGTAAACCATGTTCGCGTTGCGAACCCTTGTAAGCATATCCGCTATGGGATCATTTACGTACATTCAATTAGCCCCCTTTTAAGCTCACTCATTTACCAACTTGACTTGACTACGCCAGGGATTTTCCCTTCGCGTGCAAGTTTGCGGAAGCAACATCTGCACATGTCGAACCTGCGCATATAAGAGTGAACACGTCCACATATTGGACATCTGTTGTATTGTCTTACTTTAAACTTGGGGGTAGCTTTAGCTTTGTTCTCCATTGCTTTCCTCGCCATTGTAATTTCCCCCTTTCAACTAACGCCTGAATGGCATGCCGAAAGCCTGAAAAAGAGCAAGAGCCTCTTCATCATTATTGGCACTGGTCACAAACGTTACATTCATTCCGCGAACTCTGGAGATCTGGTCATAGTCAACTTCAGGAAAGATGAGCTGTTCTTTAAGACCAAGGTTATAATTACCCCTTCCGTCAAAGGACTTCCTGGAAACACCCTGAAAATCTTTGATCCTCGGAAGAACAATTGTTATAAGTCTATCCAGAAACTCCCACATTCTCTGTCCTCGAAGAGTTACCATACAACCTACGGGCATACCTTCACGAAGCTTAAAACCAGCAACTGATTTTTTAGCTTTTTTAACAAGTGGATGCTGCCCTGTTATGAGTTCCATTTCAGCAATTGTTGAATCCATGAACTTCGAATCAGTTTTGCTGTCCCCAACTCCTACATTTACAACGATCTTTTTTAGTTTAGGGACCTGCATTACGTTCTTATACCTGAACTGTTTTATAAGACCAGGCACTACCTCTTCTTTATATTTTTCAAGAAATCGCACGGTCATCTTATATTCGCCTCCTCACTACAGCCGATCGATTATCTCGCCACATTTCTTGCAGAGACGAACTTTTTGTCCGTCTTCAAGAAATGCGCGACTTACCCTGGTGGCTTTACCGCAAGAAGGGCAAACAAGCATAACCTTGGATACATAGATTGGCGATTCCTGTTTGACTATACCTCCCTGAGGGTTACTCTGGGTTGGTTTAACATGTTTTGTCGCCATATTCACACCTTCGACAACAACCATCCCCCTCACAGGAAGATTCCTTAGAATTTTACCTTCTTTGCCTTTATCTTTCCCCGAGACCACTTTTACTCGATCTCCCTTTTTTATTCTGATCTTTGCCATTACTGATGCCCTCCTAAACAACTTCTGGTGCAAGAGAAAGAATACGCATGTACTGTTTCATTCTTAACTCTCTTGCTACAGGGCCAAAAATACGGGTACCCTTCGGGTCGCCGTTGTTATCAATTATGACAGCTGCATTGTCATCAAATCTGACATAAGAACCGTCTTTTCGTCGTACTTCTTTTTTTGTCCTGACAATAACAGCTTTAACAACCTGTCCCTTTGGCACATTGCTGTTGGGGATAGCTTCCTTAACTGAAGCGACAATAACATCTCCGATGCTTCCCCAGCGGCGTTTACCGCCTCCGAGGACCTGGATACACTGGATCTTTTTTGCACCGGAATTATCGGCCACTCTTAAAACAGTACGAAGTTGGATCATGGCCTATTCCTCCCTGGTTGCAGAAGATTCACTGTCAAGTAGCGGAGCCCTCTGAATTATTTCCAAAACATTCCAGCATTTTCTTTTACTGATGGGCCTTCCCTCTCCTATAGAAACAGTGTCCCCGACACGACATTCATTGTTTTCATCATGAGCAATATACTTCTTACTCATTGTTATTCTCTTACCATAAAGCGGGTGGACAGAATAGCGGGATACCTGTACCACTACAGATTTTTCCATCTTGTCACTGGTAACTGTACCCACTCTGGTTTTACGATGGGGCTTTCTCTCCTCCATCAGAGATTACCTCCTTCCGAGCGGGCCAACGGGTTCTGCCTGCTGTTTTTCTCTCATCACAGTAAGGACACGGGCGATGATTCGCCTTACATCCTTAATGCGGCTTGTATTCTTCAACTGCCCGATAGCATTCTGGAAACGAAGATTAAAAAGCTCTTCCTTGAATTCCTGATGCTTTTCTGCCAATTCCTCAAGCGTTAGATCTCTAAGATTCTTTACATCCATGCTTAATCACCACCAACACCTTCGCGGGAAACAACACGCACCTTGATAGGCAGCTTGTGTGAAGCAGTAAGAAAAGCTCTTTCCACAACATCCCTGGGTACGCCTGCTACCTCGAACATAACCCTTCCCCTTTTGACCGGGGCAACCCAGTATTCAGGATTACCTTTACCTTTACCCATACGAGTTTCAAGAGGCTTTCTGGTAAGTGCCCTGTCAGGGAAGATCCTGATCCATACTTTCCCACCCTTTTTCATTTTTCTCGTTATCGCAATTCGGGTGGCTTCGATCTGTCTGGCTGTGATCCAGCCGCATTCGAGTGCCTGAAGACCGTAATCTCCAAAAGATACAGTGGCTCCACCTTTTGTTTTGCCCCGTAAAGGACTCCTATGCGGTTTACGGAATTTTACACGTTTTGGCATTAGCATGGGGCTTACCTCCTTGCCTTCCTGCCAGACTTGTGCGAACCCGCTCTTTCGTTTTCACGGTCACGGAAAATCCACACTTTGACACCTATAACACCATACATTGTTTTTGCTTCAGCAAAACCATAATCGATATCTGCTCTGATGGTTGAGAGAGGGAGCTGGCCTTCGTTGTACCATTCTGTCCTTGCGATCTCTGCCCCACCAAGTCGGCCGGAACACTGAACCTTGATGCCCTTACCGCCTGATTTCATTGCTCTGAAAATGGATTGCTTCATAGCTCTCCTGAAACTTACTCTTCTTTCCAGTGCAGATGCTACATTCTCCGCAACGAGCTGAGCTTCAACATCTCCATTTGATATCTCCTGGACATTTATCATTATCTTAGCCCCGGTCATCTTCTGAAGATCTTCCTTAACGGCCTGGATCTCCTTACCGCCTCTGCCTATAACGACACCAGGCCGGGAGGTCCATATTGAAAATCGAATTACATTACCGATTCTTTCTATTTCTACCTTGGGTATACCTGCAGATGACCATCTATCTTTTATCCATTGTCTGAGCTTAAGATCCTCATGCAGATTCTTCGCATAGGATTTGCCTTCTGCGAACCATTTCGATTCCCACTCTTTATTGATTCCGAGCCTGTAACCTACCGGGTGAACCTTCTGTCCCACTAGTCACCCCTCCTTACTTTTCCGCAACTATAACGGTAACATGAGAAGTTCTATGACGATAAGGATGTGCCCTTCCCATTGATACCGGACGCCAGCGTTTCATACTCGGTCCCTGATCTGCTGTGGCAGCTACAACCGATAGCTTATCTGTGTCAAGACCAAAATTATGCTCCGCATTTGCCACTGCGCTCTGAAGAACCTTGAAAACCACTCTCGCAGCTTTCTTTGGATTATACCGGAGGTTCAGCATTGCTTCGTCTACAGATCTGCCCTTGATCAACGGCAAAACCTGACGGATCTTGAACGGAGATATCCTGACCTGCCTGGCAACTGCTTTAGCCTGCATTTAAATCCACTCCTTACTTAACCCGGGTAGACCGCTCCTGACCCGCATGTTTACCGAACTTGCGAGTAGGTGCGAATTCTCCGAGCTTGTGACCAACCATATTCTCACTGATGTAGATCGGAATATGGATCCTGCCATTGTGAACAGCAATTGTATGACCGATCATCGGTGGAACCACAGTTGAACTTCTGGACCAGGTCTTGATTACTCTCTTCTTCCCCGACTCATTTAACTCTTCCACTTTTCTTAAGAGTTTTTTATCAATATAGGGGCCTTTTTTTGTCGAACGAGCCATTTAGTGTACCCTCCTCATTGCCTTACTTTGTGTTTCTGCGGCGGACAATCAGCCTGTCAGAAGGTTTTTTCTTCCTGGTTCTGTAACCCTTTGCCGGAGTTCCCCAGGGAGAAATAGGATGTTTTTTTGACTTACTTCTGCCTTCTCCACCACCCATAGGATGATCTACAGGGTTCATGACCATACCTCTAACGTGAGGTCTTCTGCCAAGCCAGCGTTTCTTTCCGGCCTTACCCAGGGTAACATTCTCATGCTCGACATTTCCAACCTGACCTATGGTTGCCATACATTCCTGAAGTATAAGCCTAAGCTCACCACTTGGCATCTTGATAAAAACATATTTCCCTTCTTTTGCCATTAACTGGGCAGAAGCACCGGCAGACCTTGAAAGTACTCCGCCTTTTCCTGGTTGAAGTTCTATGTTGTGAACAATAGTACCAACTGGAATATCCCTGAGCTTCATAGCATTACCAGGTTTTATGTCTGAATCTGCTCCGGCCTGAACATTGTCACCAATTTTTAATCCGGAAGGAGCAAGAATATAACGCTTCTCCCCATCAAGATAGTTGACCAATGCGATCCGAGCTGATCTGTTTGGATCATATTCTATTGTTGCTACTCTTCCAGGAACACCGGTTTTATCCCTTTTAAAATCAACGATCCTGTATTTGTGGCCTGAGCCCCCACCTCGATGTCGGCTGGTTATACGACCCAGATTATTTCTTCCGCCCTTCCTGTGAAGGGGGGCAAGCAGAGAGCGTTCAGGCTCAGTGGCTGTTATATCTTCATTAGTCTGAGCAGTCATAAACCTCCTGCCGGCTGTATAGGGATTGAACTTTTTAATTCCCATTGTATTGTTCCTCCCCGTTTCCTATACTGTAGCGCCTTCAAAGAAGTCGATCTTCTGGCCTTCTCGGACAGTAATGATCGCCTTCTTCCAGGAGCGGGATTTACCAATGAACATACCCATTCTTTTAGGCTTGGAATGGATCTTCATGGTATGGACTTTATCAACTTTAACCTTAAAGATCTCCTGAACAGCTACCCTTATCATGACCTTGTTGGCATTAGGGTGAACTTCAAAAGTATACTGGTTTTTTTCCATGAGACGACTGCTCTTTTCCGTAATAATTGGCCTGATAATAATATCATGATTAATCAGTCTCACAGGGAAAACACCTCCTCTACTACCTTTGCCGTTTCTGGAGTAGTTATAAGTGTTCCAGCATTCAACAGATCATAGACATTAATGCTGTTGACATTTAGAACCTTTGCCCCTTCGACATTGGCAGCGGAACGTACGACATTAAGATCGGTTTCACTGAGCAATATCAGGGGTTTTCTGGCTTCAACCGCGTTCAGGAATTTCACCATATCACGGGTCGAAGGCTTGTCAAGATCAAAAGAATCTACCAGAGTCATCTGGTTTTCCTTGACCTTCAGTGAAAGTACACTTCTAAGTGCCAGACGTCTGACTTTTTTGTTGACCTTTTGATGATAGTCTCTGGGCTTCGGAGCATGAACAACTCCACCACCTGCCCATAACGGTGATCTTATACTTCCATGTCTGGCACGGCCTGTATGTTTCTGCCTCCAGGGTTTTCTTCCACCACCGGATACTTCAGATCTGGTCTTAACCGACTGAGTACCCTGACGACTGTTGGCTAATTGAGCAACAACAACCTGATGCATTGCCGGAGCGTGGATCCGAGCCCCAAAAACGGCTTCGGAGAGTTCTACGTTTTCGATCTCCTCACCCTGAAAGTTTACAAGTTTAACGGTAGGCATTTTTCTCTTGCCCTCCTTCTACTTCCGGTCTAACCTTGCTTGGAGACCTGGACAAGACTGTTTCTTGCACCTGGTATAGCACCCTTAATGAGCATGATGTTATTCTCAGGGTATACGGCTACTACTGAGAGATTTTTGACCGTAACCCTTTCATTACCCATTCTTCCCGGCATTGTTTTACCTTTGAAAACTTTGCCAGGATAACTCGCTCCTCCAATTGAACCGGGTTTTCTGTGAGTTTTAGAAACACCATGACTTGCTGGTGCCCCTCCAAAACCATGCAATTTCATTACTCCGGCAAAACCTTTACCTTTGCTTTTACCGATAACGTCGATCTTTTCGCCAACCTCGAAGATAGAGACGGTGATCTCCTGTCCTTCTTCATATTCCCCAGTTTCCGTCGTACGGAATTCTCTGAGTACCCTGCAGGGAGAAACTCCCTTCTTATCAAATAAACCCTTTTGTGGCCTGGTCACTTTATTCTGTTTAAGTTCCCCAAAACCAAGAGTCAACGCAGAGTAACCATCTCTGTCAGGTTTTTTGATCTCTACAACAGGACAAGGTCCAGCCTCTACAACAGTTACTGGCACTACTCGTCCTTCTTCAGTATATACCTGGGTCATGCCCAGTTTTCGGCCCAAGATTCCTATAGTCAACCTGTCCAACTCCTTTCAGCTCAGAGCTTCCCCTACAGTTTAATCTGGATGTCGACTCCAGAAGGAAGGTTCAGCTGCATAAGCGCATCCATTGTTTTTTGCGTAGGATCTGCAATATCTATAAGGCGCTTATGTGTTCTGGTCTCAAATTGCTCCCTCGCATCCTTATCCTTATGGGGAGATTTCAGCAATGTATATTTGTTTATCTCCGTAGGAAGCGGAATAGGCCCAGATACTTTAGCTCCACTTCTTTCGGCTGTTTCAGCTATCTGGGAAGCAGAACTGTCAAGTACTCGATGGTCAAAGGCTTTCAACCTTATCCTGATTTTTTTCGCCACTATATTTCCCTCCCGGGGAGCAGATTTACTCTATTATTGCGGTGACGACGCCTGCACCGACTGTATGTCCGCCTTCACGTACGGCAAAACGAAGTCCCTCTTCCATTGCGATGGGCATGATAAGCTCCACCTCAAAGTTGGCGTTGTCTCCCGGCATTACCATCTCTACGCCCTCAGGAAGCTTGATGTCTCCGGTTACATCCGTAGTCCTGAAATAGAACTGCGGCTTGTACCCTGCAAAGAACGGCGTGTGCCTTCCGCCCTCTTCCTTCTTAAGTACATAGACCTCGGCCTTGAACTTCGTATGAGGGGTTATTGATCCTGGCTTGGCTATTACCTGACCACGCTCAACATCTTCCTTGTCCACTCCACGAAGAAGTATGCCTACGTTGTCTCCGGCAAGTGCCTCGTCAAGGATCTTCCTGAACATCTCAAGTGATGTGGCTACTGTCTTCTTGACATCCGTCTTCATGCCTATGATCTCTATCTCGGCACCTGACTTGATGACTCCGCGCTCTACTCTTCCCGTTACCACTGTGCCCCTGCCGGTTATTGTAAATACATCCTCGATGGGCATAAGGAATGGCTTGTCCGTCTCTCTCTCGGGCGCCGGTATGTAATTGTCACAGGCATCCATAAGCTCCCAGATGCACTTCGAGGACTCATCTGCCCTCGTTCCGTCTCCCTCAAGTGCCTTGAGTGCGGATCCCCTCACTACGGGCACATCATCTCCAGGGAAGTCGTACTCGTCAAGAAGCTCTCTGATCTCCATCTCTACAAGATCAAGCAACTCATCGTCGTCTACCTGGTCGGTCTTGTTCATAAATACCACTACTGCCGGAACGTTGACCTGACGGGCAAGAAGTACATGCTCGCGTGTCTGGGGCATAGGGCCATCGGCTGCGCTGACTACCAGAATGGCTCCATCCATCTGCGCGGCTCCGGTGATCATGTTCTTGATATAGTCTGCGTGTCCAGGACAGTCGATATGGGCATAATGCCTGTTCTCTGTCTGGTACTCTACGTGCGCGATGTTTATCGTTATACCGCGCTCCCTCTCCTCGGGCGCCTTGTCTATATCCTCAAACTTCGAAAAGTCCGCCCAGCCCTCTGTAGCAAGACACTTCGTTATCGCTGCTGTCAATGTGGTCTTTCCATGGTCAATGTGTCCTACTGTTCCAATATTCAAATGCGGTTTCGATCTGTCAAATTTTTCCTTTGCCATTTCTTC
>Ga0102932_1000213_pt1 | contig 27785 bp, 24 predicted proteins | sample SalPonR1_C_D2_MG_FD_78212 | JGI IMG/M metagenome (GOLD analysis project Ga0102932, IMG submission 78212) | Salt pond soil microbial communities from South San Francisco under conditions of wetland restoration - Salt Pond MetaG R1_C_D2_MG | ecosystem: Environmental > Aquatic > Marine > Intertidal...
AGCGCCTTTTCTATCGGGCTTTTCGCGTTTGCTGCGGTGCGGGAAAGAGCTTGGCTAATTTCCGGAGGTTCTGGGCTGTGGCGGCGAGGAGGAATTCGTCGTTTGCGCCGCATGGGCCGCGTAATCGGAGGCGACCCAGGCCAAGGATGCGTTTGAGGTGGGCGAAGAGCATCTCGACCTTTTTCCTGAGTTTCATCGAGACGTCATACTGGCGGGTCCTGGCGATGTCGCGGGCCACGTCTCTCGCGTCCTCGTGCTCTTCGCGGGTGATCTTGCGGGCCTCGGCGTTGGGGCAGCATTTGGCTTTGGATGGGCACGCCTGGCAGACATCCTTCAAGGCACGATAGCGCGCCGTGCCTTTGGCAGACGGACCCCGGTTCGGGTCCGAGTAGTTGCGGCGGAACTGCTTGAGGGCATGGCCTTCGGGACAGATATATTGATCATTCTCGGCATCCCATTCGAAGTCCGCCCGCGTCCATGTCCCATCATTGCGGCCAGCCTTGTCTATCACCGTGATGTGGGGTGCGATCTTACGATCCACGAGCCAGCCCAGCATCGGCCCTGAGCCATAGGCGGTGTCCGCGATCAGCCGTTCGGGATGCAGATCGAACTTTGCCTTCACCCGCTTCAACATGGTCTTGGTTGACCCAACCTCGGCCTGCCGGATTGAGCGGGTGGCTTCTACATCGACGATGACACCGTGATCCGTGTCGATCAGGTAGTTATCCGAATAACTAAAGAATGCAGGGCCTTTGCGGGCTGCGGTCCACTGGCTGGCCGGGTCGGAATGCGAGGTGAACTTGGGCGTGACCTCGCTGGCAGCGCCGAAGGCGGCCTCGTCCAGCGTGTCGAGATACTCGCGGACCGCGCGTGGCGCATCTGCCGGGTCGATCCGCGCTGCATCCCAGTCGTCCTTCGGTGTGGAGTTCTGTTTGTTCGCATCCGCCTCTATCAGGCTCGCGTCGATGGCCATACGCTGGCCGCTCACCAGACCTTCCTCGATACAACGCGCCACCGTCGTCTCGAACAGATGACGCAGCAACTCGCTGTCGCGAAAACGCCCATGGCGGTTCTTGGAAAACGTCGAATGATCCGGGACACGATCGCTCAGCTCAAGGCGGCAGAACCACCGGTATGCCAGGTTCAGGTGGACCTCCTCACAGAGCCGCCGCTCGGATCGGATGCCAAAACAATAGCCGACAAGCAGCATCCGGATCAGCAACTCCGGATCGACGGAAGGGCGACCGGTGTGGCTGTAGAACTCGGTCAGATGAGCGCGGATACTGCTCAGGTCGACGAACCGATCAATCGACCGCAAAAGGTGCTCTTGTGGAACGTGATCCTCCAGCGAGAACTCGTAAAACAGCGCCGCCTGTGCTTCCTGTCTCGGTCCCATCATCGTGCAATCCTCCCACCCGATGGAAGAATTGAATCAGCGATTTACGCTCCGATCAAGCAGGAGTTTTTCAACAGAATACGCCCTTACTTCCGGTCTCCAAGCTTATGCTGCACCATGTGCGAATGTCGTGGAAGGGCTGCCTGCCGCCATCTGATAGTTTCCGTCAGGAACCTCGACCGGGTCGGTACGCTTGAGCGGCGGCTTTCGCGCAGGGAGCGGGATTTGCAACACTATTAACTATGGTCGCCCTTCAATACACAACCGGGCGATTGTCTTAGAAAAGCCGGTGTCCCGCCTCGATGAGTTGGATTGTCAGAACGTCCTAATTCAAAGTCGCTCTCTCGCAAACCAAGTTTGCCAACCGGTCACTTACGAGAACAAGATTCTAGAATTTTTACGCGATCTTCGGCTTGCGGAGATTTTCAACACAATCAGCCCGAAGCGGACATTGATGTCGACAGGCGTATTCACACTCAAGGAAGCGAATTGCCTCGGAGCCCATCCGCGTCCTTCGCCAACTGCCATGACAGATGGCCGAGGGTCGCCCTCTCAACACGCGACTTTGCCGCTCTCAATATGGTCTGGCTATGATTCCTGAAACTGCCTGATGTAGGTTTGCGATATGGATAACAAACCTAAACGAAGTGAGATCATAGTCGGTGGCTTTACAGTCGCGTATGTGGCGGCCTTCACCATCTGGTTCCTTTCCACCGGCAACTACGAATTCATTGTCTACGTGGCGACCATGGTGGCATTGCTGCTTTTGGTGGGGTTGTCGCTGCGCAAGGCCGACTACCCGACGGCCATGCTTTGGGCCCTCTCGATCTGGGGGCTGGCCCATATGGCCGGTGGCGGTGTGCCTGTGTCAGGTTCAGTCCTCTACAACCTGCATCTGGTTCCGATCGTCGACAACGAACGCATGTTGATTTTGAAATACGATCAACTCGTGCATGCCTTTGGATTCGGCGTGACCGCCTGGGTCCTGCATCACCTGTTGACGCGTCATTTTCCAGACACGCGGGGAACGGCGACGGCCTTGATCTATCCGGCCCTTACCTCGATGGGGTTGGGAGCGGTCAACGAGATCATCGAATTCTCCGCTGTTCTCATGGTTCCAGACACCAATGTAGGCGGATACATCAATACCGCTCTGGACCTTTGCTTCAACGCGTTGGGTGCTGTCCTTGCGATGATGATCATCGCGTTCGCACGACCCCGCGACAAGCGGATTTAGGGTCGAGTGCATGATGCCCCATGGAAGCTCCGTCACGACGCTGAAATGGGCCCTTTGTCGGCAGATCGGGCATAGGCCGAGCGGGTTTGTTTCTGCATTGGGCATCAACGCGCGCCATTTGCGGCTCAAGGAGCGAACGAACGATTTATGCCGTGAGCGCGGGAGCGGAGACCTCAAGCATAAGGGGCGAACATCGTCTGCATAAACGATAGAGATCAGAATACTTAGTGACAGCTCGAAATTAGTCACTAAAACGGGCCAAGACATCCTTTGCAGCCTTCTCACCTGCTGCGAGCGCACCCTCAATAAGTCCAGGACTGATCTCTGAGTTCTCTGACACCGCAAACCGTACTCGGCCGCCGAGATGTCCCTGTCTCAGCATTGCAGGACCAACATCTGGGTGGTTGGCAGGCGCTGATAGATCAAGCTTTGTGGCGATGTTTGGGTTCGCTGCCCAGTCCTGCACGGCCAAGTCCATTGGGTGTGTGGCCTTTGGCCCGAAACACTCGGCAAGTTGGTCCAAAATTGCCCGCTTAAGCCCGTCTGGGTCGCGTTGCCGAATTTCTGGTGGCCATCCCACAAACCCGAAGATCGCCGCTGGTGCACCATCAGGCCCTGAATGGTCGTGCGCCTCTACCAACGGGCCTGTACGACTAGCAATCCTTCCGGCGAGACCTGCATCCCTCCAAAAAGGCCGATCATAGAGCGCGACGACCTTGGCATGGGTGCTCATCCATGTTGGCGTGCGCTGCATCGCGTCCATGAGTGGCTGTGGTGCCCAGGGCATTTCTAGCCTCGTGGAGGCAACTCGGAGTGGCATGGAAACGATAACCCGCTCTGCAGCGACGATTTCGCCTGACCCAAGGAAAACTCTGACCCGCTTAGAACCGTCTTCATGAATGCCCGCGACCGGTGTCGAGGTGAGAGTGTACGCGGCGTTCATTCTTTTGGATAGTGCTTCGACAAAGGCCGAGGGACCGCCGGCGATACGAACCATGCCGTCTTGTCCGGGTAGAGGCTGCCGAAGCGGTGCCGGTCCATATCCCAAGATAACGGCATCGCCATCGTTGAATTGCTCAAAAGTCTCTAAACCGAGGGCTTTGGTCCATTTTCCTATAATCGGTTGATACTTTGGCCAAACCCATGTGGGCCCTAAGTCAGCGAGATACTCGTTGGTCTCGGGATCACGCAGAGACTGAATGCGGCCACCAATTCCGGAGTTTGCCTCGATCAATAAGACATCGGCGCCCGACTCCCGAAGTACAGCAGCAGCGGTAAGACCTGACAATCCAGCGCCTATGACAACAACGTCCAAATTTCACCTCGAGCTATGTGATTACATCTAAGACCCAATCCGTCGGGTCTGATCGCAGGAATTGGGCGCCTCATGCGCTTTGTGAAGAGCAGAGCGACACCGCCCCATAATTCAGAACATCAGGCCGCAGGCAAAAGCGCACCACGTGACGGCTCGCAGCGAGGCTTCTATCTGTCCACTCTATGAGAGTCACTTTACTTCAAGACATGGGGTGGACCGAGGCCGAGCAGCCGCTAGACGGATAATGCAATCTTCTTATTGGTACGAGCTTGTCCAACGTCCCCTCCCGCAACCAAAATAATCACGTAAAAGCAAGGAGATATAGACTCGATTGGCACACCATCAGTCCGCGTCATGGTGCGGTGCTACGCTGGTGCTGCGGTGCAGGGCAAGGAGACGCACTCAAACGCTATGGCAACCGACCCAGTGCGTCTGAGGACATCAGAAACTGTCACTCTCCAACCCGTTGCTGCCGGTTGTGCAGCGCGCCTCGTAAAATCAAGTCCGAGCGATACGAGCGCGGGTTCCGGAGCTTCGCTGCGTTCCGTCCCAATGTCAGTTTTGAACGTTCACCCGATTGCGGGTGACCAAGCGCGCCCAACCTCTCAGGAGTAAGGGTGCTTTATCTGCGGTGGGTCCGCCTTACTCATGAGGCATGAGCGCACGGATGGCGTACATGCCGTCCGCGCCCTTTTCGAGCATCATCATCACCTCGTCACCGGCTTTAACGCCGCCAGTTTCAGCACCGTCCAGCACAGGCAAGTCCATCGTCATCGCGGGCCAGCCGATCTCGGCGATAGGCCCATGGGTAATGTTAGCAGTGCCGTCGCCGATGCTGTTGAGCGTCGCTTCGGCATGAACGCCCGACATCCCTTCGTGGGAGTCGTTGTGCATATTCTCGTGCGTTTCCGTGCTCATACCCTCATGCGAGGACATGTCGTGGCCGGACTGTTCATCGCTGGCCAGGGCGAGCGCCGGTGCGGTCGTGGCAAAGGCGAGGGAAAGCAGGAATTTACGCATGTTGGGGCTCCTTTTGCGCTTGATGGTCCCGGTCATTCGCCGGGTTGGGGGGAGTGGAAGGGACGGATTGGTTGCGATGTCTGCCGGTTGATCCGTCCGAGGGTGAAGCGTTTCCAGATCACGAAGATCGCTGGAATGACGAAAAGCGTGAGGATCGTGGCTGTGGCCATGCCGCCGATCATCGGCGCGGCGATGCGCTGCATGACCTCCGAGCCGGTGGCGTCGCCATACATGATCGGGATCAGCCCGGCGAAGATCGTAGCCACCGTCATCAGCTTGGGGCGCAGGCGCAGAAGCGCGCCTTCGAACACGGCTTTTTCGATGTCGTCGCGGTTGACCGCGCGCCCCTGATCCTTGGCCGCCAGAACAGTTCGGTCCCAGGCAAGGTTGAGGTAGAGCAGCATCACGATGGCCGTTTCCACGGCCACGCCCGCAAGCGCGATGAAGCCTACAAGCACGGCCACCGACACGGCATAACCCAGGGTGAAAATGAGCCACACGCCCCCAGCCAGCGCCACGGGCAGCGCCAGCAGGATGATCGCCACTTCGGTCACCCGGTTGAAGGCCAGGAACAGCATGAGCGTGATGATGAGCAGGGTTGCGGGCGCCACGAGGCCCAGCCGTTCCTGCACCCGCTCGATATATTCATACTGACCCGACCACGCGAGCGAGTAGCCCGGCGGCAGTTCGACCTTTTCGGACACCACGCGCTGCGCCTCGGCAACGTAGCTACCAAGGTCTCGCCCGGCGATGTCGATAAAGACAAACCCTGTGCGCCGGGCGTTTTCGGACCGGATCATGCCGGGCCCGTCGACCAGCTTCACCTCGGCCACGGCCGCCAGCGGAATATGCGCCCCCGAAGGTGTGACGACGGGCAAATCATCCAGCCTGTCCGGGCTGTCGCGCCAGTCTCGCGGATAGCGCAGGTTGATCGGGAAGCGTTCGAGCCCCTCGACCGACTCGGCAATGGTCTGTCCGCCGATGGCCGTCTGCACCACCTCCTGCACATCCTCGATCGACAGAGCGTAGCGGGCCGCTGCGGCGCGGTCGATGTCGATCTCGATAAACCGCCCGCCCACGGGCCGCTCGGCATAGGCCGAGGCGGTGCCTGGTATGTCGGCCACGGCCTGTTCTACTGCCACCGCGATCTCTTCGATCACGCTCAGGTCGGCGCCCGAGATCTTGACCCCGACTGGCGTCTTGATCCCCGTGGCCAGCATGTCGATCCGGTTCGTGATCGGCTGAATCCACACATTGGTGACGCCCGGCATCTGAACGCGGGCGTCCAGTTCGTTGCGGATGTCATCCATGGTGATGCCGTCGCGCCACTCTTCACGGTCCTTGAGCTGGATCGTCGTCTCGATCATCGTCAACGGCGCGGGGTCTGTCGCCGTGTCGGCCCGACCCAGCTTGCCGTGCACGGTTGCCACTTCCGGCACCTGCGCGATCATCCGGTTGGTCTGTTGCAGCACTTCCCGCGCCTTGCCGATGGACACGCCCGGGTAGAGCGATGGCATGTAAAGGAAATCGCCCTCGTTCAGCTCTGGCATGAACTCGGTGCCCAGCCGCTGAAGCGGATGCGCCATCGAAGCAACCAGTGCCGCAGCCAACAAAACCGTTGCCCAAGGCCAAGCCACGGCCGCGTCGAGGAAGGGCCGATAGATCCACTGGCACAGCACATTCAGCGGGTTGCGCCGTTCGGCCACGATCCGGCCGCGGACGAAATAGCCCATCAGCACCGGCACCAGCGTGATCGACAGGATCGCGGCGGCAGCCATCGCGTAGGTCTTGGTGAAGGCCAATGGCTTGAAGAGCCGCCCTTCCTGCGCCTCCAGCACGAAGACGGGCAGAAAGCTGACCGTGATGATCGCCAGTGAATAGAAGAGCGCGGGACCGACCTCTGCCGCCGCGTCGCGTGCTGCCTGCCAGCGTTCCTCCGTTGAGAGCCGCTTGCCCTCCATTTTTCGGTGCATCGCCTCGATCATTACCACAGCGGCATCCACCATCGCGCCGATGGCGATGGCGATGCCGCCCAGTGACATGATGTTGGCATTGACCCCCTGCAGGCGCATGACCGCGAAGGCCGCCAGCACCCCCAGGGGCAGAAACAGAACAATCACCAGCGACGAGCGCAGGTGCAAGAGAAACGCGCCGCAGACCAGCACCACGACGATGAACTCTTCAGTAAGCTTCTTTTGCAGGTTGTCGATGGCGCGTTCGATCACGCCGGAGCGGTCATACGTGGTGACGATTTCCACACCCTCGGGCAGCGAGCCGCGCAACTTGTCGATCTTTTCCTCGACCGCTTTGATCGTCGTCAGCGCGTTTTCGCCCCAACGCATGACGATCACCGCGCCGACCGCGTCCCCCTCACCGTTGAACTCGCCCACGCCGCGCCGCATCTGCGGCCCGAGCCGGATCTCGGCCACATCCCCCAGCGTCAGCGCCGCGCCCCGATCATTCACCATGAGCGGGATGTCCGCGAGGTCCGCGATACTGTCGACATAGCCGGTGGCGCGCACCATGTATTCCGCCTCGGCCATTTCGATCACGCTGCCGCCGGTCTCTTGAGAGGCCGCGCCAATGGCTTCGCGCAGCTGCGCCAGAGGAATGTCGAAGGCGCGCAGCTTGTCCGGGTCGACGACGACCTGGTACTGCTTGACCATGCCGCCGATGGTGGCGACCTCGGACACGCCCTCGATGGTCTGCAACTCGAATTTCAGGAACCAGTCCTGCAACGTGCGAAGCTGCGAAAGGTCATGCGCGCCGGTGCGGTCGACCAGCACGTATTGATAGATCCAGCCCACGCCGGTCGCATCCGGGCCAAGTTCGGGGTTCACGCCTGCGGGCAGGCGCGACTGCACTTGCGCGAGATATTCCAGAACGCGCGACCGCGCCCAATAGAGATCGGTGCCGTCCTCGAAGACAACATAGACATAGCTGTCGCCGAAGAAGGAAAATCCGCGCACGTCCACGGCACCCGGCACAGACAGCATGGCGGTGGTGATCGGATAGGTCACCTGATCCTCCACCACTTGCGGGGCCTGTCCCGAATAGGGCGTCTTGATGATCACCTGCACGTCCGAAAGGTCCGGGATCGCGTCCACGGGCGTGGTCCGCAGCGCCCAGAAGCCGCCCGCGCCAAGAAAGAGTGCGAGGACAATGACGATGAAGCGGTTGGCGATGGACCAGCGGATGATGGCAGGGATCATTGCCCCAACTCCACGGTTCCGGAGAGTGAAAGGGTCATATCCGCGCCTTGCATCAACAACAGTCCAATTTCTTGCCCCACCGGTAGACCGGTAGGGTCAAGATCCCCCGCAAGGGCGAAATCCATCGTCATCCCGGGCATGCCGATCTCGGCAATCCGCCCGTGGGTTATATTGGCTATGCCCGCCTCAGCGTCGACGCTGTTGATCGTGCCTGTGACGGTCATCGGTTCGGGCGTGGCCTCGACCGCGTTCAACAGCATCGTCATGCCATCGGGCCGCACAAAGGTCAGGGTCACACCCTGTTCAAGCGGCAGTTCCGCCGGAACGAGCGCGTCGGTCAGGGCGAAGTCCATCGTCATGCCCGGCATCCCGATCTCGGCGATGGGGCCATGGGCGATGGTGGCCATGCGCGTTTCGGCATCTATGGCGTTGATCCGCCCCTCGACGGTAATCGGCGGTGCTGCATCCTCTTGCTGTTCAGTCTCGGTTTCTTTGGACGCAGGCGAAGCTTCAGCCTTCGCCCTGGTCCCTCGCACGGCAACGATAACAGCCATACCGTCCTCGCCCGTGGATAGGTCGAACGAAACAGGCTTGCCCAGTGGGACCGCGGACGTATCGACACCCTGAACGTCGAGGTCCATTTCCATGGCTGGCCAACCCAGTGCCGGGATCGGATCGTGACTCACGGTCAACTTGCCCTCTGGCGTGACGGCATGAACGATCCCTTCGCCGGTGGCATCCACCCCGTCATCCCGGCCCAGCCGGGTGAGCGCGATCAGCCCGTCGGCTCCGCGCACCGCCTCGAACTCCACCTCCTGACCCTCGGTCAGAGTCTCAAGATAGATATCCGATCGCAATGCGAACTCGGTTTCCATCGCGGGCCAGCCCAACGCCTCGACGGACTTGTGTGCGATCCGGGCACGCCGTGTTCCAGTGTCGAGCGACAGCAGAACGCCTTGGCCAATGGCAGGATCCGCCTCGGTGGGCGCGAACCGCATCATTCCGGCGTTCAACGCACTTTCACTGTCGATGAGGAACTGGGCCGAGGCGACGACCTCGTCCCCCGGAGCCAGCCCCTGCACGATCTCGGTACGTCTTCCCTCGGTAAAGCCGCCGCGCAACCCGGTTGTGACCAGGCGGGGGCGGAAACTGCCATCCGACAGACGAAGGATCACCCGCTCGGCCCGCCCGGTGCGGATCACCGCCTCGGATGGCACGGTCAATGCCTGCCGCGCCTCGTTCGGCACAAGCGCCACCTTGGCGAACATGTTGGGCCGCAACAGCCCCTTCTCGTTGTCGAAGTGCAATCGCACCCGCAGCGTGCGCGTTTCGGCGTCGAGTTCCGGGAAAATATAGTCGATCTCGCCATGAAAGGCCTGACCCGGCAGGTGATCGAACCGCGCCTCGGCACGCATGTCGTCGGAGACCTGCCCCATGTCTCTTTCGAACACGTCCACCAGCAGCCAGACGGAGGACGTATCAGCCAGTGACATCGCCCGCGTTTCGGGGCGCAGGTACATGCCGTCAGCGGCGTCGAGAGCGAAGACCACGCCGTCCTGAGGTGCATAGAACCGGACGCGCTGTGCCGGACGCTCCGCCTTTGCCATCTCGTCGATCTGGCGTGCGCTGACGCCAAGATTCATCAGCTTGGTGCGGGCAATCGCGATCTCGTCCGCATCGCCCGATTGCGTTGCCCGCAAAAGCTCGGAACTTGCGATGGTAAGGTCGGGAGCGAAGAGTTCGAAAAGCAAGTCGCCCTTGGCGACCTGGTCCCCCACTGCGCGCAGTTCCAACCGTTCGATCCAGCCTTCGACGCGGGTGTGGATATGGCTGGTTGCATGTGCGTCGTAATCGACAAAGCCCACCGTCTCGATTCGGTGCGCTATGTCCTCGACCCGCGCCACGGCGGTGCGCACGCCGATCGTATTCACCTCGGCCGCCGAAAGCGTCACCTGCTCGGGGTCGCCGGAAGGTTCGTCGCCTTGGTAGACCGGCACCAGATCCATGCCCATAGGTGATTTGCCGGGGCCATCCTTGCGGAAATTCGGGTCCATCGGCGCGACCCAGTAGAGGATCTCGGGGCCTCCGGCATCCGTCTGCATCGATTGAGCCATCCGCTCGCGCTCGTACAACACGCCACCGGCGCTTCCTGCGGCCAGCGCCATGATCGCCAGCGCGAAATATCGTCCACGCATATCATATACCTGTCTCTTGAGGCTCCGCGGACGCACCGCCGCAGCAAAGGTGCCCGGACGCGGGGCGCCCGAACCGTTCCGTTCAAGGGGTCAGGACTGTCTTGGAGGTTTCTTGAGGCGCTCGGGCTCGGCCTGGGTCAGGCCGGGCTTTACGGACAGGGCGTAGCTGGCCGGCATCATCTCGAATGACGGCTGAGGAGTGACGAAATCAGGCGCGTGGGAGACGCAGCAGAGCATCATCTTGCACGCCGCGTGCCCCTCATGCATTGGCGGCGCTTGGGTTTCGCCTGTCGCGGGACAGTCGCTCCCGTATTGCGCCATGTGCTCCGTCATATTCGCAGGCTTGGGATCGCTCGAGGCGCCTGCGGTTCCCATGCCAAAAGCTCCCGTGACGAACACCGCCACAAGCCAGACCATCAGGCACCGTGCAAGAGCGGACCGCAGCTGTCTCATGAGGCGCGAAGATACCCGGCTTTTACCGGCTGTCCAGTCAAACCGTTACCCCGGCAAACACAGCGGCCCCAACTTTTCGTGATCGGCGCTGCGTCAGGCTTGCCGGGCAGGCCCCGGCAAGCCTTTGATCGACCGTGCAGGCGGCGTCAGTTGATCCCGTTGACCTGCTGTATCTCTCGGACATAGGCGACGATGGCGTCCACGTCGCCCGTGGTCAGCCCGTCTTGCGCTGGCATGTCGCCGAATTTCCAGTGATGCGCCCTTACCCCGTTCTTCACGGCCAGATCAAAAGCCATGTCGGCGTGATGCGAGGGTTTGTAGATCTTGTGGATCAGCGGCGGGCCATTGCCCATCTTTCCGGCGGCGTTCTGGCCGTGGCACTCTGTGCAGACGGCGTCGAACGCCCGCTCGCCCATCTTTGCCTTTTTCGAAAGCTCGTCGGGAAGCGCCACCGTGACCATCGTCTCGCCCTGCGCGGGCGTCGTCGCCGCGCCGTTGCCGGGCGTGGACGTTCCGCCACCTCTCTGCGCGACGTAATAGGCGCTGCCCGCAAGCGCGATGGCAACTGCAATAATAATCAATGTCCTGTTCATGTCTGGGGTCTCCAAATGCCGTATTTGCGGGGCCGGTCTCAGCCGTCGTCCCCGGTCACGTCCTTATCCATTAGAAAGGCGGCAATGGCCTCGCGGTCTGCCTGTGACAGCCATGACGTTGTGTGCCGCACGACCTCGCCCATACCGTTGCCGAAGGTGTCGCCATCGGGCATGACACCGGACTTCAGCCCGAAAGCCAGCGACGAGACCGTCCAGCCGGCCTTGTGCAGATCGCCGGTCAGGACAGGCGGCGCCTTGCCGCCACCGGGCAGATCGTCGTTCCCGGCAAGGTAGCGGCCTGGCTTGCGGCCACCGGCAAGGTTTCGCTCGGTATGACAGGCGCCGCAATGCGCCAGCCCATTCACCAGCCACCGGCCCCGGTTCCACGCCTCTGATCGGTCTGCGACCGGTTCGGTGGGTGGGCTTTCAAGAAAGGCCGCGCGCCAGAGCTTGAGCCCGAAGCGCAAGTTGTAGGGAAAGGCGAGGTCGTTCTCGCCCACTGTCGCCTCCTGCGCCGAGACGCCCCGGAACGCAGCCCAGAGATCGGCGATATCCTTATCCGTCAGGTGGCCGTAGAACGCGTAGGGAAACGCCGGGTAGTAGGGCGCGCCGTCCGGTGCCACGCCCTGCCGCAGGGCGCGGGCGAAATCGTCGATTGTCCAGGCGCCGATCCCAGACGTTTCGTGCGGGGTAATGTTGGGCGGCACTAACAGACCGAAGGCGGTTTTGATGGGAGCTCCGCCGGTCAGGGCAGGGCGGCCGGAGCCGGGATCGGAATGGCAGGCAATGCAGCCTCCGGCGCGGGCCAGGTAGGCGCCGCGCCGGGCATCGCCTTCGCGATCCGCCAGTTCAGATGGCTCGCCAACAGGCCAGACGGCGAGAGACACACCGCCCAGCCCGGCCACCACTGCGATGGCCAGAAATGCAATCAATAAACGTCGCATGATCAGTCGTCGTCTTTGCGATAACGGTCATGGCAGGCCAAACAGGTCTGTGTCAGCATCATGAAGGCCCCGTCGGCGGGCATCTGACCTATCTGATCGGCGGTCATGCCATTGGGAAACCCGCCGTTCCCCACCATCATGCCGCCGCCCATCATGCCGGATTGTCCGTCCATCATGCCCGAGGTATCCCCCATCATATGACCATCGCCATGCAGCCCGTTATCTGCCGCGATGGCAAGCCCGCTCGCGGCCACCTCAAGCTGCTCGGCGAGCCTCGCGAACCGCTCCCATTCCTCCCAGGTGCGTGGCAGCACCTCTGAGGGATGGTCGGTCGAGCCTTCGGGGAATTTGACGGTCATGGCCTCGCCCGCCTCTTGGGCAATGGCCTGCGCAGCCTCGCGTATAGTGGCGGCGTCATAGACCGCCTCGCCCGACATCATCGGTTTGATCCGTTTGATAGCCTCGCCCATTGATTTCATTGCATCCATGCGCTCTTTGACCACACCGGTCGCCCCCGAATGCGCGAATGCCGCTAAGGAAAGACCGACGATAGCGGCCCCTCCCAGTATCATTTTACTGAATGTCATTTCTGGTCTTCCTTGATCCGATAGAGTTCACCCCGCAGGGCAGATGACTATCGATCAAGAGCGCGGCGGGGGCGGATCGGTTGCCGAAGGGATGGATACATGCCGAGCCACAGCGAAACTGCGCTTCAATGTGGTGAGAGGCCTGTTCAAGGGTCCTGTGGCGGAGCTGAACTCCATGAACTGCAAGACACAGGTCCCAGTCTTGTGACAGCATGGCTCGACCGCTTGACGGTCTGGGCCCGAGGCATGCGTCTCAGACACCGCGACAAAATCGTGCATGCCATGTGGATGCGCGAACGCAGGCGCGGTTGTTGCGGCGAGAAGCACAACAAGCGCGACTGAGAGGCACCCGGCCAAAAGGAGCATGCGGTATCCAGCACCTGACATGTCGACGACCATGCGTGGTCATGTCTCACGTTGTCAATATCAAGGCTCTCGCGAGTGACGGCCCGGTGAGCACCACCTCCAGAGCTCCGAGGCCGCTGCGGGTACATCGTGACTTGCCCGCAGTGTCGGACGAATGAGGCTTCAGCTTGCATCCGCCACGGCAAATACCTCCCAGATCAAGAGCGGCCATTCGTTGCAAGAAACACCGGCTACTGCTCTGGGCCGGTTGTGTCGTTCTGTCAGGCGCGTTGGCCGGTGCTTTGCAAACTCCGCTATCTGCGCACTGGGGACGGCAACCACACAAGGCTTAAGGATAACCTTAAACACGTTCTTATGTCTGAAAACACGTGCCTATGTCTGAGATAGAAATCGGCCCCGATGGTGGTCGCCGTCGGCGCTGGTCAGTGATGGAAAAGCTATATTGCTATGATATCGTCTTGGAGGCTTTGACTGCCCCCAAAAGGTGCCGGCACCTCAACCCAGGTCTGACATTTCAGTCGCATTTTCGGAGTGTTTGCAGGGCGTCTACTGCCAGCGATCAAGGCCGCGATGGCGAGCCCTGTTCATGTGAGCACCGGCCGATCCTGCACCGGGAGGTCGCCATCGTGATGGGGTGCTCCCTGTGTTTGACCGCATCACTCAGGGCATGTGCGCGGTCTTGAATGACCTTGCTGCCAAGAGGATGTAACATCCATATGCGGATGAAATCGTCGCCAAGGCAAAGACCGGGGCATAGCCCAGCGCGGTTGACGCGAGAGCCGCAAAAACAGCAGGGGCCAAGGCACCGCCCGCGAAAACCGCCAACATGCCAGCCGCGGTTGCGGCGCTGACCGCTTCGGGCCGGGCCATGCGTGCCATCTCGGCCAGGAAAAGGCCATTCCAACTGAAGACTGCAGTCATGATGATTACTGTCGCCGCCACCGCCACGGACGTTGATGGCGAACCCACAAGCACCATGGCTGCAAGCGCCATTACCGCCCCGGTCATGGCCAGAACCACACGCGCCGAAGCCCGGTCCGCGACCACGCCCAGCCCGATCCGTGTCGCGACTGCAAGCGCCATCGATGCGCTGAGCGCGATGCCTGCCGATTGTAGCGTAAGGCCCTGAAACTTTGAGAGATATGTGACGATGAGCGCCGACAGTCCGAATTGCACCGAAGCGTAAGACCCCGCGACCAAGGCCATGGAGCGAATCTGCGGATCGGAGCGCAGCAGGGCGATGACACGAGGCGGAGAGGCGGCGCCCGGCCCCGAAACGATATCGAGACGCGACCGGATGGGGGCGCAGGCCAGCGCCACGGCGAGAGCAAGCGCTGCCAGTATGCCTGCGGCAAAGGTCCAGCCAGCGATCCCCGACAGCCAAGGCAATCCAAGTCCGGCGATCATTCCACCAAGCGGCACCGATGTCTGCTTGATCGAGAACACCAGGTTGCGGTTTCGGTTCGTCACAAGCCTCGAAAGCAATGCGCCGCTGGCCGTGTTTCCTTGGGCATATGCCGTCCCCAGAAAGGCCGCGGACAGGATCAGACCTGCGACCCCACCAAAAACAATCGCCACCAATCCCAAAGCCGATAGCAAAAGTGTGGCCTGACTGACACGGATCGGCCCATAGCGGGACACCAATTTCGGTGAGCTCGACGTAAACACAAACGCCGTGGCAAAGACCGCAGCCGTATGAAAGCCAAGAATTTCTGCCTGTACCCCCAGGCCGGGAGCGATAGCGGTCGCCAGCACCGGAATCGAAAGCGTCGTGGCGACGACGAGCGCCTGAGAGGCAACCAAGGACGCGAGGGCCGCTATTAGCATGTCGCTATCATGCGACCGGATGGGGCCGAATGAACACCTGACCAGCGTCCTCGCGCACGGCGTAGCGGGTCAAGGGCAGTTCGGCCGGTCCCAGCATTTCGCCAGATTCGACGTCCCATTGCCAAAAATGCACCGGGCAGGTCAGCACCGATCCGATGAGCGAGCCCTCGGCCAGTGGCGTATCCTGATGCGGGCAATCGCCGCACACGGCGATAACCTTGCCATTCACACCCAGCAAGAGCACAAAATCCCCGTTCGGAAGCTCAACCTCCAGCTTGTCACCATCTGAAATTTCGCTTCGGGCGCAGGCAGGCACCCAATCCTGCTCAACCAAATCTGTCATATCGAATATCCTCTGCGGCGACGTCGAGTACGGTAAGCAGGTGTTGCAGGGAGGCATCCACCATCGCAGGTGGCCCGGCGACAAAATAGACTGGCGGTACATCGCCGTGCTTGGCCTGTTCGACAATCGGAGCCGCGATCTCGTGCGCAAGCCCTTGGGTGAAAATCAGGTTGGCATGGGCCTGCTGCAATAAGATCGGGGCTGGTGCGTCGGAAAAAGCGACGGTGACCCGCAAGGACCCATTCATCCGAGACACCGCGGCATCCAACCTGTCCAGCAGATAGGCGCTGTCTGGGTCGCGTAGCCCGAAAACGATATCAGATGTTCCGACGTTGATTGGTCCCTCCATTTCGGCGCGGGCCAGAATGGCCAACATCCCGGCGATCCCCGACCCACCCGCAATAGCGACGAAGGGCCGACCTTCGTCCGGGTCGAATATGGCCTGTCCCAAAGGCGCGATGAGTTCGACATCCAGTTCATCAGTTGTATCGAAGACGATTGCGCTTGCCCCGCCTCCTGGCGCCCGGCGCAAGAGGAAATCGAGACGCGCCGCACCTGGCGTGTAGTCGATCATGGACCATGCCCGAGGGCCGGGCAGGGCGGGCAACCCGACAAGGGCGAACTGCCCGGCCTCGTAGGCAAGCGGGCGCTCGAGGATGCAGCGGAAAAGGGCCACGTCATCCGTGAGGGTTTCTTGCAAAGTCAAGCGGCCCTTCAGGCGTTCACATGCCGGGCGCAGCGGCGGCGAAAAGGCCGCGCGAAGCGACAGGGAAACATCGTTTACTGCGGCCGACTGGCAAAGCAGCACTTCGCCACGCCGACGACAGGACCGTCGACCCGGGGCGTCCGGCCAGAGGTCGGCAATCTCCCCTGTTTCAAGCTTTGCCTTGCACATGCCGCAGGTTCCGGTGCCGCATTCATGAGGAAGCCCAACCCCGGCCAGCAACCCGGCATGCAAGATGCGCATTTTGTCAGGGGCGTCGAAGCGTTGGCTTTTGCCTGTTCGGTCGGTGACAACAATCTGGTTCATGCGGACACATAGACCCGACCATCGTGTTCTCGGGTCTCATAGAGTCTCAGTTTCATTGCCTGCGCCTTGGGCGCCGGAACGGCAGGATCGCCGGTGCGCAGATCAAATTCGAACCCGTGCCAAGGGCAACGCAGAACCTCGTTTTCGCGGGTCATTTCGATCTTGCCGTATTCCGGTCCCTGCGCCATGCCCGTGATGCATCCGAATTGGAGGTTTGCGCCCATATGCGGGCAACGGCCAGAGACTGCGCGCAAAGTGCCGCACGGCAGACGCGTCACGATGATCGTGGAGCGACCCAGGCGCACCGGAGTCATCTGGCCTGTGCGGATGTCGTCGGAAGCAGCGATTTCGTGTTCGTTCGCCATGTCAATTACTCTGCTGCGGTTGCGCGGTTATGTTGATCGGGAATATCGAAGCCATAGAGGTCGGCTGCGTTTTTCCACAGGATTTTCTGACGAAGACCGTCCGGCAGGCTACGCGGGATGGCAGCATCAGGATCGTCAAAATCGAAGTGCGGATAATCCGTTGCAAAAACCAGCAGATCCTCGGTTCCGATCAGATCAATGACCTTGAGCAATTGATCGGTTGTCATGTCCTCGGACGGCTGGGTGGCCAGTTTCAGGCGCTCATGGGCATGTTGGCTGGGCAGCTTCTTGATCCATGGCACCTCGACGCGGCCCTGCCGGTATTCACGGTCCATCCGCCAAAGGGTGTGCGGCAGCCAAGAAAAGCCACCCTCGAGAATGATGAAGCGCAATTTTTCGAACTCATCGAAAACACCGTTCAGGATCAGGCTTATAACCTGTCCTTGAATTGCCAGGGGAATGAGGGAATGACGTTCGATGTAATGCAGCCCCATACCGTAGGGCCCCTGCGCGAAAACGGTGTGATGAAAGGCGACAACGAGATCGTTACGTTCGGCCGCCGCAAAGATGGGCCGGTAGTAGGGATGTCCATAGGCGATGTCGTCCACGATGGGTAACATGACCTGTATCATTTGCGGATGTGCCGCCATGCGGTCGATCTCGCGCGCGGCGGCGTCGGGGGCGCGGGCATTGACTTGGATCGAGCCGGCAAAGCGTGGATCGAAAGACAGCCATTTTTCGGCAACCATGTCGTTGTAGGCCGACGCCATCGCCGAGGCGAAGTCATACTGCATCTTCAGCCCGGTCGGATAGAAATAGCCTGTCAGCACCGCCTTTGTGACATCGTATTCATCCAGCAGGTCGCGCTTGAGCATCGCAGGGTTCGAGACCGAGGCCGAGCCGTCTTCATTCTGAACATCCGCACGGTTGCCATTGCCCGGGGATGTGTAGGCGAAAGGCTGTGAAAAACCACGCCATGCGCCTTGCGCGAGCCAATCCTTATAAGGCGCTTCAATGTAGGGCACCAGATCTTTGATCCCGGCGAAACCTTCGTGCACGTCAGTATCTATCAAGGGCATTGCGAACTTCTCTTAGTTACCTTTTCTCCTGACGCTACATTAATAAATCGGAACATTACATACCGATTTAAATATTTATTTGCAGATTCGAATACGATGTTCTGGCGAAAACGACGCCGGAAAACACCAGTAATTGCGTGATACCACCCCGTTTTCGACGCCTTCCGGGGCTGTCGGGCTCTTGCCTTGCGCGAACGGTGGTTTGCGTCGACCCCGTTAATCGCGGTCAGACAAGGGATCTGAAAACATAAGTCAGCCCCAGCAACAGCAAGCTGACCATGATGACCCGCCGGAAAGCGGCGTCGCCCAGACGCAATGCCATCCAGCGCCCCAGCCTTAGACCGACTTGCACTGGTAGCATGGCCAACAGGGATGGTAAGAAAAACTCGGGCGTCAGAATGTCGACACGCACGAAGGTGATCAGCAGGACGCAGGAACCGAACAGCCACAACACTCCAACGGTTCCAAGGTACCGTTCCTTGGGGATATTGATCGCCATCAGATACAGGACCAAAGGGGGCCCCAATATCGTGGTCAAAGCCCCTGCCGCGCCGGACACCAGGCCAGCCAATCCACCAAATAGCGGGGCACGCGATGGCGACACGACCATTCGTACTCCGGCAAGTTCTATTGCTGCTGCGGTAATGATCCCGACCCCAAGAATTGCTGAAAGCAGGTTTGCCTCCAGAATGCCGACCAGCGCCCCCCCGACCGCCGTTCCAGCCAAAACGCCCAAGAAAACAGGTATGTGAGGATGAATGTCTTTACGAATGTCGCTGAAACGAACGAAAATCATGAAATTCGTCAGAAAGACGGGCAAGGGAATAAGCGCTAATGCCTGCGAATGGGGCAAGACAAGGCCCAACCCTGCCACCGCAACGATCGGCATGGCAAAGCCGATTGCACCTTTGACAATGCCTGCGGCCAGAAAGGCGAAACCGAAAACGATCCACCCGACGGAATCCCAATCCGGAAGAGACACAAGCTCTGTCATGTCAAACAAAGATCAGCTTGCAACGGGATATGGCATCAACTTGGCCATTTCTTCAGACAGTTCATAGACACTGTCGATGGCCAGATCCGGGCCGAAAGTTATGCCCTTGTTATCGGCGCGCTGTTGCAATTGATCGCGGTGATACCGCAACGTATCTTTTGGAAACGGCATTTTGCCCGGATCGAGAATCCGAAGGTAACCCTTGTCGTCGCGTGCGGGCATAATGAGAGACTGGCAACCGCGGTTCGGCGACCAAGGGACATCCATCACCCCGGCTTCAAACGCGGCAGCTGCGCCCTTGGCAACGTCCCCGTCCCCCATTTCAAGAACTTTATCGAGAATGGTGCGGACCTCTAATTCGATCATCTCCTTTTCCAGCTGGTATTCTGGATGACCCTCGAAGTTGAAATCGCGGGCAAGGTAAATTCCCATTCGGGACATCACCAGCCCTTCGGCGTTGTACTCGGGTGTTGGAATGCCCAGTGCTTCGGAGGTCGATTTGGTGGTCACGTTATGCGCGCCGCCCACTTTTGCAATAAAGCCCCCGTATACCACCATCGCAGACGCCTGAGCGCGGTTTGCGGGCCAAGCGCCCATCCAGTGGAGCGAGCTTACCGGCGTGAACACATCTTTGTGCCCCGCTCGATGCAGATATTCCTGCACCAAATCTTTACATGCGGCGATTGAGGCCGCGTCCTGAATCGGGTGCATGACCTGCGTCAATTCCAGCCCGTAATGCTTTACGCCCTGCTCCGCGGCCAGCAAGGCATCCAGGACCGCAACCATAATGCCGATGGATGGCGTGACGTTGGTGCCGGTCAGAAAGCTTGGTTGACGCCGGTGGAGTTCCACGCCTTTTTCCAGATATAGCGCAGCCAACCGATCAAGATACTGATAATTGCGGATGCCGTCTGCTATTGAAAACTCTTTAGTATACGACGTCGTATAGGCAATTCCGGACCCCAGATACCCGGTCATTCCGCCCGCATATGCGATCTCTCCGGTCATTCGCGGCATCGCGGTGCCGGTCAGTGCAATAATCGGTCTGTTTACCTGATCCACAATCTCACGGATACGGTCAATGCCGTGATTGACCAGCGGAAAGCCATTCAGAAGCGAGCGTCCCTTAGCCTCGGAGGCGGTCAAGCCATCGGCGGCCTGACCAAAGCGTTCGTTGCGTGTGTAGCTGTCCGTGGTCGTGGGTAAGATATCGGCAAGGCCGTCGACCTCGAGTTTCTGAAGAAGATCCTTGTGCATGTCGAGAGTGGCGAATCCCCCGCGCGGCTGGGTCAGACAAGCCCCCGTGGCAACCGCGTGTCGCGAGACATGGGCATGGTGTTTTTCGGGAACCATCGCTTTGTGGTAGGCGACCGCCTCGTCGAGGTCGATATCCCCGCCGAAGGACCAACGCGCGAGATTTTCATCGCGCATCTTGAGAAACTCATCTTTTGGAATTTTGTCTTGAGACAGAGGTCTAATTTCGCTGTCTTGGTCTGTGATGATTGCGCTACCCATTGCTCTGGTCCTTTGAAAGAGATTTTAAACTTTGGCGCCCTAGCGCGAGCGCGACTTCAGGCTCTCTCGCTGCCAGAAGGCCTACCGCGTAGAGAGCGTAGTCCCCGTCCAAAAAGAATTCAGCCGACTTTGGACAAAGCGATTGCGGGCGCACGGCACTCCACAATGCGCCCTCCAACGCGGCGCGGCTACCGGTGCCATGTACAAGCACCCCGCCGGTTCCAATGATGGTCCCAATCTGGGTCAGATCTTTGCCACGCTGAACCGTCGCGGGTCCATGGACGGTCTGGACTATGCTGTGTGTTCCGGCATGCCTCTCGACCGCCACCTCAACCGCGGCCCTTGACAGAGCTTCATCAAATGCGCGCGCCTCGGCGCTATCGGGTAGCCAGTCGACCTCGTCGCGGCAACGGATCAAGAGGCGATCAACAACGCCTGAATCCATTGCCGCCTGCGCTGCGAATTTTTCGGTGCCACCAAATGCGGCCACGACGTCGGACGCTGTATGCCGCATGCCCAAATCGCCCTCGACGGTGCGCTTTGCATAGGGCTCTTCCAACCCCACGAAATGTGCCGAGGATTGCGGGGGCAAGCCATCGCAGATGCTGTGGACATCGGTTGTGGCGCCGCCGATGTCCAACAGCATCAATGGTCCGATACCCGGCGTGCCATCCGTGCCATCGGCCAGAAGCCGGGTGGCGTCCAGAACCGCCGCAGGTGTCGGCATCAACACTTCATCAAATCTGCTTGCGGCGAGGTCGATCCCTTTCGCCCGCACAATGTGGTTGATGAAAATCTCGCGTATGACCTCACGCGCCGGTTCGATGTTGAGCTTGAGATATTCAGGCATCACGTTCTCTGTGATGACGGCGTTCTTACCCGAGTTGCACAAGCTCTGGCGCGCGGCGTCACTGGCACTTCGGTTGCCGGCCAGAACGATCGGGCAATCAAGCTTCGAGGCCGCGAGGCGTGTTGCGTTCTCAAGATATATGGCCTTGTTGCCGCCATCCGTGCCGCCGCACAACAGGATCATGTCGGGGCGCTGTGCCTCGATTTGGGATATATCCAAATCGGTCAACTCGTAGGAGTAATTGCCAATGAGCTTTGCGCCCGCGCCCAAGGCGGCATGCCGTGCTGCTTGTGCGGTAAGCTTGGGCACCAGCCCGATGGTCACCATTCCCAATCCACCAGCAGCACTGGAAGAGGCCAGGGTATGGACAAAATCAGGTAAATTCCCTGTTTGGTGTTCAAGATCCGCAAGCGCCTTGTCGAGACCTATGTTGATGTCGGTGGTCACCGTTGAAGGGCCTTGCCCCGAGCCGATGATCGAGGCTCGGTCCAAGTCGACTGCCCGTAGCTTGGTATAGGTACTCCCGAAGTCGATCAAAAGCGCCGCTCGAACTATTGCCATGCCTCACGCACCCTGTTTTGCATGAGCGCGGCGCGCCGCGATGTCCTGTTCCAGCACGTCGGTCACGTCGGAAGGGCGTGTTCCGGGCGGGAACGCGCGATCAAACCCCATCTCGCGAAACCGGATATGGACATCTTCCCAAGGCTGGTCCCCTACGACCAAGTACCCCCCGATATAAAGCAGGATATCCGACAGCCCCGCCTCGGTACACAAGTCGCGGAAACCGTCACAATCCAATTCGCCTTGACCGTAGAGTGACGACACGAGAATCGCGTCTGCGTTGGTCTCGATCGCCGCCTCGACAAATTCTGCCGCAGGGGTCAACGCGCCAAGCGAGACCACTCTGAACCCCTCCTGTTCCAGAGCGCGGCTTAGAATGCGGTTGCCAACAATATGCGTATCCGAACCGATCACCCCTGTGACGAGCACGCCTTTGTTCACTTCTGACATTGTACATTCCCTTCCTGAATTGTCAGACTGTTACAGTGGGGCCTAGCCGAAGCCGGTCGAAAGTGACTCGTTGCAATGCGGCTACATCTGGCGCAAGCGAGAGATGAGGATCCACGACGATGGACCCGGCCTCGACCCGCAGAGCGGAGGAAAAGACCTTTTCCGAAGTTTTGAGAAAACCGTTCATCTCTCCGGCGGTCCGGACCAGACGCGCACCGATGCACGCCTCCATCCAGCATCCCGGCTCGGCTGCGACACCGTTCCCAAGCACTGCGGTCATACCAAGACTTTCGATCAACTGCAGCGCCTCTGCGAGACGGTCCAGCGAGCCGAATTTCATCAGTTTGAGCTTTATGAAATCGGCACATCCAAGGTGTCCGGCGCGTTCGATGTCGGCCTCATCGTATATGGACTCATCCAACATCAAAGGCACCTTGGCCACAGGTGCGAGCGCTTGTGCGGCGCTCCAGTCATTCGCCTGACAAGGCTGCTCCATAAGTTCGATATCCTGACACCGCATTTCCCTGAGAAAGGTTCTGGCCTGATCAAGGCTGTAGCCTTGGTTGGCGTCTACGCGGATCCGCGCACGGCCCGCGACGACCCCCTGCAACGCGTCCAATGCGGCAAGATCGTCGTTCAAATCGAACCCGACCTTGAACTTCAGGGTTTGGTAGCCTTTGGCGAGCAGAGCATCCACCTCCGGCCCGAGTGTCTTGCTCGTGCGCCCCTTTAGCGTGGCGAGAAGCGGCATCGACAGCGGCTCGTCGCTTTTCAGCCAATGACTGCCCCCGGCCATTTCCAGCGCGGTGAGAAACGCGGTCGCGGTGAACGGTTTGCTTCGGCTGGCACGCTGCGCGGTTGCCTGGGCCGCTGCAACCGTCTGAGCATGCATATGTGGGGCCAAGCTTTGCGCAGTTATCCATGCGCTTTCGGGGGTCTCGTCTGTGTATCCTTCAAGTACCGTTGCTTCGCCCCAGCCTTCGGCCCCATTGTCCAGAACAACCCGCACCAAGATCGTATCGAAATGCCGTACTGGGCCAAAAGACAGATCATAGGGAACCTTCAACGGGATCTGGGTCAGGAAAATCTCGATTTGGTCTAATCTCAGTGTCATTGTGACTGGCTTTCAGCGGTATCAGTTTGAGGTGGAGACAGCTCCCGCAGGATGTTCAGGGCCAATGTGATACAGGCCGCGATCAGCAGAAGCGCCACGATGGGCCGTTGCATCAAAGCGATGAGGTCGTAGTTGACGATCTGCATGGTCTTAACGAAGGCAGATTCTCCCAGCCCCCCCAAGATGACACCCAGAACGATGCCGGCCACGGAGTACCCCGTGCGACGCAGCAGGAAACCCGCGCCCCCCGCAATCAACATGACCCACACATCCAGAACGGAGTTCCGGCCTGCATAGGCTCCTACTATTGCAATCAGCAGGATGGCCGGCGCCAAGCGGCGGAACGGTATCCTCAAAAGATGCACGACAGTTTTTGTCTGAATCCAGCCAAGTGCAAGAATACAGACATTGGCAAAGAACATGGCCGCAAAAACGATCCAGATCAGATCCGAAGAGGTGATGAATACAAGCGGTCCGACTTCCATGCCGTGGATCTCGAATACCCCCATCATCATCGCTGTGAGGGCTCCGCCGGGCAGCCCCAATGCGAGCAGCGGGATCATCGCCGCGCCGGTTGCGGAGTTATTGGCGGTCTCCGAGGCGACGACGCCGCTGATTTCGCCCTTGCCGAACTTGGACTTGTCTTTTGACCAGCGTATCGCCTCGCCGTAGCTCAGGAATGCGGCCAAGGTGGCGCCGATGCCGGGCAAGACACCTGCAAAGAAACCGATGATCACGGACCGGATCACCGTGAAACGCATGCGCCAGAACTCCCAAATGGAGGGAAACTTAACTTCGGCTCTGATCTTGGCGCGTGTCCCGCTGACGATCTGGCCCGCCTGCACGAAAATTTCCGAGATTGCGAAGAAGCCAAGGATCAAGGGCACAAAACCGATCCCCGCCAGCAGATAATAAGATCCGAATGCGAACCGCGCCTCAGCGCTTTCCGGATCGGTGCCGACGGTAGCGATCAGCATGCCTAAAAAGACAGAAAGGGTGCCCTTCCACAGGGTTTCGGCGCCGACAGAGGCGGCGACACATAGACCGAAAGCAATTAACGCGAAAACCTCTGGAGGGCCAAACGCTGAAACGGCAATGCCGGCAATCAAAGGGGTCGCCGACATCATAAGCACAGCTGAAACAACGCCCCCCAAGGCCGAGCAGATAACAGCGGCACCGATAGCGCGGCTTGCCTCGCCCTTCAGGGTCATCGGATATCCGTCGAATGTGGTTGGTGCGTTTTCTGGCGATCCGGGGATATTGAAGAGAATGGCCGTAATCGCCCCCCCGAAAACACCCGAACAGTAGATCACCGAATAAAGCATGATTGCATGCTCGGCCGTCATTCCTGCGGTGAAGGGCAGGATGACCGCACCCAATGTCAGCATGTTGATGCCCGGAATACTGCCGAAGAGCATCCCCCCCAGCAAACCACCAATGAAAATCAAAAGACCTGTCGGGTCCGTGAAAAGTGCGGTCGCGCCACCGATAAAATTCTCCATGGTTTACAGCCTCAACGCCTGCACCAACCACGAATTCAATTCGTAGAAACCGGGCATGTTTCCGATCGGCAGCGGAACGTAGAATAGGCTGGTGAAAAATAGAATTACCCCGACGCTGATGCCGGCACCGATCAGGAACAGGGGCAGCGCGCGGCGCTCCCCCAAGGCGAATAGTAGCGCCCAGACCAAGAGCGGCGTCGCGACGAAAAAACCAATATGGTTGAGCGAAAAAACAAACACCAGCGGCAAGAGGAAGATCGCAAGGGTCTTCATGCGGCCTCGCGTGTGGGACGCATTGGTCGCTTCATTTACCTCGTGGGCAGCGTCATGCACGGCATGATGGCTTTCGTGCGCGTTCAGGTCCGTCGTATTTTTGGCGATATGTTTCTCATGCCGAGTGCGCACCAAGAACTGTGCGATCGCCGCAAGAAAAATCATCACGCAAACAAAGCGTGGCCAACCGGCGGCCCCGAACCTGTAATTTGAACTCTCTTGTGTCATGCCGAACGTCAGGACAAAGCCGCCAGCCGCCAACACGATCCAGACCATCGTTTCAACGGTCAGTTTGTTATTCTGTAAATATCCCATTCGTCTTCCCAATTGCGCACCATGTATTGAGCGTACGTGTCCGCGGGAGTTCGCAGGCGCGGACACGCACTGATGCTCAATTCAATTTCTGAAAAACCGCTTTGTAAGTCGTGATCGATTCATCAATCAGCGTTTCGGCGTCCGATGGCGATCGGTAGCTTTGGACCACATCCATGAACTTCTTTTTGTTGAATTCCTGGAATGCCTCGGTTTCAAACCCCTGGCGAACCGCCTCGGCCAGCCATGACAAACGCTCTTCTGGCGCATCGCGGTGAGTGAAAAAGCCCCGATAGCGCATCAAAGGGACGAAGTCGGCGCCCAAATCGGCCAAGCTGGGAACATCGGAGAATGCCGCCGGTCGGTCCTGCAAAAGCGTCAAGACAGGTTTCATCTGTCCGCCATCAAGGAAGGGGCGAATATCACCAGGTTGTTCCAAAAGGACATCCACATGCCCGCCTACCAGGGAAGCGTACCGTTCCGAGGGCTTGTCGAACGCCACCACCCTGAAATCGATACCGGCACTTTCTTCCAATAGCTGAAGGTTCACGCCTTCCATCGTGGTCGCGGCGCCGACGTTGGCCAAGGTGACTTGGCCAGGGTTTTCCTGTGCGTAACCGACAAGTTCCTGCCAGTTTGAAAATCGCGTTTCATCCGAGCGCACATAAAGCTGGCTGAATGTCAGCTGCGCGATCCCCAGCGGTTGCCAATCCTTGCCGGGATTCAAATCAAGATCACCGGCAGCATGGGATGCAACCGCCATGTCAAGATGCATGAAGACGGTGTATCCATCGTTTGGGGCCGCCATGAAATCGGGAACTGCGGAAAGGCCGCCGCCACCGGGCTTGTTCACAACCATGACCGAGGCGTCACTGACACTTTCGATAGCCGTGGCCATGGCACGCGCCACTTGGTCAGAGCCCCCACCCGCGCCGAAAGGCACGATCATCGTGATCGGGCGCTCGGGGAATCCGTCTGATGTTTTCGGCATCTCGGCTACTGCAGAGGTGGTGAACAAAGCGGTTGCCGATAAAACAACCAGTTTTGTCTTAAGTGAAATCATTGTTTTTTCCTCCCTTTCATATTCGCCCGCGACGTTCGTTTGTTCGACGTCCCCGCCTTGAGGGTATCCAAAGGCGGACACTGCGATTCGATGCGGTCCGAATACCTAAAGATGACCAAGATCGCCTCAAAACTCAATAAAAATGAATGTATTATTCCATTTTATGAAATTTTGTATTGTGGACATGGCTTTTCCGGCGCGCGGCGCGCATCTTTTCAGTGTGTCGGGGTGGCGTTACTGAACACTTCTGTTGATCGTGTCGTTTGCCAGCAGCGCTGGGCGGTTCGACGGCCTGACCATGAGGATTCCACCAGGCATTTGAACCTGCGCCCAGGTCGACAACCTATAGCCCGATCCTGTCACCCGTGGGCAGGCCAAGGGCTCCGGAAATTGGAATTGCAATGGTGCCAGTCCCACTTTAATCTGCGCTCGTTAGAGCGATGAGGGCGACTTTTCAGGTGAAGCAAGAATATGACGAGCCGTAAGTCTTCCAGTGCCATAAAAAAAGCGTTCGCTATTATTGAGCAGTTGATCGAGACCGGTGAGCCACTGGCTCTGAATGATTTTTCTGCGCGCCTTGGACTGCCAAAATCGTCGATTCACCGAATGTTAACGCAACTAGAGGACGCTGGCATAGTCACGAGGACGGCAAGCGGAAAGACCTACTTGGTTGGTGAAAGGTTTGTACGAATCTCGCTGGACACTATGCGTCAATCGATTCAATCCGGGTCTGCTAGGGATGTTATGCGGCGTCTGGTGGACGACTTGGGCGAGACCTGTAATCTAGGCGTACTCGACGGAAACCAGGTTCTTTATATAGAACGTATTGAATGTGATAAGCCCTTGCGGCTGTTTCTACGCTCGGGTTCTCGGGTGCCACTTCATGCCACTGCAGTTGGCAAGCTGCTGCTCGCCTTCATTCCAGAGGCAAAGCGCGAAATTTTGGTTGATCTTGACTCCGTGGAGCAGTTGACGCCGAACACCCTCAAGGGGTCCAAATTACGCAAAAAATTGGATCAGATCAGAGAGGACAGGGTGTCGGTCAACGTCGAGGAATCGATGTTGGGGTTGGCCGGTGTCGCGGTACCAATCTGTAATCCTCGAGGAGAAGTAATCGCAGGTCTTGCGGTTCACGCGCCCCTGTCGCGCTTTGGAGACACGGAAGTCAACCTCGCGAAAGTCAGGCTGA
>Ga0102932_1000220_pt1 | contig 27336 bp, 21 predicted proteins | sample SalPonR1_C_D2_MG_FD_78212 | JGI IMG/M metagenome (GOLD analysis project Ga0102932, IMG submission 78212) | Salt pond soil microbial communities from South San Francisco under conditions of wetland restoration - Salt Pond MetaG R1_C_D2_MG | ecosystem: Environmental > Aquatic > Marine > Intertidal...
CTGCGGCCTGATCAGCAACAGTATCAAACAACGGACCCTGTTTCTCTATCTCTACGGAAGAGCGCCGGACAACAACCAACGAATCGTTGCCGTGGAACGGCTGCCTTTCGCCGTCAACGGCACCCTCGAGGATCCCGGCACCATCCAGTTCGAGTTCACCAAGAAGCCGCTGCAAACCTACGTGGCGGTTTCTATGGAACGCAGCAACATGGTGGAGGACGATTCGTATCTCTGGGTCGATGAATTTGAACTAACCGGGCCGTTTAAGAACGCCGGACACCAGATCCATGAGTCTATGTTTGGAACAGAAATCACCTCGGCGGAACAAGCATGGCAGGTGATCGAGCGATTCGCCTTAAAGGCGTACCGCAACAGCAATGACGCTGTTAAGGCGAAGAAACCCGAACTTCTTGAGGCTTACCTGGAGTCAGTTGCCAGCGGATCGTCTGCGGAAGAGGCCGTCAAGCAATGCCTTATCCGGGTGCTCGTTTCTCCGTATTTTCAATACGTCGTCGAACCGGCGGGTGATAGAGGCAAGCGACCGCTTACCGAACGAGAATTGGCCATCCGGCTGGCGTTGTTTTTGTGGAGCGATTTGCCGGACGACCGGCTGTGGCAACGCGTCAACGAGAACGCCTTGCGCGAACGTCTCGATGAAGAAGTTGAACGGATGTTGAAGCATCCCAAGGCGGACAACTTCTACCGCCATTTCATCGATCAATGGATTGGCATGTCGAAGTATTACGCCATCAACAAGAAGGCTTTCATGCCGAAGAAATACCTCGGCGAAGAACCGGTCGCGTTCTTCCGGCATCTCGTAACGCACAACTTGAGCCTGGGGAACTTCATTGACTCGGACTTCATGATGGTGAACAGCGTGACGGCGGATTACTACAACATAGCCCCCGTTGCGAGTACCGATTTTGTCCCGGTTCCCATTTCCGATCCGGCACAGCGAGGCGGTTTGTTAGGGCAGGCGGCGATCGCGATCATGAAATCCGGCGAAAAGCGGACCTCACCAGTGGATCGAGGCGCATTCATCCGGCGCAAGTTCCTTAACAACCCACCGGGGAGCCCGCCTCCCAATGTTCCGGTGCTGACCCCGAAAGACACGAAAGGGAAGACGATCCGGGAAGCTCTCAAGGTCCACATCGAAATCGCGCAGTGCCGATCCTGTCACCTGGAGATGGACCAACTCGGACTGGCCATGGAAAACCTGGATCGACTGGGCCACTGGCGGACCGAGGAGAACGGACAGCCGATCTTGACCGAGGGAGCGATCGATCGGGGGAAGACGGAATTCCGGGACTTCAAGGAACTCCGGCAGGCACTCATGCTGCACCGGAACGATTTCATCGAGGGCTTCACGGAAGCGATGATCATTTACTCGCTGGGGCGAAAGGTGAGCTTTGCCGACGCGGACGAAATCGACCGCATCGTCCAGGAAGCAGGAGGGAAGAACCACCGCAGCATGGATTTCATCAAAACGCTCGTGAAGAGCACGAGCTTTCAACACAAATAAAATAAGGACTAACAATGATCACCAAAACCATCAACCGGCGTCAGGTATTGAGAGGCCTCGGGGCCTCGTTGAGTCTTCCCTTGCTCGAATCCTTCGGCCGTGCCGCCGAATTGGAGAAAGCGCCCAAGCGGATGATTTTCCTCGGCATCACCTTCGGCGTCTGCGGACCGAACTGGTATCCGGAAACATCCGGCAGCTTCGGAGCCGAGCCTCTCCCCCCGAGCCTGAAGCCGTTGGAAAAGCACCGGGACGACTTCATTCAACTGGGTAACCTGCGAAATCACCCATCCACCGGGTCGCACCAGACACTGGAGACTTTTCTGACCGCGGCGGACACCAGACGGGTACCCGAAAAGCTCTTCCAGAATGATATTTCCATCGATCAATACGCCGCCCAGAAAAGTCCGCAGAATACGCGGTATCAGTCCCTGGTGTTGAGCAGTCCGGAAGGCGAAGGTTGGGGCCGTGGCGCTTCGCTTTCCTGGGATAGCGGCGGACGCCCCATCGTGGGCCTAAAAGATCCGGTGAGGATCTTCAATCACATCTTCGGGTCCAAAGAGGTCAGCCGGGAAGAGCGCCTCGCCCAACTCAAAAACAAACGCAGCATTCTCGACGGCGTGCATCGTGATTTGAAATCCTTTATGGGCACTCTTACCTCACAGGACAAGGAGAAGATGGAGGAATACCTCTATTCGATTCGCCGGATCGAACAACAAATTGCTTCCCATGACAAGTGGATCGCGACACCGTTTCCTGAACCCACGATGGAGCAACCGAAACGAGCGGTCGCCTTCGGCTCTACGGCGGAGATTCGTCTCTTTTACGATCTCATGGTGGCGGCGATGAAAGCGGATGTCACCCGCATCTTCTCCTACCGGCAAGCGACGGCCGGCATCCTGCAAGAGATCGGGTATCCCCGCGGAGCCCACAGCCTGAATCACGGCAATCTGGATGACGATCATCGTTTCCGGCTCGCCCGCGACCTGAAGCAGATGGAGTGCCTGGCCTATCTAATTGAACGCCTCAAAGGCGAAAAGGAGAACGACGGATCCACCCTATTTGACAATACGCTCATCGCTTACGGCAGCAGTTGTTTCAAAGGGCACATCCTCAGCAACATGCCGGTCATCCTGGCTGGCGGAACGAGGACCGAGGCACACGGAAAGTATGTGAAGTTTTCGAAGGAAACCCCTTTGGCCGATGTCTGGTTGACCGTGCTTCACAACTATGGAGTCCAGGCCGACCGTTTCGCAGGAAGTGGAAATCTACTGAAAGAATTGACGTAATCGTGGTGCCGTCACATTTAGTTCGCATTCGACGCGTTATGACTTACCGGACACCTCTCCTTGTCATGGTAACCCTGTTCCGGCATCCGCCGTTCGCGCGATTGAGTTTGACGGCGATAAAAATGGGACGCGGATGAGATGCTATGGTTACTTCCCCATGTCGGACTTGGCCATCTTTCTGCTGGGTGGCCCCGGCAGCGGTGGCTATTTCAACTATTCAGCGACTACGCGTGGTCGCGGGCTATCTGGGAGCTGATGCTAGATCGTCGGGGGAAGGATGAGTGTGCCTACATCTCGCGCAAACCAAACGAGAAGCAGGATGTCTGGCCGCGTACGGCCGGCGCGGAGTATTCCATGATGGTCCGTCCCGATTCCCGGCTCGCACGCTACAGTTGGGTCACAGCTTTGTGTACATGTCTCGAAACATGTTACTGGTCATGCCCCAAGAGACAAGCGGCCTCATTCGAAGGCATGAATTGATCCCAAATCTGTCGTGATCTATCATTAGATTGACGTCTAAATTCAGAAGTTAATCCTCGCGTGAATGGCCCGGGATCTATATCCGATCGAGAAAGCCAAGCCGCATGGCGACAACGACACTCAATGAAATGCAGGCAGATGTCGAACGTGATCTGCCCGCGCCGACGGTCGCCAAGACGATGGCTGTGATTGAGGCTGTTGGCAGAACGGCGGGCGGATTGACTCAGGCGGAAGTTGTCCAGCAGACGGGATGCTCAGCGAACCTGGTTTTTCGGGTGCTCAGTACGCTGGAAACGCTGGGCTATGTGAGCCGTCAGGATGAGAGTCGGCGCTACGTCCTCACCGGTCGCCTGATGGAAAGCTGTCAGCCCCGGCCCCTGGATAAGAGTCTGGTGCTCTGTGCCCACGCCGCGATGCAGTGGTTGCGCGATCAATCGCGCGAAACGGTGCAACTGATGATCCGGACCGGCAACAAGGGGCTCGTGCTTGAACAGGTTTCGGGATTGGAACCGGTTCAGGTCATGGGGCGAGTTGGCATGCAGGTCCCGCTTTATTCCTGTGCGTCGGGGAAGGCGATTCTGGCGGCTCTGACGGATGCGGAGTTGGATGAGTGGCTGGCTGCGACGGAATTGAAGTCGTTCACCGAAAACACGAAGGCCACTCGCACGGAGCTGTTGGACGATTTGAAGCGGTCTCGCACGCGAGGCTACGCAGAAGACTGAGAAGAAGGCATCGAAGGGATTCGCTGCGTCGCAGCGCCGATCCTCGATGCCTATCAGCGGCCGGTGGGAGCACTCACCGGCATGTCGCCATCTATGCGGCTGCCACAAAGACGATTCCCCGAGGTCGGCGGGTGGTGCGTCGAGGCCGCAGCACGCGTTTGCAAGAAGCTTTTGTCATGACAAAGTCGTTTCGGTTGATCGCCCAATTGCTGCTTTTGCAGCTGATGGCAGCCCCCGGCTTGCACGTGCTCGCGGCAGAGGAATCCGAGGACGTCGAGTTCTTCGAACAGCGTATCCGCCCCGTTCTCGCGTAGGACTGTTACGAATGTCATAGCAGCAAGGGAGAGGCCGAGGGTGGGCTGGTTCTCGACCATCGTAAAGGCCTGCTCAAGGGAGGCGATCGCGGGCCGGCAATCGTGCCAGGTAAGCCGGATCAAAGTCTGCTCATTCAGGCGATTCGTCACGATGTTGAAGACCTGGAAATGCCGAGTGCCGCACCCAAACTGGATGCGGCCATTATTCGGGACTTCGAGAAGTGGATCCGCATGGGCGCCCCGGACCCACGCGATCAGCCGCCAACCGAAGTTGAACTCGCTGCCGATACGGATTGGTCAGCCGTCATGCAGCGGCGCAAGAGTTGGTGGAGTTTCCAACCGGTTCTCAAGCCAACCCCTCCGGCGATTGAAAAGGTCAGCCATCCGGTCGATCAATTCATTCGCAGCCGTCTTGCTGATACGGAACTCAAACCGTCTGCACCGGCGGACCCACACGTTCTCGTTCGTCGGTTGACCTTCGCGCTGACCGGCCTTCCACCCTCAGAGGAACAGCTCAACACGTTCAAGCAGCAACAGAATCGGCAGACTGCGGTCCAGCAGCTCGTCGACGAACTGCTGGACAGTCCTCACTTTGGAGAACGCTGGGTGCGTCATTGGATGGACTGGATCCGTTACGCGGAATCCCATGGCTCCGAGGGGGGACCCGCGAATCGAAAACGCTCATCTGTATCGCGACTACCTGATTCGCGCGCTCAATGACGACATCCCCTACGACCAACTGGTCCGGGAACATGTCGCAGGCGATTTACTTGCTGAGCCGCGGCTGAACCAGGAACTCGCGATCAACGAATCGCTGATCGGCACGGCTCATTGGAGGATGGTGTTCCACGGTTTCGCGCCGACCGATGCGCTGGACGAAAAAGTTCGCTTCACCGACGACCAGATCAATGTGTTTTCCAAAGCGTTCCTTGGCCTGACCGTGTCGTGTGCTCGCTGCCACAATCACAAGTTCGATGCGATCAGCCAGGCGGATTATTACGCGCTATTTGGCATTCTCGGTTCGACCCACCCCGGTCGGACCGCAGTCGATCTGCCTGCCACACAAACGACCAACGTGGCTGAACTCGTCGAAGTGAAGACGCAGATCCGCGACGCCGTGGCCGACGCATGGAGGCGTGCCGCGGACAATCTGGCAAGCCGTCTGATGAATGACCACGACCTCTGGAAGCATGCCGGTCAGCCATCTTCGCCGATGCACCTGCTGCATCAGATGAAGCCTGCCGCACAGAATCCAGAAGCCTTCGCCAGCGCGTGGCAGAAGCAGGTTCGCCAGTGGGAAGCCTATCAGGAGTCCCTTTCCGTCTACCGCCGCACCGAGTACCCGTTCCGTGCCGACTTCTCGAAATGGTATCGAGAAGGTGTTGGTCTTGATGGCCACGCATCCAGACCTGGCGAGTTCTCCATTCATACTTCGGGTGACCATGCACTGCTTGGAATTTATCCCTCCGGTGTCTACTCGCACTTAATCTCGCAGAAGCACCCGGCTCGTTTCACTTCGCCTGACTTTCGGCTCACCGGCGGGAATTCGCTCTGGCTGCGTGTCACCGGGGGCGGCAGTGCGATGGCCCGATATGTAGTACACAACTATCCGCGCAATGGAACCGTCTAGCCCTTGCCGCTGAAGGGTACGTCGTTCGGATTCTGCATCTCGGCCAGGTGCGGCGTGACGGCGTTGAAGAGGTCGTTGGTCGCTATGCCGTGTTGCCGCATCAGCTCTGCGGCAGCTTTGTTCCGCTCAACGATCGACGCGGCGGTTTGCTTCTTCGCGGGGGCCTCGGAAGTCGGCGTGGTGCTGGCCCACACGAGTGTCGCGCCGGTCTTCTGAATGCGCTGGATGAGTTGATCCAGCCGCTGCGTGTAATCGGTGATGGGCGTGTTGCGGTCGTGGATGCCGAAGTTGAAGTGGATCAGATCCCACTTCCCATCGCCGAGCCAGGCGTCGATGTTCTTGAGGCCGCTCGAGGTCGGACCGCAGTTCGCCGGGGCGCGGTGGACATTCGCCTTACCCGCAAGGGCCTTGCGCACGGCCAGCGTGTAACCGCGCGACACCGAGTCGCCAATCAGTAGCACTCGTGGCAACGCCGGATCATCGTCGACGAAGTCCCAGGCGTTGGACTTCCCGGCAACCTTCTCCCGCTTGTGAATCGGCAGGTAGAAGCCGCCCAGTTGTGACTGCAACGTTCTCTCCCATGCCTGTCGCGCGGGTGTCAGCTCGGCGACCCATGACTGATATTTCTGTTCCAGCTCCGCCTCTTCGCGAGCCTTCATCGCGGCAGCTTCTGTGGCGTTTGTTGGCTCTGTTTGCGAAAGCGCCCCTTCGTCGGTACGCAATTGATCGATCGGGATGACGGCGAGTTCGGCGCTGTTGTTGTTCCAAAGCTCGCGTCCGGTGCCGACGCGAGTGGACTTGTCGCCGCTGTTTGAGTAGCCGACGTAGAGCTTTCCTTTGTGCTCGATCGCATACGGATAAGAGAACGCGGCGTCTTTGTGAGACTCGCCGGGGCCGTCGGGGAAATCGGCGTGGCGGATGATGAAGACTTTGCTGAACGAGGTCTCGCCTGGTCGGCTGACAGCGATCGTCAAGGGCGAACGTCGCTTGCCGCTGTCCGCTGTGGTGGTGCAGACGAGGTAGCGCTGACCGTTGCTCAACGTACCAGCGATCGGTTTGCTGGTGGCCATCGGCAAGTTGCTGGGGCGCATCTCGCTCCAGCTGCAGCCGTAGTCTTCGCTGGTCGCGATAAGTGCTTCCGCCTTGTCACCGTAGCGAGAAATGTTCGTGATCTGCTTGCCGCTGACGATGACAGTGGATTCGCCCCACATCTTCTTGACGTCTTTTGCTTGTGGGATGGGAACAACGTCCCACTTTAAAAAGTCATCGGCATGACTGATGGCAACGATAGCCGGGTTGCCGTCGCCGACCTTGAGCCCGGCCATGATCCAGTTGCCGTCGTCCATCTTTTGAGGCTGCTGCATGGGCCAGAAACCGTCTTCGATGACGGTTCCTTTGGACTTCCATTGATCGCTGGCCTCATCAAAGACATAAGCCCGCGTGTAAACGCCGCTCATCGTGCCGGTGTAGGCTCCCTGAAAAGCCCAGAGCGTTCCGTTGTGCGACAGGAATGCGCCATGGCTCACGCCGACCGGTCCGTCTCCGGAGTCGATCGTGCGGACGTCGCTCCATGTTTTGCCTTCATCGTCGCTCACGCAAAACCGAGCTTCCTCTGTGTCGGTGTTCTCGCCCCCTTTGTTGTGCCCAAACGATGCGTACAGCCGTCCCTTATGAAAACAAAGTCCCACACCATGCAGAAAACGGTAGCCGTCCTTATTGAATTCGTAAGGCTTGATCACCGAGAAACGGACGTCCTTCAGCATCGGCATTTCAGCAGTCTTGAGCAAAGGCACTCGATCGTCCCAGAGCGGCATGTCCGCCACCAGCGGCTTCGGTATCTCATGCGTATCGCTCACGGGCCGGTAACTCGCTGCAATCTCTTCGGCACTCAACACTCTTGGCTGTAACGAGAGTTCGTCCACTGCGCCGTGAAAAGCTTGACGCACGGTTTCCTTGTCCCAGATGCCGCCAAGTGTGATGGGAGCCGGTGTGGCGGCGATGGACGTCTGAAGCTTCACCTCTCCCACGGGCTTTCCGTTCAAGAACAGCGTTGCTTTGCCTGAGTCGGCCACCAAAGTCGCGAAATGCCATCTTCCGGCGACGAGCGGTTCGTCACAGGAAATCGTACTCCACCCGTTCTGCCGCAGATGTGCTTTCAGTTTGCCGTCCGGCTCAATGGTGAGACTCCACTGTCGCTCGTTTCGCGAGTAACGATTCTTGCCGACCAGCATTTGTTGCTCACCAGCGAGATCGTACGGATTGAACCACAACGAAACGGTGAACGCGTCGCTGGCGAGGTCTGCGCTATCCTTGAGTTCAATCAGCGACTCGCCATCAAGCACCAAACTCTGCCCGGAGGCCCCGGCGGCCGTCTTAGCAGTGCCACGCATAATCAATGTGTCATTGATGTCTTCCAGCGGCCAGTTCGCGGCCTGGATTTGCGTTGTTTGCGATAGGAGGATCAAAAGCAGAAGAATCGAGTATTTCATGTGGACTGCCTGTTTTATGTGTCTTGAGGAATGGAGCGCCGGCCCCACCACGAGGCGAGCGCGGAACTGGTAATGGCGCTCCACGGGCCGAAGGTGGCAGCAGCGAGCGCAGCGGCGGGACTGTGTAAGACATTGAAGGCGAGGCCGGTGGCCATGCCGCCATTTTGCAGACCGACTTCGAGCGACATCGTACGGCTGTCCCGTGTGTCAAGACCGAGGAGACGCGCCGCACCATAGCCGAGCGCGTAACCGGTGGCATTGTGACAGGCGGAGGCGGCGAGCAGGACGAGGCCGACCTTCAGCAAATCATCACGCGACATCGCCACCGTGATCGCGACGATGACGGCGATGGAAAGCATGGCGAGCGGGGGTAGCAAACGCACGAGTCTGTCAGCCAGACGCGGCACGAAACGCCGGATGGCAAAGCCGATGGCGAGCGGTGCGATGATCATCTTCAATATGGAAAGCATCATCGGCCCGACCTCGACCGGCACATAGGCTCCCGCGAGCCACTGCATGGCGAATGGTGTGACGAAGGGCGAGAGCAGTGTCGAGACGGCGGTCATGCTCACAGAGAGCGGCACATTCCCCTTCGCCAGATATGTCATGACATTGGATGACACACCGCCGGGACAGGAGCCGATCAGGATCAGGCCCGCAGCGACTTCTTTTTCCAATCCAAAGAGCCGGGCAAAGACGAAGCCGCCCAGCGGCATGACGCTGTATTGCAGCACCGCGACAATCACGATTGCTCGCAGCGCGGAAAGCACACGAGTGAAATCCGCGAGTGTCAGCGTCATCCCCATGCACAGCAGGATGAACTGTACGAGCGGCGAGATGACCTGCTTCATCTCAAACCCACCCGGCGCAATGAACACCTGCGGAAACGTCAAGGCCGCCGCGCCGCACGCGAGCACGACAAAGGTGAACCCCAGCCCTTCCAGCCAACGCACGCGCCAAGCGGCCACGGCTAGCGCCGCGAACAGTGCAATCAAGGGGATTCCAGCGGAAGTGGCCATGAGTCATCGACCTGATCTTGTTATGACAATTCATCCGACAGCTTTAGCACCGCTTCCAGCGCTGGTTTGATCTTCGCTTTTTGCGTCTCGGTAGCCGAACGCATTGGCATGCGAGGAAGGCCGGCGTCCACACCCTGCTGCGACTGCGCGTAGCGTATGCAGGCCGGCAGATTAAAGTGGTCCGTGGAATTCCAGAAACGCAGAATCGCCTCGTGCAGCCGCAGTGCGTTGACATGATCCCCTTTGGCCACCGCATCGCGCAGCAAGGCGGTGGCCAAAGGGATTCCGGAAGGCGTGGCGGCGACGACCCCCGGTGTGCCGAGGCAGAACGACGGATACATCATCGCATCCACTGCGCTGTAGATCTTACGGTCCTTCGGCGCGTTGATCATGAGATCGGCGAAAAGCTTCAAGTCACCCGCGCTCTGCTTGCTGCCCATGACTCCCAGCACTTCATTCATGAGTCTGACGGTCAGTTCCGGCGAGAGATAGCACCAGTGCACCACGTTGTAGATAATCAGCGGCATGCCGGTCTCTTCGTGGATCACGCGGAAGTGCTCGATCATCATCTGGTCATCGGGGCGGAAGAGATAATGCACCGGCGTGATCTGGATCGCATCGACTCCGAGACCTTCGACCGCTTTGATCGAGCGAATGGCCTGTGGCGTGCTGTCCACGATCGCGCTGGCAATGAGTGGCATTTCCGGTGGCATCGCCGCGCGCGTCTCGCTCACGCAGGCACGGAGTTCGTCGGGCGATAGTGTCTGCCCCTCGCCCGTCGAGCCGCCGACCGCGAGGCTGTCGGCCCGCTCGCGCACGAGAAACTCCACCTGGCTGCGGATGGATGTTGCCTGCAGTTCGCCATCAGCGGCAAAAGGCGTGGTCATCGGTGCGATGACGCCAAAAGGAATTTTTCGGGCATGATCATGATTGGCACTGGTAGTGAATTGTCTGATTTGGCATAGTGGTCACTCGTGTGTCCATTAAACGGCGTGGATGAATTGTTTTCAATGCTTGCTGATTCCAATGTTGCATTTTGGCGGTTGCCGCATAGCCAGGTGTCTGATTTCGCATAGCTTTTAATTCTCGCCGTATCGAAGATGCAGACTACCGAACTCCGCCGACTCTCAGAACTCCGCTCCGTGCTGGAAGGCTTTGCCGCACTTCACGCCGCGCAGCATGTGGCCGCTTCGCCGGAAGTGCTCAATCGCCTGCGATCGATTCCCACGCGGCTGACCAAGGCGCTTCAGATCCGCGACTACGTTTCGTTTCGCGAGTCCGACTTCGAATTGCACGAGACCATCGTCGAGCTGGCGCAGGTTCCGCGGCTGAAAGCGGCGTGGCGGGAAGCATGGGACGGCTTGCTGAGCTTCCACGCGCAGGGCTTTGAAGACTACTTTCCAGATGCCCGCGTTCTGGCTCAGGAGCACGAGTACCTGGTGGAAGCGATCGCCTTCGGCGACCCGACCGCAGCGGAAGACGCCGCTCGTAGCCATGTGGAAGCCGTCTGGTTCCGTGTGGCCGAGAAGTCACGTACCGACGCCGATCCACAAGGCGATCCGCTGCGGCGCGCCACCGCTTATCTCGCCTTTCACCTGCACACGCCGGTGAAGCTCACGGAGGTGGCGAGCAGGATCGCCTTCACCAGCGCCGGCAATCTGAGCCGACTCTTCCGCCAGCATTACGGCCTCAGCTTTCAAGCCTACCTGCAAAAGCTCCGTTTGGAAAAAGCCGCCGAACTCCTTGTCTGTACACGGCTACCCATCGCGCGGATCGCCAGGCGAGTCGGATACCGCGATGTCTCGCGCTTCGGGCAGCATTTCAAGCGCCATCACGGCCACACGCCCAGTGAGTGGCGAAAGCGGTGATTGCGTTACTTGTCGAGGACGATCTGCTCGCGCTCTGGATGCATTTTCGATGCTTATCTGCGGCTGCATGTCATCTTTTTCAATATGCCGTCGTTGCGGCTCAGTGGATCGGTTTGATCGTCAGCGTCGATACTCAGTGCGATCATGTCATCCCACGTGCGGCCGTAAGCTAAGAGGGCGGTGATAATTGTGAGGGTACTTTTGATAGTGTGGGAGTGTTTATTGCTCGGTTTGGCTGTTGCTCCAGTAGCCGCGGAAGATTTTTAGCGGGTCGGCGGTTGCTGGGTTGGTGCCTTTCGGCGCAGCTTTCCATTGCCAGTAGTCTTTGAACAAGGTGGCTGGATCGGGCGCGGGGCGGTCTTTCCAGTAGGCTCGGTCGTGGTAGAGGATGCTGTTGCGCGACTGCTGCCATTGAGGGATGATCTCCGCGAACCATGCATCGTGTTTTTGTGCGAGTGACTGCACGATTTCGGGATGCTGGGCAGCAAGGTCATGTTTCTCGCCAGGATCGGCATCGAGATCGTAGAGTCGCGGCGGAGGTTGCGGCGCGTTGGTGGCAGGATCGAGCTGGCGGTCGAGCGGCATCTCCCAGTGCGGTTGCTCGATGCCGCGCAGGTAAGAAGGATTGTCGCGCCCGGAGTCTTTTTTCAACGGAGCTTTGTCGCCCGGCCAGTAAAGCTTCCAGCGGCCTTCGCGGATGGCGGCATTGCAGTGCTCCACCGGGGCGTAACGGTTGCGTTGGAAGGGCAGCAAACGCTGCGTGAGTGCGGGTGCAGGGTTGCCCAGAAGCAGCGGCATCACGTCGAGACCGTCGAACGGTTTGGCGCCGGCAGGCGCGGATTCATTCGTGAGGCCATAGAGGGTCGGCAACCAATCGCACCCGTGAACCGGAGTGTCGATCACCCGGCCGGCGGGAATGCGGCCGGGCCAGGCGACGATGCAGGGCACACGAATGCCGCCTTCCAATACATCCTGCTTCTGGCCCGAGAAGACGCCGTTGAATCGCTTCTGAGAGCCGAGTTCGGAATCTTTGGCGAGCCAGGGCCCGTTGTCGCTGGTGAAAACGATGAGCGTGTTCTCCCACAAACCCTCCTCCTTCAGCGTCTGAAACACACGGCCCAAGCCGGTGTCCATCGCCTCGATCATCGCATAGGTAATCACCACAGCTTTGGCGACATCCTTACCCAAACGCTGCTCGTATTTCTGCACGAGCGGCTCGGGGGCCTGCAGCGGACCGTGCGGCGCATGATGCGCGAGCCACAGCGCGAATGGTTTTCCGTTTTGCTGGCGAATGAACGCGATGGCTTCGTCGTTGAGCGCATCCGAGAGATATCGCCCATCGTGCGGCATGGCGTCGTCGTTGCGGAGCAGGTTCCATTTCCAGTAATCCTGTCCGCCATTAGGAAAGCCAAAGAAGAGGTCGAACCCGCGACGGTGCGGCAGGTAGTCCTGGGAATGCGCGCCGTTGTGCCACTTGCCGATGAGCGCCGTCGCATAGCCAGCGTGACGGAAGTAGTCGCCGAAAGTTTTCTCTGACAAATCAAGCCGGTCGAGCCCGCGATTGCTCGGCACATCCACAGCGCCCGTGCGATGATTGAAGCGTCCCGTGAGAAACCCCGCGCGGGCTGGTGCGCAGAGCGGCGACGGCGAGTAATGATCAGTAAACCGAACTCCTGTCTTCGCCAATTCATCCAGCGTGGGCGTGTCGACGACTTGATTGCCGTAGCAGCGCAAATCGCCCCAGCCGAGATCGTCCGCGATGATGAAAAGGACATTGGGTTTCGTTGCATCGGCGGCTTGCAGCACGGTGAGCGGGAGCAGCAGTGCGGTGATGAGTGTGAGGATGTGTTTCATAGCGTGGATCTCAGGTTCAGCTTCACGTGTTTGAAATCCATCACCCGCGTTCCGGGCATGGTGAGCGGTTCAATCGTGAGCTTGGCCGGACCTTTCGGCAGCCTGAGGGTGCCGGCCTTCAGAGTGAACCACTCGCGGTTGCGATATCGAGGCTTTGCGTCGCGATGAGGCAACGGGATTCCCGGCGCGGGGGCTTCGGGGATGATGGTCTCGAATGACGCAGTGTCGACGCCAATGCGCACTCGCGACCCGGCGTCGGACGCTGGACAAGCGAGGGCGAGTTCGATGTCGTAGTCGCCAGCGGTAGCCACCTCGATGTCGAACCAGACTTTCGCTTTCACATTCGTCCAGGCAGTGAGCCAATCGTTGGCGGCACCGGAACCAATGGAAAACGTCAGCGGCTTGTCGAAGTAAGCCTGCGGCGCGTGCAGTTCGACGGGATTGTGTTCCGCATGTCCGACCGGCAAGGGAAAACGCTGCAGCGCATCTCGCGAGATCTCGGCAAACCACGCATCGTATTGGTCGCTGAGTTGCTTCACGATATCAGGTTGATCAGCGGCGATGTTCTTCGTCTGGCCCGGATCGCTCTCCATGTCGTAGAGCTGCCAGGGTGTGGCGCTGGCGTCGTTGGCCTTCGCCTTCGATCCGCCCGCTGCGCCTTTGATTTCGCGGACCAGGCGATAGCGTTGCGTGCGCACGGCCCCGGGGAACTTGTTGTCCTTGTCGATGGGATTGTGCGTGAACAGGGTCCGCTCTGGCCATGCGGTGTTGTCGGTCTTTTCCAAAAGCGGACGCAGCGTGATGCCATCCAGCTTTGGTCCGGTGGATGACTTCACGCCGCACAGATCGAGCAGCGTGGGAAAAAGATCGATGTGCGAAACAATGGGCTTCACGACATGCGGCGTCCATTTCGCCGCCGGCCAGCGAAGGAAGAGCGGCACGCGACTACCACCCTCATGCACGCTGGTCTTTCCGCCGCGCATCCCGGCGTTGTAAGTCTTCACGCCTGCAGTGCCGCCATTGTCGGTCAGAAAGAGCACGATGGTTTCATCCGCGAGCCGCAACGATTCCAGGTGCGCGAGCAGTCGCCCCACGTTGTCATCGATGTTTTCGCACATGCCGTAGAAGGCAGCCAAGGTATCGTCGAAGCCCTTCGATTTGAACTTGTCGAAGTATTTGTCCGGCACCTGATACGGCGAGTGTGGTGCATTGTAACTGAGGTAACAGAAAAATGGCCCCGTCTGGTTCGCAGTGATGAACCTCATCGCCTGATCAGTGAGCACGTCGGTGATGTAACCCTCCGTCTGCTCAGGCTTCGAGCCGCGCAGGAGCACGGGATCGAAGTAGTTGTTCCAGTGCCCATTATTGAACCCAAACGCTTCGTCGAAGCCCTGTCCCATCGGCGTGAACGGATACTGCTCGCCATTGTGCCATTTGCCGATGCAGGCCGAGTGATAGCCGCTTTCGTGCAGCGCCTCCGCCATCGTGACCTCGGACGGTTTCATCGCCTCGGCATTGTGCGTGACACCGTGGCACCCGGTTCGCAGCGGCCAGCGGCCCGTGAGCAAGGCTGCCCGCGTGGGTGCGCAGAATGAGTTCACATAGAACCGATCAAACCGCACGCTCTCCGCGGCCAGCTGATCCATGTGCGGCGTCTGCAGATGCGTGTTGCCGTGGATGGAAAAGTCCCCATAGCCCTGGTCATCGGTGATGATGAGAAGGACGTTAGGCTGTTTCGCATAGGTGACGTCCACCGGGGCGAACAACGCGAGCAGCAGGGTGATGATGAGTGCCGTTGGTGTGTTCATTGGGACTTCTTTCTGGCTTCATCGAGAAGCTTGATCCAGGCTCCGACGAAATGGCCATTGTCGTGGAATGTGCGACCTGAAACCAGGTTGCCGTCGATCACGCAGGGTTCGTCCACGAACGTCCCACCGCAGACTTCCAGATCGAAGCGGCATTTGGCAACCGTCGCCATCCGCCGACCTCGAACGCAGTCAGCTCGCGCGGGGATCTCGACGCCATGGCAGACGCTCGCGATCGGAGCATTCTTCTCAAAAAAGTAACGCGTGATGCGGATTAGATTGGGGTCATCGCGAATGTACTCAGGAGCGCGCCCGCCCGAGTAGAAGATCCCCAGATACTCGTGCGGATCGATCTCCGCGAACGCGACATCCGCCTCGATGGTGTAACCTTCCCACTCCTTTGTGATCGTCCAGCTAGGTTTTACTTCGTGCAGAACCATCTGGTAACGCCGCTTTTCCGGGGCCGCGACGACGGGCTGAAAACCGGCTTCGATTAACCGGTAATACGGGTACATCGTGTCCAGTGTCTCGCTGGCATCACCGACAATAATAAGAACTTTGGGTCGCATGGAAGTAATCCTGATTGAAAGACGCTTGCGGCGTCAGGCTCAAGCATCGCTGAGTAATTTATTCAGATAATCGCGACTGCGATTGATCTCGGCCGTCACGGCTGAGGCGGTTTCGAGAATCGGAATGCCGCGCGGAACGGGGTGCATGAAGATCTCCGTCCAGCCGGAGTACTTCATCTGTTTCAACGCTGAGAGCAGCGGACCGAAGTCGAGATCGCCGCGGCCGGGCATCTGCAGTAGTTCCTGTTCCTTGGGCAGCTTCTCGTGACAGCCCATCCCGTGTTGCCAGGCGTAGAAAACCGCGATCGAATCACCCAGCGTTTCAATCAAACGACCAAGCAAATCCGCATCCTGTGGCAGGTGATAAGGTGCGAAAGCAATCGCCAGATGCTTCGACGGTCTTAGTTCGGCCAGCCATTTCAAAGAGTCAGGCGACTCGATCAGGTTGTTTCCGTGATTCTCGACCGCGATGGTCACACCGGTTTCTTCAGCCACTTCAAGGTGCGGCTTCATCTTCTCGATGAAGTCCTGAACGCCCACTTTCAGCTCACTCCCCTTCAACCCAGCAGGGCCCCGACCGCCGGTGACAATGGTCCGGCAACCGAAGCGCTGAGCCAGTCGCATTTCGTCCTGCAGTCCAAACGGCCCGAGCTTGTACTGAGTAATACAGCCCAGCGTGATCTCGTGCTGCTTCAACATCGCTGCGAACTTGTCTTCACCCAGGTCGGTCAGTTGTTCGCGCTGGTTGCCATGCACCTTGGGCCAGACGTCGAGGGCGGTGGCGCCGGTCTTGCGGACTTCCGGCAGGATCTCACCGACGTACTGATAGCCGTACATGCAGGAACCGAGAATGTACTTCAGTTGGAACGGCTCCGATTCCGCCGCATCGGCAAGAGTTCGCGGCATGACAGCACTTCCAGTTGCCACGGCACTGGCAGCACAAAACGAACGACGTGTCAGCAATGACGGTTGCATAAGATTCTCCGGGATGTGTCGATCAACGCTTTTCGCAGCCGTTCAAATACGGCAGGTTCACGGTTGCAGAAATGGAACTCCCAGGTGCATTAGCTCCTGAGTTCCAGGTTTGTAAATCGGTTCTGCGGAATACTGCGTCACATAAGCGCGACGCATGCGGTCGGTGGTATTCGCTCCACTGCGGTGAAACGTCAGCGAGCTGAACACGACCAGACTGCCTGCAGGCACGATGGCGGGAATGCCCGGTTCTTTTCCGAAGTATCCAACCTTGTCACCTGTTTCCGGATCGCGGATGTGTTCGACAAGTGACCGGATACCGATGGTCGAATACGGCATGACGTATGCCGTGCCGTTCTCCAGCGTCATGTCGTCGACCGCCGCCCAGACCGTGACATACGGCGTGTGAGGAAAGCCGAGGTAGCCGCCGTCCTGATGCCACGAAAAGCTAATTCCCTGCTCGGCACATTTGGCGACATACTGGTCGTAAAAAAGGAACGCGGTTTCACCGATCGTCGCTCGGCAGACGTCTGCCATCAGCGGGCTGAAAACGTACTCCGACAACCGAGGCGTTTTGTCGTACTGTTTGGCAATGTGGTACCGCTTGCCGCGATGGCTGATATGAATGTGATCGGTTCCCTGTCGATCCATCTCCTGATGCATCAGGTCGATCAGGTGATCGCATGAATCACGCAGGATCTGCAAATGCTCGTCCGAAATCACACTTTCCAGAATGAAGTAACCTTCGTTCTGGTAAAGTTCGCGATGCTGGTCAGTGATGAGAGATGAAGGTGTAATTTGCATGGCTGGTGTCTTTCTCTATTCAACGGCAAGCGTTCTGAACGAATGATAATTTAGACGACTTCAAACCCCTTGCGTTGCTCACGACCAAGCATGACGTTGGCTTCCGCATCATCAGGGAACATTTCTCTTTCGGGGTCCCACTTCAGTGGCCTGCCCAGACGCATCGAAATGTTTCCGAGGTGACAGGTGCTGACACTGCGATGTTGACTTTCGACATCCGAGACGGGCGTGCGGCGAGTCTCGACACAGTCAAAGAAGTTGCCCATGTGATTGATGATCGCATCCAGTTTGCCGGCACGCGCAGGACGTTCGAGGTTGTCGTAGTCGTAGACCTTCCAGTCTTCACGGTTCAGCGGATTTGTTTGCAAAGCCTCGACGGGCGCGCCGGTGATCTTTCCTCGATTCACGAACATTCGACCGGCATCGCCAGTAAACAGAATGCCGTTATCTCCGGTGTCAACGACTGTCATCATCACACCATTGGCATACTTGTAAGTGACGTTGAAATCGATCGCGACGTTGTACCCATTGATGACGTTGGGCATCCTGGCGGTGCCGTGAATCTCAACCGGATTAGAATCGATCGCCCACTGTGCGATATCAAGATGGTGCGCTCCCCAGTCGGTCATCTGGCCGCCTGAGTATTCATACCACCAGCGAAACGTGTAGTGCGACCGCTCTTCGATATAGAGAACATCCGGCGTCTGGCCCTGCCATAAGTTCCAATTCAAATGGGCGGGAGGAGTTCGCGGCACAAACGAGCTACTGGTTGCGTTTTTGCCAAGCACCACCTCGACCTTCTGCAATCGGCCGATTCGACCAGCTCGCACCATCTCAACCGCTTGCCGAAATCGATCATCGCTGCGCTGCCACGAACCGACTTGCACCACACGTCCGGTTTCTTTCACGACCTTGGTTAGCAGCTTGCCCTCATCAACGGTCAACGTCAGTGGTTTTTCGCAGTAGACATCTTTACCGGCGCGGCAAGCGTCGATCACCATTTTGGTGTGCCAATGATCGGGACTGCCGATCGTGACGACATCGACATCTTTGCGAGCGAGCAAATCCTGGTAGTCTTCGCTGCTGTGCGGCGTACTTCCAAAGGCCGCCTTGGCCTGATCGCGAACATTGCGATCAACATCGCAGACGGCAACGATATCACCGTGCAACTGCGCCTTATTCGCGATCACACTCCCCTGATAACGCAAGCCGATTGCACCAACGCCTATGCGTTCCACCTTGTGACGAGGCTTCTCCTGTCCCACAGCCGTTTGTGGTGATGAGAAAACTCCTGAAGGGGAACTCCCCAGCAGCGCTCCGCCTGCCAGCGTCGAAGCGATGAAGCCTCTTCGAGAAAGCGATGAATTCGACATGTTGATCTCCAATGGATTACCAGTCTGATTTAGTCATTATTCTACCGCCCAAGGGCTCTAGCCACATTCCGTATGTGCGTAATTCGGTTACATTATATTGTCAGTCCTGATTCGCCCGGAATTCGCCAATGCGTCGAGTTGCGCTCCTCATTGAAACCTCGCGCACTTACGGCCGTGACCTGTTGCGCGGTGTGAAACGCTATGCGCAGGAGCACGGTCCCTGGTCGATGTTTGTGGAGATTAGAGACCTGGAAACCATGCCACCGGTTTGGCTAAGGAACTGGGACGGCGATGGAATCCTGACGTGGTCGGGCAGCGCTGCGATCGCAACGGCTGTGGGACGTGCGGGGGTACCTGCTGTGGAACTGCGATCGACGCGCCGCGGTTCCACGTTCCCATTTGTCGGGGTTGATAACACTGTTGTTGCAGGCATGGTTGCCGACCATTTTCTTGAGCGCGGCTTTCGTCACTTCGGTGTGTTTGCGCTCGATACCGAGCCCTTCTTCATCGAACGCCGACAGAGTTTTGTCTCCTATCTGCGAGCACGCGGGCATGCGTGTTCTGTGCTTCGTCAGCCCGGCAAGTCGGAGAAGCCGGAACAATGGGAGGCTCAGCAAAAGCGACTGATGAACTGGCTCAGCGACCTGCCGCGACCGACTGCGATTATGGCCTGCACGGATCAGCTTGGTTGTTGGCTGCTGGACGCGTGCTCTCGCTCGTCAATCCGCGTTCCGGAAGATGTCGCTATCGTCGGGGTTGAGAACGACGAAACCATCACCACGATGAGCACACCGCCGCTGAGCAGCGTGCGACTGGCCGGCGAACAGATCGGCTACGAAGCCGCGCGAATTCTGGATCGTATGATGCGTCGTCTGAAGCCGCCTGCGCAGCCGACACTCTTTGCTCCGCTCTGCATCGAGACACGTCAATCCTCGGACATCGTGGCGATTGATGACGAACATTTGGCGCAAGCCATTCGATTGATTCGCCAGCTTGCGTGTGAGGGCCTGACCGTCAATGGAATCTTGAAGGTTGTACCGATATCGCGGAGTTCTTTGGAACGTAGCTGCCGCCGACTGTTGAGAAGGTCTCCCAATGAAGAGATCAATCGCGTGCGCATTGAGCACGTCTGTCGCTTCCTGCGAGACTCCGACCTCAGCCTCGACCAGATCGCCGCCCGCACCGGATTCGCGACGTCGCAGTACATGCTGGAAGTGTTCCGCAAAACGACTGGCGTCACGCCCGGCAACTACCGCCGCAGTCTTTCTTCCGGCAAGCAATAACGGGGATACGTCCCTGCAGTAGCCTACACCTGAACTCGATGGGTGTTTCGGCCGATTTGCCTGCCTACCGAAAGTCCTGGAGACTTCCGCCCTCCGCCGCCCGGGAATACTCCGCCGCCGCACGGAATCGCTGCGTTTCCTCGGGCGTGAGTTTGTTCGGCGAAATCTCCGCGGCATGGATCGCGGTCATTGGTGAGAGCAGCAGAGCGGTGAGGAGCGTGAGAGTAATTTCATTTGTGGATTCACTTGATGGTTTTCAGCAGAAGCACTGCGACGGTGAGTTTCTCGTCGGTGTGCCAGAAATACGCGGGATAGAGATTGAAGCCTGAACCGATTCGCGGAAGTTGAAGTGATTGATGATTGTTGATTGCTGATCTTTAATTGGCGATGGGACAAGGGCGGTAGTTGCCAACGCCCGACACAGCGAGCACCTGCACTTCGAAAATCAGCAATCCTCAATCGACAATCCTCAATCCTGTCTTCGACGGTGGTGCGTCTCATGAATTCATCTCGTTCAATGTGCCAGCGCTGCTGCCGAACGTGTCTGCTTCGATACCGAGGTGCTGAAGCATCGTGACATAGAGGTTGCACAGCGGTTTGTTGTGATCGCGCCGGAAGGCGAGGTGCTGGCCGTGCTGGAAACCGCCACCAGCAAGAAGGATCGGCAGGTTGGTATTGTCGTGCGTGTTGGCGTCGCCCATGTTGCTGCCGAACAGGATCATTGTGCGGTCAAGCAACCGGTCCTCGCCTTCACGGGTTTCGGCAAGCTGTCCGAACAGCTTGCCGAGTAGCGTCATCTGCTGATGATCGGCGTCGACGAGTTGTTGGACCTTCGATTCTGACTGACCGTGATGACTGAGATTGTGGTAGCCATCGGTTGTATTCTGATCGGGATGCAGTTTGAACACGGGAGTCGCAAAGGCATCGACCATCAGCGTGACGATCCGCGTGGAATCCGATTCGAGCGCCAGCCGCCCCATCGCCAGCATCAGGTCGAACTTTTCGAAGAACAACTTCTGGTCGCGAATGTCGTCCGGTGGTTGCTGATCGGTCGCCGGTTTCGGACGCAGTTCCCACTCGCGAGCGGTCTGCAGTCGTTCTTCGATTTCGCGGACGGACGTGAGGTACTGGTCGAGCCGTGATTGATCGTCGCGTCCAAGATGACTGCGGAACTGCCGCGTATCATCCAGCAACGTATCGAGAATGCTGCCTCGTTCGTCGAGTTTATGGAGCTGGCGTTTTACAGCAGCCTGATCGCCCTGGACGAACATCTTGCGAAACAGAGCAGACGCACTGTCTTCGGCGGGCAACAGCACACCGTCTCGTGTCCAGGAAAGACTGCGATTCGCCTTGTCGATGTTCACGCCCAGGTTGAGCGTGGGAAACCGAGTCACCGGACCAAGCCGTTCTGCAGCAAACTGATCAAGCGAGATCGTATTGCGAAAGCCACTCTTTGTCGGGCCAAGGGCTGCCGTGAGAAAGCAGTTCTCTGTGCTGTGACCACCGTCGACATCGGGGTGCGAGAGGCCACTGATCACCGTGAAGTCATCGCGGAAATCGGCCAGATCCGCGAGGTACGGTGAGAGTTCGTAATCTCGGCCCGTCCCCTCGGGAAAGAACGGCTTGGGTAGCACGCCGAGATTATTGGAGATCAACAGCATCCGCCGCGGAAGTTCTGCATCCGGTTGCTTTGCTGATACTGAACGCAGGCTGTCCAGAAACGGTAGCGCAAGCGTGACTCCCGCACCGCGAAGAAACTGACGGCGATTGATTTGATGGCGGCGTATCATCGGCTGCCTTCCTTTCCGAGAAAGATCCTGCTCTGCACCAACGCATGCACAAGATCGCGCGCTCGATATCCATCTGCTTCGCAGGCATCGAGGATCGATTCGATCTCTGCACGATCCGCAAACCGCACCGGAGTTCCGGTCGCATAAAGCGTGAACTGATGCAGAAGATTAGGAGCCAATTGTCGAGAATTGCCTACAAGAATCGCCTTCAATTCGTGGATGTCTTGAAAGCGGCGACCGTCCAGCAGTTGACCGCTGGCGTCCACTGGTCCAGCAAGTGCGTAGACGAAATCGTGGCCGGCACGGTCTATCCCGGAGATGCGTTCTCCCGCTTCGAGTCCTCGATAATGTGCCCGCCAGCCGCCGAGGATGTCGAAGTTTTCCAATGCCAGACCAACGGGATCGAACCGCGCATGGCAGCTGGCACACGACTCCGATTTCGTATGCAGAGCCAGCAACTCACGAATCGTCTTCGCCCCGCGAATGTCCGGTTCGACGGCGGGGACACTCGCCGGAGGAGGAGGCGGTGGCTGACCGAGCAAACGCTCCATGATCCACGCGCCGCGGATGACGGGCGAGGTCGAACTGCCGTTGGCGGTCACTTTCAAAATGGCCGCCTGCGTCAATAGACCGCCGTAGGGACTGTCATCGGGCAACACGATCTTTTGCATTCTGGACCCGCTGAGCGGTTTCAACCCGTAATGCCGCGAGAGACGATCGTTCGCGTAGACAAAGTCGGCATCGACTAACACACTCGCCGAGAGATTGTCTCGAATCATCGCCTTGAAGAAGTTACGAGTTTCGTGCTCCATCGACTCGATCAAGTAGTCATCAAAGCGGTACTCAGGATGCAGACGAATATCCGGTTCGTCGCGTCGAATGTTGCGCAGGTCGAGCCAGTAGTCGGTAAAATTCTCGACGAACCGATCGAAGCCGGGGCTGTTGATCAGCCGATCGGTCTCACGGCGAAGTGTGTCAGCATCGCGGAGCTTTCCCGCGCCGGCCAGTTCCATCAACGCCGGGTCCGGCCGCGTGTTCGTCAGGAAATGCGACAACCGCGAGGCGATGGCATGTTGATCAAGATTGTCAGTCGCTGGATCAGAAGGTTCGCGCAGATAAAGGAAGTGGCTGGAACAGAGGAACGCCTTGTAACCGGCGAGCATCGCCTCAGGGAACGGGCTCCCCTGCTCGAGTCGCTTGAGAATGAGTTGCTCGAACCGGAGCAGTGCTTCTTCCGGTACAGGTTCGCGAGCAGCGATCTCTACGAAACGCCGAAGCAGATGTCGCGAGTCTTCTTGCGGATTAGTGGATTGAATGTCCGATCCAAAATTATCAAACAAGACGCGATGTGACGGCGGCGGCCACGACTCTGACGCAATCGGTCCGTCAACTTCCAACCATTGAAAGGCAACACCCGGTTGGCCACCATCGGGAAACGGCGGATAGCGATACGTCGGCGGGCCACCGTTGACGTTACGTGCCAGCGGAACTGGCAGACCTAACAGGCTGTACTCGAATGTCTCTGTTGAAAGTAAGCGAATGGTCGTCTCGTAAACGGCGGGTTTGGGCTGAATGTCGATGATTCCACCTGTTGCCCGAACATCGCCAGAGACATCCGGGCCAGAGGGTTTGCGCGCACGAAACGTCATCGGCACCGGCTCGGTTGCCGGTTTGAGCTGATACCCTTCGGTCTGCAAGATGGCCCGCGCCGAAAAGCGGACCCGGTATTCGCCTGGGAGTTTCGCAACGAATCCACGCGGATATCCAAAATAGGGCCAATGAGCCGACCGGAACAGCGCGAGTTCAAGTGCCGGATCGTCTTTCAGGTTGTCGAGTTCCTTCGTGTCAACCGCCTTGTTGTCCTTCGCAAAGAACATCGCTTCGCGTTCACCAAAGGTGCTGGTGGCCGAAAAAAGCTGCGTCCCCACCGCTCGATATTTCGTGGCCGTTGGCGGCTCGGGTCCGTCGGCCATTGCCTGTTGCAGTGCGGTTTCCGCGGCATCGAGGTATGCAGCCAACTGCACGCGTGACATGTCGAGTGCCGCGGCAGTCTTGTTGAACCGATGGGCCTCACGATCTTCCGGCAGCATGTCACGAATATCGAGCAGCGGCATTTTCAGCACGTCCCGCAAATTCTGTTCGTATTCGTCACGGTTGAGCCGTCGCAACGGACCGCGACCGTTTGCAAGAACATCCTCACGATCCGCTTTCCCGATGACGTCGTGCAGTGTCTTCACCAGTGACTGTCGATCACCATCAGAGAGACTTGAATCATCAGGCGGCATCTCACCCGATTTGACTCGATCATGGATGAGAATCCAGCGGTCGCGCAGCACTCGGTCGTCAAGCGTGAAAGCCAGTGAAGCAAGATTGAGCCCCCCTTCCGCCGCCGCGCCGGAATGACAGTCGAGGCAGTTGTTCTTAAGCAGCATACCCAGCGTAGCAGGCACGTCAGCAGCAGGGAGCGACCTCCCTATCAAACCAATGCATATCACCACGCCCAAGCTGATGCGACTCGCCCAGTCCAGCCTTGATGGTTTGACGGCAAGCCGCGGGCATCGACTACGTTGGCGAATCACCGGCGCCTGCCGCTTGCCGTTAAACGACTGCTGTGTACACCATCGACCTTCTGCGTGTGTTATTACTACTTTACGACTCACGCCAGGATCTCTCTGATGACTTCGCCGTGCACGTCGGTCAGGCGGAAGTCGCGGCCGGCAAAGCGATAGGTCAGACGTTTGTGGTCGTATCCCAGCAGGTGCAACATTGTGGCATGCAGGTCGTGGACAGAAACAGGATTTTCGACCGCCTTGAAACCGAATTCATCCGTGGCGCCGTAGATGGTTCCGCCTTTGATTCCGCCCCCTGCCATCCACAGCGAATAGCCCCAGTGATTGTGGTCGCGACCTTGTGATGCGCCAGAACCGTTCTGTCCCATCTCGACAGACGGAGTTCTGCCGAACTCGCCCGTACATAGAATCAGCGTTTTACTCAGCAGCCCTCGTTGCTTCAGGTCGATGATCAAAGCGGCCAGCCCCTGGTCACACTGTTCTGCAACTTTGCGATGTTCGCCTTTGATGTTGGAGTGGCTGTCCCACGGCTGACCACTCCCATGCCATGTCTGCACAAACCGCACGCCGCGTTCCACCAGACGCCGCGCGATCAGCAATTGTCGATTCTGTGGTCCGTCGCCATACAGCTTCTGAATGTGCTCAGGTTCCTGAGTCGCGTCGAATGCTTCCGTCGCTTCGGTCTGCATACGAAATGCCATTTCAAAAGATTGAATGCGTGCTTCGATGGCGGCTTCTCCGGGACGCTGTTCGAGATGACGCGAGTTCATCTTTTGTAGCAGGTCAAACTGCTTACGCTGTTGAGCGCCCGTGAGTCGTTCGTTGCGAATGTCTTTGATCAGCTTCGATGCATCCGTGCCCGATGTGTCGACCAGCGTTCCCTGATACACGCCCGGAAGAAATGCGCTTCGCCAGTTGCCTGCACCGCCAACAGGCAGGCCGCCCGGACACAAGGCGACAAAGCCGGGCAGGTTCTGGTTCTCGCTGCCCATGCCCCACGTCAACCATGAACCGAAGCTGGGTCGTACCGCCCGTTGATCGCCGCTGTTCATCAGCATCAGCGACATTTCGTGGTTGGGCAGCTCCGCATGCATCGACCGAATCACGGCCATGTCGTCGACACACTTCGATAAGTGCGGAAACAAATCACTAACCGTAATACCACTTTCACCATGTTGCGCAAAGGTGAACGGCGACGGCAATGCGACACCAGTTTTGCGTTCGGTTTGCAGGTTATCGAACGGCAGCATCTGGCCGCCGCGTTTGGTCAGCTCCGGTTTTGGATCGAAAGTGTCGACCTGCGACATTCCTCCGTTAAGAAACACATGAATAACGTGCTGCGCGGGCCCTTCGAAATGGGTGCGATCCGCAGTCAATGGTTGATCCTCCGCTCTGCCATCGTCACTCAGCAGGCCGGCGAGCGCCAGCGACCCCATGCCCATGCCACTGCGTGACAGGAATTGTCTCCGCCCAATGATGCGTGTCATCTGTTTGTCGGGTTCGTTCATCTTCATTGCCTTTATTGATACTGTAGGACGTCCCTTCTGGGGCGTCACGATATCACCGGCGGCCCGAAAGGGCCGTCCTAAGTTGCCACATGTGTCAATCAACAAACACAAATTCATTGGCAGCCAGCAGCACATGTGCTAACTGTTGCCAGCGGTCGCCTGCATCTTCGTCTGCCTGATTGCTGACGAACTGCATCGCTGTTTCTAATTCTTCGTCCTGCGGCTCTCTTGAATACGCCTGCCGATACATGAATTTCACGCGTTGCTCGGCATCTTCAATGTTCGCACAGCGCCGAGAAAACGCAGCCGCGCGGTCCTGAATGAACACCGAATTCAGTGCGAACAGGGTTTGCTGAGGAACCGTGGTTTCAGATCGCTTCGCCGTACACGAAGCGGCATTGGCTCCGTCGAACGTACTGGCCAAACTGGAGATGATGTCGCGATTTACGAATCCATAAACGCTGCGTCGCGGCACCACTGGGGTGGACAGAAAATCAAACGGACGTCCGCCGATTGTGCTGACGTTCAACTCGCCCGAAACTGCCAGCGTCGAGTCTCGCATGGTTTCCATTTCCATGCGCCGACGAGGCATACGCCACAGCAGATGGTTGTCGGGATCTTTTTCACGCGAGTCGGCGTTCTCAATCGCCGCCTGCTGATAAACGTCGGACAGCATGATTCGCTTATGCAGCTTCTTCAGCGACCAGCCGTCTTCCTGAAAACTCACCGCCAGATAATCGAGCAGTAGAGGATGCGTTGGCGGTTCGCTGCGAGCCCCGAAGTCGTCCGGCGTATTCACCAGACCTTTTCCAAGATGATGCTGCCAGACCCAGTTGACCAGCACACGTCGTAACAGCGGATTGTTGGGATCGACAATTCTGCGTGCCAGTGCCAGTCGTTGCTGTCCGTCGGGAAACGTAGACGGTTCAGCGGTCGCGGAGTTCAACGCCGTTAAGAAGTGCGCCTGAACAACTTCACCGCGATCGATCGGGTTGCCTCGACGAAACACGTGAAACGGCTGTTCGGGAATTCGTTCCTCCAGTACCATCGCCCGTGGAGGCGAGCCGGGCGACGAAAGATGCAGATTATGGATCGCTCCGTTCTTGCCACCGAGATTATCTCGCACGGTACGATTCAGCATCGTCGTCGCCAATTCATCCGGCATCGCGGTTGGCGTTCCCGGCTCGTGAAGATGTCGCCTCAACTGGCTATTGACCGCGCTGTTGATTACTTCGTGGCGAGCGTCCTGATCGGTGATGATTTCTGCGCCGGCCGCTCCTTCCAGCGACGCTTCCAACAGCGACGCCATCCACTGTCGCTGTACGTCCGCAAACAGATTGCCATAAGCATCAGCCACATCCAGCAAACTGGTAGGTGGTTTCTGAGTCAGAGCATCCAGCACCCGAGGATTCCACTTCGGAGCGGCCGTGGACAGATTCTGAAGGTTCGCAAACTTTGCGGGATCACCGTTTTCCTTC
>Ga0102932_1000230_pt1 | contig 26887 bp, 33 predicted proteins | sample SalPonR1_C_D2_MG_FD_78212 | JGI IMG/M metagenome (GOLD analysis project Ga0102932, IMG submission 78212) | Salt pond soil microbial communities from South San Francisco under conditions of wetland restoration - Salt Pond MetaG R1_C_D2_MG | ecosystem: Environmental > Aquatic > Marine > Intertidal...
CGTCCCCTCCGCGCGCATCCGCGCGAGCGTCGGCATCAACCCGTCGGCAATCGCAACCTCAAGATACTCCGGCTCACACCCATCAAGACAGATCGCAATAGCAGCCACCTTCGGGCCCGGATAAATACGGTGATTGGCCTCTACGGGCGCTTGAATATTCATGTGATATCTCCTGCTCACGCGGCCAGTTTGGCGCGTTCTTCCAATGCCTTGGCGGGGGGTGCGGCGCTCGCGACACCCATGTCCGCCAGAGACTGCTTCGCGGCTTCGACAACCTGCCGCATCACCGCCTCGTCCATCCGTCCGATACAGCCGACACGAAAGCTTTCCACCACGGTCAGTTTGCCGGGATAGATGATGAACCCTTTTTCCTTCATCAACTCGTAAAAGCGGTCAAAGACGAACCTGTCGTCGGCGGGGCAGAAAAAGGTCACGATGATCGGGCTCAGCCACCGTTCGGCCAACAACGTCTCAAAGCCTAGGTCGCGCATCCCCTGCACCATCACATCGCGGTTTCGCACATACCGCGCGCCGCGCCCCGCAACCCCGCCTTCCGCCTCATGCAGGCGCAGCGCCTCAAGGAAGGCGGCAACCACATGGGTGGGCGGGGTGAACCGCCACTGTCCGGTCTTCTCCATATGCGCCCATTGCGCATGCACATCGAGGCTCAGCGAATGGCTGTTGCCTTGGGCGGCCTCAAGCTCGGCGGTCTTGGCGATGACGAAGCCGAAGCCCGGCACGCCCTCGATGCACTTGTTGGCCGAACTGACCATCGCCTCATAGCGGATATCGTCGGGCCGCAGCTCAATCGCGCCGAAAGCCGACATGCTGTCAATCAAGAGCTTGCGCCCCGCCGCATAGGTCGCCTCGGCGATTTCGTGAACCGGGTTCAGAATGCCCGAGGACGTCTCGCAATGAATGGCCAGAACATGGGTGATCGCCGGATCATCCGCCAGTATCCGCGCCACTTCCGCGCCTCTTGGAGGTAGGTAATCGCCCTTGTCCAGCGTGTGAAACGCGCGCCCGAGATACTCCATCGTCTTGGCGGCGCGAAGCCCGTAAGCCCCGTTCGCAAGAACCAGAACCTTGCCATCGCGCGGTACGAAAGATCCCAGCATCGCCTCCACGCAATATGATCCGGACCCCTGTATCGGCACACAATCATAGGCCTCGCCCCCCGGCCCCAGCAGCGCCAGAAGCCGGTCGCGCATCTCGCGGGTCATGGCACGGAAATCCGCGTCCCAGCTTCCCCAATCGCGCAGCATCGCCTGCTTGGTGGCATAGGCCGTGGTCAGGGGTCCGGGCGTCAGCAAATACGGCTCGCCCAGAGGGGGGGCTTCGATCTGGGTGGATGCGGTGCTCATGCGGACCTCCTCTGGCATCTTGCATTCACTCAATGACCGAGTCACGAATATATGTGAAATATCTAATTTAGATGATATTATAAGCTTAACCTATATAAGAGCCCCTATGCGCTACAGCCAACTCCGCGCCTTTCACCACGTCGCCCTGCTCGGGGGGTTTTCCCGCGCCGCCGAGGCGCTCAGGATCTCCCAACCGGCCATCTCCGAACAGGTGCGCAAGCTTGAGCAGGACCACGACGTCCTCCTCTTTTATCGCGACCGTCGCAACGTGCGCCTCACAACCGCAGGAGAAGAGCTTCTGCGCCTGACACGCGGCTTCTTCGAGACCGAGCGCCAAATCGAGGATTACCTGTCGGAATCGCGCGCCGCCCTGGAAGGAGAGCTTCGCATCATCGCGGACGCGGCCCATCACATTACCGATATCCTGACCCGCTTTCGCCGCCGCCATCCCGGCATCACCGTCACCCTGAGCGCCGGAAACACCGAGGAAATCCTCGATGCGCTCCGCTCCTACAAAGCCGAGATCGGCGTGGTGGGGAGCCCCCCGCCCGGCGGCGACATGGAAACGCTCGAACTTTCCACGACCGAGATCGTGGCCTTCGCCGCGCATGACCTCGTTCCCCCCTCTCGTCAGAGTTTCCGTTTCCGCGAGCTTGCCGACTGGCCCCTCATCTGGCGTGAGGAAGGATCCAAAACCCGTCAGAAACTCGCGGACGAGGCCGCCCGGCAGAAAATCAAACTACGTCCCGCCATCTCCGCCGAAGGCCGGGAAACCGTGCGGGAGGTGGTGGCCTCGGGGGCTGGCATCGGCTTTGTCTCCCGCGCCGAATATCGCCATGACGACCGGATGCGCCTCCTGCCTCTGACCGATGCCGACCTTTCGATGACCGAGGTGATGGCCCACCTGACCCAGCGGCGCGACGTGCGCGTCATCCGGGCCTTCATGGACATCGCCCGCGACAGGCCCGCCGCCTGACAGGCCCCTGCACTCAGCGCGCGTCCTCAAGCACCATCTCGGCGGCCTTTTCACCCACCATGATCGCCGGTGCGTTGGTATTGCCCGACGGGATGACCGGAAAGATCGACGCATCCGCCACCCGAAGCCCCTCGACCCCATGCACCTTCAGGCGCGGATCGACAACGGCCTGCGCCGCATCACGCCCCATCCGGCAGGTGCCGCACGGATGAAAAACCGTCCATGCCGCATCCCGCGCATATTGCAGGAGCGTGGCATCATCCGTCGCCGTCGGGCCGGGCGCGATCTCCTCCTCGATGACTTGCGCCATGGCCGGCGACCCGGCGATCTTCCGCACAAGGTGCAACCCTTCGACCATCGCCGCACGATCCTCTTCGGTATCAAGATAGTTGGGATGGATCTCCGGGGCGGCCATCGGATCGGGCGAGGTGATGCCGAGATGCCCCTTGCTTGTCGGGCGGCACGGATTCATCCCCATGAGGAACCCCGGAAACGGATCGGGCGACATCAGCGCCCGTTTGCCCTTGGGCGCTCGCGTATAGCTGACGGGTGAGAAATAGAGTTGCAGATCAGGCCGGCCCTGCCCCTCGCGCAACCGCACGAATCCGCCCCCCTGATTGACACTCAGGCTCAGGGGCCCGCCGCGCGTCAGCACATAGCGCAACCCGGCTCGCAGTTTGCCCCACCAGGGGCCCAGTTCCTGATTGAGCGTCGGTGTATTCGCACGATAAAGATTGTCGGCCCCCAAATGATCCTGAAGGTTCTGCCCCACATGAGGCGCGTCATGCACCACATCGATCCCAAGATCCCGAAGATGCGCGCCAGCGCCAACGCCTGAATGCTGAAGGATGGCCGGGCTCATGATCGCTCCCGCCGCAAGGATGACCTCGCCGCGCACGCGCGCAACATGATCACGCCCGCCCCTGCGATAAGCGACACCCACCGCGCGCCGCCCGTCGAACAGCACTCGGGTCACGTGCGCCCCCGTTTCAAGCCGCAGGTTCGCTCGGCGTAACGCAGGCCGCAGATAGGCCGCGGCGGTCGAGGCACGCACCCCGCCCTTGGTAGAAATTTGATAGATCGACGCGCCGTTCATCTCTGCGCCGTTGTAATCCGGGTTGAACGGGATGCCCGCCTGTTCGGCCGCCTCAAGATAGGTATGACATAACGGATGCATGCGGTCCTCGATCCGTTCGACCGACACCTTGCCATCCTGCCCCCTGATCTGATCCGGGTCCCCCCGCCAGTCTTCGACCCGGCGATAGACTCGGGCCACTTCACTCCAATTCCATCCCGGTGCGTTCGCTTGTTCGGCCCAGTCGTCGAAATCCTCACGGTGGCCACGGGCCCAGACCATTGCATTGATCGAACTCGATCCGCCGATCACTTTCCCGCGCGGCCAATAGCTTTCACGCCCGCCCAGCGCCTCAACGGGCTGGGTCGAGAATTTCCAGTTGAGCGTCTTGTGGTAGTAGGCTTTGCCGTATCCGATGGGCATACGCACCCACGGATGCAGGTCGCTGCCCCCCGCCTCGAGGACAAGAACGGATGCTGCACCGCTCTCGCTCAGCCGGTCGGCAAGCGGACCACCGGCCGAGCCGGCACCGACAATGATATAGTCATATTCGGGCGCTCGGCTGCGCGTTTCGGCCATGGTCGATCACCCCGTGTGTCCGGCATTCCAGTTGACGATGGGTAGCCCGCGTCAACGCCATGTTCAAGCGGCCCTCGCACGTTCTGCCATACCTCTTTCGGGCAAGAACCGAACGCTTTGTTCACAGGTTTCGCGAATCGCAGCGCACCGACGCAATACCGACGTGAATACCGATGTGAATACCGACGTCGTGTTCGGCCCGTTAACCTCTGGACATTTTATGCAAAAGACTGCATTGAACGCGGCAAGCGGACCGCAATCAACCGGACCGCCTGAAGATACGCATTTTTTTGATGCTGAAAATTACTCATGTTTTCAACAGGTAAGACAGAAACTCCGAGCCATGCGTTCCGGGTCTTTCAGTCATGCAAGAAACGCATGTATTTTTCATACGATTTTAATTGCGCATTAAGATTTATCGACTAAATGGAGGTCAGAGGCGCAAACGCGTCTCTCGCGACTGAAAGCTCAAGATTCCAGGAGGCCAAAATGACCCGCGACGAACTTAACCGCGAACTTCGTATGCACAGCGCCTCTTGGCAGGCCGTCGTCGTCGTATATGGCGGCATGGTAGGCGCACTGGTGCTGTCCGCAATGGCAATCGTCTAAGACGGTCAACCCATTGAAATAAAAGGCGAAAGCCTTTGTCACACAAATCACCGTTAAACGGCGTCTGGGCTTTGCTCCATGCGTCGTTTTCTACTTAAAACACCCCAAGGGGCCCCTGCTTTGAGGGAGATCGCCATGACACGCGATGAACTGAACCGTGAACTGCGTATGCACAGCGCCACATGGCAAGCTGTGGTGATTGTGTACGGGTCTATCGTGGCCACGCTGGTCCTGTCGGCCATGGCCATCACCTGACCGGATAACTCACTGATGTTAAAAACAAAAGGGCGCCCAACGGGCGCCCTTTTCATATATCTGGCCAAGGGTTACTTGACCTTTTCATCCTTGGGCTCGATCTTGGCCGACGCCGCATCTCCGACGTTATCCACACCCCGTTCTTCAAGAAGTGTAGTAAGCCAGTTGGGATCCATTTCCGGCACCGAACTGAGAAGCAGATCCGTGTAGGGATGGTGCGGCGGGGTGAACATATCGTCCTTCGGCCCCTGTTCGATGACCTTACCCTGCTGCATCACGACCACCTCGTCCGAGATGGCCCGAACCGTCGCAAGGTCATGCGTGATGAACATGTAGGCAAGGTTAAGCTCGTTCTGAAGCCGGTCCAGAAGCCGAAGGATACCCTCGGCCACGAGTTGGTCGAGTGCCGATGTGACCTCGTCACACACGATGAAAGTCGGCTCAGCGGCAAGCGCGCGGGCAATCCCGATACGCTGTTTCTGGCCGCCCGACAGCTCCGGCGGATAGCGGTTGTAATACTGCGCCGGTTCAAGCTCGATCAGGTCGAGCAACTCATCCACCCGGTTCTTGAGCGCCGCCCCCTTTAGCCCCGAATAGAACGAGGCGGGGCGACCGATGATCTCATGGATTTTCACCTTGGGATTCAAGGCGGTATCAGCCATCTGATAGATCATCTGAGACTGGCGCAACTGTTCGCGTGTCCGCTGTTTGTAGCTTGGCGGAAGCGGTTCACCCTTGAAAAGCACCTGCCCGCTCGACGGTGGCAAAAGGCCGGTTATGACCCGTGCCGTCGTGGATTTACCCGAGCCGGATTCGCCCACCACCGCGACAGTCATACCCTCGTGGATATCGAAGGACACATCGTCGAGCACCTTCTCACCCCCGGTATAAGAGGCATCCACGTTCTGCACCGAAATGAGTGGCGTTGCGCCTTCCTTGCGATACCGTTGCGGGCTCTCGAAACTGCGCACGGCCCAAAGCGACTTTGTATAGTCCTCCTTGGGATTCTTCAGCATCTCATCGGTCGGCGCCTGCTCAACCTCGTTGCCCTTCAGCAGAACCTTGATCGTGTCCGCCATCTGCGCCACGACCGCAAGGTCATGAGTGATGTAGAGCGCGGCTGTATCAAACTGCTCAACGATGTCGCGAATCGCGGCCAGAACCTCGATCTGCGTCGTCACGTCAAGCGCGGTGGTCGGCTCGTCGAAGATGATCAAGTCAGGACGGCATGACATCGCCATGGCCGTCATTGCCCTTTGCAACTGTCCACCCGAAACCTGATGCGGATAGCGAAACCCGATCTCTTCGGGATTGGGCAGTCTGAGGCGACGATAGAGGTCGACCGCGTCTTCCTGCGCCTCCATGCGCTTCTTGATCCGATACTGAAGCGGGGCTTCGGTATGCTGATCAATCAACTTGTGCGCAGGGTTGAACGACGCCGCCGCGGACTGGGCCACATAAGCGATCCGCGACCCGCGCAGACTGCGTTTGTCGGCCTCAGTCGCTGTGGTCAGTTCCATGCCGTCAAACTCGATCGACGATCCCTCGACGATCCGCGTGCCATCTCGGGCATACCCCATGGCCGCCGCGCCGATGGTCGATTTGCCTGCACCGGATTCTCCGATCAAGCCCATCACCTCGCCGCGGTGGAGGGTCAGGTCGACACCCTTGATGATGTCGACCCAGGTTTCGTCCGAATAGCCCTGGATTCTCAGGTCTTTGATCTCCAGAAGAACACTTTTTTCTTTCGGCATCTTATTGCTCCTTCAGTCCAGAGGACCGGAACAGCATCCAGTCAACCACGAAGTTTACCGCAACCGTCAAAAGAGCGATCGCAGCCGCCGGAATGAGCGGCGTGATTTCCCCGAACGAGATCAGGGTCGCGTTTTCTTTCACCATCGAGCCCCAGTCCGCCGTGGGCGGCTGAATGCCAAGGCCAAGGAACGACAGGCCGGAAATCAACAGGAACACGAAGCAGAACTCCAAACCGAACTCTGCCACCAGCGGGGCGGTCGAATTGGGCAGGATTTCGCGACGGATCAGGTACCACCGACGCTCACCGCGCAGACGGGCGGCCTCGATGTAGTCCATCACGACGACGTTGCCTGCCACCGCCCGCGTAAGTCGATAGACACGCGGAGAGTAGATGATCGACACGACGAGGATCAGGATAACCTCGGACGAGTTGAAGATCGTCGAGATGCCCATTGCGAACACAAGCACAACACCCGCGGTGATCGCACCGGAGATGAGCCAGCCCACGAACGACTCTGCGACTGTCGCGAGGACGAGAAGCCCCACAAGCAGACCGAAGAAGCACATGAGCGCCACGCCAAGGGCAAAATCCGCCTGTCCCACATTACCATTGAACATCCGCAACCATGCGGGGTTCGTCGCGAGCGACCCGAAGATCGACACCATCAGAAGCCCGAAGATCAACGACGGGATCGACATGATGACGTCCGCCGTGCGGCCCATCGCCTGATCGAACCAGCCACCGCGCACCGCGGCCAAAAGCCCGGCCAATGCACCCAGCATGAACGCCAGGATCGTTCCCACCAGAGCGAGCGACACCGTGTTCCGCGCGCCATAGATCAATCGGCTGAACATGTCCCTGCCAAGCTGATCGGCACCCAGAAGCATGTTTTCATCCGCCGGAGCAAAGGCCGACGAGATGACTTCGGCCTGGCCATAGGGTGCGATGAACGGCGCGAAGATGGCCGCGACCGCATACACGAAGATCACGAACATTCCGAACCCGGCCGTGAGCGGCGCAGTGCGCAATTCCTTCGCCATTTCCGTGCTCACTATGTTCACAAGGAACTCGCGGAAGCCGTAAGAGAGCATCGCTGCAAAGGCCAGCAGGAAAGCCCCGATAGCCACCGACCGCAGCATATCAGCTCCCCCGACGATGCCCATCACGATGGACACGAGCGTCAGGCCAAAGAGAAGCATGAAGGGTGCTCTCTTGTCATTGAAGGCCGCTATGCACGCCCCCCCGAGAATGATCGCGAAGTAGAATATCACGAAGGCTGTTGATGAGATGCCGAATATTGTCGACTGTTCTGTTCCGTCCATGTCTCAGCCCTCCTTACTTCGGATGCCGCAAACGCGGGTTGGTGAGAATGGAGCCGACATCCGCCGCAAGATTGAGCAGAATGAATGTCGCCGCGAAGATGAGGCAGACCGCCTGAACGATGGGGAAGTCACGCTTGGACACCGCATCGACAAGTGCCTGACCGATGCCCGGATAGACGAACACCACCTCGACCAGAACAACGCCGGTAATCAGATAGGCGAGGTTCAGGGCGATCACGTTGATGATCGGGGCCCAGGCATTGGGCAGCGCGTGCCGCACGATCACCTTCCAAGGGGGCGCCCCCTTGAGCTTTGCCATCTCGACATATGGCGAGGCCAGAAGGTTGATGATCGCGGCTCGGGTCATGCGCATCATGTGCGCCACGACAACCAGAACCAGCGTCAGGGCCGGCAGGAATGTGCGCTCAAGAAGCTCGAAAAAGCCCATCCCCTCCCGTACGCTCGAAATCGCGGGGAACATGCCCCAATTGACGGCGAAGTAGAGGATCAGGATGTAGCCCAGAAAGAATTCGGGCGACGAAATGAAGCTCAGCGTCACGACATTGGCCACACGGTCGAAGATCGAGTTGCGCAGAAGCGCGACGACGACCCCGAGGACAATCGCGACCGGAACCGCAATCACCGCGGCATAGGCCGCAAGGAACAATGTCTTGGTGAAGCGATCGCCGATGATGGCGCTCACGGAATTTCCGGTGACGATCGATTGGCCGAAGTCAAAGGTCACAGCGCCTTTGAGCCAATCGAAGTAGCGCACCAGCGCGGGTTGATCTAGGCCCATCTCCTTGCGCAGCGCGGCAAGGTTCTCGGGTGTTGCACCCTGTCCCAAAACGGCCTGTGCGATGTCACCTGGCAGTAATTCGACCATAAAGAAAATGATGATCGAGATTACGAACAAGATGAAAAGACCGAGACCGAGTCGTTTCGCAACGAGGCTCAGTATGTCTCCCATGTATCCCTCCTGTTGTTTTTATTTATTTTGTCCCAGCTTAGGCAAATGATGCCATGCGTCAATGAATTGTCCCGAAATCATGTCGTTTCGGTGCCGGATATTGTCATTGACATTGGGGGGTCGCTATGTAGCGGGCCTCTTATTGTGGGCGGCCGGCTCCTGCCATTGAAAAGCCCGGCGCCTTTCAGCGCCGGGCCCGGTATTTCGATCAGCCCTCGAACCACCAGCGGCTGGCATAACGATAGCCATCCATCTGCCAGGCCGGAGCCAGTTTGCCGATATGCTTCACGTTGGAACGGCGACCGTAGATGAAGTTCGGGAAGTACGGAATGACCGTGCCACCATCATTACGCGCCAACATCCCCATATCGTGATAGATTTCCTTGCGCTTCTCGTTATCGAGCTCGGCCTTGCCCTGAAGAAGCAGCTTGTTGAACTCGTCATTGACCCAGTGCGATTCGTTCCAGTCCGCGCCTTCCTTGTAGGCGAGGCTGTACAACACATCCGGCGTCGGACGCGCACCCCAAGTGACCATGCACCAAGGTTTTTTCAGCCAGACATCCGACCAATAGCCATCGTTTGGTTCACGGATAACGTTGATCGTGATGCCCGCTGCCTTGGCATGCTCGGCATAAAGGACCGCGGCGTCGACGGCGCCCGTGGTGATCGAATCGGCGGTCGAGAAGTTGACTGTGAGTCCTTCCATCCCGGCCTTCTTGAGCAGCGCCTTGGCTTGCTCGGGATCGTATTCACGCTGCGGAATTTCCTCGGGGAAATAGGGCATCGCGGGCGAGTGGTGAAAGTCGTTACCGACCGTGGCCGCACCGAAGGTGATCTTCTCGACCAGTTCTTCGCGGTTGATCGCGAGTTTCAGGGCGTTGCGCACATCGACATTGTCGAACGGCGCCACATCGCAATGCATCGGCATCGTGATCGCCTGTCCCGACGCAATGTTGTCGATCTCGACGTTCGGGTTGCGCGACAGAAGCGACAGCGTCTTGTTGTCGAGAAGGCTGGCGGTATCCACGTCACCGGTCACCAATGCCGTCTGACGTGCGTTCGGGTCGTTGATGACAAGCACCTGAACTTCGTCGAAATACGCGCCTTCGCCGTGCCACTCCTCGTGGCGGACAAACCGGCCGCCCACACCGAATTCAAGCTCGACCGTCTTGTAGGGGCCACAGCCGATACCTGATTGCCAGTCGATCGTGCCGTCTTCGTTGGCGGGCAGAATCGTGAGGTGATAATCGGTCATGAGCCATGGAAGATCTGCGTTCGGACCCGAAAGGACCACGGTAACCGAGTTGTCGCCATTGTCCTTGAGGTCGACGACGTCCGTCAGAAGCGATTTGGCCGCCGAAGTGGTATCTCCGCGATGGTGGTTGAGCGAGGCGATTACATCCGCTGCCGTCACCTTGTTGCCGTCATGGAACGTGGCGTTGCCGTCGATCATGAAGGTCCATTCTTCGGCGGCGGGCGTTGCCGTCCATTCCTTGGCCACGTCGGGGCCAAGTGTGCCGTCGGAATTGATCATGGTCAAATAGGCGCGCACCGTGTGGCCATAGCCGATCTCGAAGTTTGACTGATACTGGCCGGGATCATGCTGATCCGAGGTGTTGCCATCGTGCTGGGCGACACGCAACGTGCCGCCACGCTTGGGGGCGGCCTGTGCCGACCCGGTCCACAGACCCGTCGCAGCCGATGCCGTGAGGCCCGCCGCCATCGAATAGTGCATGAATGACCGGCGCGAAATGCGGCCCGACTTGGCCTCGGCCGCAAGCCGGTCAATCATGAAGTCTTTTTCCGAATAGCTCATATCATCTCCCTGAGTTCTTATTGAGCGAAAGTCGCCTGCCGCGTCCGTAGATCGGTCGCGGCTAGTGGCCGAGAATTTCCTGTATTGAGTTTTTTTGGCGGCACAAAAACGACATGCATTTACCAAAACACGAAATTTTCTTTCGTTCCAGCCTTATATCTGCTGGCTAACCCTTTTGTGAGCGATTTCGCCTGTCGCTTAAGGGTTCACGCCGCATGTTCGTGTCGTTTTCGTATCATGCGCCGCTAGGCAAATCGGGGGCCCATAGTGATAACGGGCCCCCGAAAAGTTCAGCTTAGCTTGCGAACCACCACCGGCTCGGGGCACGGCCCCCATCCAGTTCCCAGCTTGCCGCGAGGTTTTCGCCGCGCATCACATTGTCGCGGCGCGCATAGACGAAGTTATTGAAGAACGGCAGAAGCGTGCCGCCATCGTCCCGTGCGAGCTGCGCCATTTCGCGATACATTTCCGCACGCAGGCTGTTGTCGAGTTCCGATTTCGCCTGAAGCAGAAGTTCGTTGAACCTCTCGTTCTGCCAACGGCTTTCGTTCCATGCGGCGTCGTCCTTGTAGGCCAGCGTGTACATGACATCCGGCGTGGGACGTGCGCCCCAGGACACAAGGCTGTAGGGCTTCTTGAGCCAGACATCCGAGTAGTAGCCGTCGCTTGGTTCACGGACAACGTTGACCGTGATACCCGCTGCCTTGGATTGCTCTGCATAGAGCACAGCCATGTCGACCGCACCCGAGAAGACCGAATCCGCAGTGCTGATCGAAACCTCGAGCCCTTCGGCTCCAGCTTTCTTGAGCAGCGATTTCGCCTTGTCCGGATCATACTCGCGCTGTTCGATGTCGTCGGGCCAGTATGGCATGGCCGGCGAATGGTGGAAGTCGTTGCCTTTGGTGGCTTCGCCAAAGGCGATCTTGTCGATCACCTCATCACGGTCCATCGTAAGCTTCAGCGCGTTACGCACATTCACATCATTATAGGGTGCGGTGTCACAGTGCATCGGCATGGTGATCGCGGCCGCGGACGGCACACTCTCGACCACGATGGTCGGGTCACGCTCAAGCAGCGACTTGGTCTTGAGATCGACCAAGGAAACCGCGTCCACATCGCCCGTGACAAGCGCGGTCTGCCGTGCGTTCGAATCGTTCAGCACCAGCATGACCAGATTGTCGAAATAGGCGCCTTCAAGGTGCCAGCCTTCGTGACGGCTGAGACGCCACTGAACGCCAAACTCGCCCGAATCGATCTTGTAGGGGCCCGAGCCGTCGCCGGATTTCCAGTCGATGCCGCCGTTGCCATCCGCCGGGCAGATCGCAAGGTGATAGTCGGTCATCAGCCAAGGAAGGTCTGCGTTACCGCTGCTGAGGGTCACAACAACTGTATGATCGCCATCGGCCTTAACGTCGGTCACGGATGACAGCAGCGCCTTGGCCGCCGAACCGCTTTCTTCGCCCCGATGATGGTTCATCGACGCGATCACATCTTCTGCCGTTACCGGCTTGCCGCTGTGGAACGACGCATTGGAATTGATCTCGAACGTCCACTGCGACGCGTCGTCATTGGCGGTCCACTCGGTCGCAAGGTCCGGGCCAAGCGATCCATCAGGATTGATCATGGTCAGATAGCTGCGATACTGATGCGCCAGATAAATCATCTGACGGGTCACATATGTGCCGGGATCGTGTGTGTCAGACGTATTCCCGTCGTGAACACCAAAGCGGAAGGTGCCGCCGCGCGAGGGCTGCGCATTGGCCTTGGAGGTCCAGAGCCCTGTTGCCGCAGTGGCTGACATGCCTGCGGCCATGGAATAATGCATAAAGGACCGGCGGGAAATGTTTCCTTGGCGCGCGGCGCTCGCCAGCTTGTCAATTAGCGCGTTATCTTTTGGCTTTGTCATCATATCTCCTTGGGTTTCGTTGTCGTGGGAGACCCGCCAGAATCCCTGAGTCGCACATAAATTCTTGCGCGCAGGCCAGCGTCCCATCCACATTATATCTCAGACAAACACGAAAATCCCCAAGTTTCCACCCCATCAAGCAAACTTGACTGTTTCCAAAACCCGCCACCGGGGCAAATCGACCGGCGAACGCGGTGGGTCAGTCCCGCTTCAAACGCTGCTTGGTGAACCAATCCAAACGCTTCTTGAGCTCGCGTTCAAACCCCCTTTCGACAGGAAAATAGGCCTGCAGCCGGTCCATCCCATCGGGAAAATAGTTCTGACCCGAGAAGCCGGCTTCGGCATCGTGATCATAGGCATAGCCATCGCCATACCCCTGCTCTTTCATCAGTTTGGTCGGCGCGTTCAGAATGTGTTTCGGCGGTCGCAGGCTTCCAGTTTTGCCGGCCTCGCGCATGGCCGCCTTGTAGGCCGCGTATGCCGCGTTCGATTTGGGCGCCAGAGCAAGATAGATCACCGCCTGTGCCAGCGCCAATTCGCCCTCGGGGCTGCCCAACCTTTCGAAGGTTTGCCATGCCTGAAGGCAATGCGCCTGCGCCTGTGGGTCGGCAAGGCCGATATCCTCGATCGCCATGCGGGTGATGCGCCGGGCAAGGTAGCGTGGATCTTCCCCACCCTTCAGCATGCGCGCAAGCCAATAAAGCGCCGCGTCAGGGTCCGATCCGCGCACTGATTTGTGCAGTGCGGATATCAGGTTGAAATGCGCGTCACCGCTTTTGTCATAAACCGTCGCGCGCTTCATCAACCGTGTCGACAGCGCGGTCGGATCAAGTTTGCCGTCGACCTTCCACGCGGCGATCTGCTCCACCAGATTAAGCAACGCGCGCCCGTCGCCATCAGCCATGTCAAGAAGCGCCTCGCGCGCCTCTCCGGTCAATGGCAACGCTTTGTCCAACGCCTTTTCCGCCCGCTGCACGAGCCGCTCTAGATCAGCGGGTGAAAGACGCTCGAGCACCAAGACCTGTGACCGGCTGAGAAGTGCCGCATTCAGTTCGAAACTCGGGTTTTCGGTGGTTGCACCGACCAGAAGGATCGTTCCGTCCTCCATGTGCGGCAGGAAACTGTCCTGCTGCGCTTTGTTGAAGCGGTGTATCTCATCAACGAACAGAAGCGTGCCACGCCCGTTCGTGCGCCTGAGCCGGGCTTCATCGAAAACCTTGCGAAGCTCCGGCACGCCCGTGAAAATCGCGCTGATCTGAATGAAATGCAAATCCGTCTCATCGGCCAAAAGCCGCGCGATGGTTGTCTTGCCCACGCCCGGTGGCCCCCAGAACACGAGCGATCCAAGGCTGCCATTGGCCAGCATAACGCCAAGTGGAGCATCAGGACCGAGAACCTGCTCCTGTCCGATGACCTCACCCAGCGATTTGGGCCGCAACAGATCGGCCAACGGACGCGGCGCGCTTCCCTGCGTCTCTTTTCCGGTGTCCGAGGAGGTGTCGAAAAGATCCGCCATACCTCAGACTCCGACACTGAAGGCGTGGAACGGCGCCCGCCTCAGCGCCGCAGGCAGCGCTGCAAGAAACATCGAAAGAGAGAATAAAACGCGTCGCATGGTCCCTCCCGGGGGCGGATGACGATGCCGTCTGATATGTCGGCGCGCGCCCAAAATGCAAGCGCGGACACCGGAACCCGGGCACACCTTCGCACGTTGAGAGGCAAGAAAGGAAGGTGCATCATGGCAGATCGCAAACGAAGCCAGGACGGAAAAAGTGAGACCGAAGAGTTTCTAGACAAGGCAGAGACGCCATCGCAGCAAGGCCGCGCCCAAGGCAATCTTGAGCGCAAGGTTGGAACGCGTGACACCCTGAAACGAAGCCGCGACGCCGATGCAGGCGCAACCCGCGTGCACAAGTCCGACGAAAAGGGCGAAGGCAATCTTGGTGGCCATCACGGCACTGGCGAGGACAAAGGCAAGGAGAAGTGAATATGGCAAAACTCAAGAAGAACACGCTGGTCGTGGTCATGGACAGTGAAAAAGCCCTCTTTCTGCGCAACCTGACGGATCACCAGAATCCGAATTTTGAGGTTGAAGATCAGGAAGGACAAAATAATCCCTCGGATATTGATCAGTCCGCCAATCGTCCAGGCCGCATGCCCGACACCGGTGTCGGTCACAAATCGGCAATGGATGACACGGATTGGCACGAATTGGCCAAGGACCGTTTTGCAAAAGACCTGTCCGATCTTCTTTACAAAGAGGCGCATGCGGGGGATTTTGAACATTTGGTCATCGCCGCGTCGCCACAGGTTTTAGGCGTTCTGCGCGACGAAATGCACAAGGAAGTGCTTAGCAGGCTGGTGATGGATATCCCCAAGACGCTAACCAATCATCCCGTCGACGAAATCGAGACCATCATCAAGGCCGAACTTGACGCGGCCTGATACTTGGCCCCGAGACTGAAAAAGCCGCCGGATTTCTCCGGCGGCTTTTTAATGCGTTTTGAACAGATACCAGCGATTTATGCGTCGTCGTCTTCCATGTCTTCTTCTGCCATACGCGCCTTGTCGGCCGCGCCTTTGGCATCCACGTCACGCTCGACAAACTCGATGATCGCCATGGGCGCCATGTCACCATAGCGGAATCCGGCCTTGAGGACGCGGACATAACCGCCCTGACGGTCCTTGTAGCGCGGCCCAAGCACATCAAAGAGTTTGGACACATGCATGTCCTGCTTGAGTTGAGCTGCGGCCTGACGACGGGCGTGAACATCACCGCGTTTGCCCAGTGTCACAAGCTTTTCCACGATCCGGCGCAGTTCCTTGGCCTTCGGCAGCGTGGTCTTGATCTGCTCATGTTCGATGAGCGAGCCGGCCATGTTCGCAAAGAGCGCCTTGCGGTGCTCATGGGTGCGGTTCAGGCGGCGGTATCCTCTTGCGTGACGCATTTTCTATCTCCTAGCTTGATTTTGCTTTGTCCGGCGGTCTGATGCGTGTCAGCCGCTCTCCTTGGGGCGGGATTGCCCAAGCGATTTTCGCATTGCGGAAACCGCGTTGGCCGTCAGTTGATTGACCAAAAGACAATCGACATCAGGCCGGGTTGGTGTAAGCCGGGGTTAACCCCGGCCTACGAAAGACGTCAAAAGGCGTCTTCGAACTTCTTCGCCAGATCCTCGATGTTGTCCGGCGGCCAGTCCTCGACGTCCATACCAAGATGCAGTCCCATGCCAGACAGCACTTCCTTGATTTCGTTCAAGGATTTGCGGCCAAAGTTCGGAGTGCGGAGCATCTCTGCTTCGGTTTTCTGAATCAGATCACCGATATAAACGATGTTATCGTTCTTGAGGCAGTTGGCGGAACGCACCGAAAGCTCAAGCTCATCGACTTTCTTGAGCAGCAGCGGATTGAACTCGAGACCGTCGTCATCATCCTGTCGCTGGGCCGATTCCGGCTCGTCGAAGTTGACGAAGATGCTCAGTTGATCCTGAAGGATGCGGGCGGCAAACGCCACCGCGTCATCGGGCGAGATTGAACCGTCGGTTTCGATCTTCATCGTCAGCTTGTCATAATCGAGCACCTGCCCCTCGCGGGTGGGCTGCACGTCATAACTGACACGGCGCACGGGACTATAGATCGCATCCACGGGGATCATGCCGATGGGCGCGTCCTCGGGTTTGTTCTTGTCCGCTGCGACATAGCCCTTGCCGGTGTTAACCGTCAGTTCCATGTAGAGGTCCGCACCATCGTCGAGGTGACAGATCACGTGATCGCGGTTCAGGATCTCGATCCCGGCGGTTTCAGAGATGTCGGCGGCGGTGACAACGCCCGGGCCCTTGGCGGACACCGAGATACGCTTGGGCCCTTCGACATCCATGCGCAGCGCGACACCCTTGAGGTTCAGCACCACATCGGTGACATCTTCACGGACACCAGCAACCGACGAGAACTCGTGAAGCACGTTGTCGATTTGAACGCTGGTGATCGCGGCCCCCTGAAGTGAGCTGAGCAACACACGGCGCAGCGCGTTGCCCAGAGTCAGGCCAAAACCACGCTCAAGCGGTTCGGCAACGACGGTTGCCTGACGCAGCGGGTCATTGCCCGGCTTAACGTCAAGCTGTGTCGGCTTGATCAATTCTGCCCAGTTCTTATGGATCATGCGTCCCTCCATTCCTGTTTCCGGCCCCATGTCCAAAGGCCGGAAACGCCCGAGGTTTCAAAAAGACGGAATGGGGCCGTGCCAAAACACGCGGCCCCACTCCGGAAATACGTCTCAGACCCGGCGGCGTTTCGGCGGGCGGCAGCCGTTATGCGCCATCGGAGTCACGTCACGGATCGAGGTGATGTTGAAACCGACAGCAGCGAGTGCGCGCAGCGCGGACTCGCGGCCCGAACCGGGCCCCTGCACTTCGACTTCGAGCGTGCGCATGCCATGTTCCTGCGCCTTGCGGCCCGCATCTTCTGCGGCCATCTGGGCGGCGTAGGGTGTTGATTTGCGCGATCCCTTGAACCCCATGGTGCCGGCCGACGACCATGCGATCGCATTGCCTTGCACATCCGAGATAAGGATCTTGGTGTTGTTGAACGAAGAGTTCACATGCGCCACGCCTGTGGCGATGTTCTTGGAGACCTTGCGCTTTGTGCGACGGGTATCACGTGCCATGTCGAATGCCCTCCCTTACTTCTTCTTGCCGGCGATAGCTTTCGCCGGACCTTTGCGCGTGCGCGCATTGGTATGAGTCCGCTGACCACGGACGGGAAGGTTGCGACGATGACGCAGACCACGATAGCTGCCAAGATCCATCAGACGCTTGATGTTCATCTGCCTTTCACGGCGCAGGTCGCCTTCGACCATGTAGTTGGCGTCGATATGTTCGCGCACCGCGAGAAGCTCGGAATCCGAGAGTTCGTTGACGCGACGGCTCTGCTCGATGCCGACGGCATCGCAGATGTCTTTGGCGGAAGTGTCGCCAATTCCGGTGATATAAGTAAGGGCGATCGGGACCCGTTTGTGGGTCGGGATGTTTACGCCGGCGATACGTGCCACGTGTCACTTTCCTTTTCGTTGCGGATCCGTAGTTCCAGACCCTTTTTTCACAACGTAGGCCCGAGGCATGACGCTCCGGGCCGCAGCTGATTTAAGGTGATCGATTCGCCACGGGTGCGACCCGTTCGGGAATCAACTCTCTATCGAGATAGCGCTGGTTAGAGCCATAAGCCAGGAGCGTCAACCCCTGAGCACAAGGTTCCGCGACAGCCCCCTCTCTTATTGCTTGGCCGTCCCGTCATCGCCCTTCCATCCCCATTGCTCACAGGGGAAATAGTATCCCGACAAACTACTTTGAGCATAGGCTGCGGCATGAACACGACCGCGCGCGTTCACGGTGATTTCAAAGGGTGCAGTCCACTGTCCGGCACCGTCGTCACATTTTGCTTCGACATGGGTTTCAAGCCCCGGAACATAAGAGAGCGGTGTGTCGACCCACGTGCAACTTTCGGAATGGCTATAGATGCCGTCGGGGGCCAGAAAGGCAAGGTCCACCAGTTCCTGCTCCTCGCCCGGCGCCTCACAGAAGCCGGGGTTGTCCACAATGGCCGGCGTGCCCTCTTCGACATACATGAGATTGGCCTCGCCTTGCGCGATGGTCCCAAGGCCGAAAGCGACGGCCATCGCACCCCCTCGGATCAGTCGATCAATCATCTGCTGTCTCTTCCATTGGCTTTATCGATGTGCCGCGATCATGCGACTTGGCATCCGGCGCCTCAGGGCAAGGTCCGTATGTTTTTCGTGGCAGACGCTTATCGACGGAACGCAGTGACAACTGTCCGTCAGCGGTGCGTATAAAAACCGCGTCCACGCGCCACTCATCCGTGCCGTTGGCACAGCGGGCCTTGCGCGGCTGACGAGCCGGCGCATCCGCCGTCAAATCAAGATCAGGGGACCAACGGCAATCGATGAAATGGTCCGAAACAAGACCTGCGCGCAGAAAGGTCACACCTTCGAGCTCCTGAATGGGGAACCCCGCGCCGCAGAGATCCGGGCGCGAGGTCCATACCTCTTCGGCCCAAGCCGTGGTTCCGATCAGTGAAAGGGACGCAACAATCAAGATGTCGCTCAAAAAGCTTCGCATAAATCACCTTCTCGGTGTGTCATGGCGACCAATGCGTTTCGGCAATGCGATGCCTCGGCCGTTTCACGACCCTATTTAGGCATGATTGTTCACACCGTTCCAGTGGCAACAAAAAATAAGGTGGCTTGACGCGTGGCGGCGCAATCCCGCCGCTGCGCTGAAATTTTCAGTCGAGCAGACCGGCGATGGCCATCTTTACGTCGTCAATCTCACCCAGACCATCGACAGTGCGCAGCATGTCCTTGGCGTAGTAGTAACCGATAAGCGGCGACGTTTTCTTGTAATATTCCATGAGGCGGTTGCGCAGCGCCTCCTCGTTGTCATCCGCGCGGCGATTGAACTCGGTCCCGCCGCATTTGACGCATTTGCCGTCGGCGGGGATCGGTTTGGTGTTGTCGTTATAAACCTCACCACACCCACCACAGGTTGACCGCGCGGTAATCCGGTCGACGAGTGCATCGTCATCGACGCGCATTTCGATCACGGCGTCGAGCGTTTCACCGCATTCGCCAAGCAGATCACCCAGAGCATCAGCCTGAGCCAGCGTGCGTGGGAACCCGTCAAAGATGAAACCGCCACCTTTCTCGCCCTGAAGCTTTTCGCGAATGAGGCCGATCACGATCTCGTCTGTCACAAGATCGCCCCGCGCCATCACATCCGCCACGACCTTACCCATCTCGGTACCGCTATCCTTGGCCTCGCGAAGCATGTCGCCCGTGCTAAGCTGGATCATATCGCGCTCTTCCACCAGAAGATGCGCCTGCGTGCCTTTGCCCGCGCCCGGCGGTCCGAGAAGGATAATGTTCATTTGCGTTGTGTCCCTTTTCTGCGCGTGCGGCGTTTTCCTTTACCGCTAAGCTGCGATTTTTCAATGAGGCCCTCATATTGGTGAGCCAGAAGATGCGACTGCACCTGCTGGATCGTATCCATCGTGACCGAAACCACGATCAAGACCGAAGTGCCGCCAAAATAGAAGGGAATGGCAAATTGTGAACGCAGAATTTCAGGAAGGAGACAAACTGCCGCAAGGTAAGCCGAGCCCAGAACAAGAACACGCGTCACCACATACTCAAGATACTCGGCGGTTTTCTTGCCCGGACGGATACCGGGAATGAAGCCATTCTGGTTCTTGAGGTTGTCGGCAACGTCGTCGGTCTTGAAGGCCACGTTATATGTATAGAAATACGCGAAAAACACGATCATGCCGGTAAAGAACACAAGGTAAAGCGGCTGTCCGGGACCGAAATACGCAAGGATGGTCGACATGACCGGGCTTGCCCCCTCGCCCCCCGAGAACGTGCTGATCGTCGTCGGAAGAAGCAGGAGCGACGAGGCGAAGATCGCGGGGATGACGCCCGCCGGGTTCACCTTGACCGGAAGATGCGACGACCCTCCGTCATAGACTTTCATACCCACCTGCCGACGCGGATACTGAATATGAATCTTTCGGAGGCTGCGCTCCATGAACACCACGAACGCGATCACCGCCACGACCATCACGATCACGCCTACGATCACCGCAGGACTGATCGCACCACTGCGACCACTGGCGAAGAACTGTGCCAGCGCTGCGGGAACTTCGGCGATGATGCCAACAAAAATGATGAGCGAGATGCCGTTGCCGATGCCACGCGCCGTGATCTGCTCCCCGATCCACATCAGGAACATTGTGCCCCCGACGAGGGTGATCATGCAGGACGCGATGAAGAACATGCCCGGATCGGTCACGAGCCCGCCGGATTGCAGGCTGACCGCAAGCCCATAAGATTGCAGTGTCGCAAGGCCCACAGTGCCATAACGCGTGTATTGGTTGATTTTCTTGCGCCCCTGCTCACCCTCTTTCTTGAGCTGTTCAAGCTTCGGCACCATGGCCGTCAAAAGCTGAACGATGATCGAGGCCGAGATGTAAGGCATGATGCCCAGAGCAAAAATGCCCATCCGCCCGAGCGCGCCGCCGGTGAACATGCTGAGCATGCCGCCGATACTTGCCGCTGCGCCTTCCATGAACTCCCGAAGCTCGGCGCCGTCGATCCCCGGCACCGGGATGAACGTGCCCAGCCGGTAGATGATCAGAAGCCCGATCGTGAAGAAGATACGTTTGCGAAGGTCGGTGGCCTTGCCGAATGCGGACCAGCTCGTGTTGGCCGCCATTTGCTCTGCTGCGGAAACCATTCAGGCGTCTCTTTCATGTGCAGACGCCGCCAAAGCCGTTTTCCGGCTCAGGCGGCGTCAATGGGAAAACTGGAGGTTATGTAAGCGCCGCGGACGGCGCCCACAACCTCTTATTCGGCCGCCTGCGCGGAAGTGACCTTGAGTGAGCCGCCCGCCTTCTCGACCGCGTCGACCGCGGATTTCGAGGCACCGGAGACTTCCAGAGTCAGCTTGGCGGTCACGTCGCCTTTGGCCAGAACGCGCACCCCGTCGAGTTTGCGGCGCACGAGGCCCGCCTCGATCAGTGATTCTTCGTTGATCGTGCCTTTGGCGTCAAGTTTCTCGGAATCCACGAATTTCTGGATCATACCAAGGTTGACCACCGCGTATTTCTTGCGGTTCGGCTTATTAAAGCCGCGCTTGGGCAGACGTTGATAGAGTGGCATCTGGCCACCCTCGTAGCCCTTGATCGCCACACCCGAGCGGGATTTCTGACCTTTGATCCCGCGGCCGGCGGTTTTGCCCATGCCCGAACCGGGGCCGCGGCCAACGCGCTTTTTCTTTTGGGTTGCGCCGGGATTGTCGCGCAATTCATTGAGTTTCATGTCGCTTCTCCTTTGCCGGATGTGACCCCCGAAGCGTATGGGCCAACCGCGGCGTTTTTTGATTTTCGAGTCGCCCATGCCGGGCCACCGGGCGCGTATAGACGGGATGGATAGGTGGATCAAGCCCCGCTGACGCTTGGACCAGCCTCGAACTCAGATGAGAGATTATCACATCTTAGCGGACCGGTCGAATACCACCATTGCGCTGTCTTTCGCGGGGGCCGTGGACGGCGGGAAAGAAACGCTTTGAGGGTCGCGTCACCCAGCCACCCACAAGACGCGAAGCGCCCCGGACATCGCTGACCGGGGCGCACTCATTTCTAAGTCGAGGCTGACCCTCAACCTTTTTCTTCGACGACCTGAACCAGATGCGGGATCTTGCGGATCATGCCGCGAACCGAGGGGGTATCCTCAAGCTCGCTTGTCTTGTGCATCTTGTTGAGGCCGAGGCCGATAAGCGTTTGACGCTGCTTGGCGGGGCGGCGGATAGGTGAACCCACCTGCTTGACGATAATGGTTTTTGCCATGGTTCCGTCTCCTTAGCTCGGCGAGGCCATGTCGACCGGAGCGTCCGGCGGGCTGGCTTGGGGTGCGTCATCCTTGCGCAGGATATCAGCGACCTTCTTGCCACGACGTTGTGCGACCATGCGCGGGCTGGTTTCTTTCTGAAGACCGTTCAGCGTGGCGCGGATCATGTTGTAGGGGTTTTGCGACCCGACGGATTTCGCCACGACGTCCTGAACACCCAGCATCTCGAAGACGGCCCGCATCGGACCACCTGCGATGATACCGGTCCCGGTGGGCGCGGTGCGCATCACGACCTTGCCGGCGCCATGACGGCCCTGCATGTCATGGTGCAGCGTGCGGCCTTCGCGCAGCGGCACACGGATCATCTGACGCTTGGCCTGCTCGGTGGCCTTGCGGATGGCCTCGGGGACTTCCTTGGCCTTACCCTTGCCAAAGCCGACGCGGCCTTTCTGATCGCCAACCACGACAAGCGCGGCGAAGCCGAAACGCTTACCACCCTTGACGGTTTTGCTGACGCGATTGATCGCAACAAGGCGATCAGCGAATTCTGGGGTTTCATCGCGATCGCGACCACCCCGGCGGTTATCATCTCTTGCCATTCGGCTTCCTTTCCAGTCGAGGCGCGTATTGTCCCCGGTCTATTCTCGATCCCAGTGGGCAGGTCGTGCGCCCCCGGATCATCGAGGCGGCCCCGAAAGGCCGCCTGCACCTTCAGATTTTCAGACCACCCTCGCGGGCGGCATCGGCCAGAGCCTCGATATTGCCGTGGAAGAGGAATCCACCACGATCGAACTGTGCCTCGGTCACACCGGCCTTTTTGGCGCGCTCGGCGATTACCGTGCCCACCTTGGTCGCGGCTTCGGCATTGTTCTTGCCGACAACCCCAAGATCCTTCTCAAGGCTCGAGGCCGCCGCGAGAGTGACACCGTTCACATCGTCAATCAGTTGAACACTGATGTTCTTGTTGGAACGGTGAACGCTCAGGCGCGGACGCCCGGAATTGACCTTACGAAGCTTGCTTCGAACGCGCAGGCGGCGTTTCTGAAACAGTTGTAGTTTGCTGTTTGCCATCTTTTCGCGTCCTTACTTCTTCTTGCCTTCCTTCTGGAAGATATACTCGTCCTTGTAGCGGATGCCTTTGCCCTTGTAGGGCTCGGGCCGCCGCCAGTCGCGGATGTTGGCCGCAACCTGACCGACGAGCTGCTTATCCGTGCCTTCGACGGTCAGTTCCGTCGGCTTCGGCACGGTGACAGTCACACCTTCCGGAATTTGAAAATCGACATCGTGGCTAAGCCCGAGGTTCAGTTTCAGGACGTTGCCCTGAAGCTGTGCCCGATAACCAACACCGCGAATTTCCAGCTCTTTCTTGAACGTTTCGTTCGCCCCATGGACCATGTTGGCCACGACGGTGCGGGTCATTCCCCACTGCTGACGGGCGCGCTTGGACTTGCCGCGCGGCGTCACAGTGATCGAACCGTCGGCCACTTCGATTGTGACATCGTCGGTGGCGGTGAAGGACTTGCTGTCCTTGGGGCCTTTCACTTCGATGGTCTGGCCAGATACACTGGCCGAAACGCCATCGGGAAGGGCCACGGGCTGTTTTCCGATACGAGACATAATCTGGGCCTCCTCAGAATACCGTGCAGAGCACTTCGCCGCCAACATTGGCTGCGCGCGCGGCTGCATCCGACATCACACCCTTCGGGGTGGAGACAATCGACACGCCCAGGCCCTGACGAACCGTGGGAATGTCCTTGACGCCCATATAGACGCGACGACCGGGTTTGGAGACCCGCTTCATTTCGCGAATGACAGGAGCGCCTTCGAAATACTTCAGGCTGACTTCGAGGGCCGGGTGGCCGTTCTTGCCCGGGGCTTCTTCGTAGCCACGGATATAGCCTTCGTCCGCCAGAACATCGAGAACGCGCACACGCATTTTCGACGCTGGAACCATGACGGTGGATTTGCCACGCATCCCCGCATTGCGGAGACGGGTGAGCATATCGCCGATTGGATCGTTCATCTCGTACCCTCCTTACCAGCTCGACTTGACCACACCGGGCAGTTGCCCGGCGGAACCGAGGTCGCGCAGAGCGATCCGGCTGATCTTGAGTTTACGGTAGTAGGCGTGCGGACGCCCGGTGAGCTGGCAGCGGTTATGCAGCCGGGTTGCCGAGCTGTTGCGCGGCAGTTGCGCAAGCTTGAGAGAGGCGCGGAAACGCTCCTCCATCGGCTTGCTCTCATCAGAGATGATCTCTTTCAACGCGGCGCGCTTGGCGGCATATTTCTCCACCAGTTTCTGACGCTTCTTCTCGCGTTCGATCATTGCTTTCTTAGCCATTTTTCAAATCCTCCCGCGGCATCAGCTAGTGAAGGGCATGTTGAAATGTTTCAACAGCGCCTTGGCTTCGGCATCAGTCTGAGCCGTGGTTGTGATAACGATGTCCATGCCCCAGGGTTCATCGATGTTGTCGAAGTTGATCTCGGGGAACACCATGTGCTCTTTGAGGCCCATGGCATAATTTCCGCGACCGTCAAAGCTTTTGCCCGACACGCCGCGAAAGTCGCGGACACGGGGCAGAGCGATAGTGGTCAGCCGATCGAGGAAATCATACATCCGGTTGCCGCGCAGCGTGACCTTGGCACCCATGGGCATACCATCACGAACACGAAAGCCAGCGATCGAGTTCTTTGCGACGGTCATCACGGCGCGCTGGCCGGCGATGAGCGTCAGATCCTCAACAGCCGATTTGGCCTTCTTGCTGTCCTTCACCGCCGCACGGCCACAGCCGATGTTGAGCACGATCTTGTCCAGACGTGGGATCTGCATGTCGTTCTTATAGCCGAACTCTTCCTTGAGCGCGGGGCGAACGGTTTCGCGATATGCCTCGCGCAGACGCGGGGTATAGGTTTCGGTATCAAGCATCGATCACGTCCCCCGTGGTCTTGGCGAAACGGACTTTCTTTTCGCCGTCGATTTTAAAGCCAACGCGCGTGGGTTTGCCGTTGGCATCAAGCAGTGCGAGGTTGCTCAGGTCGATTGGCATCGCCTTCGGGATGCGGCCACCCTGGCTCGTTTGGCTCTGGCGGGTGTGGCGGACAACCATGTTCACGCCGTCCACAACGGCCTTTCCAGCCTTGGGATCGACCGAAGAGATCGTGCCTTCCTTGCCCTTGTCCTTACCGGCGAGAACGACGACCTTGTCGCCTTTTTTCAGCTTGGCAGCCATGTCAAAGCACCTCCGGGGCGAGCGAGATGATCTTCATGAAGTTCTTGGCGCGCAGCTCGCGCACCACCGGGCCGAAGATCCGCGTGCCGAGCGGCTCACCTGCGTTATTCAGGATGACGGCGGCGTTGCGGTCGAAACGGATGGCGGTGCCGTCTTCACGGCGAACTTCTTTGGCGGTGCGCACGACGACGGCCTTGCGGACATCGCCCTTCTTTACGCGGCCGCGCGGAATGGCTTCCTTGACCGAGACGACGATAATGTCGCCCACGGACGCGTATTTACGCTTGGAACCACCCAGGACCTTGATGCACTGAACCCGGCGGGCGCCGGAGTTGTCAGCAACATCCAGATTGGTCTGCATCTGGATCATTTGGTTTCTCCTGACCTTTGGGGTCGCACTTGCGTGTCGCTGGCCCCATGGTTTCGATCAAACTGAAAGGCTCTGAGGGCTTACGCCTCCAAAACCTCCCAGCGTTTCGTCTTGGATTTGGGTGCGCATTCGATGATGCGAACCTTGTCACCTACCTTGTAGGTATTCTGTTCATCGTGAGCCCGGTATTTCTTGGACTTACGGATGGTTTTCTGAAGCACAGGGTGCTTGAAACGGCGTTCGACCGAAACGGTGACGGTCTGCTCGTTGGCGTCGCTGGTCACGCGGCCTTGAAGGATACGTTTGGGCATGTCTCTCGCTCCTTACTCGGCTGCGGCGTGGGCTTTTTCATTGAGGATTGTCTTGACGCGCGCGGCGTCACGACGGGCCTGACGCATCCGGGCCGGGTTTTCCAGCTGACCGGTCGCGGCCTGAAAGCGCAGGTTGAAGTGCTCTTTCTTGAGGTTGGACAGCTCCTCGCGAAGCTGGTCCGGCGTCTTGTCACGCAGTTCACTGGCGTTCATCGCCTATTCCTTTCTCAAAACACCGGCCGGCCCCTGATTTCGGCTCAGGGTCACGCGGTAGCCCGGTGGATGAATTGCAAAACACGAATCCCCGCAGCGCGGGGCGTCATGGATTGCGGCTCTATACGGGAGGCGGGAGTTGAGGGCAAGAGTGAGTTTCAAAATACCAAGACGAAAGCGAATCCCGTCGCTGTCCTCATCCCCACGCGTAGTTGAAGCTCACCGAAATCCGGTCGTCTTCCGACATGTTCATGGGCACCTCGTGGCGCAGCCAGGATTCCCAGAGCAAGACATCACCCACCTTGGGTGTCGCATAAACAAACGTTCGCAGTTCCTCGCGCGCGCCCTTCTTGCGGGCTGGAGCCGCCATCATCCGGGCCGACCGCGGATCTTCGAGTTTCAGCGCGCTGGCGCCCCCGGGCATGGAGACATATGTGGTCCCGGAAATCACTGAATGTGGGTGAATATGGCCGCCATGGGTGCCACCTTCAGGAAGAATATTGATCCAGATATCTTCTAGCTTCAGGTCCCGCCCATCAAGATCGAACTCGAGATCCTCGGCAAAGGCCGCCACATGCGCATCCAGCACCCTCACCAGGTCGGCAAAGATGGGAAACCGCCAAGGCAGATCGGTCAGCGACGCATAGGAGGTATAGCCGGGATAACCCTCGGTTTCGCACCACGCTTGCCCTGCCTCGTCATCCTCGGCGATGGAATAACAAG
>Ga0102932_1000246_pt1 | contig 26097 bp, 15 predicted proteins | sample SalPonR1_C_D2_MG_FD_78212 | JGI IMG/M metagenome (GOLD analysis project Ga0102932, IMG submission 78212) | Salt pond soil microbial communities from South San Francisco under conditions of wetland restoration - Salt Pond MetaG R1_C_D2_MG | ecosystem: Environmental > Aquatic > Marine > Intertidal...
ACACTCATTTGCGCATTATAATGCACCGAATCAGATTCTGCGAAACGCTCGGTTTGAAGATGGCGTGCCTGGGTAACTCTTTTCCTAATTTCAACACTACTTTCTCCTCGGCGCTCTTCACTTAATTTTTCAAATGGTACAGGAGTAACTTCAATATGGATATCTATCCTATCTAACAACGGGCCGCTAATTTTACTTAAATAGCGCTGCATTTCTGCCGGAGAAGAAGTAGCAGGCGCATCTGGGTCGTTAAAATACCCGCTAGGACTGGGGTTCATACTGGCAACCAACATAAAACTTGATGGATAGGTTACCGTAAATTTAGCCCTGGAGATTGTTACTTCCCGATCTTCCAGAGGTTGGCGCATCACTTCTAAAACTCCACGTTTAAATTCCGGAAGTTCGTCGAGGAATAAAACCCCGTTATGCGAAAGTGAGATCTCTCCCGGTTGCGGATATGCACCACCACCGACCAGTGCTACGTCTGAAATTGTGTGATGAGGGCTTCTGAATGGTCTTTGAGACATTAAACCTACATGATCTTTAACACGACCAACTACACTGTGGATTTTCGTTGTTTCTAAAGCTTCGTGTAATGTCATTGGTGGCAAAATACTTGGAAGCCGTTTTGCAAGCATCGTTTTTCCGGCCCCTGGCGGACCAATAAGAATAATATTATGACCGCCCGCTGCGGCAATTTCCATACAGCGTTTTATAGATTCCTGGCCCTTTACATCGGCAAAATCATGTTCGGGGTGATCCAGGTTTTTATAGAATTCTTCACGGGTATTTATTATGGTGCGTTCCAAAGCCTCATCTTTATCAAAGAAATTGATCACCTCAGTAATATTTTCAACCCCGTAAACTTCGATTCCACTAACTATAGCGGCTTCTTTAGCGTTTTGTTTGGGGAGAATGAAACCTTTAAAACCTTCTTCTTTGGCTTTGATCGCAATTGGCAATGCACCTTTTATGGGTTGTAAGCTTCCGTCTAGCGAAAGCTCACCCATAATAAGATAATCTGATATATTTTCTGCTTTAATTTGGCCTGAAGCGGCCAGAATTCCGAGGCTTAAGCTAAGATCATAGGCCGAACCTTCTTTTCTAAGATCGGCCGGCGCCATATTGACAATAATCTTTTTGCCCGGAAATTTATAGGCATTATTCTGAAGAGCGGCAGCAATTCTAAAACTGCTTTCCCTCACCGCATTATCGGGCAGACCTACAAGATGGTAACCAATGCCAGTTGCCACATTTACCTCTATGGTAATTGTAGTTGCCTCTACCCCAAATACGGCACTTCCATAAACCTTAATTAACATCTAAGCATTGAGTTTCTTAAATGTACTAAAATTTATGAAAAAAGATAATTATTTTTCTACAAGAACTTCTTTTCTGTAATATTCTATCAAGGCATCAATTGGTCTACGAACAATGTTACCAATTTCTATCCCGTAAGGCTGAGCTACAGCGCGAATAATATCTTCACTAAAATAAGCGATAGTTCCTATAAAATGTACCGGTGTATTCTGTGCTTGTGTATAGCACATAACACGCGAATGCATAAAATCGGTAATACCTTCATGTACTAACTTGTAGAAATATCCATTACGTTCGTTAGAAAATATAAACTCTGCAAAAGAAGCGAGGTACGTGTTTGGATTGTCTTTGCGATAAAGATTTTTCTTAATCTCATCAGAATCCATATTGTATTTCTTGCCAAATTCTTCCGCTAGTTCTGGAGGCATTCTCTTATAATAATAATCTCTTATTAACCTTTTCCCAAAATAATTCCCGCTGGCTTCATCCATAAGGATATACCCAAGGGAATTAACAGCCTGATGGATGTCTTTACCATCAAAGTAACAACTGTTAGAACCGGTACCAAGAATACAAACAATTCCAGGTTCGGTGGTGGCAGCATAAACAGCGGCAACCATGTCTTCTAAAATTATGACTTCTTCTACATTGGTGAAGAAATTAGTAAAAATCCCCTCCAGTAATTTTCTAGGTGTTTCAGTACCACAACCAGCGCCGTAAAAGTGCACTCGTTCTACTTTATCCTTTACCTCTCTTAAATCGGCATTCTCTTCAACACGTTGTTCCAGTACTGTTTCAGGAAATACTGCAGGATTTAATCCTTTAGTGCGGGTTCTGAGTAATTCTTCGCCTGTTGCACTAAGTAAGATCCAATCACATTTTGTTGAGCCACCGTCCGCTATTAATATCATGTGTGAATATGGTTTTAAATTAAAAAGCCTGAGGAAAGTGCTAAAAGATTAAAACAATCTAAGCATAGCTTTCTTCAGGCTTTAAAATTAAATATTAAATTGAGTTAACGTGTACTGCCAAATCTAAAAGCTTAGCAGAATATCCATATTCGTTATCGTACCATGCGATTAATTTGAAAAAATTGTCGTTTAGAGCGATTCCAGCTTCAGCATCAAAGTTACAAGTATGTGCATCTGATACGAAATCCTGGGAAACCACTGCATCATCTGTATAAGAAATCACTCCTTTGTAAGAACCTTCAGAAGCTTTCTTAAACGCAGCTTTTACATCGTCGTAGCTTACAGACTTCTCGGTCTTAACCGTAAGGTCTACTACAGAAACATCTGCAGTTGGCACTCTAAAAGCCATCCCGGTAAGTTTCCCATCTAATTTAGGAATTACTTTACCTACCGCTACAGCTGCCCCGGTTGAAGAAGGGATAATATTCATAAGAGCACTTCTTCCTCCTCTAAAATCTTTTGCTGATGGGCCATCTACTGTAAGCTGAGTAGCAGTAGTTGCGTGAACAGTGGTCATTAAACCTTCAACAAGTCCAAACTCATCATCTATCACTTTTGCAAGTGGAGCAAGACAGTTAGTTGTACAAGAAGCATTAGAAACAATAGTATCTTCCGGCTTAACATCTTCATGGTTTACTCCCATTACAAACATTGGTGCCGTTTTAGAAGGTGCAGAAATCACAACTTTCTTAGCTCCTGCTTTAAGGTGTGCACTCGCGCTATCTTTTTCTTTAAAAATTCCGGTACAATCTACTACAACGTCTACGCCCACATCACCCCATTTAAGATCTTCAGGATTTTTCTCTGCAGTGATACGAATGTTTTTACCATTCACAACAAGATTTCCGTCTTTTACAGAGACATCTCCTTTAAACTTACCATGAACAGAGTCATACTTTAGCAAGTAAGCCAAATGATCAACATCCAGTAAATCGTTTATTGCTACAACTTCTACATCGTTATTTTCAGCCGCTATTCTAAACGCGATACGTCCAATTCGGCCAAAACCATTAATTCCAATTTTTGTACTCATAATTTAATTTTTTAATTTTTACACAGAAGTGATGTTCGCCACCCTTCTTAATTCCTGATCAAATTCCCTGTCTTCTTTTAAAGCAGTTTCCAAAGGCACGTGTACTACTTTTTGATGATGTACACCTACCATGATATTGGTTTTCCCGTCGGTTAAAGCTTCAACCGCACCAACACCAAGCTTACTGGCCAGAACACGATCAAAACAACTTGGAGAACCTCCTCTTTGAATATGACCTAGCACAGAGACTCTAATGTCATACTCTTCGTGGCTTTGCGAAATAAATTCAGCTAGCTGAAAAATATTCTTTCCGCTCTTTTCACCTTCAGCCACCACGATGATACTGGAGGTTTTTCCGGATTTTTTACTTTTTTCCAAAGAATCCATCATTCGTTGAATTCCTCTACCTTCTTCCGGAAGCAATATTTCTTCGGCACCGGCACCAATACCACTATTTAAAGCAATATCACCTGCATCCCTACCCATAACCTCAATTAAAAATAAACGGTTATGAGAACTGGCGGTATCCCGTATTTTATCTATAGCTTCTACCACCGTATTTAAGGCGGTGTCATAGCCCAGAGTATAATCGGTACCGTTAATATCGTTATCTATAGTTGCGGGAATTCCCACAATTGGAAAATCAAATTCTCTATTGAAATAAAGGCCTCCTGTAAAGGTTCCATCTCCTCCAATTACCACTAAAGCATCTACACCGGCATCGGTTAAATGCTTGTGAGCTTTTGCTCTTCCTTCTTCAGTTTTAAATTCTTCAGAACGGGAGGATTTTAGAAAGGTTCCGCCTTTATTAATGATATTTCTAACTGACCTTGCAGAAAGATCTTCAAAATCTCCTTCTATAAGTCCCTGGTAGCCGCGGTAAACACCTACGCAGTCTAGATTGTAATATGAACAAGCCCTAACTACCGCTCTGATAGCGGCATTCATTCCGGGAGCATCTCCTCCCGATGTTAAGACTGCAATTTTATTGATTTTCTTTGCCATTAGGTCAAAGCTATTTTAATTCTACAATATAACCTAATTTACTAAAAAACTAAAACGTTTTCGGTTAATAACTAACAAAAACAGCCCTTTTGAGAGGGCTGTTTTTAGTAATTTAGTAAATTTATTACTTATTTATTAAGATAAAGTATTGCCAGGGTTTCAGGTCCATATTTTTATCTTTTGAAATTTCTATCGTATCTCCCGATAGATAATCTTCAAAATTTCCATCCATTTTAATGCTGAAAGTAGTATTCTCATCGCTCATATTAGCAATATAAATCAATTCAGCCCCATCTTTTTCCCTTTTAAAAGCAAGAATATTTTCTTCATCTGAAGTTTCTATTTCCTGATAAGATGCCGCGTTTTTCGCACCGTGTAAAGCTTTATTTTCATTTTTCAATGTTCCTAGCTTCTGCAGTAGAGGCCATACTTTTCCTTTTGTTTTCGGAATAGAATCTTTCTCAAAAAACAGAAGTCTTTTGTCCATATCGTATTCCTGTCCGCTGTAAATAAGTGGCACCCCAGGCAAAGTGTAAGTAAGCGCCAACATGGTTTCGGAAGCATCTCCCATTCTTTCCTCTACAGTACCATTCCAGGAATTTTCGTCGTGATTAGTTACAAAATTCATCAAATAATCATCCTCCTGGTAAGTAGAATCTATTTTTTGCATGTAAGCATCCCAATCTTTAGCAGACTTTTTGCCCTGCGCCATTTCATTCATAATATGGTGACCTTCCCAGTTGTATCCCATATCGAAAGCATTATGAAAAAGGTCTTTATCTTCAGATTCAGCAAGCATAAAGATCTCGTGATCTTCTCTCATTTCTGAGGTAACCTGTTCCCAGAATTCGGTTGGAACTTCCCCGGCAACATCGGCTCTAAAGCCATCAATATTATATTCTTCTACCCAAAATTTCATTTCATTGCTCATTGCCGTCCAAAGCTCTTTATTATCGTAGTTAAGGTCAGCAACATCTGTCCAGCCCCAGCTTTCACCGGTGTCCGGGTTTAGCGGATCTACCACTTCGCCTTTTTCGTTTTGAGTATAAAAATCAGGATTTTCGTCTATCCATTTATGATCCCAACCGGTATGGTTTGCCACCCAATCCAGGATCACATACATCCCATTTTCATGAGCAGTTTCAACCAGTTTTTCGAAATCTTCAAAATCCCCGAATTCAGGATTAACATCGGTGTAATCTGAAATTGCATAATAGCTTCCCAGGTATTTTTCCCTCTCTTCCGGGTCTTCAATGTCCTCTACCGAAAGATCACCGGTTGCCTTTCTATTTTTCATGGAAATAGGATAAACAGGCATCAACCAAATTACTTTTACACCCAATTCTTTTAATTGCGGAATATCTTCGGTAAAGGCATTAAATGTACCTTCCGGCGAATACTGCCGGATATTCGCTTCGTAGATCACTGCAGACTCCAGAGCATCGTTAGATACAGGAGCTATCGTTTTTTGTTCTTCTTTTTGCTCTGCCTCTTCCTGTTTCTCATTGTCTTTGCAAGAAAACAAGGCTGTACAAGCCAGGAGCATTATTAATGTTTTTTTCATTTTTTATTTATTTAATTGACATTTAGTTGAAATTTAGTTTTTTCAAAACGTCAAGCTGAACTTGTTTCAGCTTCTAACGTGATATTAAATTCTAGCATGTTAGATCTCCGAATAAATTTTGGAGCAGGCTCTGAAAACAAAATCAGGATGACGTATCAAGACTTATTTTATTCCATTTTTGTGGTAAAGAAATAGGCCCCTTCTCCCGAAAGTTCCAACGACTTTGCCCACTGAAAAGTCTCTTCTGAAATCAAATTTTTAAAGGTTTTTCCTTCTAAATTCAATTCGCTGAAACGTTCCAGATCTAAAGTAACCGCTTCTTCATTTTTATTCAGAATTAGGACTACTACCTCATCCCCTGCTTTTCTCGTGATTAGGTAAGTAGCATCTTGCGGTGCAAAATGTTTGGTTTCCCCAGAATGAATTGCCTCGCTGTTTTTGCGGTAATTCATCAATTTCTTCATGAATTCCTGCATCTCAGATTTTTCCTCAGAAAGATCTTCGCCGGTAAAAGCATTCACTTGGCTATCGTCCCAACCTCCCGGAAATTCGGTTCTAATTAAACCGTGATCTCCCGGGTTTTCCGTATCGTCCATCAAAATCTCCGTACCATAATATATTTGCAAAATTCTCGGCAAAACGGCCATATAAGAAAGGGTCATTTTGGTTTTAGCTACATCTTCCCCGAGTTGGGTATAAATTCGGCTTTTATCGTGATTATCAGGAAAGATCATAATATTTTCAGGACTGGCATATGCAAAATCATTAGCCAGGCCTTTGTAAATTTCTATAAGCCCGGAGCCCCAGTTTTCTTCAGACTTTAAGCCACTTACAATTTTCTCCTGCATCGCAAAATCCATGGTAGATTTCAGGTTAGAATCATAACCATTATCTACGCCATCCTGCCAATAACGAATTAGTAACGGATTTGTACTCCACTCCTCCCCTACGATATTGAAGTTTGGATATTCGTTCATAATCGCACCCGCCCAATCACTCATAAATGCCTTATCGGGATAAGGATAGGTGTCCTGGCGTATTCCACCTAAGCCAAGAGTTTCTATCCACCAAATACTATTCTGAATAAGATATGTTGCCATAAACGGATTCTCCTGATTTAAATCTGGCATAGTTTCTACAAACCAACCTTCAGTCATTCCTTTTTTGTCGGTTGCTGAAGCATATAAATCCTGGTTGGTGGTCCTGCGATGATTGGAATACACCAAATCTTCGCCATTTTCAAATTTCTTCTGGAAGTTGATCCAATTATCAAAAGGTAAATCGTCCATCCACCAATGTTCTACACCGGCGTGATTGGCAACCTGGTCCATCACCAATTTTATTCCACGATCGGCAGCTTTATCTGCCAGCTCCCTATATTCTTCCAGCGTTCCAAATCGCGGATCTACCTTATAAAAATCGGTCATGGCATAACCGTGGTAAGAGCCAGATTTCATGTCATTGATTAACAAAGGTGAAGGCCAAATTGCAGTAAAACCCATTTCCTCAATATAATCTAAATGATTGATGATCCCTCGAATATCTCCCCCGTGGCGACCATAATCATCTTCACGATCAATTTTTTCCTCGTTTAAGAAATCGAAACTATCATTAGATTTATCTCCATTCGCAAATCGGTCTGGCGTGATCAAATAAATCGCATCGGTATTATCAAAACCCACATATTCTGAAGCAGGCTTTTCACGATTTTTCAATTCGTATTCATACACTTCTTCTGAACCATCTTCCATCTGGAATGAAATATCAAAAGTACCGGCTTTAGCCTTTGCGATTTCCAAATCGATAAACAGGTAATTCGGGCTATCTGCTTTTTTAATACTTTCTATGCTTACACCCGGGTGATTAATAGCTGGAGTGGCATTTCCAATATTTTCGCCGTATACCATTAACTGGAGTTCGGTGTCTTCAAAACCGGTCCACCAATTTGGAGGTTCTACGCGTTCAATTTGCGCAAAACCGGTTAAACCGGCCAGGAAAATTAAGGTGATTAGTATTTTTTTCATGATTTTTTGTTTTAAGTAATTGAATTTTCGATCTATCATCATTGCGAGGAGCGAAGCAATCTTCTAATTAGCAGATTACATCTCCCGATATAAATCGGTATCGCAAAGACGACAAATGTTACCAACAATTTAGACTCTGAAACGAGTTCAGAATGAAGTAATTACACCGCTAATTCCTGATTCGGCTGTAATTCAACAGCTTTTCCGTTTACATTAATTTCAATCGCGCTATCGCCTTCCAGGAAGAAAACAGTTTTTTCTGCAGAAACTTTTACTTTTAAAATCTGGTCTCTAAAATTCACTTTAAAAGAATAAGATTTCCAATCTTCCGGGATTGTTGGATTAAAAGAAAGTTGATCTTCCTTAACCCGCATTCCACCAAACCCTTCTACAATACTCATCCAGGTACCGGCCATACTGGTAATATGGCAGCCTTCTTCTACTTCCTTATTGTAATCGTCCAGATCCAGCCTTGAAGTTCTCAAATAGAATTCATAAGCTTGTTTGGTTCTACCTAAAAATGCGGCTTGAATACTGTGCACACAAGGAGAAAGCGAAGATTCATGAACCGTAATTGGTTCGTAGTAATCAAAATGTTTTTCCAGTTCTTTTTTGCTAAAATGGTCTTCAAAAAAATAGAATCCTTGTAGTACATCAGCTTGCTTAATATAGCAAGAGCGTAAAATTCTATCCCAACTCCATTTCTGGTTAATTGGCCGTTGCGACTTGTTCAAATCGGCAATAGGCACAATTTCTTTATCTAAGAACCCGTCCTGTTGAAGGAAAACCTCGTGTTCTTCAGAATACGGGAAGTACATATTTTCGGAAACTTCTTTCCATTTTGCCAATTCTCCCTCGTTGAGTTTGGTTTTACCCATTATGCGCTCATAATCCTCAGGATATGCATCTTCAACTTTATCAATGGTTTCCAAACAATATTCAATACACCATTTAGCCAGATAGTTAGTGTACCAGTTGTTATGCACGTTATTTTCGTACTCGTTTGGCCCGGTTACCCCAAGCATTACGTATTTATTCTTGTCCTTGCTAAAATTCACTCTTTGCTGCCAGAATCTCGCAATTGCGATCATTACTTCCAGGCCTTTTTCCGGGATATATTCAAAATCGCCGGTATAACGAACGTAGTTGTAAATAGCGTAAACCATCGCTCCATTTCTATGAATTTCTTCAAAGGTAATCTCCCATTCGTTATGGCTTTCTTCGCCATTCATGGTTACCATCGGATAGAGCGCCGCACCATTGGTGAACCCGAGTTTTTCGGCATTTTCTATAGCTTTATCTAAATGATTATAGCGATAAGTCAATAAATTTCTGGCTACCTGCTGGTCTTTGGTCGCCATATAGAATGGAATACAATAGGCCTCGGTATCCCAGTAAGTACTACCACCATATTTCTCGCCGGTAAAGCCTTTGGGACCTATATTTAAGCGCTCGTCTTTCCCTAAATAGGTTTGATTAAGCTGAAAAATATTAAAGCGAATTCCCTGTTGAGCTTTTACATCACCTTCAATAGTGATATCGGCCATTTCCCATATTTTCGCCCAGGCTTCTTTTTGCTCCTGAAGCAATTTGGAAAAACCGGTATCGGTTGCATAATCCAACACCTTATTTGCAGCGTCAACCAAATCTGAACGTTTATGGTTCATATCGGTTACATAGCCAGCGTATTTTCTAAGGCTTACTTTTTGTCCTTTTTCCACTTGAAGCGAGTAGGAAAAGGTAAGTTTATCTTCGGATGCGATTTCTGCGAAATTTAAATCCTGTTTTTCCCCATTCAGCAAAACTTGTGATTGCATATAGGTGTTTACGTGGAATTCGGTTTTAAGTGTTTTAGAAAGTATAAAACCTCTGTTAGCTTCAGATTTCACTTCTAAAGTCTTCCAGAAATGCTCATCCCAGTTAGCATCGGTATTTGTAATTCCGCCGTCAAGGTAGGGCTCAAACCTAATCTTGCCATCGCTGTTCAAAATTTCGACTTCAAAATCTATGGCTCCAAGTTCATCCTCAACAATAGAAAGAAAACGGGTTGCTTTTACCGAAATTTCAATATCATTTGGTAAAGTAGCTATGAAACTGCGGCGATGAAAACCTTCTTTCATATTAAGCTCACGCTTGAAAGTTTGGACTTTTTTACAGGTAAAAAGGTCTACAGCTTCATCGTTTACAAATACATTAATCCCTATCCAATTGGGGGCATTAAGCACTTTAGCAAAATATTCAGGATAGCCGTTTTTCCACCAACCTACTTTAGTCTTATCGGGATAAAAAACACCACCAATATAACTTCCCTGGAAACTGGGCCCAGAGTATTTTTCTTCAAAATTGGCTCGCTGGCCCATCACGCCGTTACCGATACTGAAAAGACTTTCAGACGATTTTACGCGTTCTAGATCAAATCCTTCTTCTAGAATGGACCACTCGTCGGGTTGTATATAATCTTGGTTCATTGCTTTATTTCTGTCTGGTTTCTAATTTAAATAACCCCGGGACAAGCCCGTAAGGTGCTAAATCTAATATTTTATAAATCTCACTTCGTGAGTAATTTCTTTATAAATTCTATGTCTATTTCCGTGAAATCATTGAAAACATAATCGGCTTCACCAAGTGTTTTCTCTCCTCCAATTCCAATGCTGATCATTTTTGCATTGTTTGCGGCCTGCACTCCGGCTACCGAATCTTCAAATACAATACTGTTTTCAGGTTTAATTTGGAGTTTCTCTGCTGCGATAAGAAAAACTTCGGGATCTGGTTTTGCTTTGCTAACATCGGTCCCGTCAACTATCGCATCGAACTTATCCAGTAAGTTGATTTTCTTTAGAATAGTTCGTGCATTTTTACTTGCCGATCCTAAGGCGAACGGAACTTTATTTTCAATTAAATAATCGATTACTTTTGTAACACCCGGCAAAATTTCATCATCGTCCATTTTAGCCACGTAAGAGAGGTAATTTTCATTTTTAAGTGCCATTTGACGCTTAAATTCAGTTTTGGAAAGTTCCAATTCCCCCCAAGCCAGTATTTTCTTTAACGAATCTACGCGACTAACGCCCTTAAGCTGTTCGTTTTGTTCTTCAGTAAAATCAAATCCAAGATCATTGGCCAGTTTTCGCCAGGCCAGAAAGTGAAATTTTGCGGTATCTACAATTACTCCATCTAAATCGAATATTACTCCTTTATTTGTCTCCATCCTTTTAAATTATCGCTCTTTTCTATTTTTTTCAGTCAAATAGGTACCGATTGGGTTTATTATTCTTTTTTAAATTTTTGCTTTAACCGGCTCATCCACATCATCTATTCTAAACGTGAGAATAGCCGCTATCAGGAATGCAATTCCACTGGTAACCAGGGCAAAGATTGGATTTCCATTATATAGATATTTTACCATCAAACCTCCAATGAGCGCATTAACAATTTGCGGTATCACAATAAAGAAGTTAAAAATCCCCATATAAACACCCATTTTCTTTGGTGGAATTGACCCTGCGAGAATTGCGTAGGGCATTGCCAGAATACTGGCCCAGCCAATACCAATAGCAAACATAGAAAGCAATAGCCAATATTCATTTGGCATCACATAAATTGAAAGCATTCCCAGCCCCCCGATAAAGAGTGACATGATATGAGTACTTTTTCTTCCAATTTTTAAGGCGATTGCCGGTAGAAAAAATGCAAAAACCGCTGAAACAGCATTATAAACACCGAAAAGTACACCAACCCAATCGCCGGCATCCTGATAGGTTTCGCTACTACTATCTGTTAGAGGTAATCCATAAATATGATGTGCAATTGCAGGAGTTGAGAAAACCCACATTCCAAAAAGCCCAAACCAGGAAAAGAACTGCACCCAGCTAAGCTGCCTCATAGTATGTGGCATTTTGGCAAAATCTGAAAAGATATCCAGCAAACTGGATTTTTCTTTTTCATCGACCGGTTCTTCAACATGGTCGTCCATTTTCTCAAGTTCCTCGGGAGAATATTCTTTAGTAGTGATTACTGTCACCAAGATACTTCCAACAAGGATAGCTGCTCCAATTACAAAAGATAATAAAAGGTTTAGCGGAACTTCTCCTACTACGGTCCTATTACTAATATCAAACCAATTGGTTAACACATAGGGCAACCAGGAACCAATTACGGCCCCAATTCCTATTAAAACGGTTTGCACACTAAAGCCAAGGGTTCGTTGATCTGAAGGTAACTTATCGGCCACAAGAGCGCGAAAAGGTTCCATCGCTACGTTAAAGGAGGCATCCATAATAAAAAGCATCCCGGCACCAACCCAAAGGGAAGGTAAAATAGCAATAAACCAATCGGCATTTGGCATTAAGACCAAACCTATTGCCGCTAAAATCGCTCCAGTAAGAAAAAAAGGTCGCCTACGGCCAAGCCTGGTCCAGGTTTTATCGCTATAATAACCAATAATTGGCTGAACGATCAAACCGGTAACTGGCGCAACCAGCCAAAACCACGAAAGTTCGTGTATATCGGCTCCAAAAATTTGTAAAATTCTACTTGCGTTGGCATTTTGGAGTGCAAACCCCATCTGAATTCCAAGAAATCCAAAACTCATGTTCCAGATCTCCCAGAAACTTAATCTACGTTTTTGCATATCGTACAATTAACGTTTACGATAAGCGTAAGGCCTATCAAAACTTATTTTAGGTAGGAAGTAAAAATATAAGTTCTGATAAAATAATTAAGCTGGGGTAAATATATGCAAAATTTTAAAGCTGAGACTTCAAAATTACTCGATAATCGAGATTTAAATATTCAAAGGATTGATTCAACAATTAAAAAAAATCAATTAAGAGCCTGTAGGCTTGATTCAAGGTAGTTTACAATTTGGTAGAATTTCTTTCTACTAAGCTAGTTTCTACAATTACGGTTTTATAAGATTCCTGCTCTTCTGGTTTTCTTTCCAACTTGTCAATTAACAAGCGGGCAGCTTCTGCCCCCATTCGCTCTCCGTGCTGACTTACCGTGGTAAGGCTGGGGATAAAACGTTTAGAAAGCTCCCCATCGGTAAAGCCTATCACAGAAACATCATCCGGAACTCTTAACCCTTTTTCCTGGATGGCTTTGATTGCGTGAATAGCAAAATGTTCGTTTACAGCAAAGACGGCATCTAAATCATTTTTATTGATAAAATCTTTTATTTCAGCCTCACTATTATCCATATCCTCAATCTTAAGAATAAGGTTTTCATCAATTTCAACATCGTTCTCCTTTAAAATTTCAAGATATCCCCGTGTTCTTAACTTACCTACACTAACGTAATCTACTGTAGAAACAAGACCAATCTTCTTTTCTCCTTTATCAATAAGATATTGAACCGCCTTCTTGGCTCCAATTACATCGTCTATAATCACCTTATCACAATGAATCTCATCTATAACCCTATCAAACAAGACCAGGGGCATTCCCTGGTTAGTGACCTCTATTAAGTGATGATAATCTTCTTTTTGAAGTGTCTCTTTTGCCATAGACATAATAAAACCATCTGTACTGCCATTGGCCAATAACTCCATGTTCAAGACTTCTTTGTCGAAAGAATTGTTAGAAAGACATACAATAACATTATATCCTTTTTCATTAGCCACCCTCTCTACTCCGCTAATAACTGTAGTGAAGAAATAATGAACAATTTCCGGGATGATGATCCCTATAGTTTTAGTCTTTCTATTTTTAAGACTTAGCGCGATATTATTTGGCCTGTAATTATAAAGTTTTGCAAAAGCTTTGATCTTTTTTCGGGTTTCTTCTCCAATTTCAGAACTATCTCTTAGCGCCTTAGAAACTGTAGAAATCGAAACGTCTAATTCTCTTGCAATTTGTTTTAAAGTCAATTTTGGCCTCATAGCAATTTTTAATTTAAAAATAATTAAAGGGTTATTTTTAAGATGTCGCAAAAATAACACAAAATTTACGCTATACCCTCAAATAAGAAAAGTTTTCAACACTCAAACGTTTTCGCAAAATAGTGTTTGGCAAGTTGCTATTTCTTCACATTCTATTTACTTACATTTAACATCAGGAAGTAAAAGTATAAGCTTAAATTTTAGTAAAAATCAATAGAAAAATTTATGAAAACACTATTCAAAAGCACGTTGATGTTGCTCTTTATGCTACCAATGAGCTTTTTTGCACAGGAAACCGTGAGCGGGGTTGTTAGCGAAAGCGCAACCGGTCTTCCGATTCCGGGCGCAAACGTTATTGTGAAAGGAACAACCAATGGTGCTGTAACAGATTTTGATGGTAACTATACCATTACCAATATTAGTACGGACGATATTCTCGTCTTTTCTTACTTGGGCTTTGCTACAAAAGAAATACCATTTGAAGGGCAGGAAACCCTTAATGTTCAATTAGACGAAGACCAGGCTACTTTAGAAGAAGTAGTACTTATTGGTTATGGTAGTACATCGGAACAAGATGCTACAGGTTCTGTAGAAAAGATCTCTCCAGAGAGCTTTAACCAGGGAGCCGTAGTTTCACCTGAGCAATTAATTGCAGGTAAATCTGCAGGGGTTAGAATTACTCCAGGAAATGGTGAACCCGGTGGAGGATCGGAAATTAGAATTCGTGGTGGATCTTCTCTTTCGGGAAATAACTCACCTCTTATTGTAGTAGATGGTATTCCCTTAGACCAAAGAGGAGTTCAGGGTGTAAGAAACCAGTTAAACGCCATTAACCCGAACGAGATTGAAGATTTCATCGTATTGAAAGATGCGGCAGCAACTTCTATTTACGGTTCCAGGGCTTCTAACGGGGTGATATTAATTACCACTAAAAAAGGTAAAAAAGAAAGTCCTCTTTCTTTAACTTATGATCTAAAAGTTTCTGCCGGAAGAATTATCGATCAGGTAGATGTACTTGATGCTGATCAATTTAGAACTTTAATAGAAAACACTCCGGGTACAGATCCTTCTTTATTGGGAGATACCAGTACCGACTGGCAGGACCAAATTTATCAAACGTCTGTAGGAGCAATTCATAACTTTACGGCAACACAAGGTTTTGAGAATTTTACTTATCGTGTTAACTATAACCATACTTCGCAAACAGGGGTACTAAAAACCGATGTTTATGAAAGAAATGCGTTGAACATAGCTCTTAACCAGGATCTTTTTGATAATCACTTAAAATTGACGTTATCTTCTAAAGCAATTGTTGATGAAAACCGTTTTGCAGACCAAGGCGCAATTGGCGCTGCTGTAGCTTTTGATCCTACACAGCCAGTTTATGAAGAAGGAAGTTATTTTGATGGGTATTTTGAATTCACTACCTCACCGCGACAACAGCAGATACAGGCTACACGTAATCCATTAGCGCTTTTAGAGCAATTAGATGGCCGTGGTACCACTAAAAGAAATATCACAAATCTTAATGCTGAATATAAATTTCATTTCCTCCCGGAATTGAAATTCAATGTAAATGCCGGTTTTGATTATTCTGAAAATGACGGTTATAATAGAAGACCTTTAACCTCTGCTGCAAATAACCAGGATATTCCTTATTTCGAAGATTACGGCGGATTCAACAGAAATACACTGTTGGATTTCTATTTCAACTATAGAAATGATATCGATTTTCTAAATACCGAGTTAGATCTTACTGCCGGGCATTCTTACCAGGAATTTTATATTACCAGCAAAAGAGTTGCAACGGTTTCTAATAATATCCAGGACTTCCCCAGAGAAACTAATCGTAATGCTTTGGAATCTTATTTTGCCAGAGCAAGTTTTGATGTTGCTGATAAATATTTAATTTCAGGTAGTGTGAGACGTGATGGTTCTTCAAGATTCGGAGGAGATAATAAATGGAGTATTTTCCCTGCTGTTTCAGTAGGTTGGAAATTACAAAACGAAGCATTTCTATCAGATTCTAATGTGATCAACCAGTTGAAACTACGTGCAGGTTACGGGGTAACTGGTAACCAGGAAATTGGAGCTAATTATGGTTACTTTGGAGTTTATAATCCTAGTGTAGGTGGCGCTCGTTACCAGTTTGGCAACCAGTTCTACAATACTTTACGTCCCGAAGCTTTTGACTCTGATCTTAAATGGGAAGAACTAAAAACTTATAATGTTGGTATTGACTATGGTCTATTCAATAATAGAATCTCAGGTACAGTAGAAGCTTATTACCGGGAAACCGAAGATCTTTTAGCTACAGTACCGGTACCAGCAGGTGCCAACCTTACCGACCTTCTTATCACAAATGTTGGTAGTACGGTGAGTAAGGGACTGGAATTTGCCATTAATGGTGCTATCATCCAGCAGGAAGATTTCAATTGGGATTTAAACTATAACATAACTTTCCAGGATTTAGAGATTACAAACCTTACTTTAGGAGAGGATCCTGACTTTGAAATTCCACAAGGTGGAATAAGCGGAGGTGTTGGTAACAATATTCAGCTTTGGAAAGAAGGTTACGACCCTACAACTTTTAATGTGTTCCGTCAGGTTTATAATGAAGCCGGGCAGCCAATAGAAGGTGCCTATGTAGATGTAAATGGCGATAATGAAATTACTGAAGATGACCGGGTTCCTTACAAAAAAGCTACACCAGACTATTTTATGGGGCTAACAAATACAGTAAACTATAAAAACCTTGATTTTAGCTTCACATTTAGAGGAAATTTCGGTAATTATATGTATAATAATACCCAGTCTGCGAACGGATTTGTTGAATCTGGAACTAATACACCACAAGATTACTATTCAAATTTTAACAGCAACGTATTAGAAAGCAATTTTAAAAACAACCAATTCTTTTCAGATTACTATATCCAAAGTGCAGATTTCGTGAAGTTGGATAATATTTCTGTTGGATATTTATTCCCGGGAGAAGATTTGGATGTTAGAACTTCACTAACCGCTACCAATGTATGGACAATAACAGACTATGAAGGTTTGGATCCTGAAATTGGTAACGGAATAGATAATAACTTTTATCCAAGATCAACTACAATTGTACTTGGCTTAAATCTTTCATTTTAAGAAATAATATATAATAAATTAGTTATGTTAAAAACACTAAAACCATTCTTAATCCTTTTTATAAGTGCCAGTTTCTTCTGGGCTTGTGAAGACGATTTAGATTTGCAGCCTGAAGATAACAGGCTCACGGCAGAAACTACTTTTGAAGATCCAGAATCTTATAAGCAGTTTTTAGCTAAACTCTATGCAGGTCTTGCGGTTAGTGGCCAGGAAGGTCCCGCCGGAGATCCAGACCTTATAGGTCTTGACGAAGGTTTCTCACAGTATTTGAGATTATACTGGTCTATGCAGGAACTCACTACAGATGAAGCTGTAATTGGCTGGAACGATGGTACTATTCAAGATTTGCACGCCCAAAACTGGACTGCAGGAAACGAGTTTATTAGAACTATGTATTCCAGAATTATGTATCAAATTGCCTTAACAAATGAATTTTTAAGACAAAGTACTCCAGAACTCTTAGAATCTAGAGGTATCGCAACCGATGAAAGAGAGGATATTGCGCGCTTCCGTTCAGAAGCGAGATTTCTGCGAGCTTTACACTATTACCACGCTTTAGATTTGTTCGGTAACGTACCTTTTGTAACTGAAGATGATGCCATTGGGGCATTTCTGCCGCAGCAAATTCAGAGACCAGAATTATTTGACTATGTAGAAAGCGAACTTTTGGCTATAGAAAGCGAAATTGTTAGCGCTAATTCTAATGAATATGGTCGTGCTGACCAGGCTGCAGTTTGGATGTTGCTTTCTAAACTATACCTGAATGCTGAAGTTTACACAGGTGAAGGTCATTATACTGAAGCTTTAGATTATTCCGAAAGGGTAATTAATGCAAATTATACCCTGGCCGATGATTACCAAAAATTATTCCTTGCAGATAATAACTCTAATGGAGCACAATCTGAAGTGATCTTTCCGGTAACTTTCGATGGACAGGAAACACAGTCTTATGGCGGAATGGCATTTATTATCCACGCCTCAATCGGTGGAGATATGGATCCTGAAGCTTTTGGAGTAAGCAGTGGCTGGGCCGGTCTTAGAACTACTTCGGCATTAGTGGATAAATTCCCTGATGGAGCAGATTCTGATGATCACAGAGCACTATTCTTCACGGAAGGACAAACTAAAGAGATTGAAGATATTTCAAGTTTCAATGATGGCTTTGCAGTTACAAAATTTAAGAATATTACTGTAAATGGCGAACAGGGATCTGATGATACCGGAGAATTTCCAGATACCGACTTTCCAATGTTTAGACTTGCTGATGCTTACCTAATGTATGCCGAAGCACACCTTAGAGGTGGCGGTGGAAGTCAAGCAGCAGCACTAGGCTATGTTAATGACTTAAGAGAGCGAGTAGATGCCGATCCAATTGATGGTTCAGGCTTAAATCTGGACTTCATTCTTAATGAGCGTGCTCGTGAATTGTATTGGGAAGCTCATAGAAGAACAGATCTTATTCGATTCAATCAATTTACCGAAAACGGAATCTGGCCTTGGAAAGGTAATGTTCCACAAGGAGCTACTACCGAAGGTTATAGAGATCTAATGCCTATACCGGCTTCAGATTTAGGAGTAAACACCAACTTAGAACAAAATCCAGGATATTAATTTTATAAAAGAATTAAAATGAAGAAATTTTCAATTTTATTACTAGCATTTGTCGCGCTATTAAGTTTTAACGCGTGTACACAAGACGACGATATTGTATTCGTTGCACAACCAGACCCCGAGGGAATTCAGTTTAGCAATACATTTTTAAACACTTATGTATTACCAGCGGGAAATCCAGATAATCTTGCCGAAAGATTTGTTTGGAATGAAGTAGATTTTGAAGCTCCTACTACTATTACTTACGAACTACAGGGTTCTGCAAGTGAAACTTTTGACAGCTATATGGTTATAGGAAGCACCGGCAGTAACAACCTTGGAGTTACAATTGGACAAATGAGAGATCTTGCCGAAGAAGCAGGTTTAGATAACGAACCAGAAACCGATATGCCTAATACAGGAATGGTTTATTTTAGAGTTCGTGCTTTCGCCGGTGATGGAGAAGGAAACGCTTTAGAGGAATTATCTGAAGTAATGAGCGTTAACGTAGAATTACCTGAAGCTGCCGAAGAAGAAGAGCCTGCAAAAACCAATCTTTATTTTGTAGGAGATGCTACTGCTGCAGGTTGGAGTAACGATAATAACAATACTCCTATGTTCCGCGATGCAGAAAATGATGATATTTTCTACTTCCAGGGAAGATTTGCTGGAGGTCCAGATGTAGAAGGTTTCAAACTTCTAGAAATGCTTGGAGCATGGCAACCACAATGGGGTGGCACAGATGGAACCTTAGGAGTAAATGCAGGAGATTCTGATGACCCCGCAGCTTTTTCGGTTGATAATGATGCTTATTATTCCCTAATGGTTAATCTAGATGATATGACGTATACCTGGGAAGAAGTAGATGAAACCACAGCCGATGTTCAAACCAATATCGGAATTATTGGTGATGCAACTGCCGGAGGCTGGGATGCAGATACCGATATGACTCAGTCTGACTTCAATCCTCACATATGGTATATCCAGGGAATCGAGTTAGGAGATGGTGAAACTAAATTCAGAGCAGACGATGCTTGGGATCTTAGCTGGGGTGCAGATACTCCTGTTAGCGGTCAAACTACTGTAAATGGTCCAAATATTCCGGTTACCGCTGGAACTTATGATGTTTGGTTCAATACCCTTGATGGTCGTTATATCTTTATTCCACAGGTAGAAGAAGAGTAAAGACTAAATTAACTTAAGGGCTGCCTGGAAGGTTCAATTACCGTCAAGCTGAACTAGTTTCAGCTTCTAACTTGTTTTGATAATCAAAAACTTAGATTCTGAAATAAATTCAGAATGACGTTATAACAACCTTTCAGACAGCCCTTCTTAATTCTTATTTATTATGAAAAAAACTAAAATTTTATTTCCTTTTCTTTTCAGCTTGCTGTTAGTAATATCAGGTTGCTCTAAAGATGATGACGAAGTCGTTGATGGAACAGATGATATTACAGGCGGTGAGGAACCTGGAGAAACCCCTGATGAACCTCAGGCATTAGATCTTTCACAATATTCCAGCGGGCAAAAAGTCATGATGCAGACTTTCTACTGGGATGTAGAACCTCGCTTTGAATGGTGGAATAACCTTTCAGATAAAGTTGAAGGCTGGGCAGATGCCGGGATAGATAGGTTATGGCTTCCAGTAGCTACCAAAGGGCAATCTGGAGGTTATTCTATGGGTTACGACCCTTCAGATTATTTTGATTTTGGAGAATACAACCAGCACGGGACCGTTCCTACGAGGTTTGGAACGCGCGAAGATTTAGAAAATCTTATTTCTAAATCTCACGATTTAGGCCTGGAGGTTATTGCAGATATTGTTTTAAACCATAATTCTGGTGGTGGTCTTGAGTATAATCCATATCGTGATAAGGAAACCTATACCCTTTTCAATGAAGAAAATGGGAACGCTTCAGGAATGTTTAACAGGAATTATGAGCATTTTCATCCAAATGACATCAGCCAAAGTGACCGCGGTGACCTTTTTTTTTCGGAGCAGGATGTAGATCACGATGTTCCTTATGTACAGGACTGGTTCTGGAAAAATGAAAATTCTGTAGCGAAATATTACAAAAACGAAATGGGTTTTGACGGTTGGCGATTTGATTATGTAAAAGGTTTTGCTCCCTGGGTAATTGAAGCATGGATGGACGAAGTTGGTGGTTTTGCCGTGGGAGAGAATTTTGATGGAAATGCAGACGTTTTAGTTGATTGGGTAGATGCCACCGGAGTATCGGCATTTGATTTTGCTGCTTTTTATAAGATGGAGGAAGCTTTTGATCGTTTTGACGACTTAAATTTTCTAGATGGAAATATGCTTCGAAAAGTTTATCCCGACAAAGCAGTAACTTTTGTAGCCAATCATGACACTGAAAAAGACGATAATGAAGATAATCGCATCGCCACAGAAAATAAAATGAAGGCTTATGCCTATATTTTAACACACGATGGATATCCCACAATTTTCTACTCAGACTACGAAAATGAAGCTTTTAACGAGGAAATCAAACAGTTAATCGATATCCATAACAGTCTGGCACTTGGAGATGTAGAGGTACTCTACGTAGATCAAGATGAATATGTAATGAAAAGAGAAGGTAATGCTGAAAACCCCGGATTAATTCTATATATTAGCACCGGCAGCACGACAAAGCGCCGAAACGTGCAAACTAATTGGAATAACGTTACCCTTTTAGATTATAGTGGTAACACAACATATACCCCTACCTCCGATGAAAACGGAATGGTTACAATTGAAGCTCCTGCAAATGGATATTCAATATACTCCATAACAAAATAGGTTTTATTTTGAATTTTCATAGGTGTTAATTCAAAGACTGGCTGGTTGTTAATTCAACCAGCCTCTTTATTTTCTACCAATTTGGCTTTTACGCTTCAAGATAAGTTCGATTAGTACAAATTTCTATCGGTTTCCGACTTAGATACTCATTAGGAATTTCAGCGAATTTCAATCAAAATTATTATTGAATTCGGGGCAAAATTAATAGTAATTTGTCTTCTTCACTTCAGCTTCAGTAATTTACTACTGTACAAACTTTAATTAGCTTTTTTTACAAATTTGTCAACTTTTTAATGTTGATAAATTACTAATTATTTGATTTTAAGCTTATTAACAATTTTTGTTTGATAACTTTTTTTAACAAGATTTTATATTCTTGTACTTCTTTGTCTATATTTACATTCCGCTTGAAACTATTACTAATCCAAAATCTAAAATTAATATGGGTGTGAACACTACTACCGCCGCTCCAAAGACGTATAGCCAGGACGATGCTTTTAAAGCTTCCCTGGACTATTTTAAAGGAGATGATTTAGCCGCACGGGTGTGGGTAAATAAGTATGCGCTTAAAGATTCTCAGGGGAATATTTATGAGCTTACTCCAAACGATATGCATCGTAGAATTGCAAAAGAAATTTCCCGTGTAGAGCAACGCTACCCAAATCCTATGAGTGAAGATGAAGTTTTTGACCTTATCAAAGACTTTAAATATATTGTTCCTCAAGGTAGCCCAATGGCCGGTATAGGTAACCCATACCAAATTGCTTCCCTTTCTAACTGTTTCGTAATTGGTAATGATGGCGATTCAGATTCTTATGGAGGGATTATGAAAATAGACCAGGAACAGGTTCAGCTTATGAAACGCCGTGGTGGTGTTGGGCACGACCTTTCCCACATTCGCCCAAAAGGTTCGGCTGTAAAAAACTCGGCCCTTACCTCTACCGGAATTGTTCCCTTTATGGAACGCTATTCCAACTCCACTCGTGAAGTTGCACAGGACGGTCGTCGTGGCGCGCTAATGCTTTCAGTTTCCATAAATCACCCAGATTCTGAAGACTTTATAGACGCTAAAATGGAGCAGGGAAAAGTAACCGGCGCCAATGTTTCAGTGAGAATAGATGATGAGTTTATGCGTTCGGTTAAAGAAGATCGCAATTATGTTCAGAAATATCCAGTTTTTAGCGAAAATCCAAAGAAAACTAATGAGATTGAAGCTAATAAACTTTGGAAAAAAATAGTTCACAATGCCTGGAAATCGGCAGAACCAGGAATTCTTTTCTGGGATACTGTAATTAATGAATCGGTACCCGATTGTTACGCAGATCTTGGCTATAAAACGGTTTCTACCAATCCTTGTGGTGAGATTCCGCTTTGTCCTTACGATTCTTGTAGGCTGTTGGCAATTAATTTATTTTCATATGTAGAAAATCCTTTTACAGAAAATGCCACTTTCAATTTTGAACTTTTCAAAAAACATATCGCCGCTGCACAACGTATTATGGACGATATCATTGATCTTGAACTAGAAAAAATTGATGCAATTCTTGCTAAAATTGAAGCAGATCCTGAAGGTTCAGAAATTAAGGGTGTAGAATATAATCTTTGGAAAAACATTCAAACTAAAGCGAAAGAAGGAAGAAGAACCGGAATTGGTATCACCGCAGAAGGTGATATGCTAGCCGCTTTAGGTATTCAATACGGAAGTGATGAAGGTGTGGATTTCTCGGTAAAAATTCATAAAACCATAGCCCTGGAAGCATACAGAGCTTCAGTTTATGCTGCAAAAGACAGGGGCGCCTTCGGAATTTTTGATTCAGAAAGAGAAAAAGAAAATCCTTTTATTCTTCGACTAAAAGAAGCCGATGAAAAATTGTACTACGATATGCTGGAATATGGCCGTCGTAATATTGCGCTGCTAACTATTGCCCCTACAGGAACTACCAGTTTAATGACACAAACTAGCTCTGGTATTGAGCCGGTTTTTATGCCTGTTTACAAGCGAAGAAGAAAAGTAAATCCTAACGATAAAGATTCCCGTGTAGATTTTGTTGACGAAGTTGGCGATTCCTGGGAAGAGTATGTGGTGTTCCACCACCGTTTCAAAGAATGGATGAAGGTTAACGGTCACGAAATAACCGACGACTATACGCAGGAAGAATTAGATAAATTGGTTAAGGCTTCTCCTTACTATAAAGCAACTTCCAACGATGTTGATTGGTTGAGTAAAGTAAGAATGCAGGGAGCGGTACAAAAATGGGTAGATCACTCTATTAGCGTGACCATTAACTTACCAAACGATGCTACCGAAGAATTGGTAGGCCAACTATACTTAGAAGCCTGGCAAGCAGGTTGTAAAGGAGTTACTGTTTATCGTGACGGTTCCCGTTCTGGAGTTTTAATTTCTAACGACGAGAAAAAAGAGGAGACTGAAGAAGAAAATAACACACCATTCCCAACAACTCGACCTCAGACCTTAACTGCAGATGTGGTTCGCTTCCAGAACAATAAAGACAAATGGATTGCCTTTATTGGTTTAATTGACGATAGACCATATGAAATCTTTACCGGTTTTGCCGATGATGAAGAGGGAATTTTACTTCCGCGCTGGGTAACCGAAGGAACTATTATAAAAGCCAGAAATGAAGATGGAACTTCTCGTTACGATTTCCAATATGAAAACAAACGAGGTTACAAAACAACTATTGAAGGCTTATCGCATAAATTCAACCCGGAATACTGGAATTATGCCAAATTGATCTCTACCACGCTTAGACACGGGATGCCAATTGAAAAGGTAGTAGATTTAATAAGCAGTCTACAGTTAGACAGTGAATCTATAAACACCTGGAAAAACGGAGTTGCCAGAGCACTAAAACGCTTTATCGCTGATGGTACCGTTGCCAAGAAACAAAAATGCCAGAATTGTAATTCATCTAATCTTATCTATCAGGAAGGCTGCCTTACCTGTCAGGATTGCGGATCTTCCAAATGTGGATAGATAGCTCTTGTTCGATTAGATAAAAAAGGCCTTTTGGATATCCAAAAGGCCTTTTTGCTTTTAGAAGGAAAATGTTTCTTAGTTCCGTCAAGCTGAACTTGTTTCAGACTTTATCCCGAATTTGCTTCGGGATTCTAACATGAATTGATTATACTCATCTTAGATCCTGAAATAAATTCAGGATGACGGATTATAAGACTTTTAGTCTGGCTTAAAAATCACTCTATTCCAAACTTACTGAAATAATTCCCACGCCGTGCGGATTCTCCAATTCGCTATCTTCAATTCCAGGACCGATTGAAAATTGCAGGGCTTCTGCATTTTCCAATTCAAAATCACCTTTATAAGAATGATCAAAATAATACGGTAAAAATGAAGGATAAGGCCTTGGTAAGCTTACTGTTTTAACCGGTTTTAAAGAGGAAAGCTCGATTTCGTAAGTTTTCATTTCCGAATCTAAATCAATTTGAGTTCCAAAAGATGCCCCGTTTTTCATCACAAATGCAATTTGCAATTTATCAGTGCTTTCAGTTAGCGCTATCGCCTTAATTATAATTTTATCTTTTGATGACAATTCCGGTTTACGTCCCTCAATTTTTCTGCTGAAATTGTAGCGAAACGAATAATCGTAAACTGGTGTTGCCTCCGGGTTTTCAACATCTTTTTCAAAGAGTTTTTCCACCTTTACCTGGTATTCTGCTTCGCCGGGTTTACTAGTTGGAACCAGGTTATTCTGTGGGCTCCACTGGCCTACTACATAATCTTCATCTTCTGAAGCGTTAAAAATATAAAGCGGTTTAGTCTCTTTTACAATTTGTGTGGTATACATCTCTTCAGAATAAAAATCCCAGTCTTCAGGGCTTCCAGAAACTTCTCCGGGGAAAGTCTCTTTTCCTTTATTAGTTGTCACGATAATTCGATACTTCAAATAGCCATTTTTCAACACACTTTCCGGAATTTCTGCCGAATAATTATAAGCGCTACTATTTCTAAGTTCAATAGCTTCGTAAGCATTCCCGTTTTGTAACCAGGCCTCTACTTTTTCTATTTCTTTATCTGAAATGATCTCTGCAGTAATTATAGCTGAAGAATTCTCGGTAAGCTCGTTTATTGGCTCGTGCAATACATAAGTTTTCTCAACAGTAGTTTCAGGAGCAGTAAATTCTTCGAGTTCAAACCTTAAATCTAAGTCCAGGTTTTTATCAAATTCTGTATTGTAATTTTTCAGGAGATAAGTTCCGGGACGAATTACAAAGGAATTCTCTTTATGCTTTGGTTTAAAATCATTGCCTTCATTCAAAGTTTCAAGGCTAAATTTGTCACTCAAACCCGGAAGATCTAAACTCATTTCCCATTCATTCCACTTGATCACCGCAACGGTTTTTTTAAGGCTGTTGCTACCAAAAGGATTATCTACCAAAATAGCATCAGGCATTACTTCCAGTCGCCAAACACCGTCTTTTAATTTATCGAGAAAATAGGCGCCTTTTCCTTCATATTTAACCACTTGAGAATTACCAAAACCAGCAACTTGCTTGAGATTTTCTGAAGATTTTGGCTGAATTTCATTCGCATTCGTATAAATGAATTTTTCTTCAGAATTCAATACCGCGAGATCCTTTTCATAATCGATCGTAAAATCCTGAAACTCCAGGTTTTCAGGATAAACTCCAAAATCACTATTTACAGGAACCTGATGAAAAACTTCTCCCGCGATCATTAAAGCCAGGGCTTTTTGCGGCGTATAAGCCAGGTTCATATAATGC
>Ga0102932_1000250_pt1 | contig 26001 bp, 20 predicted proteins | sample SalPonR1_C_D2_MG_FD_78212 | JGI IMG/M metagenome (GOLD analysis project Ga0102932, IMG submission 78212) | Salt pond soil microbial communities from South San Francisco under conditions of wetland restoration - Salt Pond MetaG R1_C_D2_MG | ecosystem: Environmental > Aquatic > Marine > Intertidal...
GGTTATTTACCATCTCGTAAATTCCGCCGTTAGTATCATATATACCCCAGGCGGCCGTATATATTTTCTGATCATTGGTTAGCGCATAGTCCCAAATGATCGAATAACCATGTTTTTTAGATTTAATTAAATCCTTCCCCTTTACATAATTGGCCAGGCTGCTCTTTGTAAAAAAGCCTTTATTACTACTGTGAATACTGTCATTTTCTACTAAAACAGAATAAATGTTTTTACGGTCATTCACCTTAACCAGTTCCGCCTGCCTATTTTTATTTTCAATTTTAAAGATTCCAGAATTATACGTGATCACGTAGATTTCATTCTGGTATTCGAAAAAGTCCTGAACCCTGAAAAGTTCATCCTTGCCGGGAATATTTGGAGAATTCACTTCATGGGTGTTTATATTAATCATTGAAACCCCATCACTGGTTCCCACAAACATATAATTCCCCGATGGAAATAGGTTGGTTATTTGGTTGTGAATCAAACCATCTTTCTCTGAAATCACTTTAAATTTAAAGCCATCATAAACGCTGACACCTTCGCCATAACTGCCAAACCAAATATTTTTGTTTTTGTCTTCTGCAATGGCCCAGCAGCTATTAAGAGCTAAGCCATCTTCCTGGAAGAAGTATTCAAATTCTTCATTTTCCTTCTTTACTACTCCGTTTTCAGTTCCTACCCATAGAATATTATTGCTGTCAACTAATAATGATCTAACAGCATTATTCGGCAATTCGCTGGCTGCAGTGTAATTTTTACTGGGATGACTTTGAGAAAATACCAGATTGCCCCATAGTAATAAGAAGAGGAAAAGTTTATTGATTTTGTAGAATGGCATCGATAAATTCTTCTTCTTTACGAAAAGAGACAGGAAGTTTTTCTCCATTGGTTAATTCAACTTCTTTATTGGCCTTATGATACCTAACTACGTAATTTAAATTGATGACGTAGGTTTTATGAATTCTTTTAAAAGAAGAAGGAGGAAGGATCTCTTCCACATATTTTAAAGTTTTTGTTGCTGTTTTAGTGGAGCCGTCAATTTTTTTAATGCTGCAATAATTACTATCGGCTTTAGAATATAGAATCTGGTTTGAGTGAATAAGCTCAAATCCTTCAAGCGTAGGAAACGCAATTTTACTTACATTTTGGTCATTTACGTTTAGATTCTCCAATAAAAGGGCTAGTTTTTTCTGAGCGAAGCTCCCTTCATTCTTACTTTCAAACTTTTTTATAGCCTCAGATAGATCCAGATGATTTATTGGTTTTAGTAAGTAATCCAGCGCACTGCGCTTAATGGCTTTAATAGCAAATTGATTATAAGCCGTGGTAAAAATAACTTCAAACTTAATGACATTAAAATACTCGAAGAGTTCAAAGCCATTCTTTTCAGGCATTTGAATGTCTAGAAAAACCAGCTCAGGTTCATATTGTTTAATTGCAATCACCCCCGTATCTACCGAAATGCACTTTTCTACAATATTAAATTTATTGGGAAAATACCTGTTAAGGGTTTTTTCCAACAAGTTTTGGGCGTTTATTTCATCGTCAATTATTACCGCTTTTATCATAAAATAAAATTACAATTAAATTACGATTTGCAAACTCTTTCTTACCAGTTTACCTCACAGAAATCAACCCATAAAATCCTTTAGTTATTTTCGTTTAATACAACAGGTTTTGAAGGTTTTTTAAGCTTAAACAAATAAAGTTATTTACTCGATAATCGAGATGAAATGCTCCGTCCCGAATAGTCGGGATGCCTCGAAATCAAATTGTACTTTCCAATCATAATGCTTCGTGAGCTTGCTCTTAAGTAGTTTACTTCATTAGCAGCATGATCTAAAGACTTAGAGTTTGAAAGATCTTTAATAATTAGATGAGAAAATGATTTTACACTAATTTTATTCCAATAATAATGGCATCTGTTAGAGAATAACTACTTTCGCGCAAATTTTCAAAACCAGAACAATGGCGGTGACTAAGCGAAATTTAGCAGAAAAAGACAGGGAAAGATTGGAGAATTTGAAGGAAAGCCTGGGAAACTCCCGGGATAGCTTTCTGGGCTATCCTGTGTCTAAAGACTTCGATTATTCTGAGCTAACCCCATTTTTGCAGTATCCAATTAATAATCTTGGTGATCCTTTTGAAGAAGGAACCTGGAAAGTGCAAACACACCAGATGGAAAAGGAAGTAGTGGCTTTCTTCGCCAGGCTATTTAGAGCGCAGCCAAAAGATTATTGGGGTTATGTTACCAACGGAGGTTCTGAAAGTAATTTATATGGTCTTTACCTGGCCCGGGAAATGTATCCAAAGGCAATGGTTTACTATTCAGAATCTACTCATTATAGTGTGCGCAAGAATATCCACCTGCTCAATATTCCGAGTATCGTGATAAAATCCCAGGAGAACGGGGAGATAGATTATGAAGATTTTGAGAATACCCTGAGGATGAATCGTCATAAACCGGCTATAGTGCTTACTACTTTTGGTACTACTATGAAAGAGGCTAAAGATGATGTTTCCCGCATAAAAGCCATCTTGAGAAATCTTGCCGTACAGGATCACTATATTCATTGTGATGCGGCACTTTCAGGAAGTTATGGCCCATTTACGGAGCCAAGGTTGCCTTTTGATTTTAAGGATGGTGCCGATAGTATATCTATAAGTGGTCATAAATTTGTAGGTTCACCTATTCCTTGTGGGGTGATTATTACCAAAAGGGGCCATAGAGATCGCATAGCTAAAGGTATTTCTTATATAGGCTCTTTAGATACTACAATTACCGGTTCCAGGAATGGGCATAGCCCTTTGTTTCTTTGGTACGCTCTCAAGCAACTCGGGGAAGAAGGGATGAAAGCCCGTTATCTTCACGGTCTCGAAGTCGCTGAATATTGTAAAAATCGACTTAAGGAAATTGGAGTGGAAGCCTGGAGCAACCCGGGGGCGCTTACCGTAGTGATGCCGCGAACGCCTGATTCGGTAAAACAAAAATGGCAACTGGCTACCGAGGCTGAAGTATCGCACATTATCTGTATGCCTAATGTGACCAAAAGCCAGGTAGACGAGTTTATTGAAGACCTCGTAAAAGCCGGGGAATTCGAGGAGGATGATTTTGGATTTGACTTATAATTTTTCTTTGCCTCTTTAGCAATCCTCATCGAGATCTATAGCGCAATGATCGGCGTGGTATGCGTTTCTTTCTCCCATTGGTTTTTCTATTCCTATGGTGGTGTCGTAACGGGTTTGATGTTCCATTTCTGAGTTTATTTCGGCGCCCATCAGGATTATAAAAGCGGTGAGAAATAACCATAATAATAGAATAGCTACTGCGGCAAAACTTCCGTAGAGATCGGCATAACTTCCAAAATTCGCTACATACCACGAAAATAATATAGAACCTGCCAGCCAGAACAAAGAGCCAATTACTGCGCCCCAGCTTACCCAACCAAATCTTGGATTGGTTCTATAAGGAGCAATTTTATAGATCATGCTTAAATTGAAAATTAGAATAAGTCCAAGGAAGACCCAGCGTAACCAGTTTAACATGTTTTCTAATTGAGGAGTTAAGCCCAGATTTTTTACCAGTAGCGGAAAGAAGATCACAATTAATAAGCTAATAAGTCCTACCACCAGGCCACCCAGGGTAAAAAGTAAGCTCAGTAAATTTTTCCAGATAATGCCCCGTCCATCAATTTCATCGTAAGCAATATTAATACCTTGTAAAAGTGCACTTGTCCCCTTATTGGCACTCCAGATACTTATCATAATACTTATAAATAATCCCCAACCAATTTCCCTTTTAGAACGTTCCAGAACAGGTTCCAGGAAATCGGTCATCATTCCAAAAGCCTGGTCGGGCAAAATTAGACTTAAGTATGAAATTTGTTCCTCAATTCTGGAAGGTTCCAGAACAATACTGTAAATAGAAATCGCGGCTACGATAGTAGGAAAAATAGCGAGGAAGAAATAGAAAGCCACTCCTGCTGAAATTATTTGCACGTGGTCAAATTTCATCTCTTTGTAAACACGTTTTCCAATATCTAACCACCCACGAGCAGGAATTTGATGGGGCCACTTTGCTTCTTCTCCACGATAATTACTTCTTTTCCTGGTTTGACTCATTTCCTGTTTTTCTGAAAATTTAAAATAATATTTTAGCTATTGATCGTTATAATAAATATACTGATAAAGATTCTTAGCTTTTTCTTTAGCTTTCTTTTCAACATTTTTGAAGCTCGAATCTTAAACTAAGATAAATTTTTCTTCTTGTTGTTTTTTCCGCTTTTAGTTCTGCCTGATTCGCTGATTTTCCAGCATCAGGACATACTTATTGCTATTTACGGATATATTTTTGTGTAATTAGGGGTTGTAAATCAGTTTTAGCATTTTTTAACTCCCCAGTAACTGTCTTTATCACTCATTTTTATTAATTTAAATTTATAATCAACAAAACCATAAATTATGAAAAGGATATTTTTATTATTCGCTTTGTTATTTACTGTAAGCACTTCATTCATTTCCTGTAGAGAAACCCCGGAAGAAGAGCGAGCAGAAGAAGCTGCAGAAGCCGTTGAAGAAAGAACGGATGAGATAGAAGAAGCAGCAGATGAAATGGAAGAGGAATATTAGTAATAAGTTTGAATTTAAATTATCATCCAGGTAAAAAAAGGCTGTCAAATTTGACAGCCTTTTTTATTAATTGATTTTGATAGCACTTGTTCTGCCTTTTAAATAACTATATGGCAAAAAAGTTGCGTTATGAAAAAAGAGCCAGGTTTATGGCTCTTTTTTTGAATCTTTATCTTCCTTTTTGTTTTTCTTGCTTTCTGCTTCCTTCGCTTTTTTTAAGCGCTTGTCAAAATGAACACCATCACTATGTTGGTCTGCAAGAATAAATTCATCTTTTTCTTTATCGCTTTTTTTAATACTGTTTGGATTCATAAGTTTTTCTTTTAATTTAAGAAATAAACACCAAACTTAAAAATCTGGGAAAGCAATTATAATTAGATTAACTATTGTCTTATTGCTTAAAGCATTCACGTACAGCCTGCTCTTTAGAAAAGAGCTTCATGTTTCTCAGATGGGAAATGATCTGTGATCATACTTAACGGAAGCTTTTATAAGCTATCTGGTTCTACCGAAAAATAGCTTTATTCTTGTTCTAATAGCATTTCTAAAAAATTATTGCATTGAGATTATTTCTTAAAAGAATAAGTGGCAATGCTGTCGTTATTAGGAATTATCAGCAGGAGATTTCTATTTTTCATAGCAATTGAAAAACTTTGCTTGATTTGCTCATCCAGTGGAGCAATACCCGATTCTGAAACCTTACTATAGTTATTGACAGACTTTACCAATAAGCCTTTTAAAGAGGAATAACCACCGTGATAGGTATTCACTTCGTAAGTATTACCGCTTACCAATAATTGCTCTTCTCCTTCAATATTTATTTTATGAAAAGATTTAATTGGAGCGGTTTGAAATTCCTGCGGAAACTCAATGAATTTAGAAAATTCACCGTTCTTGTTTTCAAGGTATCCCGATGCTAAAGTATTAACCTCATAGGTTTTAGCAGAAGACAGTACTTGCGGAGTAAAGATGTCTTCCATCGTCTTTAATGAAAACTGCTGGTGAGTTGGGAACTTTTTACTGATGAAATTCATTTGAGAAGCCAGTTCATTCCTGGAGTTCAGCGGATAGTATTTACCTTCTTTATTATAGGCAACCACTGTTTCAGACTTTCCATCTCCATTTAAATCGCCATAATACATTTTTAGCGGAGCTCCTTTTTTCGCAGAAAACCTGGTGTTCAATCCCCAATTTCCAAGCAAAATATCTTTATCTCCATCGTCGTCTATATCGTAAAAAGCTATACTCTGCCATAAACCTAAAAGATCTTTTGGTAAATCAAGCTTATTAAAATCTCCATCCTGGTTTAGGTATATCTTAGGGGTGTCCCATTCTGCAGCTATTAATAAATCTGAGGCCCCATCACCATTAATATCTTCAGATTTTACCTGGGTAAGCATTCCATTAACATCGAAATCGGGATGCTGAACAAATTCACCATTCTGGTTGTTTTTCAAAAGATAAGAGCTAGTGTTTCTACCAAAATCACCGGGTACTGATCGATTAGCAACAAAAAGATCTTCATAACCGTCTTTGTTATAATCCAGGCTGGTAATTGAGGAGGTGTTTAGAAAATTACTTGGAATAGCGCCGCTGGCTTGATCAAAACTACCGTTTGTGTTTATATATAGCCTGTCATTTTCGAAGAACTTCATTCGAGCCGAATTAATCCCGGAGCCTACATAAAGGTCCAGGTCTCCATCTTTATCGACGTCCAGGAATTCAGCGGAATTATCTTCGAACTCTTTGTGCCTTGAGAATATTTCTACAGAAGTTTCCTTAAGCTCTTTTCCGTCATTGAGAAATAATTTCCCGGGATGGCCAGAAGCTCCACCAATAAAAATATCCTCAAAACCATTATTGTCTATGTCCCCGGTTGCCACAGCCGGACCCTGCATAGAGACACTATATGGAATTAACTTTTCCTGATGAAAGTCGTCATATTCGTCTTCTTTATGGGTGTATTCTAATGTTTCGGTAGCATCAAAAAAGCTCTCCCGGTCGTCTACTTTTTTATAGTTATAGGGAGCAGCGTCTTCAGAATATGCGACTTTGAGGCTTTGATCTTTTTCAGGCTGAATTGTCTGATAAGTATTGTTTGGCCAGATAATATGAATTGAATCGATCTTTGCCTCTTTATCCAGGCCAAAATGGAGTTTACTTTCTGCCGAAGATAAAAAACCACGAGAGTTGAATAATTGTTTTATTTGTTCTTTCCCATTAGAAAAAAGTATGGCTTTGGTGCCTATTCCTTTGCTATTGTCTGGATAATCAAATTCAAGCGAAATATAGCTTCCGGAATTATTAGTGGTGTTTTCGTAGATTCCCGCAACTTCATTTAGGTTATTTACCACAAGGTCCAGATCTCCATCCAGGTCTAAATCTGCATAGATGGCGCCGTTAGAGAAAGAGGCTTCATCTTCAATCCATGTTCCGGTTTTTTTATCAAATTTCACCGAATTTCCTTTAAAAATTTCATTGGAAACTTTTCCGGGGGGCATTTCATCTTTAGATTTATAAAGCCACTTCATACCCTCATTCGGACTTCTGTTTTTAAAAGCAGTAGCCACAAAGTTTTTGAAATCAAGGTCGTTGGGGCGGCGTAAAATACCATTGGAAATAAATAGATCCTGGTGGCCGTCGTTATTGAAGTCTGCCAATAGCGGGGCCCAGCTCCAATCTGTCGCCTCTATGCCATTAAAAAGAGCCATCTCCTGAAAATTAGAGCCTTCATTATTTATTTGAAGCATGTTACGTGCATACTGCTCTTTATACCCCAGTTTTTTAAGGCGTTTTTGCATATTGTACATAGCGTCATCGCCTTCACTTTCTTTAATCACTTTTTCATCCTGGGGAAGCATATCTAAAGTAATTAGATCCTGATAACCATCACTGTTAATATCGGCAGCATCGCTTCCCATGGAAAACCTGCTTAATGTTGAAAATGCAGTGTTAAGTGTTTCCTTAAAAGTCCCATCTTGGTTATTTAAGTAATAGTAATCGTCTTCGTGAAAGTCATTACAAACATAAATATCTACCCAGCCGTCATTATTAAAATCGGCCAGGGCCGCACTTAATCCGTAGCCATTAATTCCACCGTAGATTCCGGCTTCTTCGCTTACATCGGTAAATTTACCATTATTGTTTTGTAGAAGTACATCACCTACTAAAGGAGCCCTCTTTTTTCTTACGGATGCAGGGCCGTGTGATCGGGTAGTGTGTACCGCGTGGTTAACAATATAGACATCTAAATCTCCATCTTTATCATAATCAAAGAAATAAGACTGGGTGGCATAACCTTTAAAATCCAGGCCATATTTTGCTGCTTGCTCACTAAAAGTTCCATCTCCATTATTGATAAAAAGCTCATTATGACCTTCAAAATCTAAAAGCCCGGAAACCGCAGAAACATAAATATCTAATAAGCCATCATTATTGATATCAACCATGGTAGTACCGGTACTCCAGCTGGATTTACCTTCTACACCCGCTTTATTGGATACATCTTCAAACTCCAGATTTCCTTTGTTCAGAAACAGTTTGTTTTGCCCCATATTGGAGACAAAATAAAGATCTGGAAGACTATCGTTGTTAATGTCTCCTGTGGCTACACCTGCGCCATTGTAGTAGTATATGTAATTAATTATACTGTGCTCAGGATCTTCGGTAATATCATTAATAAAATTTACATTGGTGATCTCTGGAGGTAATTTATTTAGTAAATAATCTTGTTTAGCTTGAGGCTCGGTGTCACTTTTACAGGCAACACTCAGTAAAATAATTATAAGTAGTCCCGAAATTTGGCGCGTCATTTCTTCTAAATTAGTTAATTCACTAATATATTAATTTAAGATAAAATTAACTGTTGCTGAGAAGGTTAAATTAACCGAATTTAGGTGCGTTTTTAAATGCAGCCATTGCAAGCCTTAGCACGCCTGGCTAATTGGGGTAATTATAGTGCGTTAATTAAAATCTGCTTTTTCAATCCCGGTACTTGAGCCTTCAGGCGGATAGCTGGATTTATTTTTAAGCGCATCAATTTGTTCTCTTGAAAATTGGGGAAGTGGCATTTCTCTCTTGTTTTTCCAATTTTCAACTTCAGCTTCAGCTTCAGCCGACTTCTCTTTGGAAAGACCCTGGTCTTTTCCGAAGTAAATGGTTTGAGAAGGGAATGCAAAATCGGTTCCGCTACCGTCTACAACTTCCATCATTCTAAGCATAAGGTCTTCACGTATTTCCAGGAATTCGTCGTAACTGCGCGCATCTAAATAAGCAAAAACTTCAAGGTCTAAAGAATGGGCGCCAAAACCAATAAAACGAATTCTCGCCGGTTCCTCATAAACTTTGGGATGCGCATATAGTACTTTTCTAAGTTCGGTGAGCAAAAAACGCAATTGATCTGATGAGGTTTCATATCTAAAATTTAAAACGCTTACGAATCGAAATTTATCACGATATGCATAGTTTTCAATAGTATCAGAGGAAAAAGCGCCATTGGGAATAGTCACCAGCGTACGATCTAAAGTACGAATTCGGGTAGACCGGATACCAATTTTTTCAATATGTCCTGTTACTTCTCCTACCTTGCAAAAATCGCCAACCCTTATAGGCCTGTCGGCTATTAAAGTTACGCTACCTACAAAGTTTTCTATAGTTTTTTGAGCACCAAGAGCCAGGGCGATACCACCAATTCCCAACGCGGCAAGCCCGGCAGTTACATCGATTCCTACTGCTCCCAGAATAGCGATAATACCAAAAGCCACAATGGCAATTTTAGCCGCGCGCTGCAAGAATAGAACTATGGAGACACCGGCCGGATTACCGCGCAACAGCATTTTTTCCTTGCCTATTTTCCCGATCAAGTCAGATAATCTCCAAAGAAGAATGAGGATAGCCGCAATTCCAACACTTATTGTAATCGAGCTAAATTTTTGTCGTAAAATAATTGAAAGTTCAAGGTTTCTTGAAACCGTGACAAATATCCATATTGCGAGATAAAGTTTTACCGGTAATTTTACGGCATTTATAATTCCTGAGACTGGAGAATGTCTGGCCTTCTTCCATAATTTCTTAATAAGAAATATTAGGATTGCGACAATCAATAAAGAAATTAAATAACTTAAAGCGATAAGTGCAAGAGCAATTATCCACTGGCCTGCCGGGACACCACCCCAAAGGTATTTCTTAAAAAATTCAGGTGTTATTTCGTTGATCAAGGCCGCGTTTTCCAGGCTAAGGGAACTAATTGCCCGGGTAGTTTCTGAAGAAAAAAGCCAGATTGGATAACCGGATTCATCTTCGTATTGTTCCAAAAAAATAGCTATTGTTTCACCATCAGCTTCTACGCTTCCTATTTTTTCCAGGTTTATGTCTATACCATCATCTGTTTTTCCGCTTGGCTCATTGCTGATCATATAATAAGGCTGAATATTCCCTTTTTGATCAAATAAGCGTTGCAGTACTTGTACAACCTCCTCCTTTGCTTCTTTCGTAGAAATTCCAGGTGGAAAATTCAAATACCTGGCAGCGCGATCGTAATTTAAACCGGACATGGCATCTATAAAACCGTTTACAGTTCCTCGTGGAGTTCTCCTTCCCAACGGATCGTCAGGGATTTTCTCTGCTTCCTGTTCTTTATTCTGCGAATTGGATAAAGGAAACTGAGCTTGAACACTTGAGCCGGAGAGTAATAGTGTAATTATAAAAAGAACCTTGGAAATTTGGTTAGCTAGCTTCATAGATTGGCGGTTTCAAACTAAAGTCGAATATAAGAAATTGTTTTGATCACTTGAGCTTATTGTTTTTAACCAAAATGGTTTTGGTCTGGGTTTGATAAAGCTTCCTTAAAACTTCAGCATAAATTCTTTAAAGAAGGTTAAATTTCTTGAAAGCGCCTGTGTAAACCGGTAAATTGAGAAAAAGAATAAAAAAAGAAAATGGAAAAGACAGTAAAAATTAAAGAAGTTAAGCCGGTAACTCACGATGTAAAGCAATTTATAGTTGAAAAACCAAGTGGGTATGAATTCACCCCTGGTCACGCTACAGAGGTTTCAATAAATAAAGAAAAATGGAAAGATGAGAAAAGACCCTTTACTTTTACCAGTTTAAACGATGACGATTATTTAGAATTCACCATAAAGATCTATCCGGAGCACGATGGAGTAACAGAGCAACTGGGGAAATTAGAGCCCGGAGACGAATTAATTATTCGTGATACCTGGGGAGCCATAGAATATAAAGGTCCTGGATATATTATTGCCGGAGGTGCAGGAATAACTCCTTATATAGCAATGCTTCGAAAATTAAAAAAAGAGAATAAGTTAGAAGGCATGAAATTGTTTTACTCTAATAAAACAGATAAAGACATTATTCTTAAGGAGGAACTGGACGCGATGTTGGGAGCTCACGCTACTTATGTAATTACCGATCAAGACGATACCAGGTTTACTAATGCTTATATAGACAAAGATTTCTTGAAAAAGCACATAAAAGATTTTGATGAGAAATTTTACGTATGCGGGCCTCCTAAAATGACAGAAGAGATAGGAGAAACTTTGGAGAATTTAGGAGCAAATGCAGATGCGGTCACTTTAGATGATCAATAGTGAATAAAAAAGAATTGACTCTTAAAGTAGTTTTGAAAAAAAAAGATAGCTTTAACTTCACGCATATTTTATCTTTATTATTTTAGTGGAGTATGATTTTTTCTGAAATAAATACCCCGGAGCTTTTCTTTCTTTGTGCGATCATTTTTTTTGTCGCAGTTTTTCTCAGGTATCTTGTTTCGGCGGGAATATTTTATTGGTATTACTACAGGCTGAACAGCGAAAAGTTTAGAAACAAAAGATTAAGCAAACGCGGCTTTAGAAAAGGACAGCTAAAAAAGGAAATTTACTGGAGCATGTGGTCTTCGGTAATTTTTGGTTTTTTTGGAGCCATTACTTATTTCCTTTGGCAAAAAGGCTTTACAGCAATATACCTGGATATAGAAAAATTCGGGTTGTGGTATTTACCGGTGAGTTTTATTTTACTTTCCCTACTTCACGAAACTTACTATTACTGGGTTCATCGGTGGATGCATAAGCCAGGCGTGTTTAGGAAAATTCACAAGGTGCATCATGATAGTTTGGTTCCCAGCCCCTGGACCGCTTTTAGCTTCCATCCCTGGGAATCCTTACTAGAAGCTTTGATAGTGCCGCTAATTCTTTTTTTTCTCCCGGTTCATCCTATTGTAATTGTTTTTTACCTGGTCCTAATGACTCTAAGTAGTGTAATAAATCATTTAGATATAGAGGTTTATCCTGAAGCTTTTATGAAAAGCCGATTTGGGAAATTATTTATTGGTGCTACACACCATCATCTTCATCACGCAGAGTTTAAAACCAATTTCGGACTGTATTTCACCTTCTGGGACAGGCTTATGGATACTGAAAGCAGGTCGAAGATTTCTTCTGATTAGGAAAGGTCTTATAATTCATCCTGAACTTGTTTCAGAGCCTGCTCCGAAATTTATTCGAAGATCTAAGATGTGAACATTTCAATTATGTTCGAAGTGAAACAAGTTCAGCTTGACGGTAGTGCCAATCTAGATTCTTCCCTTACGATTATTTTAAACTTTTCTAAGGTTTGCTTATCTTCAAGCCCAAATAAAAAATTCATGATAAAAAAAATACCTGTTCTGGGGCTTGCTGCAATGCTGGCAGTTGGCTGCGGAAGTGAGAAATCTGTTTTTGGCGGTAAAGAGCAATCGGCTGAAAACCCTTCAAAAAAATCTACTAATGGACTCAAATCCTACGACGAAGTCATAACTTCAGAAGCTGAATCTGATGAAGGCCTGTTTACCACGCATTTTGTAGATGATAAACTCTATTATGAAATTCCCTTAGATTTACTGGATAAAGATATGCTTTTAGTAAGCCGTATCGCGGCTGTGCCAGATGGCTATGGTGGTGGTTATGTAAATGCCGGTTCCAAAGAAAATGAACAGGTGATACGCTGGACAAAACGAAAAGGAAATATAGATGTAAGGGTGATTAGTTTTGAAAACATGAGCGATGAAGAATCGCCTATATACAAGTCGGTGCAAGCCAATAATTATTTCCCCATCCTCTTTAGTTCAGAAATTGAAACTTATAATGCAGATTCCACAAGCGTAGTAATTGAGGTGAATGATTTGTTTGAAGACGAAGTAAAAGCCATCAACGGACTTTCTTCTTCCCTACGTAAACGTTATAAGGTTAAGAAACTGGATAAGAGTAGGTCTTATATTGAATCTGCAAACTCATATCCAAAGAATGTAGAAGTGAAACACGTAATGACTTACGTGGCCGATGAACCACCAACACGCGATCAGGCCGGTACTATTTCTATGATGATGAACCAATCTATGATCTTGTTACCAGACGATAAGATGCAGCCTAGAATTGCAGACCCACGAGTGGGCTGGTTTACCATAGATAAATACGATTATAATTCAGATGAATTAAAAGCTGATAATTATGAGTTGATTCGCCGTTGGCAATTGGTTCCTAAAGATATTGAAGCTTACAAACGCGGAGAATTGGTAGAGCCTATAGAACCTATAGTTTATTATTTAGACCCTGCCACTCCTGAAAAATGGAGACCTTATTTTAAGCAGGGAATCGAAGACTGGAATGTGGCTTTTGAAGAAGCAGGTTTTAAAAACGCTATAATTGCCAAAGATCCACCAACCAAAGAGGAAGATCCTGAATTTAGTCCTGAGGACGTGCGTTACTCGGTAGTGCGGTACGTAGCCAGTACAACCAGAAATGCTGTAGGGCCATCAGTAACCGATCCCAGGACCGGGGAGATTATTGAAAGTGATATTATCTGGTATCATAATCATTTACGCTCCTACCGAAACCGATATATGATTGAAGCCGGTGCTCAAACCGAAGACGCCAGGACGTTGAACACGCCGGAATCTGAAATTGGAGAAATGATGCGTATGGTAATTGCTCACGAAGTAGGTCACGCGCTAGGTTTGCCTCATAATATGAAAGCGAGTTCAGCCTACCCAACAGATTCTTTAAGGTCTGCAGAGTTTACCCAGAAATATGGTTTAACACCATCAATTATGGATTATGCACGGGTAAATTACGTTGCGCAACCCGAAGATGAAGGAGTAAGATACATTAGAATGATGGGGCCATATGATTTATACGCCATAAACTGGGGTTATAGATACCTGCCAGAAGCTGAATCGGCTGAGGCAGAGAAAGAAAAATTAGATGAATGGATTTTAGAAAAAGCTGGTAATCCATGGTACGAATTTGGGAGCGGGTACGGTGGTGTAGATCCACAATCCCAGCGGGAAAGCCTGGGCGATGACCAGGTGAAAGCTAGCGAATATGGACTTGCAAATCTTAAAAAAGTAGTTCCAAATTTAATCGAGTGGACTTCTAAAGATGGTTATGGTTATGATGATCTTGAGGAAGTTTATCGTGAGCTTACTTATATGTGGCGGGGATATATCTCTCACGTAATTACAAATATTGGAGGCGTTTATGAAACCCGCAAAACATCTAATCAGGACGGGGTTATTTATGTAAATGTTCCAAAGAGTAAGCAGGATGAAGCTGTAACATTTTTGCTGGAAAAGGCTTTTACAACTCCAGACTGGCTGCTTAACCAGGAAATATTAGATCGTATAGAAGCTTCAGGAGCAATAGAACGCATTCAAAATTTGCAAACCAGGGCATTAAGGAATGTATTAGATGAAGACCGTTTAAGAAGAATGATCGCCAATGAAGAAGTAAACGATACAGATGCTTATACCGCGGTTAATTTGATGCAAGATTTGAGAAAAGGTATTTTTAGCGAGCTTTATAACAGGAATAAAGTTGATGCTTACAGGCGTAATTTACAAAGATCTTATGTAGATATTGCCGCAGGTTATCTTAATGAATTAAACGCTAAGGAAAACGATGAGCTATTAAAGTCTGATATTTTACCCTTAATGCGTGGAGAGTTGCAAACTTTAAAAAGAGTGCTCCAGCGCAGGAAAAACAACGTTAACCATCAACTTACAAAATATCACTGGAATGATCTTTTGGCAAGGATAGATGCTGCGCTTGATGTAGAATCTTGATTTTTGTGAAAATTCAATAGAAACCCCGAAAAGCACTTACGTTTTTCGGGGTTTTATTTTTTACTCGTCATTCTGCCCCAGCGCTTTGGGGTCATTTCATGATCTAATTTGTTACTTTCTGTGGTGAGTATATGAAATTCTGAATTTGCTCAATTTCTTTAATCGATTTGGTGGGCAGATGTCTTGTTTTACCGTTTTTAAGTTTAAGGCTTAAGCGTTTTCTTCCGAAGAAATTTTTTGGAACAGGATGCTGAATATCATCCAACGGTATAACTTCTGCAGTACTAAATTTGAAAATATAAAAAAGTATAAAAATAGAAAACAGGCCAGTGAGAATCCAGATCCATGTAAGAATATTCCATTCAGAAATTTGAGAAGTAAAGATATTTAATGAGGCTGAAATGATATTGCAGATCATCGCAAACCTCAGCATCCAATAAGTGAATTTCATATTATCATCAATCCTTAGCTTATTATTCTCCCGATCTAATTTTATTTCCATTGGTTTAAGTAGAAATTTCAGTAAAAATACTAAATTTTTTTTGTCAGGTTTTAGATTTATAGTTGTAGAGCTTGCTATGTTAATCTCATAAATATTTCAATTTTGTTATTGCGGAGGCGGCTTTACAGCTTACCTTTATGGCGTTAAAGTTTGCTGTAAAACTTTAGCTATAAATGCAAGCTTATGCCAAATCCCCCCAAATATGAAATTTTAGTAGCTGAAGACGATTCACTTATTTTAAAATTAGAATTAAGAAGTCTCAATAAATTAGTGAATTGCCCTATAAAGAGTTTTTGGCAGGGCGGCGAGGTAATAGATTACTTAAAACAAATCTCAAACGCAGAACAGCTAAAACTTATTTTTTTGGATATAAATATGCCAAGGGTAAATGGCTGGGATGTATTAGATTTCCTGGAAGATTTTAGATATAAAAATTCGATTTATGTGATTATGCTAAGTTCTTCTATGTATGAGTCAGATAAAGAGCGGGCTTTTAAATACAGTCGGGTTATTGGGTACCACGATAAATTTTTAGATACCCAGGAACTTTCCGAAATTTTAGATCAGGAAGCTTTAAAGAATATTTTTAATTTCAACAAATTAGAAAAAAACGAAAGCACAAAAAAATCAACATCAGAATTTACTCGATAATCGAGATTAAATGCTCTGAGGCTTGCCTCCAATTCAAATTGTATTTTCCAATCTCAGTGCTTCGTGAACTTGCTCCGAGGTAGTTTACCTCAGTAATCAAGTCTTAAGCTTATATTTTCCTCTCGAAAATAAACTATAGTTTACAACTAAAAATTTACCTAACCGGAAAATCAAAATAGGTTTCAGGATAAGGTTCGTTTCTTAAAGTATAGTGCCACCATTCTTCAGGATAAGGCCTAAAGCCATTTTTTATCATTATTCGCTTTAACATTGAACGGTTCGCCTTCTGTTCTTTGGTAATTTTATCTGTGTTGTGGTGAGAAATACTCCCAAAGAAATCATATTCACTTCCCATATCCAGTTCCTTGCCGGTTTTAGCATTCGTAATTGTGAGATCTACGGTGCTTCCTCTGGAATGTCCAGATTTACTGGCTATATATCCTAATTGAAAAAGATCTTTTTTGGCAACCTCGGGGTAAAATTTAGTTTTGGTAAGCGTGTCACCGGGGTTTCTGGACCATTTAATAAAATGGTTTACCGCTATTTGGGGTCGAAAAGCATCGAAGATTTTAAGACAGTAGCCTTGTTGCATTAGTTCATTTTGGACCATTTTCAGGGCTTCGGTGGCCGGTTTGGTTAAAATACCAACTGGTTTTTGATAAGCGTTTACGGGTTTGCCTATAAAATTATTACTCCCCGCATAGCGAATATCCAGTTTGATACCAGGGATTTGTTCTTTAATATACACGAAGCCCTCGGTAAGTTCTTTTTCCTGGGCTATTGTGGAATTGAGTCCGATTAAAAAAAGTAAAAGGTAGGTTAAGCTTTTCATTTCTACTGAATTTTAATCCAATTTACTTAAAATATTATTCCCTGATTTCCATCATATTTTTTCGTCCTTTAAAAGTTTAATTTTAAGACGATTAATCAAAAAAAAGCTGGTCATGGAATTAGAAGGGAAAGTAGCTCTTATTACGGGCGCATCATCGGGAATTGGAAAAAGTACAGCCTTACTTTTTGCTAAAGAAGGAGCAAAGGTTTTTTTAACCGATATCAATGAAGAAGATGGAAAAGAACTAGCGAAGAAAATTAAAGAATCTGGTGGAGAAGCTGAATTTCTAAAAGCTGATACATCAAAGCCTGAAGATTCTGAAAAAAGTGTTGCAGAAGCGATAAAGGTGTTTGGTAAATTAGATATCGCTGTGAATAATGCAGGGGTCGGTGGGCCGCAAAAACCGGTAGGAGAATATGAAATTGAAGCCTGGGATAATGTGATAAGCATTAATCTTTCTGGAGTCTTTTACGGAATGAGATACCAAATTCCTGCGATGCTTAAAAATAGTAGGGGGAGTATTATAAATGTAGCTTCTATTTTGGGAAGTGTAGGTTTTGCAAATTCGCCAGCTTATGTCGCAGCTAAACATGGGATAGTAGGTTTAACAAAATCGGCTGCATTGGAATATTCAGCCAAAGGTATAAGAGTGAATTCGGTTGGACCTGCTTTTATAAAAACACCTTTGTTGGAAGGTCTTGATGAAGACTTACTGGCACAATTGAAAGATCTTCATCCTATTGGCCGTTTAGGGGAAGCAGATGAGGTAGCGCAACTCTTTGTATGGTTAGCTAGCGATAGAGCCTCTTTTGCTACAGGATCTTATTATCCCATTGATGGAGGATATTTGGCCCAATAGAATTATGATATTTATTAATTAGTCTAACCGATAAAGTAGTTCTTTATCGGTTATATTATTTAAATTTGCTTTCCTTTTTTGAACCGTAACTTTATGATTTTCATAAGAAAATGAAAAGTATTTTGGTGTTTAAAATTAGTATTTTAGAGCTGTTATTTTAGCGAATTTTAACCGAGAATCTAGTTTACATTTATGGTAGAATCTGATGCCACTGATCTTTCTGAAAAGGAAGAAATTATCCTTAATAAATATGCCTCACAGCTCACCCAAACTATTAGAGAGCCATTACTGGTCTTAGATAAAAAGCTTCGTGTTTTAAGCGGTACGTCTAATTTCTATTCTAGTTTTAAGTTAGAAGAAAATTCAATAAACGGAGTTTCAGTTTTTGATTTAAATGAGGGGCAACTAAATAATCCCGATTTTAGAAGCACTCTTGAAGAAGTGCTTAAGACCGATGAGGGAATTAATAATAAAATAATTGAAATTGATTTTAGGGAGAAAGGGAAAAAGCAAGTCTCCTTAAACGTATCCTCAATTTGGTCTCCTGTTAAAAAAAGGCTGCTGTTAGTTAGTTTAAAAAAGTTGAAGGGAAAGAATAAAATTTCTAAGAAGAAGTTAGTCTTCAACCAGGTTTTTGAGAATATTCTTTCTAAGGCACCGGCTGCTATATGTGCATTACGTGGTCCCGATCATATTTTTGAACTGGCTAATGAAAATTATATAGAGCTAATTGGTAATAGGGATATTATCGGGAAAAGTGTGAAAGAAGCCGTGCCAGAGGCAAGCGGTCAGGGTTTTATTGAACTTTTAGATAAAGTTTATACTACCGGGGAGCCTTATATTGGAGATGAGACTAAAATAAAACTCAAAGTTGGGGAAAATAAATTTAAACGCTCTTACCTAAACTTCGTTTACCAGCCAATTCGAAATCAACAAGGAGAAGTAGATGGAATTTTTGCTCACGTGGTAGATGTCACTGAGCAGGTTGAGGCTCGTGAAAAAGCTCAAAAAAGTCAGGACGTACTAAGCGAGGTGATAGATGCCGTTCCTGCTATAATTTGGATTACCGATAACGAGGGTATGAGTACTTTTCTCAATAAAAAATGGTACAGCTACACGGGTCAAAATATTGAAGAGGCCAAAGGATTGGGATGGCTAAAGCCTATTCATCCGGAGGATGTAGAAGATACAAAAAATGCTTTCTTAGAAGCTCATAGCCAACAGAAGGATTATAGTAGCAGTTTTCGACTTTTAAACAAGAGAGGTCAATATTGTTGGGTTTTGGATAAAGGAAGTCCTAAGTTCAATGCAGCCGGGGAGTACGAAGGTATGATAGGAACCGTTATCGATATCAATGACGAAAAAATAAAAGAAAATTTAGTTAGGGAAAAAGATCATCGCCTTCAGGGAATTGTTCAAGAAGCTACAGTGGCTACCGCGATTTATACAGGTGAAGATATGAATATCGAACTGGCTAATGATGCTATGATCGCCCTCTGGGGTAAAGATAAATCTGTAATTGGAATCCCGCTTTATCATGCTTTACCTGAGCTAGATGGCCAGCCGTTTTTAGACATACTTAGAAATGTTTTGAAAACAGGTGAAATATATTGGGGTAAAGAAGAAAAAGTAGATCTTATGATAGACGGTGAAATGCATACCGGCTATTATAATTTTACTTATAAACCCCTTAGAGATAAGAATGGGGATATTTATGGAATTTTAAATATGGCTATAGATGTAACCGATTCGGTTAAGTCTAAAATGTTGCTTAAGGAAAGTGAATTCCATTTTAGGCAAATGGCCGATCTAATGCCGGGAATGGTATCTAAAACCGACGCTAAAGGCAATGACATATATTTTAATAAAAACTGGCTGGATTTTACCGGCAAAAGTAGTGCCTCCCTCAGGGAAATAGGCTGGATTGAATATATTCATCCAGAGGAAAAAAATACTTTTATCAAGGAGTGGGAAAATTGTATAGATACTGGTTGTAATCTGGAAATGCAACTGCGACTTAAAAATAAAGAAGGCAAATATATATGGCATTTAAGCAGGTGTGAAGCGGTAAAAGAGGATGATGGTTCAGTAAAAATGTGGATTGCCGCAAATACTGAGATAGATAAAATTAAAGAAGAAGAAAAGCGTAAGGAAGAATTTCTGAAAATGGTAAGCCACGAGTTGAAAACACCGGTGACATCCATAAAAGGTTATGTTCAACTTTTATTGAGTTTACTTAAGAAACAGCAGGAAGAAGCAGAAACATCTAAGCTTCCTTTAAAGCCATCATTAGAGCGCATAAATCACCAGGTTACAAGACTAACCCGTTTAATATCAGAAATACTGGATCTCTCCAGGGTTAGGGAAAATCAATTAGAATTACGAAATGAAGAATTCAGTTTGAACGATTTAGTGGCCGAAACAATTCAGGATATAAATTATACCAATACACAGCATAAAATAAACCTGGAAAGTGAAATGCAGTGTAATGTTTTAGCAGACAGGGATCGTATTGGGCAGGTAATTATCAATTTTGTAATGAATGCCATTAAATATTCTCCCGGAAGTCAAAATATAAACGTAAAAATCACACGGGAAGATAAAAACAGGGTGAGAGTTGGCGTAAAAGATTTTGGAATTGGAATAGGGGCAGAAAATCATAAAAAGATCTTTAATCGATTTTATCGGGTAGGGGTTAAAAGTGAAGAAACCTACTCAGGTTTTGGAATTGGCTTATACTTAGCTAAAGAAATTATAGAGAGACATAACGGGGATATACAACTTAAAAGTAAACTTGGGGAAGGGTCAGAATTTTCATTTATTTTGAACGCAACTCAAATTACATCTTAATTAAATTTTATGGAGAAGACTACAAAAATTCTAGTGGTAGATGATGATTCTGGAATTGGTGAAATGTTAAAAACATTACTGGAATTTTACGGTTATGAAGTCACGGTTACAGAAAAACCACTCATAGCGGAAGAATTAATTCAGCAGGAAAAAATTGACCTGGTTTTATTAGATATGCTTATTTCGGGTGTTGATGGGACTGATGTTTGCGCCGGTATTAGGGAGAATTCAGAAATTGCCGAAACTCCTGTTCTAATGATGTCAGCACTGCACGACGCAGGTCCAAAATGTAAAAAAGCGGGAGCTAATGATTTTATTGCGAAGCCTTTTGAGGTGGAAGATCTTACCGTGAGAATAGAAAAAATCCTTGCAGATAGAGAATAGCTGCATAATTCTCTTGTTAATATGGAATTAATCCAATAAATTTGACTACTATTGGATAAATTCCTAAAAAATTAGAAATATGGGGCAACCAGCATCTATCGAAATTAAACATTTTAAGGAAGTTAGGGAGGAAAATAACTTCACTCAATCTGAATTCGCCGAGTTATTAGGAATTAAAAATTCAACGGCAGATATTGAGCGTGGTCGCACCAAACTTTCCGGAAAGGTAGTGGTAGAACTTTTAAGTCAATTCGGGATTAATCCTTTATGGCTTTTTGGACAGAGCGGCCAAAAGTTCTTACAACTGAGTAAAGGCGATGTTAGTCCAAAAGTTGTTACCGTAGATTCTTCAGATAATGAGAATATGGTTATGGTAAACCAAAAAGCTGCTGCCGGCTACCCTCATAATGTGCAGGATGTAGAGTGGTATCAGCAATTACCTGCTTTTGATATTCCTCTACCGGAATTTAGAAATGCTACTTATCGAGGTTTTCAAATAGAAGGGGATAGTATGTTACCCAATTACTATCCTAAGGAATGGGTTTTGGCGAAGGCCGTCCCAGATCTGGACCAGGCTAGTAATAATAAAATTTATGTGGTGGTTTTACAAGATTCCGTACTGGTAAAGAAACTGCAAAAATTACCCGATTCTTCAAAAGTATTATTGATTTCCTTAAATGAAGAATATCTTCCTATAGAAGTTAATATAAACGAAATACAGGAGATTTGGCAGGTGAATTCCAAGCTTACCTTCAACCTGGATAATCCATCGGAAAGCGGACTTTTTAGAGAGTTGCAGCAGTCTATGGAAGATCTTAAACGAGAGCTCAGAACATTTAAAAAACAAGCATAAAGTAAAAAATCCTTTTTGAACTTAATCAAAAAGGATTTTCCCTTTGGTTGGTTAGTCTTAAATCTAATTTCTTCCTTATTTATTAGGTAGGAGGACGTTTAAGATTAATAGTCGTCGTCACCTTCAACTTCCTGCTCAACTTCGTTTGCAGCATCTTCAACTGCATCACCTGTTTCGTTTGCCGCGTTTTCCACAGCATCACCGGCATCGTTAGCAGCGTCTTCGATGTCTTGTTCCATATGATCCATGTCATCGTCCATGTCGTGCATTTCGCCTTCCATCTCGTTTTCCATTTCTTCGGCCTCTAATTCAACTTCCTCTTCTTCCTCGTTAACCTCACGGCAGGAAGTAAAGACTGTGCTAAGAGTGAAAAACATAGCTAGCAATAAAATTGATCTTTTCATAATTCGTTTATTTCTAATTTAAAGAACAAAATTACAGATGTTAAAATGGGTTTTAACAGAAAAAGCATTAAAATTTTCTTAAAATACAAATGATTATTTGAGGATGTGGGAGTATTGGGTGAGAAAAATAAATTATTATTAACCTCTTCTATTTCTTGTAATTTTATAATTAAGCTTTTTACTCATTATTCGAGATTAAATGCTTAGTGGCTTGTCTTTAAATCAAATTGTATTTTCCAATTATAATGCTTTGTGAAGCTTGCTCCGAAGAGGTTTCCTAAAACCGCTAAAATATGTATTTTCTATCACCGCATTTTCTTATTGGCCTACTTACCGAGAAATTTAAGAAAAATCGGGTAGGGTTTTCAAGTAATCCATTACACTGCGAGTGGCTCCTGTATTGCTATTTATAAAATGCCCGGCAATCATTCCAGTTTTTTCTCTAAAGCGTTTATCGGTAATAAGTTTATTGGCAATATTGGAAAACTCTTCGGAATTAGCTACTGAATATAAGCCGGCTAATTGCCGCAGTTTATCAGCTTCAGGGAACTTTTTATAGTTTTTTCCTATAATTACCGGGATGCCAAATGTAGCAGGTTCCAGGATGTTATGAAGACCTGTAATGCCGGCGGCGCCACCTACATAGGCAATATTGGCATAGCTGTATATTTTACCCAGAAGACCAATAGTATCCAATATTAATACCTCGTAGCTTTCCAAATTCTGATTTTCTCTTTCGGAATACTTAATAGATTTCTTTTTAATCTTTTGCTCGAGGGCTTTTATCTTTTCGTGGTTTATTTCGTGCGGAGCAATTATTACTTTTAATTTTTCTGAGGTGTTATTTATAAAAGGGATTAAAAGATCCTCATCTTCAGGCCAGGTGCTTCCGGCTACCAAACAAATTTTCCCACCAATAAAATTTTCAGCAAACTCTAATTTGTTATCATACTGAATCTGCCTTGATACACGATCAAAGCGCGTGTCGCCACTCAAAGTGATATTGTTGAATCCAATATTTTTAAGGAGGGCTAATGAGGCATCATTTTGAACGAAAAAATGGTCGAAGGTCCGGAGCGCTTTTCGCATAAAAGCGCCATATGGTTTAAAATATATCTGGTTTTCTCTAAAGGCACCTGAGATCAATAAACTTTTAATTTGTCGTTTTTTTATCTCTGCCATAAAATTTGGCCAGATTTCATATTTAATGAAAAAAGCAATTTTAGGTTTTACAAGATCTAAAAATCGCTTGGCATTCATTTTAGTGTCAAGTGGGAGGTAAGTGATCACATCAGCCAGGGGATGGTTTTTCTTGTTTTCGTAGCCCGAAGGTGAAAAGAAGGTCACCAGGATCTTGTATTTTGGATATTCTTTTTTTACTTCTTCGATAATAGGTAGAGCCTGTTCAAACTCCCCTAAAGAAGCAGCGTGAAACCAAAGGTACTTCTCGTTAGACTTGATTTTAGCTTCCAGTGAGCTAAAAACAGATTTACGTCCTTCGGTGAATAATTGGAGCTTCTCACTAAATCTGCCGGCCAACGGGAGCATTTTTTCGGCAACATTTATCGTTAAGTTGTAGAGTGGTTTCAAAATAAATTATTTCTAATGCGAAAATAGGCCTTTAATTAAAATTGATTGGCAATAGGATGCTTATTTCGTATTTTCGTAGTACTCAAAAAAAATTCATGAAAAAGATACAAATGGTTGACCTTAAGGGTCAATATGAGGGAATAAAAGATCAGGTGAATACTTCTTTTCAGGAAGTGATAGAAAATGCAGCATTTATTAATGGGCCTGAAGTTCAGCAATTTCAGAAAGAGTTAGAAGATTACCTTCAGGTGAAAAATGTTATTCCCTGTGCAAATGGTACCGATGCCTTGCAAATAGCAATGATGGGCCTTGGTTTAAAACCCGGAGACGAAGTAATTACCGCCGATTTTACATTTGCTGCTACTGTTGAGGTTATAGCGCTTCTTCAGCTAACACCGGTTTTAGTAGACGTTCATCCAGATACTTTTAATATAGATCCTGATGCCATAAAAATGGCGATCACATCTAAAACTAAAGCTATTGTTCCTGTTCACCTTTTTGGCCAGCCTGCCAATATGGATGAGATTATGGAGATTGCAGAGGAACATAACTTGTTTGTGATCGAAGATAATGCGCAGGCCATTGGTGGAAATTATCACTCCAAAAATGGGAAAACATATAAAACGGGAGCTGTTGGCCATATAGGTGCAACCTCCTTTTTTCCGTCTAAAAATTTAGGTTGTTACGGCGATGGCGGTGCGATCTTTACCAACGATGATAAATTGGCGCATACTATTCGTGGAATAGTAAACCACGGAATGTACGAGCGTTATCATCATGATGTGGTGGGTGTTAATTCACGTTTAGACAGTTTGCAGGCAGCTGTTTTACGGGCAAAACTTCCTAAATTAGACTTGTATAACGAGGCTCGTAAAAAAGCGGCCAATCTTTACAATGCTGCTTTCAAAGATGAATCTTTTATAGAAACTCCATTTAGAATAGGAGACTGCGATACGCATGTATATCATCAGTACACCTTAAAGATAAAAGATGGTAAGCGCGATGCGCTGGCCAAACACTTACAGGATAAGGGAATTCCTTTTGGTATTTATTACCCTATTCCATTACACCGCCAAAAAGCCTATGAGGATTCAAGGTATAACGAGGCTGATTTTCCGGTTACCAATCAACTGGTACAGGAAGTACTTTCTCTTCCAATGCATACCGAATTAGATGATGAACAAATTGACTATATTACGGGAACAATCAAAGAATTTTTAAACTCATAAATTTTAAAAATGAAAAAATTTTTAATCTTTTGCTTCGGAATTTTATTATCTGTGGGGCTTCAGGCACAGGATTTATACATACAGGCCGGGAAGTTGATAGACACCAAATCTGGAAAAGTCTTAACCGAAAAAACAATTATCGTTTCTGAAGAAAGGATTAAAAGTGTGGAGGATGGTTTTGTGAATCCAGAGAGCGAGAAAGATTCTGTAATAGATCTTCGGTATAAAACAGTGCTGCCCGGGTTGACAGATATGCATGTTCACCTGGAAAGTGAAACCAATCCTCAGAAATATATGGAGCGGTTTATAAATGATCCGGCAGACGCTGCATACAATTCAGTAGGTTTTGCTAAGGAAACTCTCATGGCAGGTTTTACCACAGTTAGAGAATTAGGCGGAAGTGGAGTAAATATAGCGCTTCGCGATGCGATTAATAAAGGCAAAATCAACGGTCCAAGAATTTTTACTGCAGGTAAATCCCTTGCTACAACCGGAGGTCACGCCGACCCCAGTAATGGAATGAATCGCAAATTAACCGGAGATCCGGGACCAAAAGAAGGTGTGGTAAACGGGCCGGAAGATGCGGCTAAAGCGGTTCGCCAGCGTTATAAAAATGGAGCCGATTTAATTAAGATTACGGCGACCGGTGGTGTTTTAAGTGTAGCGAAAAGCAGCTCTAATCCACAGTTTACCGAAGAAGAAATAAGAGCTATCGTAAAAACAGCTAATGATTATGGCTTTCACGTGGCTGCCCATGCTCATGGCGACGAAGGGATGCAGCGCGCCATCAAAGCCGGTGTAAAAACTATTGAGCACGGAACGAAAATGAGCGAAGAAACAATGGATTTAATGAAGGAATACGATGCTTATCTTGTGCCTACAATTACAGCAGGGAAAGAAGTGACTCAAAATGCTGAAATTGAGAATTACTATCCGGCACTCGTAGTGCCGAAAGCCAGGGAGATTGGTCCGCAAATTCAGGGTATGTTTGAACGCGCTTATAAAAGAGGTGTGGGAATCGCGTTTGGTACCGATGCCGGAGTATTTAAACACGGAGAAAATGCTCGAGAATTCGTTTATATGACGGAAGCCGGAATGCCTGCA
>Ga0102932_1000255_pt1 | contig 25845 bp, 26 predicted proteins | sample SalPonR1_C_D2_MG_FD_78212 | JGI IMG/M metagenome (GOLD analysis project Ga0102932, IMG submission 78212) | Salt pond soil microbial communities from South San Francisco under conditions of wetland restoration - Salt Pond MetaG R1_C_D2_MG | ecosystem: Environmental > Aquatic > Marine > Intertidal...
CGTCGTCGTCACCACATCGAACCGGGTACCCGACGACCTCTACAAGGACGGCCTCAACCGCCAGCTGTTCGTGCCCTTCATAGCTCTCCTGAAGGAGCGTATGGCTGTCCGCGAGCTTGCCGCCAAAAAGGATTACCGTCAGGACCGGCTCGGTGGCGAGCAGGTCTATTTCCATCCGGCCGACGCCCGTGCCCGGGACGCGGTGTCCGACCTCTGGCGCGACATCACCGGGGGCGGCGGCGGCGCGCCGCTGATCCTGAAAGTGAAGGGGCGTGACGTCGAGATCCCCGTGTTCCGAAACGGCGCCGGCCGCGCCACGTTCTGGGATCTTTGCGCCAAGCCGCTGGGGCCGGCCGACTATCTCGCCCTGGCCGAGGCGGTGCGGGTTCTGGTCCTCGAGGGCGTCCCGCGGCTTTCGTCCGAGAACTACAACGAGGCCAAGCGCTTCGTGACGCTGATCGACGCGCTCTACGAGGCGAAGGTGCGGCTCGTCATGACGGCCGCCGACATGCCCGAGCGGCTCTATATCGAGGGCGAGGGGTCCTTCGAATTCGCCCGCACGGCGAGCCGCCTGCGCGAGATGCAGTCGGCCGACTGGGGCGCGTGAGCCCCTGATTCGTCTTGAAATGCGGCGGCGGAGTCGCGGACGCAGACGCCTGGCGCCGGAGGCGGAGGCCCTGATTCAGAACGGCGCCTTGGAGGAGAACGTCATGCCGACGCCCCCGTCGGGATGCCGGATGCGCAGGCTCTCGGAATGCAGCATGAGGCGCGGATACGCCCGTGCCGGTCCTTCGGCATAGAACGGGTCGCCCAGGATCGGGTGCCCGATCTCGAGCATGTGGACGCGGAGCTGATGCGACCGCCCCGTGTGCGGGTAGAGGCGGACACGCGTCGTTCCGTCCTCCCGCCGCACGACACGCCAGTCCGTCACGGCAGGGCGGCCCTCGGCATGGTCCACCTTCTGGCGTGGCCGGTTCGGCCAGTCGACAACCAGAGGCAGATCGACTGTTCCGGTCTTCTCGGCGACTTCGCCCGAGACCCGCGCGACGTAGACCTTCTTGACCTGCCGCTTCTCGAACTGGAGCCCGAGATGGCGCTGGGCGTGCGGCGTCAGCGCGAATATCATCACGCCCGAGGTGTCCCGGTCGAGCCGGTGGACGAGCAGCGCCTCGGGGAACGCCCTCTGTACGCGGGCGAGGAGGCAGTCGGCGAGATGCGCGCCCTTGCCCGGGACCGAGAGAAGGCCGGCGGGCTTGTTCACGACGAGGATCTCGTGATCGTGGTGAACCACCTCGAGCGGGGTGTCGGGCGGGTCGTAAGGCGTCTCGGTCATGTCAGGCTCCGCGCAGGCTGGACGCGCCGAGCAGGGCTCCGTAGACCACGAAACAGGCGGACATGAAGCGCCGGAACCAGACGTTCAGGACGGCGCCCATCGCGAGGCGCCCGAGACCCGCGCCAATGGCGGTGTAGCAGGTGTAGCTCATCGCGGTGATGGCGAGGGCGGTGGGCACGATCACGGTCATCTGGTCCCAGATCGGAACGTCGGGCAGCACGAATTGCGAAAAGGCGGCAAGGTAGCCGGCAACGGATTTCGCGTTGATTGTGGCGATCAGGAAGGCGCGGCCGTAGATCGAGCGGGCGGACGTGTAACCGGCGGCGACCGGTCTGCCGGCGCTGAGCCAACCGCGGACGCCGATCCAGACGAGAAAGGCCGCGCCGACGATTTTCGCCCAGAAGAATGCCGTGGGCGACGCCGCGACCAGCGCCGTCACGCCGGCGGCGGAGAGGAGAAGAAACAGCATCGCCTGCGTCAGGATGCCCGCGACGCCCCAGAGAGATCTGCGGAATCCGTGGGTCATCCCATTGCCGATGCAATTCACCGCGTTCGGACCGGGCGTCGTCACGAACAGCACCCAGAAGAGGGCGAAGATGCTCCATCCTTCGAGGCTCACCGGGCGAAGACCGAAGTCAGGATCTTGTCGAGTTGCCGGGTGTCCTCCTCGGTGAAGGCGTCCGGTTGATCACTGTCGATGTCGAGGACGGCTATGATCTCGCCCATCGCGTCGCGGACGGGCAGGACGAGTTCGGACCGGGTCGATGAGGCACAGGCGATGTGGCCCGGGAAGGCGTCGACGTCGGAGACGCGCTGGGTCTCTCCGGTCCGCGCCGCGGCGCCGCAGACGCCGCGATCGAAGGTGATCGTGAGGCAGCCGTGACCGCCCTGGTAGGGTCCGATCTTCAGCAGGCCGGGCTCGGTGACGCGGTAGAATCCGGTCCAGTCGAAGCGCTCGTCGGCGTAGTGGATTTCGCAGGCGAGCGTCGCCATGAGGGCGACATCATCGGTCTCTCCCGCGGTGAAGGCATCGATGGTCCGGGCGAGAGTGCTGTAGTCGACGGTCATGCAGTCACCCGGTGCCGCCGGTGAGGTGCGCGCCGAACCGGCCGACGCCGTAGGCGATCGCTCCCGCGCCGGCGCCCAGGAGAAGCATCTCCAGGCCAGCGCGCAATGCCGTGCGGTCGGTGAAGTAGGCGCGGGCGGCGCCGATGCCGAAGAGAGCCGCCATCGCGAGAAGGGCTGCGAAGGCGAATCTCGGCAGTCCGATGTCGGGCAGGATGTAGGCAAGGAGCGGCAGGATGCCCGCCAGAATGAAGCCGCAGAAGGTCGCGGTTCCGTTGCGTGCCGCGTCGCGCAGCGTCGGACGGCTCTCCGCTTTCGATCGCTCGGAGAGGACGTCGCTCACCGCCATCGATGTGCCGTCGGCGAAGAGGCTCGCGAAACCGAGGATCAGGATCGTCTGCGTCGACAGCGCGGCTCCGACAATGCCGGCGACGATGGCGAATGTCGTCACGATCCCGTCCGTCGCGCCGTACACGATCTCGGGCAAATATGTCCGGACGACCCCCTCGTGTCGCGGCTCGCCGTTGCCGTCGCGCCGCCGGGCGCCGCCGGTCCATCGCGGCATGTCAGACGCGTTCCAGCGCGATGGCCGTGCCTTCGCCGCCGCCGATGCAGATGGCGGCTATGCCGCGCCTGAGGCCGCGGCTCTCGAGGGCGTTGAGCAGCGTGACCATGATCCGCGCGCCGGAGGCGCCTATCGGGTGGCCGAGAGCGCAGGCGCCGCCGTTCACGTTCACCCTCTCGCGCGGGAGGGTCATCTGCTTCATGAACGCCATCGGCACGACGGCGAAAGCTTCGTTGATCTCCCAGAGATCGACATCGTCGATGGCCCAGCCCAGCCGGTCGAGGAGCTTCTTCGCGGCGGGAACCGGGGCGGTCGTGAACCAGCCCGGCGCCTGGGCGTGCGAGGCGTGGCCGAGGATCCGGGCGCGCGGCGCGATGCCGTGCGTCTCGCAAGCCGCGGCCGAGGCGAGCACCAGCGCCGCGGCGCCGTCGGAGATCGAGGAGGAGTTCGCCGGTGTCACCGTGCCGTCCTGGCGGAAGGCGGGCTTCAGCTGCGGGATCTTCTCGGGCCGGGCGTTCTTCGGCTGCTCGTCCTCGGCGACCGTCGTTTCGCCCTTGCGCGTCGTCACGGTGACGGGAGCGATCTCGCGGTCGAAGACACCCGACCTCTGCGCCTCGAGCGCGCTCTCGAGCGAGCGCAGGGCATAGTCGTCCTGGGCCTTGCGGGTGAACTGGAAGGCCTCGGCGCAATCCTCTGCGAAGGTGCCCATCAGGCGGCCCGTGTCGTAGGCGTCCTCGAGCCCGTCGAGGAACATGTGGTCGATGACCTGCGCGTGGCCGAGCCTGGCGCCCGACCGCATCTTCGGCAGAAGATAGGGGGCGAGCGTCATGCTTTCCATCCCGCCGGCAGCGACCATGCCCGAGGTGCCGAGCGCGATCTGATCGAAGGCGATCATTGCCGCCTTCATGCCCGAGCCGCACATCTTGTTCACCGTCGTGGCGGGGACGTCCTCGCCGAGGCCGGCCTCGAATCCGGCCTGCCGCGCCGGGGCCTGTCCCTGGCCGGCAGGAAGGACGCAGCCCATCACCAGCTCTTCGACGGCACCGGGCTTCACCCCCGATTGCGCGAGGGAGGCGGCGAGCGCGGTGCCTCCGAGAACGGGCGCCGTGGTGTCCGCGAAGGCGCCCTGAAAGCCGCCCATCGGCGTCCGGGCCGCCCCGACGATGTAGACCTCGTCCATTCCCGTTCCTCCGTTCGGATTCTCTGCACCTGCTTACATAATGCTAACCTCCGGCGTCTAGCGTTCCGCCGAGTTCAAGCGGGAGCGCGCGATGAATTTCGAAGTCAGGGAAGTCGGACCCGATCTCCTCGTCCGGGTGGCGGAGGCGAGAATAGACGCGGCCGCGGCGGTTCAGTTCCGCGACGCCATGCGGGACGCGACCGAAAGCGGACAGGCCCGCGTGGTCCTCGATCTCGGCCAGGTGGTCTTCGTCGATTCCAGCGGCCTCGGCGCGATCATCGCGGCGATGAAACACATCGGTCCCGACCGGCAGCTTGAGCTCGCCGCGCTGCAGCCCGCCGTCGCACGGGTCTTCCGCCTGACCCGGCTCGACGAGGTGCTGACGGTCCATGCCGATGCGGCGGCGGCCTTCGATGGCCGCATTCCCACCGAATGACCCGGAGGACCGACATGGCCCGGACAGCGGTTGCTTCGTCTGGCTTCACTCTGCGCGTCATGGCGCGCAACCCGTCGATCCGGGAGGCGCTCTCGGACCTGCGCGGCCGGCTCGAGCGGCACGACCTGACCCTTGAAGAGTTGAACACGGTCGAAGTCGTGCTCGCCGAGGTGATGAACAACGTGGCCGAACACGCCTATGCGTGGCGGCAGGACGGAGAGATGCTCGTGCATTTGAGGGTGGCGACCGATGGTCTGCATTGCTCGGTCACCGACGAGGGGCGCGCGATGCCCGACGATGCCCTCCCGTTCGGCGGTGATCTCGACCCCGGCATGCCGATCGACGATCTGCCCGAGGGCGGGTTCGGCTGGCTCATCATCCGCCGTCTCGCGCACGACGTTCGGTACCTGCGCCAGTCCGGGGTGAACGAGTTGAGCTTCCGACTGGCGGTCGGCACACCGGTCGGCGCGGCGGCCTTCTGAGGCGTCGGAAACGCGGTCGGGCTCTGGCTCGGCCGCGGATTCGGTCGAGCGCATCGGCGAAGATCGAGAGGCGGCTCTCGGGTGCGGAAATCGGACCTTCGCCATCGAAATGCCCGAATTGAAACACACGCGGGCCCGAGTTGGTCGCAACAGTCGTCTTGTAGCTGCTAGGCTTCCTCCGGCGCCGCTCCAAGCACAGCCCCCACCCAGCGGGGCGGCGCCGGGGTTCAACCTCCAAGAATACCGATGACGACAGTCCGTCCCTCCGGAAGCCGAGGTAGGTTCGGAGGTCTTGTCCGGCGCCGGGGCGCGTCGGGCGGTGCACCGCTCCCCCTCTTTCCGGTTGGCTTCGCCGCAAGCCGCGCCTAGGTTCCGCGTCGACCGGGACGGGAGGATACATGCGCGATTTTCATCTGCCGGGGCGCTCCGCTGTGTTCGCGGAAAACGGCATGGCGGCGACATCGCACCCACTGGCGTCGGCCACGGCCATCCGGGTGCTTCAGGACGGCGGGAATGCCGTCGACGCGGCTATCGCAGCGGCGGTCCTGCTCGGCATCTGTGAACCTCACATGACGGGCCTCGGCGGCGACTGCTTCGTCCTGCTGAAACCCGCGGGCGAGGATCGCGTCGTGGCGCTCAACGGGTCGGGCCGCGCGCCAGCCGCTCTCTCGGCGGCGGAGATGCGCGATCGGGGCCTCGAAGCCGTTCCCGCGGACGGGCCCGAGGCAGTCTCCGTCCCGGGAGCGGTCGACGCCTTCTGCCGGCTTTCATCCGACTGGGGACGTCTCGGTCTTGCCGATGTCCTCTCGCCGGCAATCCGCTATGCCGCGGAGGGCGTTCCGGTGGCCCCGCGGACGGCCTTCGACTGGAGCCGCGCTGCGGACGCGCTGCAAGGGGGCGCCCGGGATCGGTACCTGGTTTCAGGCGCGGCGCCACGTCCCGGCCAGGTGTTCCGCGCTCCCGGTCAGGCCGAAGTTCTCCGCCGCATCGCGCACGGCGGCCGGTCGGCGTTCTACGAAGGCGAGGTCGCCGAGGACATGGTCGCGGCGTTGCGGGCGAAGGGGGGTGTCCACACGCTCGACGATTTCGCGGCCACGGCCTGCGACTACGGCGATCCGGTGAGCGGGACCTACAAGGGCGTCGAATTGCTCGAACATCCGCCAAACGGACAAGGCGCCACCGCGATCCTCATGGCGAATATACTCGGCCACTTCGACCCGTCCTCAATGGAGCCGTTCGGCGCCGAGCGGGCGCACCTTGAAGCCGAGGCGGCGAAACTCGCCTACGACGCGCGCAACCGCTTCATCGCCGATCCCGAGCACACGACCCGACTCGCTCACATGCTGGCCCCCGAGACGGCCGCGCAGCTTGCAAGGCTGATCCGGATGGACCGGGCGATGGAGGTGCCGTCGAGCCTGACGGAGGAGGTTCACAAGGAGACCGTCTATCTGACGGTCGTCGACCGCGACCGGATGGCGGTGTCACTCATCTATTCGATCTACGACAGCTTCGGTTCCGGCATCGCGAGCGACCGGTTCGGGATCCTGTTCCACAACCGCGCAAAAGGATTCACGCTCCATGAAGGGCATCCGAACGAGGCCGGCGGCGGCAAGCGTCCGATGCACACGATCATTCCCGCGATGCTGCGGGAAAACGGGCGCGTCACGATGCCGTTCGGCGTGATGGGCGGAGCCTATCAACCCGCCGGGCATGTCCGCGTGCTGACGAACATGGTCGATTATGGGATGCACCTGCAGGCCGCGCTCGACGCGCCGCGCTGCTTTTCGGACGCCGGCGACATGAGGGTGGAGCGGGGATATCCCGACGCGGTTCGGGCGGACCTTGCGGCACTGGGACACAGGGTCTCGATCCCCGAGGTGCCTATCGGCGGTGCGCAGGCGATACGGATCGATCACGAGGCGGGCGTTCTGGAAGGCGCGTCCGATCCGCGGAAGGACGGCTGCGCGCTGGGCTACTAGGTCAGTTCAGCGCGAAATGGAGCGGATAATGGCCGTCCTCGAAATCGCCGAACAGGTCGGGAAGATCGGGATGCGTCACCGGCTCGCCGGAGTAGTCGGGGAGAAGGTTCTGTTCCGACACGTAGGCCACGTAGTAGCTTTGATCGTTCTCGGCGAGCAGGTGGTAGAACGGCTGATCCTTGGAGGGACGACTCTCTTCGGGGATGGCGTCATACCATTCCTCGGTATTCGAGAACTCCGGGTCCACGTCGAACACGACACCCCGGAACGGGTGCTTCTTATGCCTGACGACCTGGCCGAGGTGATACTTGGCACGCGATTTCAACATAGGTAGACCCCCATCGCCCCGTTGATACTCAATCAGACCGCGGCTTGTCCATCAAGGCGGCCGAAAAGCAAGGGAAACAGATTGTGGACCTCGCCCTGACAGTTCTCGAAGTCGTCACGCCCGTCTTCCTATTGGCGGCGATCGGCTTCGTTTGGGTCAGATTGGGATTCGAATACCGAATCCAGTTCGTCACGCAACTCGCGATGACGTTGGCGGTTCCGTGCCTGATCTTCGTGGCGCTGATGGAGGCAGATATCGACCCCGCGGCGCTGACGGCGGTTTCTCTGGCCGCCGTCACCGTCTACGCGGCCGTGACGGTCGTCTCCTGGGCGGTCATCCGGCTCGCCCGGCTCAAGACGCAGACCTTCCTCGCCCCCGTGATCTTCGGGAACACGGGCAATCTCGGCCTTCCTCTCGCGCTGTTCGCGTTCGGCGACGAGGGTCTGGGGTTCGCCGTAGTCGTCTTCGCGATCATGGCGATCTATTCTTTCAGCTTCGGGGTCTGGATTGTCGCGGGGGGCGGATCGCCGCTCAAGGTGCTCAAGGAGCCCTTGGTCGCGGCGACGATCCTCGGGCTGCTGTTTCTCGTCCAAGGGTGGGAGACGCCGACGTTCCTGACGAACACGCTCCGGCTCGTCGGCCAGCTCGCTATCCCCCTGATGCTCATCACGCTCGGCGTGGCGGTGGCGCGGCTCACGCCGGGGGGGCTCGGGCAGGCGATGTGGATCTCGCTCGTGAAGGTCGCGATCTGCGTCGGGATCGCGTGGGCGGTCGGCCGCTGGTTCGCCCTCGACGACGTTCCCTTCGCCGTTCTGGTCCTTCAGGTCTCGACGCCGGTGGCAGTGACGTCATATCTGCTCGCTCAGAAATACGGGGCCGACGCGGACGCCGTCGCGGGCCTCGTGGTCGTCTCGACGCTCCTGTCGGTCCTCTACATTCCGGTCATTCTGGCATTTGTGATCTGAGCCGGGTGGCAAAAAAGTTTCCCGGCGCCCTGCCTTGCGTTAAGGTGGCTAAAAACACAGGCAAGAAAACAAGAACGAGAGAGGCAGATGAGCAGAGGTCTTCGCGCCCTCGTGCTTCTGGTGTTCGTCGCAGGATGCGGCAGCGGAAGCTACGATCCGCCGCGCAATCTCGACGATGCCTGCAGCATCGTGAGCCAGCGCCCACACTACCTGCGCGCCATGGAACAAACGGAGCGACGCTGGGGCATCCCTGTCCACGTACAGATGGCGACGATCTATCAGGAATCGAAGTTCATCGGGAACGCCCGGACCCCGCGGCGCTTCGTTCTCGGCGTGATCCCGATGGGGCGGCAGTCGTCGGCCTACGGATACGGTCAGGCGCTCGATGGAACCTGGGACGACTACGTCTCCGAGGTGGGCGGCTGGGGCAAACGGCGCGACGACATCGATGACGCGACCGACTTCATGGGCTGGTACATGGACAAGAGCTTCTCATCTCTCGGGATCTCCAAGTCGGACGCGCGCAACCAGTACCTCGCCTATCACGAGGGACGGGGCGGCTATGCGCGGGGCAGCTACCGTGCGAAGTCCTGGCTGGTCCGGGTGTCGGACGAGGTCGCGGCGCGGGCGGCGATCTATCAGACCCAGCTCGCGACCTGTGGGATAACCTAGCGGCGGCTGTCGGTCTCGAGCTTGATCGAGAAGAGCCGGGACGGGATGTTGTGGCCGGTCCTGAGCTCGCTGATCTCAACCTGCGTCACCGCGCCCGACCCGTCCTCCGTCACCCATCCGGTGAGCCGGAGGGGGTTTTCCGCAAAGATGAGCGCAATCCGCCCGATCTCGGGGCGGTCGGGATCGCGGGCGACGACGGTGGTCGCCTCCAGGGTGCCGGAGTGGCCGACGACGACGCCGCTCCGGGCGAGGTCCACGGTGCGCTCGAGGATCACGTTCAACGGAGTCTCGCGAAGGGGATACTGCTCCGGGCGGCGCCTGTTCGACTTGCCGTCGAAGATCGCGAGCTGACCGCCACCGGCCATGACGAGCGCCTCGTCGGGCGGATCGTACTCGAAGCGGGCGCGGCCGGGTCGGCGAATGTAGAGCTTGCCGGTCGAGCGGGTGCCGTCCGGGTTCTGTTGCACGAACCGGCCTTCCATCGTCTCAAGGCGGTTGAAGTAGTTCGAGATCCGGTTGAGCGGGATCGGCGCGGCGAGGGCCGGGTGAGCCGCGAGGGCGGCTGCTGCGGCCGTGCCGGCGAGGAAGGTTCTGCGGTCCATGATAGGTCCCTTGTCGTGACCCGCTCGATATAGGGGAGAATGGGCTCTCTCGAAACCGATAGGCGATAACAGAGCGGTGTCCGAGTAGGCGAGCGTCCGTCTGCCCCTCGCGCTCCCCGAGGATACTTGTGGACAGATGGAAGCGGACGGCCGCGGCCTACTGCTCGGGCACGAGGATCTCGCGCTTGCCGACATGGTTGGCGGGGCTGACGACGCCCTCGTCCTCCATCTGCTCGACGAGCCGCGCGGCCTTGTTGTAGCCGATCGCGAGCTTGCGCTGGATGTAGGAGGTCGAGCACTTGCGGTCCTTGATGACGATGGCGACGGCCTGGTCGTAGAGCGCGTCCTCGCCATCGGTGTTGCCGCCGAGGCCGAGGACGAGGTCGATGTCGGCCTCCTTTTCCTCGTCCGGGCCGTCGGTCACTCCCGACATGTATTCCGGCGGTCCGAAGCCCTTGAGATACGTGACGATCTCCTCGACCTCCTCATCGGAGACGAAGGGGCCGTGGATGCGGGTGATCTTGGCGCCGCCGGCCATGTAGAGCATGTCGCCCATGCCGAGGAGCTGCTCCGCGCCCTGTTCGCCGAGGATGGTGCGGCTGTCGATCTTGGAGGTCACCTGGAAGGAGATGCGGGTCGGGAAGTTCGCCTTGATCGTGCCCGTGATGACATCGACCGAAGGACGCTGCGTCGCCATGATGAGGTGGATGCCGGAGGCACGGGCCATCTGGGCGAGGCGCTGGATGCAGGCCTCGATCTCTTTCCCCGCGACCATCATCAGGTCTGCCATCTCGTCGACGATGACGACGATGTAGGGCAGCGTCTCGGGCGCGAATTCCTCGGTCTCGAAGACGGGTTCGCCGGTTTCGTCGTCGAAGCCGGTCTGGACGGTGCGCTTGAACATCTCGCCCTTCGACAGGGCGTCGCGGACGCGGCCGTTGAAGCCTTCGATGTTGCGCACGCCCATCTTGGACATCTTGCGGTAGCGTTCCTCCATCTCGGCCACGACCCATTTGAGGGCGACGACCGCCTTCTTGGGGTCCGTCACGACGGGCGAGAGGAGGTGCGGGATGCCGTCGTAGACGCTGAGTTCCAGCATCTTGGGGTCGATCATGATGAGCCGGCATTCCTCGGGCGAGAGCTTGTAGAGGAGCGACAGGATCATCGTGTTGATCGCCACCGACTTGCCCGAGCCGGTGGTGCCGGCGATCAACAGGTGGGGCATCTTGGCGAGGTTCGCGATGATCGCCTCGCCGCCGATGTCCTTGCCGAGCGCCAGCGGCAGGCGCATGTTCGAATCGCCGAAGTCGCGGGCCGACAGGATCTCGCGCAGGACGACCTTCTCGCGATTGGCGTTCGGAAGCTCGATGCCGATGACCGACCGGCCGGGAACGGTCGAAACGCGGGCCGACAGCGCGGACATCGACCGCGCGATGTCGTCGGCCAGCCCGATGACGCGGCTGGCCTTGAGGCCGGGCGCCGGTTCGAGTTCGTACATCGTGACGACGGGGCCGGGACGGACCGAGACGATATCGCCCTTCACACCGTAGTCGTCGAGCACGCTCTCCAGCATCCGCGCGTTCTCTTCGAGCGCCTCGTTGGAGGGGTGGTGGCGCTGTATCGTTGCGGGATTGGTGAGCAGCGAGAGCGGCGGGGTTTCGTAGGATGACGCGGCATCGCCGAAGAGCGAAGGCTGCGCCTCCGCCCGTGCCTTTTGCGAGGGCTGGGCTTTTTTCGCGGAGGTCTGCACGACGCGCTTCTGCTCGGTTGCCGCGGCGGCGGCGGCGGAGCGGCCGGTCTCGAACATCGGCGTGGCGGCGAGGGCGGGGCGGCCTTCGACTAGTTCAGGTTCCGGCATCTCCCAGTCATCCGGGTCGTCCTCGTCATGGAACCCGGTGTCGGCGGGCTCTTGACGCACGACCGGCGGTTCGGCCCGGGCGACCGAAGGGGCCGGGCGATCGCCGACCTTGGCACGCACGGCGGTGGCGATCCGGGCGCGAATGCGGTCGTCGCCGGTGAGTGCCTCCTCCGGCTCGAACGTCATGAGGTCCGGCTCCGGCTCGGAGCGGGTCACGAACGCTTTCGCGCGGCCGAGAAGACCGCGGCGTGGCGGGTTCTCGACGGGCGGGTCTTCGCGGAACGCGCCGGTGCGCAGGACGGGCGTCGGGCGCCCGCGTCCATGGATGGCTTCGGAGGCAGAGCCGGCTTCCTCGGCCGCGGCCGCACGGGCGGCCCGGCGACCGGCCATGTAGGCCGAGCCAGCCGCAGCGCCTCTCACGGTTCCCACCGCTCCCCGCGCGAGCAGACGGAGCGCGCTGTGATAGACCATGATGAGCGACCGGAGGCCGTAGCGCGCGGCGGCGGCGAGTTCCGTGCGGGTGAAGCCGAGCACGTATGCCGACATCCAGACCGCCGCGATCGCCGAGGCAAAGGCCGTGACCCGGAGGCCGAGCGCGGCGTTCACGGGCAGCATGCCGAGAAACGCGCCGAGAACGGTGTCGCCGAAGAGGCCGCCGAGGCCGAAGGAATGCGACCACGAGGCCGGAGGGACGTGGGTCGAGGCGTAGACAGCGCAGAGGGCGATCGCGATCGGAGCGAAGATCAGGCGATTGACCGCGCGGTCCGCGCCGGTGTCGGCGACGAGGCGCAGGCCCCAGACGCAAAGGACGACGGCAAGGCCCCAGGCAGCGAAGCCCGCGATCACAACGAGCGGCGAGGCGATCGAGGCGCCGGCGCGGCCGAGATGGTTGCGAGCCGGCTCGTCGGTGGCCGAGAGCCAGCTCGGGTCGTCCGGTGAGTAGGAACCGAGCATCAGGGCCGCGGCGATGCCCAGGGCGAGAAGTGTAAGGCCCAGAAGCTCGCGGCCGCGCCGTTCGATGATCGCCTGCGTGTCGCTGTCGAAAAGCGGGTCCCGTTGCCGCGTCTGGTATGCCATGCGTGCCTCTTGCCTCAACTCATCAGGCAGTCGCGGATCGATTCGAGCCCGCGCTGCAGTTCGTCTTCGTTGTCGGTGATCATCGCCACACGGATGTAGCTCCGGCCGGGATTCTCGCCGTCGACCTCCCGCGAGAGATACGCGCCCGGCAGGACGCGCACGCCGGTTTCGCGCCAGAGCGTCAGCGCGGCCTCCTCGCCGTCCGCGACCGGCAGCCAGAGGAAGAACCCGGCCTGCGGCGCGCCGCACCCCTCGACGCCTGCGAAGACGCGGTCGGCGATATCGTACTTTCGGTGATAGAGCGCACGGTTCTGCTCGACGTGCACCTCTTCGGCCCAGACCATTTCGGCAGCACGCTGGAGGGGGAGGGGAACCGGCGCGCCGGAATAGGCGCGGAGCTGTTTCACGGCGGCGATGCTGCGGGGGCCGCCCGCCACGAAGCCCGCGCGGAGACCGGGCAGGTTCGACCGCTTGGACAGCGAGTGGAAGATCAGGAGGCGCTCGGGGTCGGCGCCCCGGGCTGTCGCCACTTCAAGAGCGCCGGGGGGCGGCGTGTCGCGGTATATCTCGGAGTAGCACTCGTCGGCGAAGATGCGGAAGTCGTGCTTTTCGGCGAGCGCGACGAGGTCGGCCCAGTACTCGCGCGAGGCGACGGCGCCCTGCGGGTTCGCGGGCGAGCAGAGATAGGCGATCGTCGTTCGGTCGAGAACCTCGGGGGGAAGCGCAGCGTAATCGGGGAGAAAGCCGGTTTCGGCGGTCGCGGGGACGTAGACCGGCTCGGCGCCGACCGACAGCGCTGCCACGGCATAGACCTGGTAGAACGGATTGGGCGTGAGGACGGCGGGAGTGCGGCCGGTCTTCGCCTCGGGGCAGAGGGCGACGGCGGCGTTGAAGAGGCCCTCGCGGGTGCCGTTCAGGCCCATGATCTGCGTGTCGGGGTCGAGCGTGACTCCGTAGCGGCGGGCGACCCAGTCGGCCATGGCCTGGCGAAGCTCGGGCGTGCCCTCGTTCGGCGGGTATTTTCCGAACTCCGAGGCGTGGTCGGCGACGACCTGAGCGACCCACGGCGGAAACGCGTGGCGCGGCTCTCCGATCGTCATCTGGATCACCTCGCCGCCCGGCGCATGCGAATCCAGAAGCCGCCGCAGTCGCGGAAATGCGTATTCAGGCAGTTTCGAAAACCGCTCGGGAAAGCTCATACTGTGCCTCAAGCCGGGGTCATGCCGCCCCGTTTGGCCGGAGACTAGCCGCGCGGTGGGAGACGGTCCAGAAATCTCACCGTGCCCCGCCGGGACCGAACCCGGCCTGTGGCATTTACGCCAAAGCCCTCTCGGCTGCCGCGCCCAGCCGCAGGAGGCGCTCCTCGGTCATCGGCGGCGTCATCAGGGAGATGCCCGTCGAGGGCACGCCGGTCGGAAGCGTAAGTGCAGGAATACCCATGAGATTTCCGATCCTGGTGTTGCGGAGCGTCATCAGGTTCGAGGAGACGAAATAGTCGGGCTCCGTGGCGACCTTCGCAGCTTTGGGCGGCAGGATGGCGCAGGTCGGGACGAGGACGGCGTCGTAGCCAGACGTGGCGGAGCGGTAGGCCGCGCGAAGGCGGTCGAGCGCCAGCCACGCGGCGACATAGTCGGCTCCGGAGAAGTCCTTGCCGCCCCGGAACCGTTCGAGGACCTGCGGGAACATGGCTTCGGGGTCGGCCTCGATGACATGCTTCCACGTGCCGTAGGCTTCGGTGGCGAAGAGAATCGGCGCGAGCGCCATCGCTTCGGCCACTTCGGGAATTTCCGCTTGGTCGATGGCGGCCCCTGCATCGGCAAAGCGGCGGACGGCCAGATCGAAGCCTGTCGCGGGGGCATCCTCGATGCCGTCGAAGGCTGTCGTGTCGAGGACGAGAAACCGGGCACCGGACAGCGACGCGCCGCGAAGGTCGGGCGCCCGTCCGCCTTCGAGGGTCGCGAGGACCAACGCGGCGTCCTCGACGGACCGGCAGAGCGGGCCGATGGTGTCGAACTTCGCGCAGAGCGGGAGGGCGCCTTCGAGGGAGACGCGCCCCGCGGTCGTCTTCAGGCCGACGAGGTCGTTCCAGACGGACGGGATGCGGACCGAGCCGCCGGTGTCGGAGCCGACGCCGCAGGAGGCGAGGCCGAATGCGACGGAGGCGGCAGCTCCGGACGAGGAACCGCCGGGCACCGCGTCCGGGTCGTTCACGCAGGGCGGCGTGGCCGTCATCGGATTGTAGCCGAGGCCGGAGAAGGCGAGTTCGGTCTGGTGGGTCTTCCCGAGACAGACGAGGCCGAGGGCTGTGGCGTTGCACAGCACTCGCGCATCGGACGTCGGTGTTCGGCCTGCGAGAAGTTTTGAGCCGGATTCGGTCGCAACGCCGGCCGTGTCGAAGAGATCCTTCCACGAGATCGGCACGCCGTCGAGCGGCGAGAGCCGATGACCGGAGGACGCACGCGCCTCGGCCGCGCGGGCTTCGGCGAGGGCGCGGTCCGGCGTGACGCGGGCGTAGATGCGGTCATGCAGCGGGTGGTCGAAGATCGCGCCGAGATAGGTTTCGGTCAGCGCGACAGGCCCTATTTCGCCTGTCGCGATCCCGCGCCCCAGATCCGCCGCAGTCATGGTCAACCAGTCGTTCATCGAGGTCCCTTTTGCTGTTCGCCCGGACGGTAGCGGCAGGTCGGCGCATGGACAATGCCCGGCCCGCGATCATATTGCGAGGCATGACACATGACACGGACGTTCTGATCGCGGGCGGCGGGCTCAACGGCACCTCGCTGGCGCTGGCGCTGGCCTCGGGCGGGCTGCGCGTGACGCTGGTTGACCCGGCTCCGGCGGGCGTTCGGGAGGACCCGGAATTCGACGGTCGGAGCTATGCGCTGGCGCTCACGTCGCAGCGGCTTCTGACGGTGCTGGGGGTCTGGGCGGACGTCGCCGCGCAGTCGCAGCCGATCCTCGAGATCAAGGTGACGGACGGGCGCGCGGGCGAAGGCCCGTCGCCCTTCGTGCTGGAATTCGACCATGCCGAGATCGAGGAAGGCCCGATGGGCCACATGGTCGAGGACCGCTTCCTGCGCGGTGCGCTCCTGCGCGCGGTCGCGGCGTCGGATCGGGTGACACAGGTCGAGGGTACGGTGACGGATCACCGGATCGTGGACGGAGGCGTGGAGGCCGTGCTGTCGGATGGGCAGCGGATTCGCGGACGGGTGATCGCCGGATGCGACGGCAGGACGAGCCCCACCGCGGCGCGCGCCGGGATCCGGCGGCAGGGCTGGCGCTACGGGCAGACCGCGCTGGTTTGCGCGATCTCGCACGAGAGGCCGCACGGCGGCATCGCGCACCAGTTCTTCATGCCGCCGGGACCGCTGGCCATTCTGCCTCTGTCGGACAACCGGTCGTCGATCGTGTGGTCCGAGACCGAGGCGAGCGCCGCACGGATCCAATCCCTCGACGACGAAGACTATCTCGCGGTTCTCCGGCCCCGGTTCGGAGACTTCCTGGGAGAGATATCGCTCGCCGGGAAACGATGGACCTATCCTCTGGCGCTCTCGATGACGCTGAGCTTCACGGGCGAGCGGCTGGCTCTGGTCGGCGACGCGGCGCATGCGATGCATCCCATCGCGGGGCAGGGGCTGAACGCCGGGCTGAAGGACGTGGCCGCGCTCGCCGAGGTTCTGACCGACGCCCGCCGGCGGGGCGAGGACATCGGGCGGCCCGAGGTGCTGGAGCGGTATCAGCGCTGGCGCCGGTTCGACACGACGACACTTCTTCTGGCCACGGATTTCTTCAATCGGCTGTTTTCAAACGACAACGGCCTTCTGCGACTGGCGCGGGATCTGGGCATGGGCGCGGTCAACGCGATGCCGGGTGTGCGGCGCAGGTTCATTCGCGAGGCGGCGGGGCTGTCGGGCGATCTGCCGAGGCTGTTGCAGGGGCGGCCGGTGTAGGGCGATTGCCCTTCGAGGGGCTTTGGTCCACTCGACGCGCACCGGATCGAAGCGGCTCCGTCAGTCGAGCTTGCGCGCCTCGTCGACGAGCATGATGGGGATGCCGTTGCGGATCGGGTAGGCAAGGTGGGCGGCGCGGGAGACAAGCTCCTGCCGCTGCGGGTCGTAGGCCAGCGGCGCGCGGGTTTCCGGACAGACCAGCGCCTCGAGCATGTGACGGTCGTAGGCCGCCCCGCCGTTCACTGCATGATCTCCTCGTCCGAACCGCGACGGAGACTGAACTCGATGAGCGTCACCAGCGTCTCGCGGCGCGTGGTCAGCGAGGGCGCCTCGAGCAGGGCCTGCTTGTCCTCGGGATCGAAGGGCAGGAGCATGGAGAGCGAATTCACCAGCAGTTCGTCCTCCGCCTCCTTGATCGAGTCCCAATCCGTCGAGAGGTTCTGGACCGCGAAGTAGCGGCCGAGGAGGTCGAGGAATTTCGGCCGGTCGAAGATTTCGTCGCGCTCGGTGCCGCCGAGATCGCGGGCGAAGGCGTTCCACGAGACGTCGCAGCGGATGTAGGGGGTGAAGCCTTCGATCTGCCGGGTCACGCGAAAGCGGCTGATGCCCGCGAGCGTGATCATGTAGCGGCCGTCCTCGGTTTCCGAGAACGCCGTCAGCCGGCCCGCGCAGCCGATTGCCTGAAGGCGGGTCGTGTCTGAGTCGGGCACCTCCCGAGGCTGGATCATGCCTATCAGCCGGTGCGAGGTCTTCATGGTGTCGTCGAGCATCTGCAGATAGCGCGGCTCGAAGATGTGCAGAGGAAGCCGGGCGCGCGGCAGGAGCAGCGCGCCGGGCAGCGGAAAGACCGGTATGGTGTCCGGCAGGTCGGCCGCGGGAAACATGAGCGGGAGGTAGCCCGTCCCAGGGCTCAGGCAAATATCATCGACGAGAGTTTCCGGCGGCCGTGCAGAGCGATCGGATCCTGCGGTTTCAGCGCCTCGAAGATCGTGAACAACTGCGTCTTCGCGGCCCCGTCGTTCCAGTCGCGGTCGCGTCGGAACAGCTCGAGCAGTTCATTCACCGCACCCTCCACGTCGCCCGACGCGTGCAGCGCCTGCGCGAGGTCGAAGCGCGCCTGGTGGTTGTCTGGATCGGCCTCGACGGCGGCGCGAAGCTCCGCCACGGGGCCGGTGTTCGCGGCCTGCTTCAACAGTGACAACTGGGCGCGGGCGGCCTCGACCTCGGGTGCGGTGGCGATCTTTTCCGGCACCTGGCCCAGGATCGCCTCGGCCTGCTCCTCCTGCCCGCCGGCTAGATAGGCGCGGACGAGGCCGCCGAACGCCGCGGCGTTCTCGGGCTCTTCCTGGAGGATGGCGGCGAAGGTCTGCGCCGCGTCGGCGGCGGCGCCCTGGGTCAGCATCTCCTCGGCGGCTTCGAGCGCTTCGGAGAGCCCGCCGTCGCCGGCCAGGCCGGTCAGGCGATCGACGAAGGCCTTGATTTCGGACTGCTGGACGGCGCCCTGAAAGCCGTCGACCGGCTGACCGTCATGGAAGGCGTAGACCGTCGGGATCGACTGGATGCGGAGCTGGGCCGCGATCTGCTGGTTTTCGTCGACGTTGACCTTGACCATGCGGACCTTGCCCCCGGCCTCGGCCACCGCCTTCTCCAGCATCGGGCCGAGCGTCTTGCAGGGGCCGCACCACGGCGCCCAGAAATCGACGATGACGGGCACCTCGCGGCTCGCCTCGACGACGTCGGCCATGAAGGTCGCCTCGGAGGTTTCCTTGATCAGGTCGCCTGTGGGCGCCGCCTGGGGTTTCTGTCCGAATTCGAGCATGACTGCCCCCTTTGATCGTATGGGTCCCGTGTTCGCCCCTATATGATCGCGCAGGCGTGAGAGTCCAAGGGGCATTCCGCGGCAATCGGACCCTGCAGGCGCGCCCGCCTAGAGGTCGAAGGTGGCGAAGACCGGGGCATGGTCGGACGGCTGCGTCCAGCCGCGGCAGTCGCGCAGGATGCGGCTGCCGTGGGCCGCGTTCGAGATGTCGGGCGTGGCCCAGATGTGGTCTAGCCTGCGACCCTTGTCCGCCGCGTCCCAGTCGGGGGAGCGGTAGGACCACCAGCTGAAGAGACGCCCGTCGGGAATGTCCTGCCTGGTGACGTCGACCCAGCCACCGGCGTCCTGCGCCTGACCCAGATGGTCGACCTCGATCGGCGTATGGGAGACGATCTTGAGCAGTTGCTTGTGGTTCCAGACGTCGTCCTCGCGCGGCGCGATGTTGAGATCGCCGACCAGGATCGATTTGCCGGGCCTGTCGCCGTGGAACCAGTCGCGCATTTCCGAGATGTAGTCGAGCTTCTGCCCGAACTTGGCGTTCTTCTCGCGGTCCGGCAGGTCGCCGCCGGCGGGAACGTAGAAGTTGTGGATCACCACGCCGTTCTCGAGCCGGGCCGCGACATGCCGGGCATGGCCGAGGCTGGCGAAATCCATGTCGCCCACGTCCTCGAGGGGGAGCTTCGACAGGATCGCGACGCCGTTGTAGCCCTTCTGCCCGCGCGCCGCGACATGGACGTATCCAAGCGCGGCGAACGCATCGAGCGGCATCTTGTCGACCGGAGACTTGCATTCCTGAAGGCAGAGGACGTCGGGCGCCTCGTCCGCGAGCAGCCGTGAGACGAGCGCTTCGCGCAGGCGCACGGAATTGATGTTCCAGGTGGCGATTTTGAAGGACATGTGATGGCAGGTTCCCGCGATGCCGCGCGACCTTATTCGGTCGGAGCTTCGGGAACAAGCGCAGGGGCGGGGCGCGTTGATCCACTCCAGACACGAGGAGATATCCCATGCGCTACGGCCTTCTTGCCGCCCTTTTCGCCGCTCCCGTCGCCGCGCAGGATTCCGGCGGCACGATTTCAGGCACGCTCAACCTCGAACCGGTGGTCTGGAGCGTCGCGAGCGCGGACGGGGAGCTTTCGAGTTCCTGGGTTCCGACCGAGACCGCACGGCTCGTGCGGCTTGTTGGCATCGCCCGGCAAAGCGGCGAGAGCGGCTTTACCGACGCGCTGATCATCACCTTCCGCGCCGCGGGAAATCCCGCCGAGCCCGATGTCGAGGAGCCGCGCGTGGCCTACTTTCGTGCGGGATCGGACCAGACCTGGATCGCCGAGGGAGAGAACATCGATCTTTCGGTCGAATCGCTGGAGGTGCAGGAGGGCACCATGGCGGTCGCCGGGAGCTTCGTCGCCCAGATGACCCCGGGCGGCACGGAGGGGCTGGTGGAAAGCGACGCCGATCTCGTCACCGTGGACGGAAATTTCCAGGCGACGCTCCGCCGGGATGAGGAGAATGCGGTTTCGAGCCAGTGAGGCGAGCCCGACGCGAAAAAAAGGCCGGGCACGAGGCCCGGCCAGTCCAACAGGGAGGTTTCCGCGCCTTTGCCCCGACGCGGAGAGGGGGTCTGAAACACGAGGGATATTAAGCCCTCGCCCTCGAACGGATGAGCCGGATGTGTGTTCCAAGCGAATTTGAGCGATCGGCAAAAAAAGACCGGGCACTGGGGCCCGGTCAGTCCAACAGGGAGGTAATGCCACATGATGACCCCCATGTGGCGAGGGGAACCCTGATACAAATCAAGCAACCAGTCTGTAGCCTCCACTCTCCGTGACAAGAAGGCGTGCGTTTGACGGATCCGGTTCTATTTTCTGACGGAGACGATAGATGTGCGTCTCGAGCGTGTGGGTCGTGACGCCGGCGTTGTAGCCCCAGACCTCGTGGAGCAGAACGTCGCGCTGCACGACGCCTTCGGTCGCGCGGTATAGGAACTTGAGGATGTTGGTTTCCTTCTCGGTGAGGCGGATCTTCTTGTCATCCTCCGTCACCAGCATCTTCTGCGCCGGCTTGAACGTGTAGGGGCCAAGCTGGAAGACCGCGTCTTCGGACTGTTCGTGCTGGCGCAGCTGGGCGCGAATCCGCGCGAGGAGCACCGGGAACTTGAAAGGCTTGGTCACGTAGTCGTTCGCGCCGGCGTCGAGCCCCAGGATCGTGTCGGCATCGCTGTCGTGCCCGGTAAGCATGAGGATGGGGCATTTCACGCCCGCCTTCCGCATCCGGCGGCAGAGCTCGCGTCCGTCGGTGTCGGGAAGCCCGACGTCGAGAATGACGAGGTCGTAGAAGCCGACCTTGGCCTTCTCCATCGCTTCCGCGCCCGAGCCCGCCTCGAACACGTCGAACTCCTCGGTCATGACGAGCTGTTCGCCGAGCGCCTCGCGCAGGTCGTCGTCGTCATCGACGAGGAGTATTTTTCTGAGGGTCGCCATCTGCTTGCGCCTCCGTCCTTTCCCCTTTCTGCACGGAAATGTGGGAGTGTCATCATCCCGGCAAGTTTTGCTGCAGTCTTCTCACGCGCTCGTGTCGCAGGGACGGTGAATGTTTCATTTCCGCGCGTTCGGCGCTAGATCGACGGGGCAACATCGGTGGATATCCATGCCGTTCGGTCCTTCCCTCCTAGAGCGCCTCGCCCGCGCCCGCGCCGATCTGAGGATCGGCATTCCGATCGTTCTCTCCGGATCGGATCACGGGGCCGTGATCTCTGCTGTCGAGGCGCTAACAGCCGAACGGCTGGGCTTGTTCCGCGAAACCGGGAAAGTCGGGCTCGCGATCACGGGGCGGAGGGCGGAGACGCTGAAAGCGCGCGCCTATGACGGCGATCTCGCGCGGATCCGGTTGCCGGGGGACGCGGGACTCGACTGGGTGCGGGCGGTCGCGGATCCGGCGGACGATCTCACGACGCCGATGAAGGGGCCATTCGTTTCGGAGCGCGGCGGCGAGGCCGCGCTGCATCGCCTCGCGCTGCGGCTGGTGAAGACCGCGCATCTTCTACCCGCCGCGCTTGTGGCCGAGCTTGACGATCCGGCGGCCTTCGCGGCGCGGCACGCGATGACGCGTCTCGATGCCGGGGAGATCGCACCGCTTCTCGAGGCGGCCAGCCCGCTGCACGAGGTGGTGAGCGGACGCGTGCCGCTCGCGGCCGCGGAGGCCGGACGCGTCCACGTGTTCCGGCCCGAGGACGGCGGCGAAGAGCATTACGCGGTCGAGATCGGCCGCCCGCCGCGCGAGACGCCTGTTCTGGCGCGGCTGCACTCGGCCTGCTTCACCGGCGACATCCTCGGCTCGCTCAAGTGCGATTGCGGGCCGCAGCTGAAGGGCGCGCTGCACCTGATGGGCGAGGAGGGGGCGGGGGTTCTGCTGTATCTCAATCAGGAGGGGCGGGGGATCGGGCTCGCCAACAAGATGCGGGCCTATTCGCTTCAGGATCAGGGCTTCGACACCGTGGAGGCGAACCACCGGATCGGCTTCGAGGACGACGAGCGCGATTTCCGGATCGGCGCGATGATCCTGCGCGAGATGGGATTCTCGTCCGTGAGGCTTCTGACGAACAATCCCGCGAAGGTGCGGATGATGGAGGCGAACGGCATCGCCGTGGCCGAGCGGGTGCCGCTCAAGGTGGGGCTCAACCCGCTGAACGAGAAATATCTCGACGTGAAGGCGAGGAAGTCGGGGCACATCCTCTAGGCCGTGATTGACGCCTGATCGCCGCCCCGGCACAGTCGCCTGACAGCCTGAAGGAGGGTCCGGTGGCGAAAGACAGGCCCGGCGCGCGTCCGCAGAAATCGGCGGTTCACGTGCGTCTCCAGACCTTCGGAAAGGACAGCCCAGATTACCGGACGTGGTTCCGGGGCGAACAGACGAACTTCAATCCGAGCATCGAACGTCTTCTCGCGCCCGGCGGAATCGAGGAGTATCTTCTCAAGGGCTGGCTGCCACCGGAAAAGCCGATCACCCGGCAGACGAGGATCACCGCCTTCGGGTCGTGCTTCGCCGAGCATATCTCGAACTGGTTCACCGCGCGCAACTTCTCGATCGTCAATTCCGGCGAACAGGCGAGCCGGGCCTATGTAGTGTCGATGCGTGAAGGCATGGTGAACTCCTTCGTGATCCGCCAGCAGTTCGAATGGGCTTGGGAGAACAAGATCTTCGAGGAGGAGCTCTGGCACGGCTACGACGCGGAAAGCTTCGGTTACGACGAGGAGGTGCGGCTCGAGACGAAACGGCTCTTCGACCAGACCGACCTCTTCATACTGACCTTCGGCCTGTCGGAGGTCTGGTATGACGAGGTCACCGGCAATGTCTTCTGGCGAACGATCCCGAAGGACGTCTACGATCCGGAGCGGCATCGGTTCCGGGTGTCGTCGGTGGCGGAGAACCGCGACAACATCCTCGCGATCCACCGGCTGATCCGGACGCACCGGCCGGACGCCAGGATGCTGGTGACTCTGTCCCCCATCCCGCTGATCGCGACGTTCCGCGATGCCGGGTGTCTGGGCGCGAACTCGGTGTCGAAGGCGACCCTGAGGGTGGCGATCGACGAGGCGATGCGGGAGGTGGGACGCGAGGGGCATCTCTACTACTGGCCGTCCTACGAGATCGTCTCGGATGTTTTTCACCTGCCTTACAAGCCGGACCGCAGGCACGTCCGGCAGGAGGTTCTCGACTACATCATGCGGCTCTTCGAGACGAAATGGTGCAGCGACACGGACCTGACCGAGACCGACATGACCGAGGCCTGGGTCGCGGCGAACGCGGCGTCGGGACGGCTGCCCGAAGAGGTGCTGCGCTACATCCCGAAGCGGCGGGCGCAGAAGCTCGGCCAGTTCATCCGGTCGGGGCCGCTCGATCCCGATCCCGAAGTGGATGCGGCGAAGAAGGAACTGCTGCGGCGGATGCGCCGGCTCTGGATGGAAGAGCGGCGCGGGGCCGGGGAAGGCAGGACGCCGGTTGCGTGAACGACGGCATTGACTCGCAGGGAGCGGCAAGGACCACACCATCAACGATTTCGGGTGCGTGAACGATTGTCGAGACCGACTGCACTGGCCATCGCGGGCAGTCTTGCCGCCGGCGTCGCGCAGGCGCACACGGGCGAAGTGGCGCGGAACCGGCTGATCAGCGGCTTCACCGATCCGCTGTCCGGCTGGGACCACGTCGTCGCAGGCGCTCGAGAGACGTGCGTCCGGGTCGCTGCGGGCGCCGATGATGCTGGCGGCGCTGCGGTTCGCCTGACCGGAAGGATCATCCGCTCGTGATGATCCGTGATCGAACTCCGGACGTGCCGGGCGGTTTGACCGTTTCAACACGAAGGAGGAGACCCGATGAGACGCAGAACGATCGCAGCAGTCGCCCTGCTGGCAGCCGGAACCGGCGGCTGGGCGCAGGACATGCCGTTCGGAACCGAGGCCGACACCGATTACGCCGGGGAGCTCTGGTCGCAGATGGTCGATGCCGGACTCGCCGGCGACGACGCCATCGCGTCCTTTCCCTATCCTGGAACCGATCCGCACGGCATGATGCTGATGACCTTCTACGACACGGCCACCGTCGACGGGCATGAAGGTGATCTCGTGGTCAAGCGGAACTTCGGACCGGAGGGCGTCACCGGGGACCAAGCGCTTGCCAGCCCCGACGAGCATCTCGCATCCGTCACCATCATGTTCCGCCGGGAGGAGGGCTACGACCCGGACAACGCGGACTGGTTCTGGGCGAAGTACCTCGCCGACGGGTCGCTTGACGCAAATCCCGACGGTGTCCCCCTGGCCGGACGGGTGGCGAAGGGCGCCGATCAGGGATGCATCGCCTGCCACGCGGGCGCGGGCGGCGGTGACTACCTGTTCACCACGGACCACCTGAGCAACTGAGCATACGTGGTTCGGGACCGGCCCGAGGCTAGCCGTTCTCTCTCAGAACGCTGCCGGCGAGATAGAGTGAGCCGCAGATCAGGATGCGTCCATCGGGATCGTCCGCGACGATTGCGCGGATCGCCTCGGCGGGGCTTTCGGCGATGCATTCCGGGAACCCCGCTTTGTCGCCGGCGGCGGCGGTGTCATTGGCCGGAAGCGTGGCCGTCTCGCCGGGAATGGCGATTGAGGTGAGGCTTTCTGCGACGTCGCGAAGCGGCGCCAGAAAATCGGCCGGGTCCTTGGTCTTGAGCATGCCGCAGATCAGGTGCGTCGGCCGTGCGGGCATACGGCGGAGCGTTTCGGCGACGACCTTTCCGGCCGCCGGGTTGTGGCCTCCGTCGAGCCAGAGTTCGGCCGCGCCGGCCAGGTCGACCAGCGGTCCGTGCCGCAGACGCTGCATCCGGGCGGGCCAGACCGCCGCCGTCACGGCCGCCTCGCAGGCCGCTTCGCCGTATCCCAGATGGCGAAGCGCGGCGAGCGCCGCCCCCGCGTTCATGAACTGGTGCGGGCCAGGCAGGTTCGGCGCGGGCAGGTCCAGAAGGCCGTGGTCGTCCTGAAAGATCAGCCGTCCGCGTTCCTCCATGGCGTGCCAGTGCTGGCCGTGGACGAGGAGCGGCGCACCGACCTTCGCGGCCTGCCGCTCGATCACCTCGAGCGCCGCGTCATGCTGAGGGCCGACGACGCAGGGCACTCCGCGTTTGAGGATGCCGGCCTTCTCGAAGGCGATCTCGGCGAGCCTTTCGCCGAGATACTGCTGATGGTCGTAGTCGACCGGCGTGATGACTGTCATCTTCGGTCTGTCGATCACGTTCGTCGCGTCGAGCCGCCCGCCAAGTCCCACCTCCAGAAGCGTCCAGTCGGCCGGTGCGCGCGCGAATGCCAGGATCGCCGCGACGGTCGTGATCTCGAAAAAGGTGATCTCGCGCCGGTCGTTCGCCTCCCAGCATTCGTCGAGCACCGCTATGAACTCCTCCTCGGAGATGAGCTCGCCCGCGACGCGGATGCGCTCATGGAAGCGCGCGAGGTGGGGCGAGGTATAGGCGTGGCAGGTCTCGTCCGCGCCTTCGAGCCCGGCCCGCAGCATCGCCACGGTCGAGCCCTTGCCATTGGTCCCGGCGACGTGGATCACCGGCGGTATCTCCCGCTCCGGGTGACCGAGCTCGTCGAGAAGCCGCCATACCCGGTCGAGCGTCAGGTCGATTAGCTTGGGATGAAGCGACGTCATCCGCTCGAGAAGAATGTCGGAGGTCTTTTCGACGGTGCTCATCGGGGGCGCTCGGAGGTCGGCTATCGGGACGTCGGCTGGCGCTGGACGCGGATCAGGAGGCGTCTGCGGTCTTGACGGACTGCTCTTCGGCCTGCGCAGGGTCGGCGCCGGCGGGCTCCGGCGGGGGCAGGTCGCCGCGGACGGCGGGCGACTGCTTCAGCAGTATCCGGAGGATCGTGACAAGCTCGTGCTTGATGTCCTTCCGGTGCGTCACGCGGTCGAGCATGCCGTGATCGAGAAGATACTCGGCCCGCTGGAAGCCCTCGGGGAGCTTCTCGCGGATCGTCTGTTCGATCACGCGAGGACCCGCGAAGCA